>Ga0160434_100024_pt1 | contig 176815 bp, 132 predicted proteins | sample HID1973I_E0MG_FD_108273 | JGI IMG/M metagenome (GOLD analysis project Ga0160434, IMG submission 108273) | Enriched mosquito-associated microbial communities from UW Madison campus, WI, USA - HID1973I_E0 MG | ecosystem: Host-associated > Arthropoda: Insects > Digestive system > Unclassified ... | reverse complement strand
CGGCCGGCGAGTTCGGTGAGGCCGGTGAGCACGTCGGGCGGGGGTCCCGGGACGAACGTGACCGCGGCGCCGGCGAGCGTCGCGAGCGCTGCGTCTGTGCGCGAGGGATGCGTCCCGGGACGCATCTCTCGCGCGGGGACGCGTCGCTCGGCACGGCGGGGCGGCCCCGACGTGAGCGCCCGCAGGAGCGCGTCGGGGCCCAGACCGGCCGCTGCGAGCGCCCGCAGCTCGCGCGCGTTCACGCCGACGGGCAGCGGCCCGTTCCCGAGGTCCGTCCCGTAGACGACCGTGCCGCCCGCGGCGACGAAGCGGCGGACGTTGTCGACCGCGACGTCGTGCTCCGGCGTCGGTGCGCCCCAGCCGTGGATGTCGAGCGTGCTCACCCAGGTCATGGCCGACGTGCCGTCGTGGTGCGAGGCGCCCGCCATCGCGGCGAGCAGGGCGTCGGGCAGCCGCTCGGAGAACGGGGCGTGCGCGAGCCGGTCGACCCCTGCGGCGAACGCGCGCTCCGCCTGGCCCGGTCCTTCGGAGTGCGCCACGACCGGGACACCGCGCTCGTGCGCGCGTGCGACGAGCGCGGCGAGGGTCGCGTCGTCGGGCACAGGACCGGCGACGGCGTTCAGCGCGACCTTGACGCACGACGCCCCCGCCGCGGCCTGCCGGTCGACGGCGGCGACGGCGTCCGCGGGCGTCGCGACCTCCACGACGGAACCGGCGGGCGCCCAGGAGCGGTCCGACGGGTAGCCGCCCGGTGCGGTGAGGAAGGCGCCGGCGAACAGGACGTCGGGCAGCCGCGAGGCGCCGGCCGACCGACCTGCCTCGGCGGCCCAGCCGGCGGCCGCGTCGGGGATCCAGCCGAGGTCGTGCACGGCCGCGATGCCGTGCGGCACGAGCGCCGTCGCGTCCACGAGGCCGAGGTGCACGTGCGCGTCGGCGAACGCCGGGAGCACGGTGCCAGCGAGGTGCAGCTCCGGCAGCACGACGGGGGCGTCACGCACCACCGCGCCGTCGGAGGTGGTTCGTGTCGCTGCGGTGTCGGAGACGGTCGATGCCGCTGCGGTGTCGGCGGAGGTCCGTGTCGCTGCGGTGTCGGCGGAGGTCCGCGCCGCGGCGCCGCGGCGGGGCGCGCGCCCCGCGCCCCGCGCGCCGGCGCCCGGGACGTCGGTGCCCCGGACGTCGGGGAGCGCGCCATGCGCACCCGCCGGGTGGAGGCCCGATGCGGTGGCGAGGAACGCCGTCGGGCCGGTGGGCGGGCGACCCGGGACCCACGACGCGTCGACGGTGACGACGCGCGCGGTGTCGGGCGCCGGGGGCGTCATGGGCGCGGGGCGCCGATCTCGGTGCGCACGGCGAAGAGCTCGGGGAAGAAGGTGAGGTCGAGGGCCTTCTGGAGGAAGCCGACGCCGCTCGACCCGCCCGTGCCGCGCTTGGTGCCGATGATGCGCAGGACGGTCTTCATGTGGCGAAAGCGCCAGAGCTGGAAGTTGTCCTCGAGGTCGACGAGCTCCTCGCACGTCTCGTACGCGGACCAGTGCGCGTCGGGGTCGTCGTAGATGCGGCGGAAGACCTCGACGAGCTCGTCGTCGAGCGCGTGCGCGACGGTGACGTCGCGGTCGAGCACGTGCTGGGGGACGTCGTGGCCGTGGCGCGCGAGGTAGCGCAGGAACTCGTCGTAGACGCTGGGCTCCGCGAGCAGCCGGGAGAGCTCGGCGTGGGCCGCCGGGTCGGACGCGAAGACCTTCAGCATCGCCGCGTTCTTGTTGCCGAGCAGGAACTCGACCGCGCGGTACTGCCACGACTGGAAGCCCGACGCGTTGCCCAGGAAGCCGCGGAACTGCGCGTACTCGCTCGGCGTGAGCGTCGCGAGCACCGACCACTGCTCCGTGAGGGTGCGCTGGACGTGCTTGACCCGCGCGACGCGCTTGAGCGCGGCCTGGAGCTCGTCGGCGGCGAGGAGGTCGCGCGCCGAGACGAGCTCGTGCAGCACGAGCTTGAGCCAGAGCTCGGTGGTCTGGTGCTGGACGATGAACAGCATCTCGTCGTGGTGCGCCGGCGTGCTGATCGGCTCCTGCGCCGCGAGCAGCGTGTCGAGGTGCAGGTAGGAGCCGTAGGTCATCCGCTCGCGCAGGTCCGTGACGATCTCGGGCTCGAGGGCTCGCTCGTTCAGCGCGGGGTCTGAGGCGTGGTCGACCATGGCGCCGAGCGTATGACACGAACGTGACGACCGCCAGGATCTTGCGATACCCGGTTCCTTCCTCGCCGGACGGCGCCGTCCGGTGGTGCCCGCCCGGTGGTGCCCGCCCGGTGGTGCCCGCGCGGTGGCGGCCCGCGGAGGTGGCGGGCGGGCGTGGTGGACGGCCGTGGTGCCCTGAGGTCAGGACTCGGCGTCGGCGCGCTCGTCCGCCACGGACTCGCCCGTCGGGTCGTCGGCGAGCACGTCTTCGAGGGCCCGGCCGCCGAGCGGGCCGTCGCTCACCCCGACGAACCGCCAGCCCGCGACGGGGTCGCCCTCGACCTCGACGAGCCCCGTGTTGGCGAGCGGCGTGTACGCCATGAGCTCGCGGTCGACCCCGACGGCGCGCGCCGACGCCCACGAGCGGATCGCCGCGCCGTGCGACACGACGACCGCCGTCTCCCACCCGGTGTCGGCGACCGTCGCGACCGCGTCGTCGAAGCGACCGAGGAACTCCGCGCCGTCCGGACCGCCGGGCATGCGGCGCGCGAGGTCGCCGGCGCCCCACGCGAACACGGTCTCCAGGTAGCGGACGTGGTCCTCGTGCCGACCCGACATCTCGAGGTCGCCCGCGTCGATCTCGCGCAGCCCGTCGAGCTCGACGGGGTCGAGCCCCAGCGCCTCGACGAGCGGCGCGGCCGTGAGCGACGTGCGGACGAGCGTCGAGACCGCGACGCCCTGGACCACCCGGCCGATGAGGGCCTCCGGGATCGCGGCGGCCTGCCGCGCGCCGAGCGCGGTGAGGCCGGGGCCGGGCAGGGCGGTGTCGAGCAGGCCGGCGACGTTGGACGGGGTCTGTCCGTGGCGGACGAGCAGCAGGCGCATGGTTCTCCGGTTCGCGGGGTACCTCGCCACCCTACGAGCCGACGTCGCCCCGCGCGCCCTCGTCGACGGCGCCGGTTCGAGCAGGGCCACCGGGACAGCCCGGGGCCGGAGCAGGAACGTGGGCACCCCGAGCACGAGCCCCCGCCGAGCCCGAAACCGACCCGGCGCACGCATCCGACCTCGCACCGACCCGGAGCAGGAACGTGACTACGACTCGAGCATGCGCCCGTCGACCCCGGGCACGAGCCCCCGCCGACCCCGAACCTGAGCGGGCGGCCCCTCAGCCCACGGGGTCCGTGACGAGACGCGACCGCGCCTCGTACACCTGGAGCGGCTCCGCCGCGCTCGAGGTCGTGGCCGTTCCGGGGACGTCGGTCCACGTCGGCGAGCCGGCGATGCGGAACTGCCCCGTCCACGACGTCTCCAGGCCGATCGTCACCGAGTCCACCGGCTGCTCGTACGTGTGGTGCACGGTGTGGTCCGGGTACGGGGCGCCGGGGTCGGTCGTGACGAGCGGCGCCGAGCCGTCGGCGTAGTCCCAGGAGAACTCCTCGGGCGTCGCACGGATCTCGACGGGGATGCCGAGCAGCGCGGCCTCGAACGTCTGCTCCGCGGGGTCGGTGTACGTGATCGTCGGGACGTTGACGAGCGTCCAGCCGTCCGGCGGCTGCACGACGATCGACGACGGCGTGATGGGCAGCGTCGCGAACTCGCGCTCCGCCTCGGCGAGCAGGTCCTGCGGCGTGATGCAGCCCTCGTCGCCGACGAGCTCCGGCGGTCCCCACGAGCCGTCGTCCTGACGCTCCTCGCGGAACAGCGCGCCCTGCGCGTACTCGTCCGCGTCGCACTCGATGCCCTCGTACGCGAGCTGCTCGCCCTCGGTGCACGCGTAGTCGTAACGGGTCGTCGGGCCGTCCAGACTGTCGACGAGCGCGCACAGCGCCGGCGTCGCCGAGAAGTACCGCTCCTGCGGCTCGCCGTCGCCTGCGGGAACGTACACCGCACCACCACGTGTTCCTTCGCGCGCACCCTCGACCGTCACTTCGTTGTCTTCAGCCTGACCATCGAAGTTTCCATAGCCTGGTTCGGCGCCACCCGGAACAATCGCAGTCAGAGCGATGGTGATAACCGCTATCCCCGTGCTTGCAAATGCATTCAACGTCATGCCTCCGGGCTCGGCGCGATCTCAACCACCACCCATTTCCCCTGCTGTAATCCCATCTCGACTCGATAGAGTTTGGAGATAGCTTCTGAGGTGTAGAGCGACGCACCAGAGGAGTCCTCGATCGAAATCGGATCCTGTTCGACATGAACGTCGAGCGGAAAGATCCCGGTGGCTTCGTCCCGCAAGAAGACTTCAGCGAGCGCGGCGTCGATGGCTCCCCCAGCGAACACGTCGGCTCTCGCCTTGATCGTCTCAGCCTGTTGCACGGCCTCCGCACAGAACTCACACCTGTCGTGCGACATCGCTTCCCACTCCGCGGTGTCGCCGGTGGTCATCACGTAGTCGTAGAGCTCGATGAAGTACACCGCCGCAGCGGCGGCCCCCTCCGCGTCGTCGCGCTCCATCGCGGCAGGCCGCTCGGGCGCCGGCGGGCCGGTCTCGGTCGGCGACGGCTCGGCCGTCTCCGCCGGCTCGGTCTCGACGCTGCTGGTCGACGGCTCGGGCGCGACGGGCTCCTCCCCCGTGCACCCGGCGAGCACGAGGCTCCCGCCAAGGCCGCCGACCACGCCCAGGGCGAGGACGACGGCGGGGCGAACCACGCGGCGTCGGGCACGGGACGACGGACGATCGGAACGCATGCAACCCCCTGCAGACGGCACCCCGGTCGACCCGAGCCGGGCCGCACCGCACGAACTGCCCCAGAACCTAGCGAACCGGCCGCCCGCGCGGAACCACCCCTCTCGACCTGTGGACGACCGTGGCAGGCTGACGGCATGTCGCGCAGGGAGCTCGTCGTGCTGGGGACGGCCAGCATGGTCCCGACCCGTACCCGCAACCACAACGGCTACGTGCTGTTCTGGGACGACGAGGCGATCCTCTTCGACCCGGGCGAGGGGACGCAGCGGCAGCTGACGTTCGCGGGGGTGTCCGCGACGGACCTCACGCGCATCGCGATCACGCACCTGCACGGCGACCACAGCCTGGGGCTCGCGGGCGTCGCGCAGCGCATCAGCGGCGACGGCGTGCGGCACACGATCCCGGTGTCGTACCCGGCGTCGGGCCAGCGGTGGGTGGACCACCTGCTCGACGCGTCGGCGTACCGGCGGCAGGGCCGCCTGGAGCTGCAGCCGCTCACGACGGACGGCGTGGTGCCGCCCTCCCCGGACCGGCCGGAGCCGCCGTTCACGCTGCGGCACCGGGCGCTCGACCACACGCTCGACGCCGTCGGCTACCGGCTCGACGAGCCGGACGGCCACCGTCTCGACCCGGCGTTGCTCGCCCGGCACGGCCTCGCCGGTCCTGCGGTGGGGGTGCTGCAGCGCGAGGGCGCCGTCGTCGCGCCGGACGGGCACCGCGTGACGGTCGAGGAGGTGAGCACCCCGCGCCCCGGGCAGTCGTTCGCGTTCGTCATGGACACGCGCCTGTGCGACGCGGTCCACGACCTCGCGGACGGCGTGGACCTGCTCGTCATCGAGTCGACGTTCCTCGACCGTGACCTCGAGCAGGCGGAGCGGTGGGGTCACCTCACGGCGTTCCAGGCGGCGAAGGTCGCGGCCGACGCCAGGGTCCGCCACCTCGTGCTCACGCACTTCTCGCAGCGGTACGCCGACCCGTCCGAGTTCGAGCGCGAGGCGCGCACGGTGTTCGACGGCGCGCTGACCGTCGCGCAGGACCTCGACCGCGTGCCGGTGCCCCGACGAAGGGTTTCGTGACTCTTCTCACGGGATTCCGTCATGCTCCGATAGTCCGAGGTGTTGCATTTGTCAAAGGTCGGTCGCGGATTGATAGGAAAGGGTGGGCCGTCCGTGACGGCCTGCCCCGTCCGCCGACCTCTGGAGCAGCGTGCCCCGCAGACCGTCACGTCCCCTGCCCTCCCGCCGTCACCACCTCGCGCCGCGCACCGCCGCGGTCTCGCTCGCGCTGGCCCTCGTCGCCGCCCCCGGCACCTCCGCCGTCGCCGCGCCGTCCGGCGCCACGAACGCCGCACCGTCGGGCACCACGACCCCCGCGCCGTCGAGCACGACCCCCGGGCCGACGGCTCCCCGCACCGCGACGGACCCGGCATCCGGCGAGCCGGTGTTCGGCGAGCAGGTGTTCGACGAGCCGGACAAGTCGTTCGCCGTCTACGTGGGCAAGGACCTCACGGCGGACGGGCACACGCTGCTCGGCGGCTTCGGCCACGAGCCGTCGAGCCACTGGGTCGAGGTCGTCCCGGCGCAGGACCACCCCGCCGGGTCGACGATCACGGTGGGCGTCACGCCCGACGCCGACATGCCCGGCGAGCTGTCCGAGATCCCGCAGGCGGAGCACACGTTCCGCTACATCACCTCGAACTACTCCGAGTTCGCGGGCTTCCCCGCGCCGCTGACGAACGGCGGGCTGAACGAGAAGAACGTGGCCGCGCGCGACGTCTGGTCGAACTCGCGCGAAGAGCTGTGGGACATGACGCCGACGGACCAGACGGGCCCGCAGTACTCCGACCTGTCGCGCATCGCGATGGAGCGCGCGAGCAGCGCGCGCGAGGCCGTCGAGATCCTCGGCGACCTCATCGACACGTACGGCTACAGCACCTACGGGGGCAACTCCCACCTGTTCGCCGACGAGGACGAGGGCTGGGTCGTGGTCGAGTTCTCGGGCGGCGAGGGCCTGTGGGCCGCCGAGCGCCTCGGCCCCGACGAGGTCCGCGTCTCCTACCCGGGCTACATCCAGGACTTCCCCGTGGACGCCGTCGACGGCACCGACCCGGACTTCCTCGGCTCGCCGAACCTCGTCTCGTTCGCGCAGGAGCAGGGCTGGTACGACCCGGAGACCGACGACACCTTCGACCTCCAGGCCGTGTACGGCCAGCCGTTCCCGACGGACGAGTTCGCCGTCGGGCAGGACGCCGACCCCGACGACCCCGCGCCGTACCGCAACCCGGTGTCGCTCGAGGCGGAGTTCGCCGAGCTCGCGCCGGTGCGCCTCGAGGACGTGCAGCGCATCGTGCGCGACCCGCGCTGGTCCGACGACCGCTCCGGCTACGGCCACGTCGCGCAGCTGCGCGACGACCTGGCCGACCCGTCGCTCGCGACGCTGTGGGTCGCGCCGACCGCCGCGGCGACCGCGCCCTACACGCCGATCGCGATCGGCACCGAGGAGCTGCCCGTCGAGTACTCGCAGCACCGCTACCTCACGGCGGAGTCGTCGTCGACGTACCTGTCGCCGCAGTACGCGGAGCAGGAGGCGACGGAGTACGCGACGCAGACCTTCAAGCGCCTCATGTACGCGGCGTGCTCGCGCCCCGAGGAGTACCTGCCCGAGGTGACGGCCGCGCTCGAGGGCTTCGAGGCGCAGTCCATCGCCGACTGGGCCGACGTGCAGGAGTCCGCCGTCGAGGAGCTCTCCCGCGGCGAGGACGCGAACGCCGTCCTCACGTCGTACACGGTCTCCCGCGCGCTCGACGGGCTCGCGCTCGGCAACCACCTGCTCGACGACGTCCTGGGCCGCTCGCGCGAGGACGGCGGCCTGCGGGCGCCCGACGTCGCGGTCCCCGACGGCACGACCGCGTCGGCGCGGTCCCTGCCGATGACGCTGGACGGCGTGTCGTCCCGCGACCGCATGAGCTGCGACGTCGGTGGCGGCTGGACCGACGGCTCGACCCTCGACCGCGCCGGCACGTACGGCGACCCGGCGGACGTGCCGGACTACCGCTCGGCGCGGATCTCGGGCAACCCGGCCGCGACCGGGGTCTCGGCGGAGACCGCCGCAGGGCCCGACGGCGCGGGGTCGGGCGAGGCGGCGGGCCACGGCGCGAGCGGCCCGGCGGCCGGCGACCTCGGGTGGCTCTGGGGGATGGTCGGCGCCGTCGGCGGGCTCGCGGTGGGCGTGCTCGCGACGTGGCGCCTGCGCGGGTCGCGCCGCTGACGCACGACGACGCCCGGGCACCTCTCCGCGAGAGGTCCCCGGGCGTCGTCCGGCCGTGCGCTACGCCCCGCAGCTCCGTGCGGCGTAGGGCGCGGTGATCGTGCGGGACGTCCCGTCGGACGCCGTCGCGGTCACCGTGGCCTCGCCGGCGCCGAGCGTCCCGCGCACCACGAACGACTGGTACGCGTTCCTGCCGGGCTCGACCTGGGCGAACGACTTGTCACCGTAGGGCGTGGAGAGCGTCACGGAGACGGCCTCGTCGCCCTCGTTCGTCGCCCGGACGGCGACGGACGGCGTGGTGCCGAGGCACCGCGACTGCGCGGTGACGACGACGTCGACCTCGGTCGGCGGGTCCTGGCGCGGGTAGACGTCGAGCGCGTCGAGCTCGGTGTACCAGGTGAGGCGCGTGAGGGTGACGGTGTTCCACCCGGCCTGGAGCTCGACGTCGTGCTCGACGCTCTGCCAGTTGCCCCACGTGGTGTGCGGGAAGGTGACGACGCCGGCGTCGGCCCCGTTCACGCTCACGCGGTCGCTCGACGCGAGCGTGTACCCGCCGCGCTCGGAGCCGTTGGCGAACCGGACGGCGAGCGTGAACGGCCCTGCCTCGTCGGCGTGCACCTGGAGCGCGACGGAGCTGTCGGCGAAGTCGAGCGCGCCGACCTTCTTGCCGCCCGACGCGCCGGACGCCGTGCCCACGACGCCCCGCGTCACGACGCCGTCCTCGAACTCGTACCGGTCGGCGTCGGCCGGGATGACGGGCGGCGCGGACGGACGCGGGTCGCGCACGGCCGGGTACACGTCGATCGCGTCGATCTCGGCGAAGAACGTCGCGCGGGTCAGGGTGACGGTGTTCGTCCCGGCGACGAGGTCGACGACGTGCTCGGCCGTCTGCCAGTTGCCCCACGTGGTGTGCGCGAAGGTCACGGTCCCGGCGTCCTTCCCGTTGACCGTGAGGGTGTCGGTCGAGGGCACGCGGTTCGCGCCGTCCATCGAGCCGTTCGCGTACCGGATGCCGAGCATCGCGGGGCCCGCCTCGTCGGCGTGCACCTCGACCGTGACGGAGCTGTCGGCGAAGTCCATGCCGCCGACCTTCGCGCCGCCCGACGCGCCGCCGTCCTGCACGACGCGCGCGTTGCGCACCACGCCGTCCTCGGCCTGGTAGCGGTCCGAGGCGTCGGCGACCGCCGGCACGCCGTCGGCCGACCACTCGAGGTCGCTCACGTACATCGCGCGGTAGGTGAACGACGGGTTCCAGCCGTGGAAGACGAGCGCCGTGCCGCCGTCGGGCCTGGTGACGACGTCCTGCCCGCCGGGGCCGCGCACGTCGCCCTGGAAGCGGTCGCTCGTGAGCAGCTCGGTCGTGGCCTTGGTGTACGGGCCGGTGACGGAGTCGGACGTCGCGTACGCCGTCCGGTAGGCGCCGCCGTAGAAGTCGTTGGCCGAGTAGAAGAGGTAGTACGTGCCGTCGCGCTCGACGATGGTCGGCGCCTCGACGACCTTGCCCTCGAACGGCCGGTCCACGCGGATCAGCTCGACGGGCGGCCCGGTGAGCGTCGCGCCGTCGGCCGAGAGGGGCTGGGCGTAGATGATCGCGGTCTTGCCGGTGCAGCAGTTCCCGTCGGCCTTCCACAGCAGGTAGAGCTGGTCGCCGTCGCGGAACGTGCCCGCGTCGATCGCGCCGCCGAGGTCCTCGGTCCCGTCCTCGCCGTTCGGGCAGACGATCGGGTCGTCGCCCACGGGGACGAAGGGACCGCCGGGGGTCTCCGAGAGCGCGACGCCGAGGCACTGGCGCGGCGTCGTCGCGTCGCGCGCCGTGTAGTACAGCGCGTACCCGCCCTCGACCTCCGCGACCTCGGGCGCCCAGACGCAGCGGTCGGTCGCGCCGCCCGGCGAGAAGCTGCACTCGCCCACCCAGTCGCCGAGCACGGGCGCGGCGTCGGGCTGGGGCGTCCACGTGCGCAGGTCGGTCGACGTGCGGTGCTGCACGTTCTGGCCGCCCGAGTTCGTCGCGTAGGCGTGGTAGACGCCGTCGACGAGCAGGACGTCGGGGTCGGGGAAGTTCGCGTCGACGACGGGCTCGATCACCGGTGCGGGGGCGGCGGCCGCCACGGTGCCGGCCGAGGACGGACCCGACGGCACGGCGGCCGCGGTCGCGACGCCCGTGACGGCGAGCCCGAGCGCGACCAGGGCGCTCGTGACAGCGGTGGCACGCGTGCGTGCCCGGGACAGCAGGGGCTTCATGGGGTGTCTCCTCGACGGTGAGGGGGCAAGACCGGGGCGGCTTCGACCCTGGGAACTCCGAGTGTTCCCGGCGTCCCCACACAAGTCAACAACTCTGCCCAGAAGCCAACAGTTGTCACGAGTTCACACCCGGCAATGCGGAGGCTTCGTCGGCCGAGGGGTACGATCCGCGCGTCGCGCGCCAGCAGTGACGACACCTGCCGAGTGACGGCGAACCGATAGGAGCACCTCCGTGACACCGTGGTCGAGCAGCGCGGTCCGACCGGCGGCCCCGGGGAGACGGTTCCTCTCCGTGCTCCTCGCGGCCGCCCTCCTCGTCGTCGGGACCCTGATCCCGTCGGGTGCGTGGGCGGAGGAGGCTCCGCAGACAGGACCGACGATCAGCGGCCTGCCCGGGCCTGGGCTCTGCCGACAGCCGATCGCAGGGCTCGGAGCCAGGGGAGCCGACGCCGTGTCGCTCTCGGTCGAATCGCTCCCGACCGACGTGACCGTGACCTCGGTGGACTGGATCGAGGTCCGAGAGGCAGGCGCTAGCACGCTTCTCGCCACCACGTCCCCGACGGAGTCGCTCACGTGGGTCCCCTTCCCGCCCGGGACGGAAGGCGAGGTGGCGATCTCGGCAGCGATCCACGTGCAGAACGTCGATGGTGAGACGGTCCTCGACGCGGGACGCCATTGCTATGCGGGCGGCGCCCGCGCGAGTCTTGAGGGCTGGATCGAGGGCTGGATCGGCGGCACGGACCGCACCACGTCGGTCAACCTGCCGCCGAGCGACCAGTGTCCGCTGCTCGCGTGGCGCCTCGGTCCCGAGTCCGGAGCAGGGGCCGACTCGACGGTTCCCGGGGTGGGTCGTGTCGTTGTCGAGCACGCGGGCGCGGTGGTCTCCTCGACGGTCTACGGGCCCGGGAGTGCCTGGTGGTCCGTGCGATCGGGCAACGTCACTCCCCGCTGCGACCTCACCCGATACGGGACGTACGACTACACCCTCACCGTCACCACCCGCACCGGCTTCGAGTACTCGACCGTCCTCACTGCGAACGTCGTACCCGGGATCGAGGTGGTCGGACCGCGCCTGCGGGACGCCTCCGGAAGGGCGATCACGCCGTCGACGTGGGTGCTGTCGGGATCGACCGTCCGGTACGACGCGACGTTCTCCACCCGGCTGGCGAGCAACGGCATTACGCAGTGGAGCGTCGACGGTCTGAACGGCAACGGCCAGACGATGATCGCCGGGTACAACAACGCCTCCGACCGGGCGAAGTACCCCTGCCTCGGCACCGGGCAGCAGTGCGGCTCGACGGTCACGATCGACCGGACGTTCCGCGCGAACAGGTACAAGTCCGACAGCTATACGGTCCGCACCTACGCGAGCTCCGAGTGGGGTCGGGACAACGAGCACGAGACGACGGCAAGCTTCCGGATCTATCAACGAGGAAGCCTGAGCGCACCCGCGAGCCGGACGATCGACCGCGGGACGTCGACGACGCTCGTAAGCCGCCTCACCAAGACCATCGACTACGCGGGACAACCCGTGCGCGGCGTGTCCGGCGAGAAGGTCGTGCTGCAGTCCCGGCCCAAGGGGGCGACGACGTGGAAGCCGGTGCGTACTCTCACCACCGACGCACAGGGTTCCGTGCGCACGACGGTCAAGCCGTCGGTCAACGCGCAGTACCGCTTCGTGCACGCCGACCACAAGGGAGTCGTGGGTCCGGCGACGAGCGCGACGACGCTCGTCCTCGTCCGGGCCAAGGCCTCCGTGACGGTCACGACAGCGCGCCCCGACCATCGCCGCATGACGACGTTCCGTGTGACGACGTCGCCGAAGGATCCGGGAGCCACCGTGACGATCCAACGCCAGTACGGCAGCGGCTGGCGCACCGTCGCGACCGGCAAGACGTCGAGCGCCGGGACCGCCACGCTCTCTGGAAAGCTCCCCGCCGGCCAGGTCAACGTGCGCGTCATGAAGTCGATCACGGATCGGTACGCGACGGTCTTCAGCCCCAAGCAGCGGCTCACGGTGCGTTGACAGCCCCGGCGCCCGAGAGCGCACCGTGAGCAGCTACCGTCACAGGATGACCTCGCGAGCAGGCGATCGCGCGCGTGGGCGTCTCGCCGTCGTCGTCGGCGGCGGCATCGGTGGCCTCGCGTCGGGAGTGGCGCTCGCGCGCGCCGGGTGGGACGTCACCGTCCTGGAGCACGCGGCGTCGCTCGAACCCGTCGGCGCGGGGATCGCGGTGGCGCCCAACGCCGTCCGGGCGCTCGAGGCGCTCGGCCTCGGGGACGCGCTGCGCGACCTCGCGACGCTCCAGGGCGAGGTCGGCGTGCGCCGCCCCGACGGGGCGTGGCTCGTGCGCGCCGACGCCGCGCAGGCGGGCGAGCGCTTCGGCGACCAGACCCTCGTCCTGCACCGCGCCCGGCTCGTGGGGCTGCTCGCGGACGCGCTGCCCGACGGCGCGCTGCGGCTCGGCGCGAGCGGCGCCGCCGTCCGCCCGGGCGACGGAGGCCGGCCCGCGGTCGTGCGGGTGTCCGACGCAACGGGGTCGGCGCCCGGCGAGGAGGTCGAGGCCGACCTGGTCGTCGCGGCGGACGGCATCGACTCCCCCGCCCGGACGCGCTGGTGGCCGGACGCGCCGGGCCCGGTGCACGGAGGGTCGACGGCGTGGCGGCTCGTCGCGCCCGCGCCGCGCGGCGGCGTCGTGGGCAGCGAGACGTGGGGGCGCGGGATCGTCGTCGGGATCGTGCCGCTCGCCGACGGGCGCGTGTACGCCTACGTGTCCGTGGCCGACGCCGCGGGCGTCCCCGCGTCGTTCGCCGACCTCCGCGAGCGCCTCGCCGGCTGGCACGACCCGATCCCGGAGCTGCTGGCGTCCGTCGCGCCCGACGAGGTGCTGCGGCACGCGCTGCGGCGGCTGCCCGCTCCCCCGGCGACGCTCGCGACCGGGCGGCTCGCGCTCGTCGGCGACGCGGCGCACGCGATGCTGCCGAACGTCGGGCAGGGCGGGTGCCAGGCGCTCGAGGACGCGGTCGTGCTCGGCGCGCGGGTGCCCGCGACGGCCCCCGACGTCGCCGCCGCGCTGCAGGGGTGGTCGACGGAGCGGCGGCCGCGCGTCACGCGGGTCATGCGGCTCTCGGCGCAGGTGGCCGGGCCGACCCGGTGGACGTCGCCCGCCCTCACCGGCGCTCGCGACCTCGGCGCACGGCTCGCCGGGTCCTGGGCCGCGTCGCTCGGGACGCGCGCGCTCGACGGGGTCATGGGCTGGCAGCCGCCGACAGCCGGGGCCTGAGGCCCCTCCCGACTCTCCCGCTGCCCGAGCGCAGGTCGCACCTCGCGACCCGCGCCTCATACCCGAGGGCAGTCCGGCAGGCCTGCTGCCTCGCGCGGCTCCGCGTACGCCGCGTCCAGCGTCGGGACGGTGTGGCGCGCTTGAGCCCGATCGGGTCGGGCGGCACACCCGCGCCGTGCCCGTGCGCCGCTCCTGGGCGCAGGTCGTCGCTCGGCGGTCGTCGTACCGTGAGCCGCGCCAAGGGACGTACGCGCTCCCACGGGCCGAGCGCTGAGGCCCGCCTCGTGCATCGCCTTCCGGCACCGGTGCCCGGGTTCGCGAAGGGCAGTCCGACGGTCGCCGAGTACGGGCAGGGCATGATGCCGCAGAACAACACGTCGAGACCAGGGCGCAGCCAGTCGTCGACCTCGCGGTCACGCGCGGCGGCGAGCTCGTCGGCGGCCGGTCGGGCGGGCCGACGGTGCGTCGGTCGGTACCGGACCGTCCTCGCGCGCAATTGCCGCCGGTGTCGAACACGGATGCACTCTCGCCCTGCCACCGACGGGTGCACGGCTATCTGGAGGACCAGAACTCGAAGCAGCGCTGCGCTTCCGTGAACCACTCGTCCTTGCCCTTGGTGAATCCGCTTCCGGGCCGACCACCGGACTTCGCCACCACGAGCACTGCCAGAGACGGCTCGCCCGCGTCGATGCACACCCTGGAGACCTTGTCGAGGATCCGAGAGACGTGACCCGGAAGAGGAACCTTGCGGTCGATCCCGACTGCGCGACCGAGCTCCCCGTAGGTGAGGTGCGTGCGCCGCATCGCCGCGACGACGAGCGCTGAGCGCGCCTGTGAGGCCATCAGTTCGTAGTCCATCGTTCTCCTTCGTCGATTCCGTGCCTGCTCGCGAGTGCATCCGTCCTCGGCGGTCGGCACACTCTGCATGATGACGCTGACGCGGCACCGCGTCAGCGCTTGGACGCGCGGTACCCGGCAGCCTCCGCCTCACCGGGAGTGGCGAAGCACTCCTCCGGATCCGTGACGTCGTAGAACGCGCCGCTCGGGACGTGATAGATCCACTCGCCCGATGACGAGTGATTACCCTTGACCGGGCACTCACCGCCGCTACCAGGGGTCACGGTCGACGCGTCGACGCTTCCGGACGGTGCAGGCGTTCTCGCCACGCGCTCCTCAGCGGGTTCCACCATGACGGCGACCGGCAGGTCTTCCTCCGGACACCTGGACAGCACGTCGGCCATGGCCCGCTGTTCTGCCGCGGTCACCCAGAGGTCGTAGTCGACCTTGACCGCGACCTGTCTCGCCACGTATTCGCAGCGGAACGAGGTGTTTGGCGGCAGCCACGTCGCCGCGTCACCGTCGCCCTTCTGCTGGTTGAGCGGTCCATCCACCGCCAACAGGTTGAGGGTGTCGTTCGCGAACTGCTCCCGGGCGACGGCGTCCCACTGCTGAGCCCCCTTCTGCCATGCGTCCGACAGCGCGACGACGTGGTCGATCTGCACCGCCTCCGACGTGTCCTGCCCACGCTCGAAGTCGATGGTGGTCCCGCCGTAGGGGTCGGCGAGCACGCCGGTGGCCACGACGCAGCCATTGGTGCCCGGTTTGACCGTGAAGCTCGTGAGGTCGCGGCGCAGGACGTCGTTGCGCTGGTCGCAGCCGTTCCGATCAGTGTCCACCCACCGCTGGCCGAAGAGATCACGGTCGTAACCCGTGCGCGGGGCCCGACCTTTCACCTCCAGCAGAGCTACCGCTGCGAGTGCCGTGCCGGGTCTCGCGATCGGTTCCGCGTCGGTGGACTCCGGAGCCGCCGATGGCGCCGTCTCAGGTTCCCGTGTTTCCACCGTCTCCGTGGATACATCGGGAGGGGTGCTTGTCGTCACCCCGACGTCCGGAGGCGCCGAGGCGGACGCGGTCGCCTGCGGGGCGACGTCGCCATCCGACGGCGCTGTCGCTGCCGCACCCACGGCCAGGAGCAGCGCGACACCGGCACACCCTGACGCCACCGAGCGGGGCATCGCGCCCCACCACGTGCGCCCGCGCACGACACCCCACCCGGCACTGATCGCGAGGTAGAGGAACGCCATGAACACGGCTCCGTGGAGTCCGCTGGTCAGTCCCAGCGCGGCGCACAGCGCGAGCCCGACGAGCCCCATCACGCGCGCGCGTGACATGTGCAGCTCCTCTCTCAGTGGAAGACGGGGTCTGACGGGGCGACGCCGTCGTCCACCGGCGCGGCAGCTCTCGGACGGGTTTCCTGAGCAGCCGCAGAGCGGGCGAACAGCCGGAGCTCATCGAGCCCCAACCCGTCGGAGACGTCGACGCGCAGTGCGACGTCCGCACCAGACGGCCTCGACTCGATGCCGTCTGGTCGGCCGCTTACCAAGGCGAGCCGTGGCAACCAGGCAACGGAACGCGCCGCATAGTGCTTGCGTGCCGTCATTCCGGCAGCCGAGAACATGTCCGCGACGAAGGTCGTGGCGCTGCGCGTCGCAGCCTCGTAGAAGAATGGCTCCGGCATGGAGGCGTCCTCCGTGTGGGGGCCGAGACGAGTCACACGCCTCGTGGGCAGGACGATGAGCTCGTCGTGCACCGTGCGGCGCAACGTCTCGACGGCGCGGCCGGTGAGTGCCGTCGCCGCCTCTCCCTCCGCGAAGAACTTCAGCAGCAGCCGCCTGGGGTTGAACGGGCCGGCGATGGTGTCGAGGTCGGCAGCGATGAACCCGGTGTCGCCGTCGGACGCGAGCGTCGACCGGAACGCGTCGTACGCCTGGTCGAAGCCCCCTGCGGCCCAGCCGACGGGGTGCAGCCGGCGCACGGCCTGGACGACGGTTCCGTCGGGAATGTCATCCTCGGACGCCGTGCGGGCGACGCCGAACGCAGCCGGGAGCGTCCTGACGACCTCGTCGTCCACGTCGTCGGCCTCCTCGGCGACCTTGCCGGTCGGATGGTGGAGGACCCAGCTGATGATGGCGATCCAATCGACCAAGGTGCCGTACAGCTGGCCGAGGCGGCGCGACTCCCGCCCGTAGAAGATGATCTCCTCCGACGTCCGCTGTCGACGTTGCACCGTCGTGACGAGGTTCCACTCGTAGGCCCGCACCGCCTTGTAGAACCGGTGGTTGCCGACGGCGAGCAGCACGACCGCGGCGACGCTGATGCCTCCGAGCCAGGCGACCCAGTCCCAGATCTCCGTGGACTCCCCGGCGGCGAGGAACGCCACGGCCACCAGCAGCACCAGCAGCCACGTCCCGCAGATGGTGTACCACCAGCCGGTGAGCCGCCTCTTCGCTCGGACGAGCGCCTCGTGGGGTGGCACTTCCGTCGTCATGCGCTGCCGGGCCGCGTGTTGCTTTCCGGCGTAGTCGAACCGTCGCCGCCCGATGTCGTCCGCCAGGAGCCACAGGACCGACTGCTCGACTCCTTCGATCCAGGCGTCGAGCCGGTCGCGCTCGTCGCCCAGCCGCTCGAGCCGGGCCTCTGCGTCGGCCCGCTTGCGCGCTTGAGCGGGCGACGGCTCGACGCCTTCTCCCTCCGACTCCGTGCTCGGGTCGTTCGGCGCGACGGCCCCCTGGGCGGACTGGATCCGGTGACCGAGGTCGAGCCGGTACGACCGGACGGCGACCGGGTCGCTCGGGACGAGCCGCAATCCGGACGAGGTGACGAACACGTCGAGCACGTCTGGGACGACGCGCCCTGGCGCCAGGATCTCCCGCACGCCGGCATACCGCGGCTCGGGCACGGTGTCCGGCAGCGCCCCGCCGTCCACAGCGGCGAACGCGACCTCGCGCAGGGCACCCCACGAGCTGGGATCGGGAAAGGCCACCGCTGCGGACTCGCGCTCGATCTCCGCGTCGCGGGCCCGCTGGTCGACCTGGTGGAGGTGTCGCGCGGCATCGGCGGCGATCCGGTCCGGCGACGCCGGCTCGAAGCGGATCTGAGTGTCGCCGTCCTCACCGACGACGAGTGCCGTGGCCCGGTCCTCCAGCTCCGCCTTCTTGCGACCGGCGATCCAGCGCACGACGGTGGGGAACATTCCCACGTCGAAGCGGACCGCCTCCTTGACCGCGTCCCACGGGGCGCTCTGGGCACGGGTCACGCTCCCGACGCCCGCCGGCCGTCCCGACCCCCAGGGATCGGAACGTAGTAGATGGTCGGTGATGTCCCCGACTACGCGCTGCGGGTCGGCGGCGAGGCGTCCCCACTCGACGAAGGTCCCCGCACCGAGCGGCTCGTCCTCGACCGCCGCGAGCGCCCGAACGGCGAGACGGCTCTCCATGTCCTGTCCGACGACTGCGCGTACCGAGACCCGGAGCAGCTGGACCTCGACTCCGTTCGACGTCGACGAGGTCGTGCCCAGGACGTCGAGGACTCCTTCGTCAATCCCCGCGAGGACACCGCCGCATGCCGCCAGCGCCGTGGCGGCGTGGCCCACGATGTTCCCGGGGTCACGGACGTACGTGCTCGCCCGGTCGACGTCGGGCCGGTCCTCGGCAGAGACGACGACGTTGACATCCCACCTGCCGATGAGGCACTCGGACGACACACCGCTCGCGCCACTCACGGGGACGACGACATTGAGGCAGCGCAAGGACGTCCCGTACCCATTGCCGTCCGTTGTGCGGGGGATCGCGTCGCTCAGGGCTTGGGCGACGAGTCGGCCCGTCTCGACGAGCGCCTCGTCGTGGGCGCCGTCGAGTCCGATCAGCTGGCCGACGACGACACGGACCGTGGACCGCCGCCGGCGCCCGACGATGCGGAAGAGGTCGTCCGTCGACCGCTCGTCGGCGCCGAGATACTCACCCTCGACGCGCGGCGGGCCGGCGGGCATCACCGCCAGGTCGAGCGGAGACACCCAGACGGACGGGTCCACGAGGCCTTCTACGGTCCACGCGGCGACCGCCTCACGCACTTCGCGGGACCGGTCGTCGTCCGCGACGACGAAGACGGTCAGGTCGCTCAGGCCCATCCGAAGTCTCCTGCCGGTGCGGTCTCGATGGTCTCCACGGCACGATGCAGGTCACCGAGCGCCGCGAGGATCTGGTGGCGTAGGTCGTAGCTCGGCGGGAACTCGAGCGCCTCGTTCCGGGTAGCGATGCTCTCGAAGTGCTGGGTGTAGCTGGAGCGCAGCCGATCGAGACGGTCGAGGGCGGCCTTGCGGCGGTCCTCCCACCCCTCGCCGAGTGCCGCCTTCTCCGGACGACGGTTCGCGCCGTCGAGGACCCAGCGCTTGAGCTCGACGCTCATGCCCTCCTCGTCACCGGCGATGCCGCCACCGCCCCCGAGCACGACGAGTCGTGTGTAGGGCAGGACGGGCGTGAGCGACTCCTGGCCGTTGACGTCGACGAGCGCGAGCACGATCGACTCGAGCACGAGCGGGAGTCCTTCCGCGCTCGTGATCGCGAGGTTGCGGAGCGTCGGCGACGGAAACGGCATGACCTTCCCGCCCACACCCGCGTCGGCGGGAACGTAGATCGCCGCAGAGTCGTCGGCGAGCTCCAGCTGTTGGAGCGTCCCGGCGACGAACCAGCCGCGGATCATGGCGTCGAGGACGTCGGGCGAGAGCGGCAGGAACTCGTTGAGCGGACGGGAGCGCCGCCAGCGCCAGAACTCGGCCCGCGAATCAGCGGCCTTGTTCTTCGCCCCCCAGTCCGCGGCGATGGGTCGCATCAGCGAGTCGAACACGACCGGCTCGTAGGGCTCGCTGAGGTGGGTGAAGACGTCGATGAACCCGCCCCGGCCGTCGGTGAACGCCTTCTCGATATCGCCAGTCCACTGCCCGCGGGACTCCAGCACACGCTTCACGACACCGCGGCCCTGGGACTTGTCCGGGAGCGGGATCTCACCGAACCTGCTGAGGAACGCCGGCTCGTGGCGGCCGTGGACGTTGACCAGCACGGAGGCGTTGATGGACACCAGCGGCTCCGCGGCGTTGAGCGCGGCGACGAGCTGCCCCTCGAAGCGGTTGAGCCTCTTGTCGAGGTCGGTCGGTGAGACCTTGTCGGGGTTCAGGTAGTCCCGCAGCCCTTCGGCCATGTAGCTGCCGACGGCGGTTCCCTCCTTGGCGAGCCACGTCCGTGCCCTGAAGAGCACCTGGCTGGAGCGCGCCTCGACGTCGAAGGTCGCTCGCGTCGGCACCGCGGTCACGGACCCGGTCACCAGGTGGTCCCGCGGGACCCACGAGACGGTGCGGCGTACGAGTCCCTGGCGCGTCCCGTCGATCTCGTCCGCGTCGAGCAGGACCTGGATCTCCGCGTCGCGGCGCGCGTCGCGCGGGTCCGAGGACCCGGTCGTGCGGGCGACGAGCTGCGCGAGGATCGCCGGGTAGTCGTCGGGCGGGTCGAGCAGGAACTCGTTCGGCGCCGGACGCAGGCGGATCGGGACGACGTCACCCTCGGGCCAGCTCCCGACGGCAGAGCCCGCGTCGTGCCGTTCGACGGCGAGGCGCTCGTGCGCGGCGCGCACGGCTGCGGTGAGCGGTTCGACGAGATTGTCGATCAGGTCCGGGATCAGCGCGAGCGCCAGGTCGCGCACGTCCGCCTCGGCCTGCAGGAGCAGCGTGTTGACGGCCCCGCGCACCGCCGAGCGCAGGGCGTCCGTCGTAGCGAGCACGGTCGTCCCGTCGGGGTCGTTGAGCGCCTGGGCGACCGGCTGCGCGACATCGGCAGCCCAGCGGCGGTACTTGGACGCCTCCTGCTTGAGCTCCTCCTTCACGAAGGTCAGCTCCGCCGTGAGCCGGTGGAGGACCTGCTCGGTCACAGGCGCGCCGCTGAGCGCCACCTGCTTCGCCACCAGATCGGCGAGATGGTCCTGGATGTCGGCGACCCAGGCCCGAGCCTGGGCATAGCGCGCCTCGCGCTGCGTCGAGGCGAAGGCAGCGGCCCTGTCGTTGACCGCGTTGACCACCGCCTGCCGGAGCCTTTCGACCTTCTCACCCTTCGGCGGGATGTCGGACTGGATCCGGCCGAGGATCTGCGCAGACAGGGCATGGGCATCGTCGGCCTGTCCCGACGGACGCAGCGCGTCGACGAGCGCGTTGTTCTCCTCGCCGCGCTCGTCGAGCCGCGACTGGCGCAGGAACCCGGGGAACACGTCGTCGGCGGTGTCACGGACGAGCTGCTTCTCGGGGCGGTCGTCGTCCTTGCGGCGCAGCGTCTCGTGCTGGCCGACGAGGCGCTCGACGACGGATCGCGCCAGGTGCTCCGAGGCGTAGTCCGCGAACCGGTCACGACCGAGGCCGACCCGGGCCGAGCCGAGTGCCGAGAACGGTGTTTCCGTGCCCTGCGAGTGCAGCGGCAGGTGGTCGGACACCGCCTGCGCGGTGTTGGCCCAGTTGCCCTGGAGGTAGCCGGTGATGCTGTCCTGCAGGGTCGGGCTCGCGACCCACGACGCCACGGACCGGCCGAGCGCGCGGTACACGTCGTTCTGCGTCCTGTACGCGACGTTGGTGTTGCGGGCACCGACGAGGAAGGGGTAGCGCGGGCCGGACCGGCGCGCGGCACCGAGCGCGACCCCGTTGCGCGCGAACAGCTCGGTGGTCGCGTCGGACGGGCCGTTGCTGTTCCAGAAGCCGTTGAGCACCTCGGCGAGCGTCGCGAGCGAGTTCGGTCGCACGCCGCGACGCGCCTCGGGCGCGAGGTAGTCGAAGACGTCGGGGGCGTAGAGCAGGCCCACCGACTCGTCCGCCCACTTGTCCGAGAGGGAGCGGATCGCGTCGCACACGTCGATGACGGCGCCCGCCCCCGAGCCACCTGCGATCGAGGAAACGACGATCACCGTCGGCTCGCCCGCGTTCGGCGAGGTGGTTCCACCGAGCGCGCGGGTGACGTCGGCGAGCTCCCCGACGACCTCAGCGCCGCTCAGGGCGCGACGCGCATGCTGGAGCGCCTCGTTGATGCGCGACAGGCCGGCGATGGTGATGATCCGGCCGAGGGTGCGGTACTGCCCCGCGCCCTTGGACGCGGGGACGTTGACCTTGTTGGGGTCGGGACGCCACGTCGCGACGGCGTCCCTCAGGGTGTCGCGGGCGCCCTGGAGCAGGGCAGTGTCGATCGTGCGGTAGTCGACACCGGCCGCGACCAGACCCTGGTAGTCCCGGTCCGGGAGCTGAGCGGGGAGGTCGGGGTCGTTGCCGTCCGCCTGGGTCGGCACGTCGACGTGTACGAACTGCCAGGCTGCCGGAAAGTCACCGGTCCAGCCCGCCTGCGCGAGGCGGCGCTCGAGGTCCTCGCGGACGACACGCAGCGTCTTGCCGCCGGAACCGCCGACGCCGACGAGAAGGAAGGGACGAAGCATGGTGGACACCTCTGGATGGTCGGGGGTAAGAAGCGCTCAGAACAGGGAGGGCGGAGGCCCGTCGTCGGTCGTGCCGGGCGACGGTGCGGCGCTCCGCGTGTCGGAAGGCCGCGGGGACCCCGGCCGGTCCGTGCCCGGACCGGGCTCGGGCGGAACCGAGGTTCTCGGGCCGTCGGGCTTGCCGAGGAGGGTCGGGGGCTCATCGCCTCCCGGCGCCGCCCCGGCGACTGACCGTGTACCTGCCGGCGTGGTGGCTGCCGGCTGCTGCACGCCCCGCAACCTTTGAGGTCCGCGGTCGCGACGTCGAGGTGCGGCGGCGTCCACGCCGACCGCAGCTCTCGCGGCGCGCGCGCCCTCGACGGTCGAGACGATCGACGCCCACTCCTGGAAATCGCGCAGCACCTCGCTCCACGCCACGACCGCCGGCTGGATGCCGTGCGGCGTGTCGGCCAGCAGGACGATCCGCCCGGTGAGGCGACCCTCTAGGTCGGCCACCGCACCGGAGCCGGGGACGGGCGCGGGGTCGACGACGAGGTAGAACTGCTGCGTACCGGGAAACTCCACAGGCGCTGTCGCGGCCGCGGCGTCCAGTGTCTGCGCATGCTTGCCGTCGGTCACGACGATCGCGCCCGACGTCGCGCGTACCCGACCATGCAGCGACGACCACGGCCACCACGAGCCGTACCGGTCGAAGGCGAGCCCGTCGGTCTCGAACCCGGCCACCGCATGTGGCTGGTGCAGACGCTGGCCGAAGTCGTCGAGCCGCACCAGCTCACCACCGTCGGCACGTCGGACCCCGGCGGCCGTCACCTCGACCGGGATCGAGGCGGACCGGACGTCGGGTCCGAGCGGGTAGCGGTCAGAGATCCGACGACCGATCCAGCCGACGACGGCTGCGAGGAGGAACCCGAGAAGAACGAGACCGAGGACGATCCCCCAGCGCGCGAGTTCGTTGACGGGTCGGCTCATCGTCGAAGACACCGGCACGGCCAGGGTCACCTCCTCTGCGGCGTCCACGCCGGAGAGCGTGACCGGCAGGCTCCCGCTGACGACGCCGTCGGCCGGGTTTCCCGACGTAAGTGCGACCTCGACGTCGACGGTCTCGGTGGCGGGAACGTCCACGCACCCGGGAACGGAGAGGCTCAGTGCCCCCGCGTCCGGCGGCCCCGCCAGCTCGGCCACGCCGAAGCATGCCTGCGTGTCGCCGCGGTCCGACCCGGTGAGCGTCAGCGTGCCCGTGGCCGGCTCGTCGCCGACGAGCGGTTCGAGCTCGAGTCGCGACGTCGTCAACGTCGGGTACGACGGCGGCAGCTGCGTGGGGAGCGTGGTCTGCGCCGTCACCGGACCGAGAGCGATCTCGTTCGGGGCGCTCGTCGCGCTCACCGTCGCGCCGATCTGGATCTCCGAGGCGGCTTCCCCGCCGCTCAGGTCGACGGTGACGACGAAGGTGCCGTCGCCCTGAGCCAGGGCTTCCGTAGGCTCCCCGTCGACCAGGACGTCGCCGGCGACGAAGCTCAGCAGACTCGGGTCGATCGCGGTGCCGTCGAGCCCGTGGACGGAGACGACGACCTCGCTCTGCTCGCCCAGGACCAGTCCGTCCGGTGCGTCGACCGCGAGCTCGGCGCCCCAGAAGTAGTAGAGGTCGATCACCGTGACGCGCTCCGGGTCGGTCACCAGACGCCACTCGCCGTACGCGGCTCCCGACGTCGCGACCACGTCGGTGACGAAGAGACCGGACCGGCTCGAGGTGGCGACCTCGGCAACGGGCAGTGACGCCTCTCCCCCGGCGAGAATCGTCTCCTCGCCGTCGGGTGCGACCAGGGCCACGGGGTCGGCACCGTCCTCGGTCTCGAAGATCAGCCGAACCGATCCCACGGCGGGGTCGACGGGGAACGTCAGCACCCCGTCGGCGCATTCCTCGCCGGGGCACAGCACCGAGCCGGCCGGTGTGCCGCCCTGGATGAGGGCTCCGGCGCCGCTGAAGAGACGTCGTAGCGCGTCAGGCTGGTCGGCGCGGAGATACGCACCGGACGCAGACGTGGACGGGATGGGCGTCGTACCGCACGTGACACCGCCCGCGGCTGTGCCCTCGGCGATCGCGCGCAGCTGTTCCCTGTCCGCCTTGGTGACGGAACCCTCCGCACCCTCGGTGAAGAGCGCGAGCGCGATGATGGTCGTCCCGGATGCCCGGATGCCGTCGACGATGCCTTGCGGCACACAGAGCTCTTCGCGCGCCGCGGCCGTCGCCTCGCCCGCACCCTCGTCTCCTACGTCCAGCTTCCCGTCCGTGAACCACAGGATCGCCTTGCACGTCGGCCTGCCGATCTGGTCGCCGCGCACGTCGATCGCGGCCTGCGCCTCCCGCAGTGCGGCCCGGTAGTCCGTGAGCCGGCCCCCGTCGTGCCACGGCAGCTCACCCGACGCGGCGTCGAGCAGCTCCTGGCCGTGCTCGCCCGACGGTGATCCCCACGCGACCAGCTCCGTGTACTCCGAGCCGAAGACGGCGAGATTCGCCTCGACCCTGAGTTCGGCACCGCCGGAGCTCTCGAGACCGGCCAGTGCGTCGATCGCGGCCTCGACCCCGCCGACGCGCTGGTCCTCGGGGTCCGTCTGCTGCAGGCTTCCTGATTCGTCGACGACCACGGTCGCGAGCAGCGACCCGCTCGCCGCGACGCACGCGGAGAGGTCGGCGAATGCCTTCGCGCCCTGGGCGCTCAGATCGCCGGCCTCGGCGGCGGCCACCGTGGCGGTCTGAGGATGCACGCTCGGCGCCGATGCCACCGATGTCGCTGCACCGAACGGCACCAGTGCGGATGCCGCCATCAGAGCAGCCGCCAGCGCGCGAGGTGACCTCACCACTTCGAGACCTCCGTCGCGAGGAGGTAGGCGTCTCCTGCAGCGGCAAGGAGCCCGAGGACGAGCGCGACGCGGAGCACGGTGTCCCACAACGGGCGAGGACGGAACTCCCGGTGCTGACGGGACCGGTTGTCCTTGCTCTTGTGAACGCTCACCAGAACGGTCACGACGACGGCTCCCAACGCGTAGCCCACGATCGAGGCCCAGAGCCGTCCGTCCGAGTGCGGCGTCGTCGCGGCGACGACGACCGTCCCGAGAGCAACCAGAGCCGCGCCGAGCGCGACGAGTGCCGGCCATGCAGCGGGGCGCGGTGCTGATTCCCGCTGTGCTCCCGGCACCTCCGACGAGGACATGGGCACGTGGACACTCATGAGGCCCCCCGCTTCGCGCCTGACATCCCGGTGATCAGGCCGTCGATAGCGCTCAGCGTACGAGCCGGCGCGACGTCCGACTGAGGACCCGACATCAGACATCTCCTCGTCCGTGAGCTGGTACATGACCAAAACCTGATCGAAAGCGGGACGTTCTCCCGGCCTTCCGATGTCATCGCTCCACGCCGTACCTGATGCCACATCCTCATCACGACGTCCAATGGGATTCTCTTGGCACGTGCTGGATTCTGGACGTATGTCCAGATTTCACCCGGCCAGGCCTCAGTCCAGCGCGACGTCGACCCCGCCCGAGAAGAACGAGTCGTGCAGCGCGAGCGACGCGGGCGTGGCGTCGGCCGGGATGTCGAACACGACGGTCCCCTCGACGGAGTTCCCCGGGTTGATGTCGGTGAGGAAGCTGTTCGCGTCGCCGAGGTAGATCGCGGCGGAGCCGTCGCTCTGGTGCGTGCGGCCCTCGGTGTCGGTGAGCTCCTGGTTGCTCCCGTCGAACATCTGCGCCTCGTCACCGATGTTCTCGACCGTCATGTGGACGAGCACGTACTGGCCCTGCGCCTCCTGGCTGAGGAACTCGTCGCCGACGCTCTCGACGCCCGTCTCGACCTTCGTCACGGTGAACTCGAACTTGCCGTCGCGCACCGCGTCGCCGACGCCCGGCAGGGCGGGCTGCTCGACCGGCTCGGCCGGCTCCTCCTCGGCCGGCGCCTCCTCGACCTTCTCGCTCCCGCCCGCCGCGGCGTCGCCCTCGGGTGCCTCGCCCGCCGACGCGTCGACGGCGGCCGTCGTCGCCGGGTCGTCCTCTCCCCCGCCGCCCAGCGCGGCGCCGACGATCGCGAGGAGCACCACGATGCCCAGGCCCGTGAGGACCTTGTGCCGCGCGACCCAGCTCATGCGGGGCGGCGTCGGGCCACCGGGCTGCGCGCCCGGGGCGTACCCGTGCGGCGGCTGCCCGGGGGCGGACGGCGCACCCTGCTGGGGCGCGTACCCGGACGGGGCGTACCCCGGCTGCGGTCCCTGGGGGTAGGCGGCCTGGGGATAGCCGGTCTGCGGACCGGCCGCCGGCTGCGGGGCGACACCGGCCTGGGCGCCCGAGGTCGAGCCCTCGTAGGGCGTCGAGTACGGCTGGGGCCGGCCGGGCGGCGTCGGGAACGGGGGCGGGGTGGGTGCGGACATCGTGGGCTCCTGGTGTGGTCGGGTCCTGCGGCGTTCGGGTCGACCACGATCGTGCTGGTCAGGGGGCCCGCGCCGGATCCCCCGACCGGCTCCGGACGGCCGTCCGACCGGTGGAGATCCGGCGCCCGTGGCGAGCCGGTCGGCGGATCCGCGCCGTCGGCGGGCGCCCGTATGCTCGCCGCATGTACCCCCCTCCGCAGCAGCCCGGGACGCCGCCCGCCGGCCGCCCGTACGGCACTGCGGGCGTGCCGCAGCCCTACGGTCCGCCGCCGCCCGGCTGGGCACCCGCGCCGGTGGCACCCGTCCCGGTGTACGGCACGACGCCGCACCCCGCCCCGGTCGGCTGGTCTCCCCGGCCGCCGGTCGCGCCGCGTCGACCCGGCGGTTCGCGACGGGTCTGGTCGGTGCTGGGCACCGTCGCCGCGGTGGGGCTGACGTTCGCCGTCGGGATGTTCAGCACGACGTTCGACGCGATGCGCCACGGCGACGTCCTCTCCGGGCGGCAGGCGCTCCTGATCACCCTGTGGTGGATCCTCGTCGTCGCGATCTCGACCGCGGTCGTCTGGCGGGACAAGCACGCCCTCGTCGTCTGCACGACGACCGCCGCCGCCGCGATCCTCACGCCCGTCGGCGCCGCCGCTCCCCTCCTCGCGCTCCCGTTCGTCATCGCCCGCGAGAGGCGGTGGGTCGTGATCGCCGCGAGCACGGCCGCGACGGCCCTGGCCGTCTGGCTCTCGTTCTGGCGCGACGCCTCCCGGGACGGCGAGGCCGTCATGTTCTCGTCCGTGGCCACCGGGGAGGTCGAGCGCTCGTACCTGCAGCCGGTCGGCTACGTCGTGCTCACCGTGCTGCTGCTCGCCGTGTCGGTCGGCGCGGGGCTGGTCCGCCGGTACGTCGGGCAGGCGGACGCCGCCCAGCGCGTCGCCGCCGTCGAGGCCCGCCGGGCCGACGTGCTCAGCACCCAGGCCGACGAGCTGCGCACCGAGCTCTCCCGCCAGGACGAGCGCGAGCTCATCGCGCGCGAGATGCACGACACCGTCGCGCACAACCTGTCCGTCGTGTCGCTCCAGGCGTCCGCGCTCGAGGTCACGACCGACGACCCGGAGGTCGTCGACGCCGCCCGGACCATGCGCTCGTCCGCGCACCGCGCGCTCGACGAGATGCGCTCGCTCATCACGTCGCTGCGCGCCGGCTCCGAGCAGTACACCGGGTCCGCGCCCGCGCTCGGCGACCTCGCGACGCTGCTCGACGACGCGCGCGCCTCCGGCGTGGACCTCGCCGCGACTGTGTTCGTCGCGGACGCCGACGACGCACCGCCCGCCCTCACGCGCGCCGTCTACCGCGTGGTGCAGGAGGCGCTGACCAACGTCATGAAGCACGCGCCCGGCGCCCGCGCCGAGGTCGACGTCCGCGCGCGCCCCGGCGAGGGTGTTCGCCTCACCGTGCGCAACGCCCTGACGCGCGACCTCGACCCGTACGCCGACCTGCGGCGGCCCGGCGACCCGGGCGCGACGTCGGGCGGCACCGGCATCCCCGGCGGCGGCGCCGGGATCGTCGGGATGCGCGAGCGCTGCGAGGCCGTCGGCGGCACGTTCCGCGCCGGCGTCGACGACGGGCGGTTCGTCGTCACGGCGCACCTGCCGTGGGAGCGCCCGACGGCGTGACCGGCGGCCCCGCCGGCGAGAGGGGCACACCGCGTGGCCGGCTCTCGCTAGCATCGGTGCCGTGATCCGGGTGATGGTGGTCGACGACGACGCGATGGTCCGGCGCCTGCTGCGCACCATCCTGCGCGCGAGCGACCTCGAGGTCGTCGCCGAGGCCTCCGACGGCGACGAGGTCGTCGCGACCGTCCAGGCCCACCGCCCGGACGTCGTGCTCATGGACCTGCGGATGGCGCGCATGGACGGCGTCGCCGCGACCCGCGCGCTCGCCGCGATCCCGACCGCACCCGGCGTCATCGTCATGACGTCGTTCGACACCGAGCAGGTCATCCTCGACGCGGTCCACGCCGGCGCCGCCGGGTTCCTCGCCAAGGACGCCGAGCCCGCCGAGATCGTCGCCGCCGTGCGCGCCGTCGCCGCCGGCGACGGCGCACTCTCCCCCCGCGCCGCCCGCACCGTCATGGCCCAGGTCCACGCGCACCCGGGCGCCGCCGGGCGACGCGACGCCGCAGCCCGCCTCGCCGTGCTCACCGAGCGCGAACTCGACGTCGCGCGGCTCGTCGCGCAGGGGCTCTCCAACCCCGAGATCGCGCAGCGGCTCTACCTCGGAGAAGCGACGGTGAAGACGCACCTCGCCAGCGCGAGCGCCAAGCTCGGGGCGGCGAACCGCGTGCAGCTGGCGGTGATGATCGCTGTGGCCGGGAGCGCCACCTGAGGCACACTGGGGAAACGCCCCTGGTAGAAGACAGCCCTCCTTCGCAGCCTCGGCAAAACGTCGCCCCATGCAGGGCTCGAGCTCCCGGCGGTATGCACCTTGGGCCTCCACCCCCATACGACCCACCCGAGATCGGGTCAGCGTCGTAGTCACTCGATCAGTTCAGGGAAACGGTTCGTGGTCCTCAGGAAGACATGCGTGCAGCAATGTCGTCGAGCCGATCGACGACCTGCTTCGCGAAGGCGAGATCCCCCACCCAGTTGAGCTCGTCAGTGGTGCTCGATACCGACGAGCTCACCATCGACAGCTCGCTGTCGATCGATTCGAGCAGGGTGATGATGCGCTCGTTCTGGAACAGGAGCTCTCTCAAGAGACTCTCGACCTCGCTCATCGCTCGCCTCCGTCCTGCATCGTGGGAAGGAGCTCGCTGCGCTCGCCGCTCCACAGCACTGCCAGCTCGTCCCGGGCACGCGTCGACGCCACGTACAGCAAAGACCGTTCCCGGAGGAGTGCGTCCTGCTTCTCCGCCTCCGGCAGCTTCTCGAGGTGGTGCATCCCAGGGACGGAGTCGGCGCTCAGCCCGAAGAGCAGGACCCGCTTGAACTCCATGCCCTTCGACCGGTGCATCGTCATGATGACCGGCTTGCCCTTCTCGGCGGGCGAGTCGTTCGCGACGAACCGCGTCTCGACGCCGCGCTCGAGGAGTGCACGCTGCAGCTTCTCGGCGTCCCACTTGGTGTAGACGAGGATGCCGTTGGTCTCGGGTGCGCCGTCCTCTGTCGTCCACCGCCCGATGATCTGCGCCGCCTTCTCGTACTCGTCGACCAGAGAGGACGCGGCTACGGCGACAGGGATCGGCCCGCTGCGCGCGGACCGATAGCCGGAGCTCGTCGCAGCCTCGGCGTCCATGTCCACGAACTCGGCGTTCTGCAGCACCCCGACAGCGAACTGCAGCACCTGCGCAGTGGTGCGGTAGTTGAGGGTCAAGCGGCGAGACCGTCCTCGCACGTTGATGTCGTACTTGCTGAGGACGATCCGTTGCCCGTAGATCCGTTGCTGGGAGTCCTCGGCGAGGAACAGGTCGTTCCTGCCGGGAGCGACGAGCGCTCGGAGGAACTTCAGGCGGGTCGGACCGAGGTCCTGCCCCTCGTCGACCAGGACATGGTCTGCGAGCCGGCCCTCGCCGGAATCAGCGCGTTCGTCGAGGTACGTCGCTGCGATCATCGCCTTCTCGTCGAAATGCGTCGATCCCGCCGCGGCGGCGGCCGAACGGAAGGCCTCGACGACGTCCCAGATCGCGTTGCGGCGCGCGCGGTCGAGCGCGACGCCGCGTCCCGGCCGACGGACTCGCAGGTATGCCTCGCGGGTCGTCACGCGGTTGGGGAGGATCACCGTCTCGTACTCGGTCGCGAGGAACGCCTCGGTGCGCAGCTCTGCGGGCAGAGCGCTCTGGGCCGCTCCCGCCGCGGTGTCCCACGCGGCCTTCGCCGTCGGTTCGAGGACGTGGGGACTGCGCTCGCCGAGCACCTTGGCCACGGCGCCCGGGCCGTGCTCCGAGCTGCCGATGCGGCTCTCGGCGGAAGCCAGCACGCGGCGCGCGAGAGCGTCGACGTTGGCGACGACGATCCCGGGCTCACCGAGCTTCTGCGCGATCGTCAGCTCAGGATCGAGCAGTCGGAGGTTCTCCTCGAGGGATGCAGCGAGAGTCTTGTTGAACGTGGTGAGAACGATGCGGGACGTCGGGTCCTGCTTCGCGAGATGACGCGCTCGGTGGAGCAGAACGACCGTCTTTCCGGTTCCGGCACCACCGGAGAGCCGGTACGGGCCGTTCCAGTCGCCGACGGCGTAGCGCCGCTGCTCGGGGTGCAGGAAGACACGCCACTTGCCGAAGTCGGTGCTCTCGATGGCGGCTCGCAGGTCGGCGTCGTCCTCGATGAAGGCGAACTCGAGGCGTGCTGCGGGGTGCTGCAGCGCGGTGAGCAGCTCGTCGTCGTCCTCGCCGCTGGCCTCGGTGGTACCGCCGATCCCCAGCTTCGTCCGCACCTCGTCGAGCGGCGTGCCGGTGGCGAGGTCGAGCAGCGCGAGTCCCTGCCACTCCGCGGGCGCGTGCTCGACGAGCGCCATCACCTCGTCCTCGGTGCGTGCGGTGACAGCACGACGGGCGATCCGCGGCTCGATGCCGAGGGACTCGAGCGTCTCTGCCGTGATGTCCCAGGCGGAGAGCAACGGGAACCGCTCTGCCGGTGTCTCGTCGGCCGCCTTCTCCACCGACGCCGAGACCTGCTCGGTCTCGACGACCGCAGGCGCCGACTGCTCGTCCGCGAGGATCAGCTCGGCGATGCCGTTCCGTGGGTTGATCTCCAGGGTGACCTTCTTGGCGAAGGCGATCGCGTCGTCGTGCGGGTACGTCCCGAGGTAGACGTAGTGGGCCTCGCTCTGCTGTCCCTGGACCTTGACGAGGACGGCACGCCAGAAGTCGCTGACCCGCCCGGTCCGGACGCGCGAGTCCTTGGTGCCGTTGATCGGCTCGATGTGCAGGCCCGGGACGGTGTCGTCCTGCTGAAGCTTGGCGAGGAAGGCGTAGGCCGCCTTCTGCGCCGCCCCGTCGAGCTTGGCCTGCTGCTGCGGTCCGAAGACGATCTGCGGCATCAGTCGTTACCCCTCGTCAGTGCGGTGCGGAGCGCGTCGGCGTCGGCTGCGACGACGACCCACCCCTCGGTCTCGATGTCGGCGACATCGCCGTCGGTCAGATCATCGTGCATGGCGGTGACGTGCAGCTCCGGCCAGGCCAGAGACAGCGGGACGCCGTCAGCGGTCTCGTGCCCCAGCGACGGCGGGCCGACCCCGTCACCGGCCAGGTCGGCGAGAGCGGCGAGCAGCTCTCTCTCGTGGTCGAGCGCCTCGACGTAGACCTCGTGCCACGGGTGCCCCGAGGGCACCGCGGCCTGCAGGTCGGTGACCGGCACGACAGCGTCGGTCGGAGACTGCTCAGGGCGACCCTCGACGAGCGCGGTGCGCGACGTGATGACCGTCGCGTCGAGGCGTGGTCCCAGGAGATTCGACAGGCGGAGCCACTCGCGCCAAGCGGCCTTGTGGCTCTCGTCGGCGACAGCGTCCTCCGAGTCGTCCAGGACGACGGCGACCTCGAACGTCGACGTAGCCAGCTCGACCATGCGGACTGCCAACGCCACGGCACCGGCGCGCCAGACACCACCCACGGCCGTCGTCGACACCGGCGGGAGGTCGTCCAGGACGTCGCGCGCCGCCAGAGCGAGCTGTCCGGTTGCCGGTACCGGACGACGCTGCGCGCAAGGCAGCGCGAGCATCGGCAGCCACTTGCCGAGCCTCTCCCGTGCGGCCGGCTGCGGGCTCTGGAGCCAGTCGAGCAGCATCTCGAGCGGACTCGCCTCGACGAGGGCGAGAGCGGCTGGCGAGAGCTGGTCCTTGGCCTGCGCCAGGACCATCTCGCGTGCACCGGGCATGAGCCACGGTGGCTTCGACGCCGCCTGCGACGGCTCCGCGGCGTCGAGGTCGGTCCACGTGAGCGCGAGCACCTGCAGTCCATGGTCGCGCAGGTTCCGCCGCTTCTGCGCGTCGTCGGCGATGCGGTTGACGGCGGGGCTCGCGTGGTAGAGCCAGCCGTCGAGGAAGATCGCGGTGTCCGGCACGTCCGAGCGCTCGCTCGTCAGGACGAAGTCTGGCTTCGCCCCGGCGACGTACTGCTGCGGTTCGAGGCGCCATCGCGCTCCCCCGCCCAGGGTGATGCGCCACGCGCTCCCGAGGTGCGTCGGCTTCTCCACGACGGTCGCGCCCATCGTCTTCAGGCGCTGACGCAGCACCTGGCGGAACTTCTGCTCCAGCTGAGACTCGGGATCGGGCGCGGGTGGCTCGTCGGTGGTGACGGACCAGGCGACGTCGTCGGGGATGCTCACCTGGTGCGGATCGGCCGCTCCTCCCGTGCCGTTGTTCCCGCTGTCACCGCTGAGGAGGATCGTCCGCAGGTGCCGCTCGGCTGCGGCCCGTGACGTCCGCTGCACCAGGTGCCCCGACGCGAACGGGAGCAGGCAACGGTCGCACGCGAGCTTGTTCTCCTGCTGGCACGGGCAGTCGCGCAGGAGCTCCCACGCGCGCCGCAGCATGTGCCACACGATGGTCGGGTCGGCGAGCTCGGTGAGGTAGCCGGTACCGCCGGGGACGCGGTCATGGAGCAGGAGCGCGTAGTGGTTGTCGCTGCCGTCGCTGAGCGTGGGGTCGACGACGGTCGTGACGTCGAGGTGGTCCGGTGCCCCGCCGATCCGCTCCCGCAGCGCGAGCAGCAGCGCGGCGCTGAGGCTCGGCAGCGCGAAGTCGTCCCCGAGCGTCACGGAGGTGGGCAGGCGCATCACGAGGCCCTCCGTCCGCAGCGTCCGTGACAGCGCGAGGCTCGTCGTGCGCTCGGTGTCGGCCTTGCGCTGCGGGCACCAGGGGCGGTGCTCGCTCGCTCGGTTCGCCCCCGTCGCGGTGTCGAGCTTGCCGCAGACGGCGCACACTCGGAACAGCGCGGCGTCGACCGCCTCGCCGCCGATCACGTGGGTGCTCCCCCGCGCCGCGGCGCGGCCGAGGTTGAGCCACCGGATCGAGACGTCGCGCAGGTGCTTGGCTCCGAACCCGTAGCCGTCGACGAACCACTGGCGCGTCACGCGGTTCGGGTCGATGTCGGCGAGCGTGAGCACGGTGAAGCGTTCGCGGTTGCGCTCGTCGCGCCGGTCGTCGATCGCGGCCTCCTCACGGCGCAGCATGGACGACACGGCCCGCAGCTCGACGACCTCGAGGCGCTGGTCCACGTCCGTGATGGCGACGCTCCCGCACCGGGGGCACGGCGGCACCGCGACGGCCCGGACGCCGGTCTCGCCGACGTCGAGCACGTAGCCGCAGTCGGGGCAGCAGGCCCAGGTCCGCACGGCCTCGTCGTCTCGCCCCAGCTCGACGGCGTCGATCTCGATCGCGTACCCCCGCGCGTAGAACGTGGCTCCGGGGGCAAAGTCGCGCAGCGCGTGGGACGAGCCTCGCTCGATGACGAGCGGCTCGTTGTGGAACTCCTGCGTGTCCGGGTCCACCCAAGACAGGGCAACCTCGAGGGATACCGAGTCGTCGAGCAAGGTGTAGTTGGGGAACAGCCCGAACTCCTCCAGCACGCTGACCCAGTACTCCCCGCGCAGGTCGGAGAGCTGGCGACGCGCGAGGCCCAGTGCCGCCCGTGCAGTGCGGTGCTCCCGCTCGTCGTCCTTAGTCGCGGCGGTCGAGCGGGCCTTCTGCTCGAGCTCCGGCATCACCTTCTGGATGTCCGCCACCCGGTGGTTCAGCGACTCGACCCGGCCGAGCCACGTGGCCGACGCCGCGTGGCAGCGTCGCGCGAGCCAGCTCGTCCCCGGCAGGTCGCCGTCGCGCGTCGCCCAGGCGCGCAGGCGCTCGGCGACCTGCGCTCGCAGGTTCGGGAACGCGCCGAGGAACGCGGCCAGGTGGACGCCGGCGCTCTCCTCGGCCTCGGCGATGATCTCGCCGAGGTACGATCCCGGCTCCGTCGTGCCCAGCGCCTCTGCGGCGGTCGCCGGGTGCGGGCCCTCCGGGCGACGTGCGAGGACGTCGGCTACCGAGGCGAGGTACTGGCGCTGCAGGATCTCCTCGGCGTCCAGGTACGTCGCGGGTGGGCGCACCTGGCCGTTGACGATGCTCAGCGGCTCCGCGAAGCGCGGCAGCTGGTCGCCGCGACCGGTGACGAATGCGAGAGCGAGGGCGTTGCCCGTCAGACGCCCTGCTCGTCCCACGCGCTGCAGGTACGACGACACGCTGCGCGGCAGGGACGCCAGCATGACGGCCGAGAGGTCGCCGATGTCGATGCCCATCTCCAGCGTGGGCGTGGCGACGAGGACGTTGGGGGCGTCCGCAGCCGGCTCGCTCGCCTTGAACTGCTGCTCGTAGTGCAGGCGGACGTCGTCCGGCAACAGGCTGGTGTGCTCGCGGGCGACGACGCGCCGGATGTCGCTCGCCCCGTACATGCGGCGGTAGAAGTTGTCCTCGACGGCGCGGCGCCGCAGCCGCCCGGTGCACCTCGCCACGAGGCACGGACAGCCCACGAGCTGGTCGACCACCTGGACGGTTCCCGGGGTCTCGGACCGGCACACGTCGCACGCGAGCCGCAGCCGACCAGTCTGCAGATCGGCGAGCTCGGCGGGCTCGACGACGACCGAGGTCGGCGCGAGGTGGTACGTCGTCGCACCCGAGGACGAGATCAACGTACCGACGACGTCACGGCTCGCCAGCTTCTGGAAGAGCAGGCGCGCGAGCGTCGGAGCGTCGGCACGCTCGACCCCGAGGCACTTGGTGGCCCACCGCGCGTACCAGCCCTGCGCCGCGCCGATCGGGTCGAGGTCCGAGTCCTTGGCCGCCGGCCCGCCCCCGATCCGGGGGAAGCCGGGCGCGCTGCTGCCGCGGCCGAAGCCCGGCATGCCCTCGGCGCGCAACCGTCCGCCGGTGATCGACCAGCGGTTGCCGTCCTCCTGCCGGAACCTCGTGAACCATCCGTGGTCGATCGCGCCCCGCGTCCGCATGCGCTCGACCACTCCGCGCGCCCACGCGACGAGCTCGCCGTCCGTGGGAGCGAACGCCTCGAGCGCGTCCTGCACGTTCCCCTCGGCGAGGACGTCCCTGGCCGCCTGGAGCAGGATCTCCGGGGCGACCTCGACCTCGGCGACGACGCTGCCGGTGAGCTCGAGCGTGCGCCCGACGCCGGAGCGGAGGCCGAGCTCGAGCTCGATGTCGAGCAGCAGCCGCTTGGTGACACGCTTGCGCACGGCGGAGGTAGCCGGGGGAAGCGTGCCCTTCTGCCAGAACGGCGCAAACTTCTCCCGATCGGCGAGCGCCGGCGCGAGGATGCGGTAGCGCTTGTCCTGGTCGTCCCCGGCGAGCTCGACGACGGTGCGTGCGAGGCTGTCGAGATCGGTGCGTCCGTGCCCGATCGCCTCGCGCAGCACAGCGCGCAGCGTCAGGGCGTGGGAGCGCGCCTGGACGAACCCTGCGCGGTGCGCCGCGTCCTGCACGCTGTCGGTGAAGACGAGCGCCTTCTTCTCGGTCGAGCTCAGCCCCTCGGTGCCGAAGAGACCGGAGAGCGACACGGAGAGCAGGGTCGCGATCGCCGACCCGAGGAACCTGATGCCGTCGGGCTGCTGGCACGAGGGGCAGACGTCCTCGGTGGACGCCTTGCCGGCGTCCTCACCGCGGTGGGTGAGGACGGGCAGGACGCCGCCCTGCTCCATGCTGACGTCGTCCGGACGCTGGTGCACGAGCCGCCGCTCCTGGACGACGAGCCACGCGAGGTCGTCAACCCGCTCGCCGCCCGCAGCGCGCTGGTCCTCCTCGAGCGCGTGCACGAGCGGGCGGAACCGCTCGTCGCGGCGCAGGTGCCGCTCGCGGATCCCGCCGTCCTCGGTGTCGAGGTCGGCGCCCGTCGGTGCGAGCGCGACGCCCCAGCCCGACCGGCCGCAGTGGCGGCAGTAGATCGCAGGGAACATCGGCGAACCGGTGTCGGCGCCCTCGGCGCCGGCGTCGAGCACGACGCCGTCGTCGCCCCAGCGAAAGCTCGCCGTGTTCGACGCCGCGCGGTCGATCCGCGTCAGCTCGCGGACCCACAGGTGGACGTCTACCGACAGGGCGCGCAGACCGGTCACGGCCCGCAGGTGGCTGAGTGCGGACAAGACCGCGGAGAGGAACGGCTCACCGTCGTCGTCTCCCTCCACGCCGACACCGCGATCGAGGACCTCGCGTGCCAGGTCGGAGAGCGGGACGGCGTCCCGCGCGGCGTCGGCCAGACGCTGGACGAGCGGGTGCGCCTTCGCGAGGTCGAGGAGCAACGCTCCGTCGGCCTCGCCGAGGTCGGGAAGGGCCCAGTCGGACAGCACGACGTCGGTGTCGTAGGCCCCCGCCGGCGGGACCCGGTAAAGGTGCCTCAGGACCTCCCTGGTGAGGTGGTCAGGATCCAACGCTCCAGCCGCCTCGTCGTCGAGCGCTTCGACGACCTGCCGTGCGACGACGTGGTCGACGGCGATCGGACGCAGGTCGCGCAGGCGGACGATCTCTGCGGCCTCCCCGACCCACTCGTCGAGCGCGAGCCGGGATTCCGTGACCACGGCGTCGGGCCCGAAGGGGACGCCGAAGACCGTCTCTGCGAAGGAGAGCATCGCTCCCGGGTCGCCCTTGTCGCCGAGGGTGGCCGAGGTCGCGACGGGAGTGACACGGCCGAGCGGACGCTCACGCTCCTCCGGGGTGAAGGGCTCGTCGTCGGACCAGTGGCTCTTGAGGGCGAGGCCCAGGCGGCGCAGGAGCATCGCGACGTCGGTTCCCTGCGCGCCGTCGTAGGTGTGGAACTCGTCGAGGACGAGGTACTGGAGACTGTGCGCGCTCTCCTGCCAGATCTTCGCGTCCTTCTCTCGCAGAAGCATCTGGTCGAGCATCTTGTAGTTGGTGAGCAGGACGTCCGGCGCGGTGTCGCGGATGACGTCGCGGGAGGTGATCAGGCCCTCGTCGTTCACCATGCTGCGCTGAGGTCCGTCTTGTCCCGTGAAGAGCGCCGCAGTCACGCCACCGAGCGCCGGGTAACGGGTGATGAGCCCAGCGAGGCGCTTCGCCTGGTCGTTGGCGAGGGCATTCATCGGGTAGAGGATGATCGCCTTGGTCCCGCCGACGCCCGCGCGCTTGGCGCGCAGCACGTGGTCGAGTATCGGGTTGAGGAACGCCTCCGTCTTGCCGGAGCCGGTGCCCGTCGTCACGATCGTCGGTTCCGGGCCGCGATGGCCCGGGCCCAGGTCGAGGCTGCTGAGGCGGCGGAACGCCGCTGCCTGGTGCCCGTAGGGCGGGAAGCCCTCGTGCCACTCGAGACTATCGCGCCAGCCGTCGTCGGCCGCGCGGAACGGCAGGCGGAGCCGGACGAACGGACCACGGAACATTCCGGTGCTCGGCGCGGTGAGGAACTCCTCGAGGACGTCGCGCGTGTCCGGGTCAGCGAGCGAGAACGTCGTCCCCAGGTACTCGACGAGGCTGGACCGCAACGACGCGGCCTGGGATACGGGGAGGAGCTCGCTCACAGGGGACATCGTGGCAGACGGCGCACCGGCCGCGACCGGTCGGCTCACCAGGCTCCCTCGACCGTAGGGCGAGATTTCACCCCCGGGCGGGCGTCGCGCACCGCAGCGCTCTCGGTACTCTGACCGCGCCGATCGCGCTCGTGCGGAGGCCTATCGCGGCAGACAGATGGGTAGTACGTCTTGAGGAAGTGCAATGCCGTCGTCTTCGTGGCGGCGCTAGCGGCGACGATGAGCAGCTGCGCGACCAGCTACGACATGGGCGACAACACGCGCCCCGAGGTGGAGTACGTCGAGCCGGACCCTGGTCCTGACCATCCATGCGCCACCGGCGAGAACGTCCCTGAGTTCTGCTACGGCGACAACGAGGGCGACACCCCATGGAGCGAGACGGCCGTCGACCCGGAGCCTCGATGGTCTTGCGGCTTCTCCGTCACCTACAACGACGACTGGCACGACGACGTCGTGTGCAGCAACGGTGTCGAGTCGGTGCGCCCGTACCTGCGGGAGTGGGACGACTTTGTGACTGAAACCGAGATGATGGAGTCCGCTCGCGAGTACGAAGACGAGCTCAACGGTGGCTGACCGGACATAGCCGATGCGATCCTCTGCCGTCACATGCAAATGTGGCAGCTGGAGTCGATCCGGCAGTCGGCGTGAGCGCTCGTTCGTCGATCACGGCCCTCACGGCGATCCCGAGTGCGAATCCTAGGAGCGGACGATGGACAACATGATCGAGCTGGTCAGCGACGGCTCGGGGCTAGCAGTATTGGGAAGGGCCAGAGACGTCGAGCACTTCCTGCGCTCTGAGGGCCTCTTGTCCAAGTCCATCGACATGGCTCGCCAGAGGCTGGGCAGCGCGCTGCAGCTGGGTGCAGTGGCCGGCCAGACCGCGTCCGCGGCGATGGCGAGCTCGGGTCGCTGGCTGAAGCTGACCGAGGAATCCGCCGCTCTCTACAAGAAGTACGACCTCATGGACAGCAAGGTTCCCGGCATCAAGCACGCCATGCTCGGCAAACCCGGAGACGTCAAGCGGTGGCTCCAGGTGGAAGACCTCAGCACGAATTTCACCAACCCGGCGATGCTCGCCAACGCGGCCGGTATGCTCGCCCAGCTCGCCGTGAAGCACGAGTTGGGCGAGATCAAGGGGTACCTCGAGCGTATCGATCTGAAGGTTGAATCGGTACTGCGCGCCCAGAAGGACGCAGAAGTGTCGAAGGTCATCGGGGCGGGCTTCGACATCGACTCTGCCATGGCAGTCCTGGAGCGCGATCTGCGGATCGACGACGACACCTGGTCGACCGTGCAGGGCCGGACCCAGACCATCAGCGACGCGCTGGGTTGGGTGTTGCTCCGCCTCGATGCGATTGCCCAGGAGCTGGACGCCCACGTCAAGCCAGGCGCGTTGGCCGACGCGGTACCCGCGGCGAACGCTGCGGTACGAGAGCTGCTCGCTGTAGCGGCCCGTTGTTTCGAGCTGCAGGACGCGCTGGACATCTTGCGCCTCGACCGCGCAGCACAGCGGTCCCTGGAAGAGGCCGAGGGCCGGCGGCTGACGCTGGCAGACGACCGGCGCACCCGTCGCGAGGCCATCGAGAGGGCGATTGGGGACCTCGTGGTCCGTGTGGACGCTGCTGCGGAGAGGGCCGGGGGAAAGATCGTGCTGCACCTGTCCGCGCACAGGACCGTGGTGAGCTCGACCAACGACCTGGTCGGCGCGGTGACAGAGTTCCTCGTGCCGCTCGGTTTCGAGTTCGCCCGCGACGTCCTGGAGTCGACACGGTGGCTGGACGCGCTCAAGGACCCGCAGCAGGTGAAGGCCGCGGCAAAGGAAGCAGGCCGCTACGCGCTGACTACCGCAGGTACCGCCGGAGCGCTCGCACTGTCGGTCGTTGCGGTGAGGATGGCTGCACACAACGAGGAGGATCAGGCCCACAGCGACTGATCCACGGTCGTGGACGAGTTGGACCCTGCGCTCCTGAACCACCCGCCCAGAGGAGCACTTCGGACGATTTCACCCTGAACGGTGAAGAGCGCCACCGGATTGCCTGAGACCATGAGCCCTGGAGACGCAAAGGAGCCCCGTGGACGCCAAGACCTATCCGCTGCAGGAAATCCTCAAGCCCGAGCGCCGATACATCATCCCGACGTTCCAGCGGGACTACGAGTGGACGCTCGACGGTCAGTGGAGGCTCCTCTTCGAGGATCTCGAGAGCACCGCAGACAAGCTGCTCGAGGCGCGCGCGAGTCAGGACGGCAACGTCGCCCTCCTGAAGAACAGGGAGCAGAGCGTGTCGCCCCACTTCCTGGGAGCGATCGTATGCGCGAGCCTTCCCTTCGCCGCAGGCGGGGTCGCTCTGCGGTCGGTCATCGACGGGCAGCAGCGGCTCACCACGATCCAGCTGCTCGTGCGAGGCCTGTTGGACGTGCTCCAGGAGGCAGACTCCGATCGCCGTAAGTCCGTCCGGCGAATGCTCTTCAACCCTGAAGACGTTGTGGAGCAACCCCACGAGGTCCACAAGCTCTGGCCGCGGCGGCGCGACCGCGAGGTGTGGCCCACCGCGATGGACGACTCGCTCCCCGCCGATGGGGGTGACTCCGACCACCTCTACCTCCGCGCCCGCCGGTTCTTCTCCGAGGCTGTGCGCAAGAGCGCTCGCACCGACGCCGGCGAGCTGGATCCCTCCCGGCTGCAAGCGCTCGCTGACGCCCTGTCGAGCCAGTTCAAGCTTGTCGTCATCGATCTGGAGGACAACGACGATGCGCAGGTCATCTTCGAAGTGCTCAACGGACGTCAGACGCCGCTCGCGCCGATCGACCTGGTCAAGAACCTCCTCTTCCTGCGCGGTGAGCTCGCCGACGACGACGTCGAAAGGCTCTATGACCTGTACTGGGCTCACTTCGACGACAGCTGGTGGAAGGCCGAGGTCGGCCGTGGTCACGCCGCGCGTGGCCGTCGCGACGTCCTGCTGTCAGTCTGGTTGACCGGCGTCTCGGGCCATGAAGCGAACGTCAGTCACCTGTACCGAGAGGCACGCGACTACCTGAACAGCCCAGAAGCACCCGGGACCGAGCAGGTGCTCCGCGAACTCAGCGACTACGCCAAGGCATATCGCGAGATCTATGCCGCGGAAGCCGTGGACCCGCGTCTGAGGACGGTCTACGACAGGCTCAACGTTCTCGAGATCACGACCGCTGTACCACTGCTCGCGTGGCTGCGGATCGCACCACCGGACGTGCTCGGCCCCGAGGACGAGATCCGCGCAGTCCGAGCGGTCGAGTCGTGGGCTCTGCGCCGATCCTTCATCGGTTGGCAGACGCGAGGCTATGGCACCTATCTCGCCCGAGTCCTGCGCGAGGCGAGGAGCGCCGCAGCCGCAGGCAAGAACGTGGCCGACGCGGTGATCGACGTCCTCCAGCGCGGTCCGCTGACCTGGCCGAACGATGACGAGGTCCGCCAGGCCTTCCTGACGAGGCCCTTCTACGACGCCGTAGCCCAGTACCGGATCCGACTGCTCTTCAGAGCGATCGACGACCAGCTCCGACGAGAGGACCCGCACGAGCCGGAGGCGTCGATCACGTTCGACGGACTCCAGATCGAGCACGTTCTACCGCGTGGCTGGCGGGCGCACTGGCCACTCCAGGACGCAGATGGCAACCCGATCGACCCCAGCGCCGACGATGCCGAGACAGCCCAACGCCTGCTGCTTCGTCAAAGGGCGCTGGACAGGCTTGGCAACCTGACTCTCGTCACCCAGGCATTCAACCTGGACGTCTCAAACTTGGGATGGACGGCGAAGCGACCTGAGTTCGGCAAGCAGGGCGCGCTCGTGATCAACAAGGGGATCGCAGCCGTCGAGGCATGGAGTGAGTCTGAGATCGACGCTCGAGGCGTCTTCCTCGCGGAAGTCGCGACGCGTGTGTGGCCGAGCCCAGCCGCGCTGGGCGGAGAGCGTCGCGACGTCGCTGCGTCGCCTCCTGACAGCATGGCCCGATGATCAGCCGGGTCGGCCTAAAGACTTTGAGATAGATCTGCAGCGGAACAGCTGCGACCTGCATCAGGCTCCGACGACCGTGCGGATCGGGGAGGCCGACTGAGGACTCGGATGTTGCGGCTTAGGCGGTTCAGCAGTCGTCGAACCGCCACTGGTCGTCCTCGTGAACCCACGGTTGCAACGCGATCTCGCCGCTCATCGCGCCCCCGCCGAAGCTGTAAGACACCACGGCTAGCGTGCCGTCGATCCGATCGATAACGACGTCCTTCGCCGTAGGACGGAGGCTTCCCTCCGGGAAGTTGATGTCCTGCGCCATGAGGGTGCCCAGGAATCCGTTGCGCGCGTCGTCGTCGGCCTTGCACCGCTCGGACCACAGCTTGGTGTAGGCAACGTCCCAGTTCCCTGCGAAGTATGCGTCCGTGTACTCGGTGACCGCCTGCACCAGCTCCACCTCTGCGTTGGCGGTGGGGGCGGGCTGGGTGGTGTCCCCCGCCGGTTCCGACTCGGCCGCCGGTTCGGCGGAAGCGGTCGTCGTCGATGGGTCGGCTGGCGCCTCGGCCGCGGACGACGGCGTCTCCTCTTCCACGACGACGATGTTCGGAACGCAGGCCGTCAGGAACGCAAGTGAGACGACAGCGAGCGTGGGAAGTGCTGCAACGCGAGAGAGGTGCATGGAGTGCTTCCAGACTTGAACGGATCGGACGGGCTGGACAGCGGTTCAACTGCGGGGACAGAGCGGTGCTGACTCAGCCGGCGTCGCCGGACCGGGCCGCGAGGCGCCGCTCGAACTCGGCGTAGGCCTGGCGCATGTGGGCCTCGCGGTCGAGGGACTGGAAGGGAAGCTCGTAGGTGTAGGCGACGCCGCTGCCCGGGTGGACGGCGGTGAGGTCGTCCTCGGAGAAGCGGCCGTCGTTGCCGCCCTTCTTGCGCCACGTAGTCAGGACGCTGTTCGGGACCAGGCGGCCGTTCTCGTCGTAGTGGTCGCGGTTACGGTCGTAGCCGTACAGCACCGGGAACTGGGTGCGGTAGATCGTGCACAGCTCGTCCGCGGTCAGACCCAGTGACAGGGCGACTAGGGCGTCGATCTCCAGCAGCGCCTGACGCCGGTCCTCCGCGCGACGCAGCGGCGTCTCCGGCGTCCACTTCGGCCCGACGTCGCCCAGGTCAACCCAACCCGTGCGCTCCGGGAGACCGGTCCACAAGTCATCACGGAACGCGTCGTTGTAGCACTCGGCCCACAAGTCGGCATACGCGATAGTCACGCAGTTTAGCCGAAGCATTCGAAGATTAATCTCGGAGAATAGGCGGCGGGATGGAAACGGCAGCCGCATGATCGCACCTCGGAGAATGGATGACTTCGGTGCAATTCGGATCATGAAGTCGGCAATGATGGACGTCATCGTTGCGCCAGCGTTTACGAGCGATGGAAGATCTCCCGGTAATCCCACTGACAATAGGCTCTGCCGCAAGTGGCTGGCGCCCGGGGGAATTATTGCAGGGATGAGCGTTCGAGAATTCCGATTCGCTGCCATCATCCGCCAGGCAACGCGGTAATGCGAGCGTGCTGGAGAGCTTCCGCCGCCTCCGGCCACGTCTCCAAGTGTCGACTCGCCCGGCTGGCGGGTCAGCCAGTGAGTGTCCGCGGAATCGTATCGGTCTCTATTTCCGCGCACTTTGTACGACGTAGCCGGGATGGCGTCAGGCGCTAGTTCCTCGACGTCAAGCTCGGTCCAATCAAGTTGATGTTTCATGGTTCGATTGGGCCTCTTGAAGGCTGGATTGCCTACAAAGACGTGTGGCCCCTGAAGAATGACGTCCGACCATGACTCTGGCACCCCCCATTCTGATTCGAAGTACCCGTCGATCCTGCCCGTGCTTTCGTCCCATCCACGTGCGTACTTTAGGCCCAGGCTATCCAGGCGCCCAGCGTTCGATAGTTTCTGAAGCACGTTCTCCGCGGCGCGATTCACGACATACACCATTCTTGTATAGTGTACCGGTCGCGCTTCTTCCTGGAAGATGTCTCGCCACAGTGACAATGTCGAGTCGTCAACCCTCATGATCCGCCGGCGATGAGGTCGCAGGTCCCAATTTCCTACTGCGTCCTTCAGCCCGGGTTCGGGCCCTGAGCCATCGTGGTCGAAGGATCGGTCAATGGTATCCGGATGGTATGCCATCGTCGCTTGCAGGAAATTGGGCCTATTAGGAGTGCCGTAAATGTGCACACCGTAGTTTACGTTTCCGTGCACTTCGAACAGGTGCAGCTCGTTGATGAACTGCCAATGTCGGCGCAGTCGGCTATATCCCACCGCGCGCAGCGGCCCAGCCTTCTCGTCAGTGAAGTGTGTCTCAGGATGAATGAGTGCGCTTATTCCGAATGGCGATTGGTGGCGCCAGGCTTGCCCCATGAAACAGCGGTACAGGTCGGGCTGGAGCCCAACCAGATGCGGGAAGTTCGTCGCTTTGCCGATATACGCCGCGGTGACTGCGGCGTCCGTAGTTCCATCTATAACGAGCGATTCGATCTCGGGAAGTTCGAGCGTTTCGGCCCGCTTCAACCTCACCTCGGCCTGCGCAGCCTTGTTCTTGAGCTGCCACCAGGGGTCACCCTCGGCGAGTAGCGCTTCGACGTCGGAACGCGGTCGGACCCACGGTGGATTTCCGACCTGCAGGTCGAAACCGCCGCGTGCGGTGAACACCGAGGCGAAGTCGAGTTCCCAGTGGAAGAACCCTTGTCGCGCGGCAACGCGCTGGCACACGACCAGCCATGGGTGCTCGCGCAACACACGCTCGGGTGCCTGCGCACCGGCGAAGGAGAACTCGAGTTCCTCGACTTCGTTGAGTTCCTCCCAGTCGGCCGTGGACGCGAGGGTCTGGTCCCCTCCGGTCCACTTCCGCCCGCGCCCGGAGGTACCGGTCCCCGCGTGGACGCCTAGGACAGCGCGCAGGCCGGCGATCCAGTCGTCGAGGGTCGGTGGCTCGACGAGCACCTCGTCGCCGTCGTCGGCTGTAAACCGGGTTACAGCATCCGTGAGCGGCCAGAACCACAGTGCACACCACGCGTCCATGACGAGCTGGAGCCGCTGGTAGGCACCCTTCGCATCGGCGAGCGCGTTCTCGATCTGCTCGCGCGTCACGGCCCCGCCGACGGGAAGGTCGTCGGAACCCCACACGTCGATGGAGCGGCGGATCTGGTCCTCGGCTATGCGCAGCCGCTGGTGCGCGAGGTCCCACAGCGCCTCGACGCGGTGCGCGAGGTTGACCAGCTCATCCGCCTGCTTCTTCGACGGAGTGACGAGCACCGTCTTCCGCCATGCCTTGAGGCGGGCGAGCGCCTCGGGCGCGAGCTCCTTGGCCTCGTTCGCCTCGACGGCGCTGCCCCAGCCGGCGGCAGGCAGGAGGAAGTGGTGGATGCGCCCGCCCACGTCGCCGAGTGAGCTCGACCGCCCGGCCGCGCGGTCGTCGTCGGACGGCGTGAGCGGCACGTCCGTGGGCACGGCGGTGAGCCACGCCTTCTTGGCGAGCTGGTCACGGCGATACACGGCGCGTCGGGCGCCGATGAGGGAGTTGCCGCGCTTGAGGTGCAGGCCGAACCACGGCGCCTGGAGGCCCTCCCCCATGGTGTCGAGCCAGAGCGAGATCTCGGCGAGCTCGACGGCGGTGCCGTTGAGGTCCACTCCGTACACGTTGTGCAGGGCGATGTACGCCTTGACCTTCTGCAGCTCGGCCGCGTAAGCGTCCGGGTCGATGCGCTCTCCCGTCTCCTCCTGCTTGCGCCGCAGGTACGCGGCGGCAAGCTGCCGCACGGCCTCGATGGCGAACGCGCCGGACCCGAGAGCCGGCTCGCACACGGTGAGGTCGAGGATCTCGCGCGCGCTCATCTTGCGAGGGACCTCGCGGCCCTCCCACTCGACGGAGCCCTCCTTGACCTCGTCCGGTCCGATGAGCTCGACGAGCGCTTGCGACACGGTGAACCGGGTCAGCACCTCGGGCGTGTAGTAGGAGGCGGACTGCTGCCGCTCGCGCCCCGCGAGCCGGTAGACGAACGTCCCCTGCTCGTGGACCACGGGCTTGAGCTCCTTGGTCACCGGGTCCTCGGCGCGGACGAAGTCCTTGGCGGCGATGCCCTCGGCGCGGGTCGTCGGCACGACCCACGAGCCCTTCTCCGCATTGCCGTCCTTCGCGACCTCGTAGAGGTCCTCCTCGGCGAAGAAGCCCGTGTAGCTCATCAGGCCCTCGTACACCGCACCGAGCTGGTTGATGCCCAGCTCCGCGTAGGAGATGAACCCGCGGTCCTTGCCCTTGACCTCCTTGCTGAGCAGCAGGTGACGCAGCACCTCCTGCACCGTGCCGTTCCCCAGGCGCACCTCGTCAACCAGGGCCGTCGCCGCGGGTGCGAAGAGGTCGGCCTTGAGGGACCGGAAGGTCAGTCCCTCGGTCTCGCCACCGCCGTCGGGCGCGGTGCCGCCCTTGTGCCCGCGGTCCACGAGTCGGAACAGGACGTGCAACGACTCGTACAGGTGCGTGCCTCGTTCGGCCGACGCGCTCGCCAGCTCGACGAGTGTCAGCTCGCGCAGGCGGTCGAGGCTGTACCCCCGCTCGTACGCCGGGTCACCGACGGGCAGCACGCCAAGCTCGGGTGACGCCTCCGCGTAGAGGAGAAAGAGGATGCGGTAGAGGAACCGCAAGGACTGCTTCGCGAGCGTCTGGGCCTCTGCCTGAGGGAGCGGGTCGAGGCCCTGCGTCCGGCGCCGCTCCACGACCTCGTTGGCGATGAGCTCGATCGACAGGCGCACGCCCTCGCGCAGGTCCTTCGAGACGCCGACCGTGTGCTTGACGGAGTCCTCGAGGACGGCGGACCACCAGACGTTCCCCTCGGCGTCGGGCGCGAGGGACTGCGCGGCCAGGCACGTCAGTGCGCGGTCGATCTCTCCCCCGCGCTTCGCGTCCCCGCGCTCGGCCACGAGCTGCAGGTCGACGGCGAGGTACCGACCCTCCGCCCAGCGCGCCTTCTCCGCGACGAGCGCCGTGCCCCCAGCGAGGACGAGCGCGAAGTCGGGCGCGTCGTCGGAGACGAACAGGTACGACAGGAGGCGAGCGACCGAGTGGACCTGGGTGGCCTCGTCCACGTCGAACGGCACGAGCAGCGTGCGGTCCGCCGACGACGGCTTGTGCGCGTCACCTCTGGCGAGGAGCGACTCGACGTCCTTGACGGCGACGGCCTCGACGATCGCCAGCGGGGCCGCGCCCTCCAGACCTGTGGCGTGCACGCGCAGGACCGGGCCGGAGCGCTCGGCGACGAGGCCGGCACCCTCGAACCCGAGAACCCGGCGCAACCGCTCGTACAGCGCGGGCAGCTCAGGGCTGCGACCGCCCTCCTCGCCGAACGACGCGAAGACCGACAGCAGCTCGCCGCGCGCCTCCGTGAAGCGCGATCGCGTCGTCGCACGACCCTCCCCGGCCTCGGCGTCCCACTCCTTGCGGCGGTCCAGCACGCGTGCCTGGAACGACTGCTTGCCGTCCGTCGCGAAGTAGTGCTCGCTGATCCAGTCCTCGCCGACGACGATCGCGTCGCTCACCGCCATCAGTGCTGATCCTCCTCGATCGGTGAAACCCAGGTTTCAGAACCGCCGACCTGGGATGGGGCACCCGACCACGCCGCCGGCACCACGACGAGGAGCGGACGGACGAGGGTCCGGTCGGGGAGCATCGACTCCGCGAGGCGTGTCTCCTCGTCCACGCGCTCCTTGCGGCTGCGCAGGTCGTCGCGCTGCACGAGCACCTGCGACTCGATGCGCCACTTCCGGCTGCGTTCCTGCCAGCTGCTCACACGGCGCTCCGTCTCGGCACGGATCGCGGCGACCTGTTCGGCGATCGGGGCGTCCGAGGCACGCACCGCCTCAGCCACGAAGAGCTGCAGCTGCTCAGCGCCCGGGAGTGCGCCCGTGTTGACCGCCTCGAGAGCCAGCGCGGCGATCGCCTCAGAGGCCGTCGGGAACACCTGGGCCAGCGCGAACTGCGGATTGCTCTCGTCGGGGAAGAGCACGTGGATGTACGACGTCGCGACGACCTGGCCCCGCTTGTTCGTCAGCGTGCCCTGCAGCAGCACGGTGACCTGGTCGACACCGCCGCGGACGGCGAACACCTGGTCGCGACCGAGCGCGGCGAGCGCCCTGTCGGCGGCCCAGTCGACGACCGGGTGCAGCGGAGCGAGGTAGTTCGCCTCGGGCCACGTCGACGTCGACTCGCTGGTCCGCGCCTGGACCAGCTCCTCCTTGCCGCGCGCCGACGTGGTCGCCAGCCTGAGGGTCTGCGTCACGTCGCGTGCGTTCAGGTACGACTGCGGGAGGACCTCCAGCCGCTGCCGCAGGTCGCGCGGCGGGCGGAGGCTCGCCACGCCGTGGGCCGACGGCGGAGTCCACCCCACCCCGTTCGGCGGCGCCATGCCCGGGGTCGGGCTGATCTCGTGCACCGCATCCGTGAGGAACGGGAGCTCGCCGTCGTACAGGCCCGACGTGCCCCCCGCGGCCGGCGAGCCGTCCGCCGGGACCGCGGGGTCGGCGTCGGGCACCTCGGTGCCTGAACCGAGACTGAGGAGGCGCGCGAGGAAGCCGTCGATGCCGTCGGCAGCCGCGACGTCCTCCGGGCTGCGGACCACGTCGTCCAGGTCCTTCTGCCCCCGGATGACCTCCTCGATGGCCTTCTCCTCCGCCGCGACGTCGTACGTACCCATGAGGGACGCGGAGTCGCCGAGGGCCTTGTGGGCCTCGTGCTCGCGCTCGACGAGCCGGGTGAGCACGCGGATGTCGCCGCCGAAGCGGTCCGTCGTCGTCGGCTGCAGGAGGAGCGTGACGATCTGCGGCGGGAACTTCTGGCCGTAGCGGTCGATGCGGCCGTTGCGCTGCTCGATCCGGATGAGGCTCCACGGGATGTCGTAGTGGATGAGGTGGTGGCACTGGCTGTGCAGGTTCACACCCTCCGACGCGACGTCACCCGTGACCAGCACGCGGATGGGCGACGACGCGAGCTTGAACGAGTCCACGACCTCCTGCTGCTCGACGTCGCTCAGACCACCGTGCAGCACCTGCACCTGGTCCTTCGTCATGCCGAGATCCCGGACGAGCTTCTCCTGGAGCCAGCCGAGGGTGGCGACGCGCTCGGCGAAGACGACGGCACGGGCCGTGCTCGTGCGGGCGACGCCGATGCCGCGGAGCTCGCCGAGCAAGGCGTCGTACTTGCCGGAGCGATCGGTCACCGCGGTATCGGCCAGGTCCTGCAGGCGTTCCAGCGCGGCGACCTCGGTGCCGACGCCGACGTCCTGGCGCTCCCGGAGTGTGCGCAGGCGGTTGTGGACCGAGTCCGCGAGTGCCGCCGGCGAGGAGAGGAACGCCTTGGCGAGCGTCCACGGGAAGAGGGTCGAGGCCTTGCCCGAGTACGGGCTGCGGCCGGACGCCGGCCACAGCCACACCTGCTCCAGCTCGCGCGCGATCTCCTCCTCGACCGGCGAGGCCGGCACGAGCTCGTTGCGTGGCGGGAGGCGTTCCGCCCAGTCGGACCCGACAACGCTCGCGACGTCGGGCGAGTGCCGGTGCCTGCGGATGATGAGGCGACGAACCTCCTCCTCGACGAGCGTGCCGTCCGGGCGGACGGCGCTCGGCTCGAGCATGCGGACCAGCTCCGCGAACGACTCGGCGCGCCCGTTGTGGGGGGTCGCGCTCGCGAGGATCAGAGCGTCCGTGCGCTCAGCAAGGAGGTTCGCGAGGCGGTTGTTCTGCGTCGAGGTGTTCGTGACGTTGTGCGACTCGTCGATCACGACGGCGTCCCACCGCTGCCTGCGCAGGTGCGCGACGTACTTGTCACTCTTCAGCGTGTCGATCGAGATGACCACGCGCTTGAAGAACGCGAACGGGTTGCGGTTCGCCGGCAGCTTCTGGCGGATCCGCTGGATACCCGCGCTGTCCAGGCGGACGAACGGCAGAGCGAAGCGCGTCCAGAGCTCGAACTGCATCTGCTCCAGCACGTGCTTCGGCGTGACGACGAGGATGCGTTCCCCCCGGCCTCGGCGCGCGAGCTCCGAGAGGATCATGCCGATCTCGAGCGTCTTGCCCAGGCCGACCGCGTCGGCGAGGAGGATGCGCGGGCGGAGGTTGCCCGGGTCGAGCGCCTGGCGGACCGCGGCGAGCTGGTAGTCGAGCGGGTCGGCCAGGGCCCGGTGCGCCGTCGTGAGGCTCGGGTCCGCTACCGGGACCGGCGTCTTGCGGAGCATCGCCTCCAGCCACAGACGGGTTCGGCGGTACTTCGGCGACTCGTCGGCGACGACGCGGGTGGCCGAAGGGTCCACCTCCTGGACGTCGTCGATCGCCGTGCTGAACACGGCCTCCGTGTCGCGAACCAGCTCAGACAGGCCGAGGACGTGGACGAAGTGGCCATCCGTCGTCGGCTCGATCGACGACACGAGCCAGGACTCGTCACGGACGATGACGGTGGAGCCTGGGGCTCCAGTGAACGTCGGCCGGGTGGACTGGTCGGTCGCCGTCGTCACGTGCTGGTACTCCTCTGCGGTGCTGCGGCAGGGAGCACCCCTGCCTGGTGGATCCTATCGGCGAGGCCGGGCGCCCTCGGGATCGTTCGGAAGTCCCCCGGGACGACGTCGCGCACCCGCCGGAGACGAGCAGTCTCATGACCGCCGCCGAACGGGCATCCTTGTCAACGCACCCCGGGGAAGACCGATCTGATGATCGCGACGAGCTCGGCAGCGCGTTCTTCGTCCAGCTGGATCGACTGGCTGATCGTGCCGACGTCCTTGCGTTCCGGGGAGCCGTAGGTGTCGAGCTGCAGGACTTGCTCTCCGCCACGAGACGAGACCCGCCACGTGCAGTCCGACCTCGAGTGTGGTCGCCGGCCCTCCAGCGGGTCCAACGGTGAGAGCGAGACGAGGTACGCCATTGCAGTGTTCCTTCGCTCGGGTTCCGGTCACGCGACGAACTGACTGAACACCTTGTCGGGGCGATTGCGGAGCGTGCGCGCGTCGCTCCAACGGACGGAGAAGCTGTCGGCGCTGAGCGACTTCGCGACCCGACGCTGCACCTCCTCGAGGTGGTCGACGTCCCGTGACCACAACGGGTGACCGACTGGGACCGCGATCTTCCCTGCCGTCAGGACGGTCACGCCGTCACGCGCCTCGATCGCGAGCCGTCCTGGACCGTCCTCGACCGCCTCCCCGAATCCTCGGACGAAGCCTCGCGCGGCACGATCGGTCACCTCGCGCCACCGCTCGGTGTCGAGGGCGCGTCCGAGTGCCAGGTCGGCGACATCGAGCGCGAGCCGCCAGTCGAGTGCGCCGTGCAGATGGCGGTTGTCCCAGGAGCGCAAGCAGTCCGGGCACGAGGTGTCACACCGCGCATGCGACGCCTCGGCCCAGGACGTGGCGATCTGGCCGTGGAGTCGGTCCAGGACGGAACCCACACGTCTGCGAGCCAGCTCGAGGGCATAGCCGGCGCCGTTGTCGAGCGTGTCCGCCAGATACACGGCCGCCGTTCGGACTCCCTCGATCGTCCGCGGCTGGATGCCCACCGTGAGCTCGGCCGGATCGATGTCGAGCTCGGACTGGCAGCCGCGACGCAAGGCCTCCGCGAAGGAGAGCATCGCAGCGTTGCCGGAGGGGCAGTCGCTCCGTGCAGTCGAGACCACGCCGCTCTCGAGGCTGGCTCCTCGGATCAGGAGCAGTGCGGCGTCTGTCGTGCGCACCTCGCCGATCGCTGCCTCTCCGACCTTGGGCATCGTCGGCGCGGAGCTGCTCTCGAGCGGGACGATCACCGACTTGTCAGAGTGCCGGTACATCGCGAAGAGCTGACCGTTGTTGTCATTGATCGTGAGCAGCTTCGCCTGTTCCAGCATCCAGACGTCGAGCGCCCCGACTCGCTCGGCCGGCTGTCCCGGATTCAACCAACCCAGGACCGGACGGGACGCTCCCGCAGCGTGACGATCCTCGATCTTGCCGTCCGTGCGCTCCGGGTGCGTCCTGAACCCGCTGGGCTCGTACATCGCGACCTCGCGCACGGACGAACCGCAGACGGGGCAGCTCGACCACTTCTCCGACACGGTCGAGGCAGAGCACTCCTGACACCGTGTCACCGTGAGGTGGGCCGAGAGGGAGTCGACCGGGTACGGCTTGTTTCCGAACCCGCGACGCCACGCCACGAAACCGTTCGCCGTGTACACCCAGCCGTCGCGCACGATCTGCGCTCCGGGTGCGAAGAGCGAGACTGCCTGGCCCAACGGGCGGTCGCTCAGCTCGTCCGCCGTCACCTTGCCGCCAGCATCGGTGCGGTAGAGGTAGCGCACGCGAGTCGGGAACCCGAACATCGGCAGCACGCCTGCATTGGCGAGGCGTTCGCTCAGCGACGTCTGCGTGTGAGCCTCGTTCTCGACAGCGTCATCGATCTCGAGCACCAGTGTGTCCCGCACCCAGTGCGCGAGGTCATCGAGGTCCGCCGCACCGACGCCTGTCAGGGCACTCAGCCGACCGATGACCGGCTGAACGTCTTCACTCGTCATCAACCACTTCTCGACGCCCTCCCGGTGGGCCTCCCACTCCTTCACGTCACCGAAGGCGCCGTGCACGTTGTCACCCCGCGGGGCAGGCGGTATCGGGAGAGACGCGAACGCACGCCGCAACAGCTCCGCCGCCACGACGCGGCGCAGGATGCGCACGCGGCTGGTGTCGAGGAACGGCTGTGGCGGAGCGTCCCCGGTGATCCGGTGGGAGTTGGCGAAGTAGTAGTCGTCGTGCGAACGGTCCCGGCAGAGCGTCGCCGCGAACGAGAAGGCCTGACCCTCGCGACCCGCACGACCCACACGCTGCTGGTAGTTGAACCGTTGCGGCGGCATGTTGCCCATGACCGTCGAGCGCAACGACCCGATGTCGACGCCGACCTCCATGGTGGTCGTCACACTGAGAACGTCGAGCGGGGTCGCGCGCTTGTTCTCCTTGGGAGCGGGAAGAAGGGCTCCCCGGAAGACGCGCTGTCGTCTGCGCTGCTCCTCCGGCGGGCGGGTCTGCCCTGTCAGCTCCGCGACAGCGAGCCGCTGCGGCTTCTGACCGGTGAGCCAGGCGTAGTAGTCCGACTCGCCCAGCGACGCCACCGGGACGACCTGGAGCACTCCGGTGCAGCCCTCTCGTGTGCACGTACCTGCCGACGAATGCAGGTGACGACGACTGCACAGGTCGCACACCCACACGTCATCTCCGGCGGGGACGACATCGAGCGGAAGGTCGAGGCGGTCGAGATGGACCAGCCCAGAATCGAGCATGCTCGCCAGACGAGCGTCGACGCTGCCCTGCAGCTCGTCGGCATCGATGCCCGCTCGCAGCGCGACGCGCTTCACGTAGTCGACCGCCGCCCTCACGCGGCCCTTGGCGTCGGACGCACGGTCCTGAGGCAGCCAACGGTCCGCGGCGAGCATGATCCGCAGGCTCGAGCGGACCGCTTGCGCGACGACGCCCTCCTCTCCCTCGACACCGCGTGGGACGAGAGATGCGACCAGCGTCTCCTCCGAATCCCTCTCGGCGGACCCGAGCAGCACGTCGCCCAGCGACGACACCAGGTGGTTGCGGAAGTTCTTCTGCAGGTCGTCGCGAAGCGTGGCAGGGACGAGCGGCTCCCACTCGCCCGGCACGGTGGGCTCGAAGGCGCGGTACCACGGGCTGCCGTCGTGCAGCTTCAGCAGAGAGGCTCTCGGTCCGCCGGGCGGCACGCCGAGATCGACGAGTCGTCTGCTCACCTGGTTGACCAGGTTCGGCCACTCCCACGCCACCGCAGTGGCTTGCTCGGTCTCGAACGAGCTGATGAGCTCGCGATGAGTTTCCTGGGCGAAGCCCGCGTGATCGAGCATGTAGGCCTGGTTAACCTGGGGATGCTTCGCGACGAGCTCCCCATACCGGGCCTGCAGCACACCCTCGAGCGTTCCTCTCACCCCAGCCCTGAGGATTGCCGCGACGTCCTCCGACGGGGCCGCGAGCACCTGCTGCACCTGTTGCCGGACGAGGTCGGCATAGTGGTTCATCGAGAGACCGACGGCCATGCGCGCGGCGTCGTCACGAGAGTCGGTGAAGACGATCGTCCGGCTCGAGTCCCTGTCGTCGCCCAGCTCGCGGAAGATCTCGGAGACCAGGAGCTGGGCGGCCTGGGTCGCCCCCTGCGTGTGAGCGCGCAGCGCGGACGAGACACGGCCCGTCTCGAACCCCCGCTGACGCCTGTGGTGCCCGCAGCGCGGACAGTGCGAGGGTAGGGCCGGTGGCTCCCACGAGGCGTCAGGGCCCGAGCTCGTGACCACCGTCCCCGTCGCGTCGTCAGCGCCTGGCCGGAGAAACCCTGACCGAGGGTCGAACGATGCGGGAGCAAAGCTGAACTTCCACGGCTTCTTGCCAGGGCCTGTGTGCTGCCACGACATCCCGACGCCCTCTCGGCGGGGCAGGTACCAGCGGTACTCGTGCCGGCGACGCTCGAACACGAGTCGTGCTCTCTCGGCGTCGGTCTCGTTGGGATCGACGCCGAGGAAGGCTCCTCCGTCGTCCAGCGAGGAGAGGACATGGCCGCCGAGGCTCGCGTCGCCACAGTTCCCGCAGTAGAGCAGCTCGAGCACCCGAGAACCGCACGCGCACTGTCGAGCCGGCCGGGCGAAGAGCCTTCCGACCCCGGGGATGGCCCTGCCTTCCCCGGGAAGCTCGGTGCACCCCGGGTCGCTGCACGCCCACATGCCCCGCATCGTCCTCATGAAGTAGTGGGCCCTGAAGGGGATGGCGTTCGAGGACGGTGACTCCACGATCTCCTCGAGAGCACGGGTCACCCTCTCGAGCCCGCCCGTATCCTCACCGAACGCCCGCCTCTCGATGTCGTCAAGCGAGGTGGCGCGAGGAGGCGCGTCCCCGTCGCGGCACGCGCTCGCCAGGATCGCCTCGAGGCTTGCAGATGCACGACCGGACAGGGCGTCGTCGAGACGGACAGGAAGTGTGACGTCGATTGTTCGGGGCGCGCCGCTGATCTGCTCGAACGACGCTCTCGGGACGCCGAAGAACTGCTCGAGATACTCGCCCTTGTCCGCGTCGAGGGAGGCGCTCGTACCGATGACGCGCAGCTGCGGCGAGTCCGCAGCGAGTCCGATCCTGAGCAACAGGTTGCGGAGGATGAGGGCCACCTCAGAGCCCTGCGTGCCGCGGTAGAGATGCAGCTCGTCGACCACCAGCGTGAACTTGCGCGACCGGTCGCCCTCCAGCCACTGCCTCGTCGCCTCGAAGATCGGCTCCTCCATCTGCCTCATCAGCATGATGTTGAGCATCGAGTAGTTCGTCACCAGGATGTCGGGCGGTGTCCGGACCATGTCCCACCGCGTCAGGAGCTCGACGCGCCGCGGATCGGACAGGAAGTCGGTGATCGACGCATCGGCTGCCGCGAGCGAGTCGTACTCGTCGACCAGCTTGCGCATCTCCTCGGCGACGGTCGCCAGGCGCGAGTGGGTTCCCGTCGACGTCGGCAGGGTGGTCCCACCCGGAGCCGCGGAGGTGTACCGACCGAACCACAGTGCCGGCCCTCCAGCATCCTGGATACGACGGGCCGTCCGCCGCAATCGGGACATCTGGTCCTCGACGAGCGCGTTCGTCGGGTACAGCACGAGCGTCCGGACCGCCGGATCCCTCGCCTCGCCCGACCGCATGGCGGTCCAGCGCAGTGGCGCACTGTCCCACCATCGGTCTTCTGACCGAGCACCCGGTGCCCAGTCACGTGCCTCGATCAGCAGTCGAGCGAGGACGGGGAGGAGGAAGGACTCGGTCTTCCCCGAGCCCGTGCCCGACGTCACGACCGGGTTGGTCGTGATGCCCTCGCTCATCGCGACCGCTAGCGCATCAGCCTGGTGCTGCCGCAGCATGAGGCCGTCGACCTTGTCGACGCCGAAGAGCCCCCCGAGGAGCCATCGCGCCTCGTGAGGGTGCAGGCCTGCAGCAGCGCACGCCTCGAGACCGTTCACCGTCCCGTCATACGGAAGAACAGGCTCGAGCAGGGGGTGCGGAACGAGCGGTGTCTCCTCCGTGAGGAGCCGCCGGCGCTCGCGACGCAGCGACTCGTCACGGAGGTAGAACGCCGTGTCGATGTAGCGCAGGAGCGTCTCGCGAAGGTTGTCGCCGACACTGACAGGGTTGGGCTGGGACGCCATCGTTCCTCAGTTCTGGAGCAGGTAGGTCAGGCGGTGCGCCACCTCACGAGACACACCGGGATAGACGAGATAGCCACGGCGTCGCTCCGGCGCTCTTCCGGAGTCGAGGACGGCTGCTCGCTGATACATCCCGGGCAGACTCGCCCCCAGAGGCACGGCGAGGTCTCCGGTCTCCTCCTGGTAAGCGAGCAAGGGCTTGCTGCACAGGGCTACCGCAGCAGCGTGCTTCACGAGATAGACGTCAGCGAGCGCCACGGTCTCGTTCGCGACGTCCGCCTCCGTGCGTAGGAGGTACTGGGAGGCGTACCTGCCGACCCGGTACGCGCCGATCCCGTCGATACCTACGCCGTCGACCCACGACGAGCGTGCGGGGTCGAACCACTGGACGTCCAGGTATCCCGCCGCTCGCGTTCGAGGGAGAGCACCAGTCACCGTGCTGAGCGGAGGAAGAAGCCGTGCGAGATCAGGTCCGGCGCGCCCGGCCACGAAGATGCCGTCGATGTCGAGCCACTCCAGCAGCTCGTCGTCGGTCGCTGTTGTGGCCCAACGGTCTGGGCCTTTGACCTGCTTGGTCGGAATGACCCGGCGCCCGTTGCTCACGATCGCCTTGGACGCATCGCCGACCAGCGGCTTGCTCCAGAAGCCGGTCAGGACACGTTCGCTGCCCGTGTCCACAACAGTGGTCGGGCAGACCTCCCAGGCGACGGGCGCGAGCGTCTCCGGCGACCGCCGTACCTCGATGTGCCCCAGCGCCTCGAGCGTGCTGGTGAACTCCTTGATAAACACACGGCTCGGGTCGAGCTGCTGAGCGACACGCTCGAGAACGGCTATCGGTCCACCGCCGGCGTAGCGCAGCGCGTCGAGCGCAACCTCCCAGTCGTCTTCAAGATCGTCGCCACGCTCGTCGGACGGAGGGAGCGCCGCGACGTCGACGCGGGCCGTCGCTGCACGAGCCTGCTGACGTTCGAACTTCTTCTTGTTCCGCCAGTAGCTCGACGAGTAGCGCTTCTGCAGTCCACAGCCGTCGCAGGTTCCCATAGCGGACGTATTGAGCGGGCGACCTCTCGAGTCAAACATCGCAGTCTCTAGCTCGAAGCGATGCATGCCCGTGTAGAAGCAGGAGTCCTGGCTCGGCCTTCGGAGGACGATCTTCGTAGCCCTCTCCCGGTCACGTCCCGAGATCCACCAGGGCCTACGGGGCGGCTGCGCCGTCGACGAGTCCGGAGAGGTCACTTCCTCATTGATCACGACACCCTGCACGACTGAACCGCCCGCAGCGGGATCGCCCGCGCCGAGCACAGAGAGGGGGTCTCGCATCGCGTGCTCGATCCCTTCGGCGCGATCCCAGAGAGAAACCTCAGGCGTCGAGGACGACCGCAACGAGAACTGCTTTCGAGAGAGCGCCGTCAGCCCGGCGCAGAGCTCGACCGCGTAGTCCCCGTCCTCGAGCTCCAGCTCGGCCAGGTCTCGAATGACAGAACCGGAGCCGCCGTCCTCCCACCGCTCCAGCTCCTCCGCGTCGTCTCGATCGTCCCCCGGCGCACCCAGATCGAGGAGGCGTACCGAGAAGGGCTCGCCGACGTCGCTCACCGCCCGCAGCTCCGGCGGCCGCGCTGCGTGCCAACGGTTGCGGAGAGGGCCGGGAAGAGCGAGACCACCCGCGAGCTTGAGCTGGCTGCTAGTAAGCGGGACCAGGGCGCGGACGTCAGTGCGCGCCTGATCGGCATCTGCAGGCCGCGAGAAGATCTCGACGCGACGGAGCAGGGTCCAGCCCGGCGGCACCCCCGACACCTCGTGAGGCTCCCAGCCAGGGCGTGACACCTCGTCCAGGATCCCCGCGACCCTCTGCCGCAACCGATCCGCGACGAGAACCACCACGTCGTCTCCCATGAGGACCTGTTGCACCTCGACCCACTCGCCGGTCAAGTCGTCCTTCCGGAAGACCACGAGGCCGCGAGGACGACGACGGATAGTACCGGCGAGATCGTCCTCGATCTCCAGGATCCCCTCGAGCAGGCTCGCGCCGTCGATGATGCCCGGATCCTCGAAGCTCATGGCTGCTGCCGAGCCCTGCACGAGGACCACGCGCTCATCCTGCTCCCCGCGGAGCACGACGCTGCGAGGCTGCTCGGGGCGAGGCAGGAAGAACAGGGGCCGAAGCTTCACCTGCTTGCGAGGAAACGCCGTGATCGACATCGAGAGAGTTGCACGCCCACGCGGAGCGAGATCATCAGCCTCCGGGTCGATGCCGTCCCACTCGCTCAGCAGCGTCGCTGCAACCTCCGCCACGCGGTCCTGCAGGACCGGCCTGCCCCAGAGCGCGACGAGGTGCTTGGTCGCCGGGCTCGGGCTCTGGTCGATCCACGATCCGAGGAGAGGGGTCAGCTCTACCGGCGGAAGCTCGGACCGAGGGGCGAGGTCGAAGTCGGAGAAGAACCGCTCGAGGCGCCGCCGATCAGCCTCTCGCACGAGAGCCTGGGAGACGGCGAGGCCGACGAACCGCATGCCGACGGAATAGGCGGTCGGCAGGCCGCGGGCGCCTCCGAGCGTGGTGAGCCAGAGGTTGAGGCTTTCCCAGAAGGGTTCGGCGACCGTCCGGTAGCTCTTTCCCAGGTCCTCTGCCTTACCGCCGAGAAGGCCCACGAGGCGACCGTAGTAGTTGCTTGCCGCCATCCCGTCGCCGCTCGCCATACGTTCTGCCGCGAGACTGAACACCGCGAGGAGCGCGACGAGCGGATTGACGTCTTCTCGGTCACCCGTGCGCCACTCCGAGAGGCGTCGCCTGTGGTACCTGAATGCGTTGACGCTCGTGTTGTCGACCGTCGCCGCCACGGCGAGAGCGAGCGACGTGATCACGTCATCGGCCTTGATGCCGGCCCGGCCTGCGACGCGGGCGAGGACGTCGGCCTCGACGTCGAGGTAGACCGGCACGGGGTGCTCGACCACTGGGAAGAGCTCGTCGGCCAGCAGCTCGTTCCAGCGCTCGTATGCCGTCCACGCATCTCTGTCTGGAATCACGTCGCTCCCCTGCCACATTGCACGTCCCGTAACCTGGACACCAGCACCGTAACCCGTCGAGACCGGGTGAATCGACCCTTGAGCGGGCGAAATCCAACGGCAGCCACGGGGCGCTCAGGTGGCGTTGACCGGCCTGTCTTGTCTTGTGTGGCACGATCCCTGCGGCGAGCAAAACCGATCACGGCGAAGAGGACTTGAACGTGGACCACGTGAGCGATGAGATGGACGTCGACGATCGCAGGGAGGTCGAACGTGTAGTCGCTGCAGGGATCGCGTCGCTCTCCGGATCGCCCTCGCGACCGACCGAGGTCGAGCAGACAGAGGAGTTCACGGACCAGGACGTCCGGTTCGAGGACGGCTCGTGGCTCGACCTCGTCGCGGCGGTACAGGACTGGCTCCGGCTCGACGTCCGACTCGACCCGCTCGCCCCGACGGAGCGCCTGGCCAGGATGCTCTTCGACGGGCTCGGAACGAACGTCCCGCACGAGATGTTCACCGTTCTTGACGACGTCGTCGCACTGACACCACAAGGACTTGACCTTCTCCGTACCCGCGTCGAGCGTGCAGTCAACCTTCGTGACGCCTTTCTCGAGGCTCTGGACGGCGGCAGCCGTTCCGGCGCCACCGCGACCTGGGTCGAGGCGTGGGACGACACCGTCGACACGACGGTCTCCGGACCGATCCGCGCCAAGGCAGAGGTCTGGTCGATCCACGACTTCGCGTCGCGCGCGAAGTCGCGCCGGCTCGAGCTCAGCCCGTCCTACCAGCGTGGTGACGTCTGGCCTACCGGCGACTCCCAGCTCCTCATCGAATCGATCCTTCGCGGGATTCCTCTACCCTCCGTCATCATCCTGCGGCCGAAGTCCGCCGCAGAAGCCCCGTTCGAGGTCGTCGACGGCAAGCAGCGTCTCACCTCCATCTTGAGGTTCATCGGCGCGCACCCGGCCGCTATCGAGATCGTGGAGTCCGCAGCGAGGGAGTATCCCGGATTCGAGCTCGCGAGCCTCTTCCGCACCGACTACCCCCGCTTCCGATCGGCGTGGAAGAAGGCCACCGGCGAGACGCTGACCACCACGACGGAGCGCTCCTACTACTTTCCGTTCAAGCTCGCCGCCGGGTCGCGCGGCCTCAGCGGGGACCTGACAACGCTGGCGGGGAAGTACTTCCACCAGATCGCCGACGAGTTCGTCCAGGTCGGGGGCGAGCACGTGGCTGTCCGAGACATCTTCGAGTCGACAACTGACTACAAGGTCCCCGTGATCGAGTACACCGAGGCGACGCCACGGCAGATCCACGAGGTCTTCAGCCTCTACAACAAGCAGGGGAAGCACCTCAACGCGGAAGAGATCCGCAATGCTGTTTACCACGAGCTCGACCTGATGCGGGCCCTCTCGGTCTCGGCCGGGGACGGGCCCGGGATCCGGGCCGTGGCACCATTCCTCGCGCCGGTTTCCGCCGATGTCAGCGCGATCGCCACCTTCCTCGCCGACGCCGCGGTCCCGGATTCTCGGTATCGCCGCACCAAGGTCCTGTCCTGGCTCTTCTCGACCCTGTTCCTCGACTCGCTCAACGATGACGGTGAACCTCGTCGGCTCTCGACTGCAAACCAGATCAACTCTCTCCTCGACAGGGCGCAGCGCCCAGGCGACCCGATGCGGGACGGCCGCGTGATCAGCGACGCTCTTCGTCTGGTGGCGACCGCTATGCGCGCACACCGTGCAGCGGACGCATGGTCCGACCATTTCAAGGACGGAAAGTCCGGAGCTCGTTGGCACGACCTCCAGCTCGTCGCTAGCCTCTCCGGCGTCTGTCTCGCGACCGCCGTGCTCGGCGATCAAGTCGTCGACGAGCTGCGGCGACACGAGGGCGCGCTGCGTGCCCTGTCGGCCGCAGAGTGGGCACGGCCCTCCAAGACGCAGACGTCGGTCCAGTGGTCCCACATCGCGAAGGTCGCTATGGGAATTCTGCGCACGCTCGATATCGATCCGGAGGTCGCCGACCGCGCACTGCGCGACGGCTACGGCTTCTCGGCCGCCCGAGCATTGCTCCTCATCGCCGACGGGGAGGACTGAGCGGCGATTCGGCTCTCACGGCAAGCACCTCGGAGATTTCCCTTGCGGCACGCTCCGGCGCTTCGTGCTCCCAGTACCGCATCACGAGCCACCCCTGACCTCTGAGCACTCGGTCGGTGTCCGCGTCCCTCGCCCGGTTTGCTTCGAGCTTCGCGCGCCACCACTCGCTGTTGGACCGTGGTGCCGTCCCATGGTCCGGGCACCCGTGCCAGAAGCAGCCGTCGACGAACACCGCCACCCGATGCCGTGTGAAGGCCACGTCGATGCTCCGCCGCCGCTGCCCAGGGACCGGAAACGCCACCCTGTAGCGAAGCCCTCGCGCATGGAGGGCCCGCCGCAGCGCGATCTCCGGCTCGGTGTCCCTCCTTCGTGCACGACTCATGCGCTCAGAGACGCTCGACGACGATGCCCCTGGATGTGGAGGGACGTGCTGTGGCCGAGGCGCTCCGCTCTCACGCGGCCCGGGACGTGTCGCCATTCGGCATGGTATCGCCATCCGTGACCTCGACGCCTCGCATCGCACGGGCACGACCCGAGCACTCGTCGCCCGCCGACCAGCGCCGTCGCCACGCATCGAGCGCCTCTTGGAGCGAGCGATCGAGGCCAGTCTGCTCCTCGAAGTGCTCGAGGAACTGGGCGAGTGCGAACCCGACCGCACCGACGTGCACGGCATTTCCGATCTGCTTGTACGAAGCGGCATCCGGCTGGCACTCGATCATGACCTGAGCCACCCGATCGGGAAAACCCTGTAGCCGCGCCGCTTCCCGTGCCGTGAGGCGCCGCCTCTCCTTGCCGAGGATCGGCGTCTGGTTGATAGCCACCAGGGCGGGTGTATACGTCGCCTTCTTGACTCGGATGCCGGAGGGTCGAAACTGGATCAAGCACTCATCGAGCGACGAAGCATCCTGCGCCTGCCACTCGAACTTCTGGCGACTCCGTTGGAACGAGAGCACGACGTCGTTGATCGTAGCGTTGAGCTCTTCACGATATTCCCCGACGAACTTGATGTTCCTGTCGAGGAAGTCGTGCTTCCACCCGTTCTCCACCGAGTCGACAGGTCGACGCGCCTCGGCGTCAGCACGCTCGGACTCGAGCCATTCGGGGTCGAGCACTCCGAGCCAGATCGGGTGGCCGGGAAGTCGCCGGACTCCGTCGCCCGCCTCCAGCTCTCGGTTCTTGACGACCTCACGGACGAAGCGGTCCCAGGCATCGAGCACTCTCTCCTCTTGAGCGCCGAGAGCATGGCGAGAGGCATCAAGGTGCTCGTCACCGTCGGTAACGATGGCCTTGCCGTCGTACAGAGCCAGCGGGGTCGTCCTGATCCGCCAGTCGTTGGGATCCCATGTGCCGTACCGGAACGCAGAGAACGGGACGATGTCACGAAGGACTGCTCGCTCCTGCGATGTCTCCGCGATGCGTTCCGCGGAAGAGGCGAGGTTACGACCGAGTGCGCTGCGGTGGATCGCCATGATGTAGATGCGCTCGCGCATCTGGGGTGTTCCGCCAAGGCCCGGATGGATCCTGTGCGGGGAGATCACTGTCGGTGCGTGCGACACGATGTATCCGAGTTCGTCCAGCGCGGTGACGATGGTCTCGAAAGTGGTCTTGCGGTGGCGCGGACCGATCAGGTTCTTGACGTTCTCGAGGAAGACGACTTTTGGCCGCTTCGCTCGGACGATCCTTAAGATGTTGTAGAAGAGGGTGCCTCGGCTAGCGTCGAGGATCCCCTGCTGATGGCCAGACTTGCTGAACGCCTGGCAGGGAAATCCGGCAGCGAGAACGTCGTGCTCCGGGAAGTTCGGGAGATCGTCGTTCGCCTCCGGCAGGTCCTGCTCGGGAAGGAGCGCAACGTCATCGTTGATGTCTCCGGCGAAGCGATAGGTGTGTCCGGCTGCCGCCTCTGGGACGATCCATGCCCGCTCATAGATCCCGCGCGCGTCGGGATCGATCTCGCTCGCGTAGACGCAACGCCCTCCGAGGGCGGCGAGGCCGGCATGAAAACCGCCGATGCCTGCGAAGAGATCGATGAAGGTAAAACCCGCCCGCTGCGACAACAACGAAACCTCCTTCTGGTCGCGGATTGCGAACGCTGCCGCGACGCGTGACGCTATCGCGGCACAAGCGGCAGATCGCGCTCGTCCACAAGCGGCCTTCCCCCAGCCACCCGATCAGCGCGCGTTGAGCATCGCCAAGCTATCACCCACCGGCGCCATGAGCTAGCGGCTCAGCCGCAGGCGTCGCACACACCTCTCGACGGCGGTCCAGGAAGCACGTCGGGCACGTCGCGGCGTTCCGCTCGGCCACCCGCCGTCTGCCATCTCCTCCCGCACGCTGCACCGCTGTGGGCAGCTCGTGGCGGGTGTACCCACCGGTGTCGAGATGGACGTCGACGGAACCCCGGTTGAAGTAAGCCGCGGCCGCAGCGCGCCCGCCTCGGTGTCCCGCGGCAATGTAGCTTCGCGCCTGAGGTGCCCACACCAGGTCGAAGTCGAGCTCCGCTGCGATCTCCCGCATGCGCGGACGGTTCTCCACCGGAAACTTCAGCGCCTCGAAAGCTGCGTCGAGCGACGGGCACTCGGTCCTGCCGACGCCACGGTTCTCCTTGTCGCACTCGCTGCACAGCTCCCGCTCGGCACGGTCGGTCGCGTCGGCGAGGATCAGCTGCGACATGTCGGTCCTCTGCAGGTGGCTGCACCCGAGGACGTGCAGTCGTCCACGCCCCTTCGTGCGGTAGAGCTCAGCGCCGTCGACCAGCTCGTTCATCTCGTTCATTGCTCTCCTCCGTCGAGTCGAGTGCTGGGCGAGCCGTCTCGTGACTCGCCCAGCGCCGTCGGGCACGTCTCAGCGGGCGGCGGGGACCGAGGCGCCCAGCGGTCCGGCCGCCCTCTGCACGTCGCGCGTGTAGCTGTAGAAGCCCGGGACGCGAGTGCCGTCGGGCCGGAAGGTGACCTTGTTGAGCTCGCCCTTCCGGTTGGCGATGACGGCCCAGTGCACCGGCCCTCGCTCCGCTGCGTCGACGAGCTCCTGCATGGCGGCGCGCTTCATGTCGGCGTTGAGGAACACCGGGACACCGCGGATCGTCGCGAAGACGACGGCGCGCCCGCCGAACGTCGCCACGTCCGCCAGCGTCGGCGAACCGGATGCGATGACGGACCGCAGGTGGTTGAGCAGCTCGCCCTCGGAGAACGGCGCCGCCTGGGTGCCGTCACCGTCGGGCCGGCCTGCGGGGTGGGCCTCGGGACGAGCCGTGGGGCGCGCCGCCTGCCTCCCGTCGCTGGGGGCGGCGGCGCTGAGGCGCTCGGCCTCCGTGTACGCGGCGTGCTGGTCGCGCGCTGCGGCGGGGGCCGCCCCCGCCCACACGGCGCCGCGCATCGCAGCCATGCTGCGCGACGTCGCGGCGTAGGCCTTCTCGACGTTCGCCGTGTCGTAGGTGAGCGACCGCTCACGCTTCACGCCGATCGACTCGCCGACCTCGATGGCGTCCTGGTTCGCACCCATGTAGAGGAACGTCCAGCCGAACGTCTCCTCGCGCTCGGTGACGAGCGCCTTGATCGCGGCGTGCGTGAACTCCTTCGAGGCGTTCTCCATGCCGTCGGTCATGATGCCGACGATCACCGTCGCCGGCCGCTCCTCCTCCGGGAGCTGCGCGATGCGCAGCGCGGTCGTCTGGACGAGTCGCCCGATGGAGTCGAGAAGCGCCGTCATGCCGCGCGGACGCAGGTCGAGCGGCGGGACCTGACGGATGTCGAGGTCGGTGTAGACCTCCTCGAACTCGTTGTCGAACTGCGCGAGCGTGACCGTGCAGCGGCCCGGCGCCTCGCGCTGCTCGGAGAGGAACAGGTCGAAGCCCTGCTCGGTCGCGTCCTTGATCGCCTGCATCGAGCCGGACCGGTCGAGCAGCATCGCGAGGTGGGTGAGGTCGGTGTTGGGCATGGCGGTTCCCTTCGTCGTGCTGCTGGTCGGAATCGGGAGATCGGGGGTGTCAGCTGCGGCGTCGGCGGAACCGCAGCGGCTCGGTGGACGACGGCGCGGCGGGCGGCGGAGTTCCTCGCTCGAGGTCGTAGCGGGCTCTGGTGACGCCCTCGGCCGAGACGCGGCCGTCGGGGCCGGAGTACCCGCCGAGCGCTTGAGTGCGCCCGAGCCGCGGCGGCACGGTGTTGGGCGCGACGCCCGCCTCCTCCGCGACGGAGCGCATCGACGAGCCGGCGAGCAACGACTCAGCCATCGCCTCGTCGAGCGCGGCGTCGAGGAATCCACGAGCCCGCGCGAGCGGCTCGACCGCTTCACCCGGCGCAGCCTTCGTCGCCTCGTCGAGCGCTGCACGGACGACGTCGAGGCGAGGGCGGGGCTGTCGCGCCGGGTGCGGGTTCGAGGTCATGACTAGAGCCTATGTGCACTAACTGCACACACGCAAGAAGTGCGCGTTGATTTCACCCCCCGGCGTCGGCGGACGGGTATGCGGTCGCACCTACTGTGGCCGCGTGACCTCGACGCTGAACGTCCCGAAGATCCTGACGCCCGGTTCCCGCGCACAGGCCGTCGAACACCTCCGCCGGTACTTCGGGCCTGTCGGCGTGGCGACCGGCTGGGCGGGCTCACGTTTCGAGCGGCTGTCCGGTGGAGGTGACCGTCCGGACGTCGCCGACCGGTTCACGGCGGACGACCTCGTCGCCGTCACGCTCCTGTCGGTGAACGTGCCTCCTCACGGAGCGATCCAGCTCCTCGAGTCTCGTGCGGACGAGTTCGCGCGCCGGCTCGCCGAGATCCCTCACGACCTCGAGCTCGTCGACGTGGAGTCGATCCCCGACGACTGGGCCCCGACCCGCCTGTGGGCGGCGTTGCGCGACATCCGTGGCATCGGCTGGGTCACCGCGAGCAAGCTGATGGCACGCAAGCGCCCCCACCTCATCCCGGTCTACGACACCGTCGTCCGGGCGGCGGTCAAGCCCACCGCCTCGTTCTGGGAAGCACTCCGCGCAGCGCTGCGCGCCGACGACCGCGGGCTCCACCGCCACCTCCTCTCGCTCCGCGAGGAGGCCGACATCGGCGTCGAGATCTCGGCGCTGCGTGTCTTCGACGTCGTGGTGTGGATGCACCACCGCTACCTCGACCCAGCTGCCGACGCAGAAGCCGCCTGATGACCGGGGACCCCTCGTCGTCGTCCACGGTCGCCTCGAGGCGCTGAGCGCCGACTCCTCAACGATCGCTACGCCCGGGAGAGCGAGACCGACGAGGCCGAGCTCGTCGAACGCCTGCGCGACGCGGCCGCGGCGGCCCGGCGGCTCGGCCGGGGAGACGCCTGGGCTCAGCTCGCCGACGTCCTCGACCGGTTCGGTGCGGCGCCCCGCCGCTGAACCTGACCGCGCGGGGTCACCGACCGGCGTCGAGCAGCCGCGCGGCGATGCCCAGCACGAGGATCCCGACGATCACGGCGACGCACCACAGCACCGCCGCGAGGCCGGGCCGCGGCTCGTCCGGCCGTCCCGGGGGCTTGCGTGCCATGCCGCCAGCACACCACGCCGCCGTGCCGTCGGCGCGCGCGAGCCCTCGCGCGAGCCACGGCCTGCGCACCTAGGCTCGCCGAGTCCCTGCCCCGCCGTCGAAGGGCACCCGCATGACCGACGCCGCCGCGACCGCTCCCGACCCGACGGAGCGTGTCGTGCTGCTCGGCGCGACGGGCTACACCGGTGCCCTGGTGGCCCGCGAGCTCGTGGCCCGCGGCGCCCGGCCCGTCCTGGCCGGACGATCGCAGGACCGACTGGACGCCCTGGTCCGGGACCTCGCCGCCGAGCACGACCTCGCAGCCGACCATCCGTCGGGCGGCGCCACCCTGGAGACCGCGGTCGCGGACGTCGACGACCCGCGGACCGTGCGTGCTCTCGTCGAGCGGGGTGACGTGCTCGTCTCGACCGTCGGGCCGTTCGTGCGCCACGGCGGCCCGGCGGTCGAGGCGGCGGTCGACGCGGGTGCGGTGTACCTCGACTCGACGGGCGAGCCGGCGTTCATCCGGCGCGTGGTGGAGGGGCTCGGGCCGCGCGCACGTCGCACCGGTGCGTCGCTGCTCACCGCGTTCGGCCACGACTGGGTGCCGGGCAACCTGGCGGGTGCGCTCGCTCTCCAGGAGGAGGGCGCCGACGCGGCGCGCGTCGAGATCGGCTACTTCCCGACGGGCGGCGCCGCGAGCGGCGGCACGCAGGCGAGCGCGCTGACGACCGTCCTGGAGCCGTCCTACGCGTGGCGCGACGGCGCGCTGCGGTCCGAGCGCATCGGGGCCCGCGTCGTGACGTTCGACGTGGGCGCCGGGCGCCGGGTGCGCGGCATCACGGCGGGCGGGACCGAGCCGTTCGCTCTCCCCGACCTCGCACCGGGGCTGCGGGACGTCGAGGTCGTCTTCGGCGTCGCCCACCCGGCGGTGCGGCTCGTGCCCGCGGCGACGGCGGTCGCGACGTCGGTCCTGCGGTTGCCCGGCGTCGGGCCCCGGCTGCGCCGGCTCGTCCAGGCACGGGCTGCGGGGTCGAGCGGCGGCCCCGACGCAGCGGCCCGGGCGAGGTCGCGCACGCACGTCCTCGCCGTCGCGCGCTCCGCCTCGGGCGAGGTGCTGCGCCGGGTCCGGCTCGACGGCCCAGACGCCTACGACCTCACCGCCCGGTTCCTCGCGTGGGGTGCGACGAGCGCGGCCGCGGGCGACGTGCGAGGGACCGGGGCGCTCGGACCGGTCCAGGCGTTCGGCCTCGATGCCCTCCTCCGAGCGACCCGCGAAGCCGGCGTGACGGTCACCGTCACTGCTTAGTGCGCCGCGGGCGCCGCATCGCATGTCTGGTGCGCGCCTCGCTCTTCACCGCGCAACGCCGCGAACGCGTCGGGGTCAGCTCACCGCCGGGCCGCGGTCCCGACCGACGTCACCGACTCGCGGCGGCCTCGCGCAGCAACCGGACCGCCTTGGGCCCGACGCCGTGCAGGGCGAGCAGCTCCGCGTCGGTACGCCGTGCGACGTCCGACAGCGACGTGAGGCCGGCGCCCGCGAGGGCGCGCGTCGCGGGGCGGCCGATCGACGCCGGCAGGTCGCCGACCTGGCCCGGTTCGGCGGTGTCCGCGGCCGCGAGCGCCGCACCGAGCTCCTGCGGCGCCGTCGCGAACCACGCGCGCCGCACCCAGTGGTTGAGCTGTTGCCCGTCGAGGTCGGCGAGCGGAACGTCCACCCCGACCGCCGTCGTCGTCGCTGCCGGGCCCACGCTCGTCCGCCCGCGCGACGCGCTCGGATGGTCGGCGAGCACGCGCTCGACGTCCTCGGTCGGGAGCGAGAGCCGCACGACGTCGTCCGTCGCCGCCGCGAACTGCGCGCCGCGCACGGCGAAGGTGACCTCTGCCTGCGTCCGCACCGCCCGCGTCCCTCCCGAGACCTCGGCCGGCATCTCGACGGTCTCGGGCAGCGCGAGCGCGGCGGCGCGCAGCTGGGCGATGCTGGTCATGCCCCCACCGTGCCACGACCCCCCCGACCTCACGTCGCGGGCGACCCGTTCGCCGTCGAGCACGAGCCCGCCGCCGTGCCAGGCCCGTTCACGACCGCACCCTCGCCGTGGGCGTTCATCGGTGTCCTCGCGCACCCGTCGACGCACGTCAGGGTGCTCTTCCGTGCGTGTTCACGCTCGTAGGATCGAGGCGATGTCCGACCTCACGACCGGGGCTCCCGACGCACCCGACGCCACGCCCCACGCCCACCTCGACCCGCTCCCGCCGTCCGCCGCGCTCGCGCGGAAGGTCGCCGACCCGAAGGCCATCCTGCGGCTCGTCGGGCACGACGAGCCGGTCGACGAGCTCCCCCGCACGCCTGAGGGGATCATCGAGCCGCCGTCGGGCACCGGGACGAAGATCCGGAACGGCGTGCTGCTCGCCCTCCTCTCGGGAGGGTTCGTGTGGCTCGTGACGATCAACGCGTGGGACCACGACGGCTTCTTCCCATGGTTCTGGAACGTCGTCTGGGCCGTGTTCCCGTGGCTCTTCCTCGCGCCGATGTGGGGCGGCTACGCGCGCTCGCTGCGGCGCAGCCGCGACGACGCCCCGCTGTGGGCGCAGTACCACCGCGACCGTCAGGCGGCGGTGCGCACCACCGGGGTCGTCAGGGCGTCGGTCACCGACCGCACGGACTCGGGCGGCGTCGCGACGTGCGTCGTGCGCGTCGAGCACGGCCCGCTCACCACGACGGTCCAGCGCCTCGCCCCCGTGCAGAACCTCCTGCCGTCGGAGGTGCCGCAGCCGGGCGACCGGGTCGTCGTCTTCCGCCTCCCGGGCGGCCGCACGGTGGTGCAGGCACGCCGCGACCGCACCCGTCCCCTGCCCGACGCCGGACCGGTCGCCTCCCCCGAGCCCGTCGCCCACGCCGACGCCGACGCCGACGCCGACGCCGACGCCCCGGCATACGGGACGCCGTCGTCGTGCGGGACGCCGTCGTCGTTCGGGACGCCGACGCCGACGGCCGCCGCCGCGGCCGCACCGGGCGCGGGGCTCGTCGCCGAGCTCCGCGAGCTCGCCGACCTGCACGCCGCGGGCGCGCTCACGGACGCGGAGTTCGCCGCCGCGAAGCGCAGGCTGCTCGGCGACGCCTGACGCCGGCACCCACCCCAAGCCCACCCCGGTCACGCGCCGCAGTCCGCCGGCTCACCCCGGTTACACGCCGTCCACCCCCGGCCCAGCCGGTCACACGCCGCCCCACCCCGGTCTCGCGCTGCCCCGCCCCCGGACCACGCTGCCCCATCCCCGGCCACGCGCCGTCCGCACCCCGCGCCACGTACCGGTGCCTCGCCGCCGGTGACCGACGGCCGCGCACGGGCACCACTCCCCATCGCCACCGGGCGCCGGCGCGGGTAGCGTCCCCGACGGACCGAGGGGGGACATGAGCGCTGGCATGTGGGGAGCGGACGTCGCGGGCCTGCGCCGTCTCGCACAGGAGGTGGACGGCGCGGCGCAGTCGTTGACGTCGCTGACCTCGACCTTGTCGTCGGTCGTCGCGTCGAGCCGGTGGACCGGGCGCGACGGCGACGACTTCCGGGGCGTCTGGGACGGCATGTGCGTGGGGGCGCTGCGGTCGTGCGCCGCGACGCTCAGCGAGGCGGCCGAGACGCTGCGCCGCGACGCCGACCAGCAGGACACCGCGAGCACGACGGACACCGCCGGCGGCGGGGGCACCCCGGTCGGCGGCACCGGCACCGGCACCGGCACGCCCTCCGGCGTCGGCGGCGGTGGCGGCGGCGGTGGCGGTGGCCCGCTCGCGATGGCGGTGCCGGTGGGGTTCCACCCGACGGCGCCCACGACCGACCCCGGCGACGCGCCCGGCGTCCCGGGGGGCGAGACGTACGTCGTCGGGCCGCCGACGCGGCCGGACATCGCGTGGGACGAGGACTTCGAGTACGCGTCGGACGACAACCCGACGTGGGGCGACCGGGCGTCGTGGCTCGAGTGGAGCACCAAGGCGGAGGCGACCCGCGTGCACCCGGGTCTGCAGGACGCGGGCGCGATCTACCGCCACTACCTCGGCAACTCGGGCGAGGACTACGAGTTCGACTACGCCGCGGCCTACGCGGACGACGCGGGCGTCACGGCGAACGTCGACGCCGAGGTCGCGAACGCGCAGGCCGGGGCCGAGCGGCTCATCGCCGAGGGCCACACCGACTTCTCCATGACGGGCGACCCGTCGCCGTCGCCGGTCTACCCCGAGTCGGAGAACTGGCAGAAGACCATCGGCGGCTACCAGCAGTGGTCGAGCTCCGACGTCACCGTCGACGGCGACCAGGCCACGATGGTCATCACCGTCCACGCCGAGGACCGGTACAACTTCAACGCGGGGCAGTCGGACATCGCGTCCGGCACGCCCGACGACGTGAACGGCCGCTTCACCGAGCTCGGCTGGGCGCAGCCCTTCGACAGCTCCGGTAGTGTCCAGCTGACCGTCACGTGGACGATCGGGGACGCGGGGTCCGCCGTCGTCGAGCCCGTCCCGGAGGAGCGATGACCGCCCCAGCCACCGCGCACCGTGCGCGCGCCGCCCGGCGCCTCGCCGGCCCGACGGCGGCCCTCGCCCTCGCGGCGCTCGCGCTCGGCGCGTGCTCGCCGGGCTCGGACCCGGGCGCCACCACGACCGACCGCACGAGGGAGACGACGATGGCCGAGACCCCGGGGAAGAACGGCACGGGCGAGGTCCGCACCGACCTGGAGCCGCTGACGAAGCGGTTCTCCGCGCTCGGCACCCCGGTCGCGGCGACGTGGCTGTCCGGGACGGTCGGCGACGACGACGTCCCGGGTCCGTCGACGTACTGGATCGACGCGGTCGTCGAGCTCGACCCGGAGGTCGCGCGGTCGCTCGCGAGCGAGACGGGCGCCGAGGAGACGACCGAGGAGCCGGCGGTCGAGGACGACCTCACGGCGTCCCTGCCGGACGGCCCGCTGCTCGCCGGCCCGGCCCTGGACGCGCGGTTCGCGGAGTCGGGCTTCGTCACGACGGCGTACCTCGACGTCGACGACGCGACCCTCGTGCTGGTGTCGCTCGGCGAGTGAGCCGCGGGCCACGACCCACGCCCGCCGCGCACGCCCCGCACGCCCCGCACGCCCCGCACCCGCCACCTACACCTCGCGCGCGCCCGCGCACGCCCGCGGACGCCCACGCGCGTCCCCCGCACGACGACGCCGCTGCCACCGTCCGAGGACGGCGACAGCGGCGTCGTGCGCGGCGCTGAGGTTTCTCAGCGACCGATGTTCGACAGCTCCGCGGCGGCGATGATGCGCTGCCGCTCGGCGCCGACGAGGACGCCCTCGTCGACGAGGTCGGCCGTCACCTCGCGCACGTGGCGCACGAACTCGCGGTGCGTCGGGTACTCGTCGGTCTCGGCGATGTGGTCGTTGACCGTGCAGCCCTCGCCGTCGTCGAAGTTCTCGACGGTGCTGTCGTTGCCGTCGATGATGACGGTCGGCCGCACGTCGGACCCCGGGCAGCGGTCGCGGCGCAGCTCGAGGATCGTGAACGTCACCTCGCCCGTCCGCGACTCGACGCCCGCGCCGTTGACGGCGCGGTACCGCACGACGTGCTCGCCGTCGGCGGCGAGGACGAACGGCGCGGCGTAGCGCTGCCACGCGCCGCCGTCGACCTGGAACTCGACGCGGTCGACGCCCGACTCCTCGTCGACCGCGGTGAGGGTCACCGTGGCCCGGCCGACGAACGCGCCGTCGCGCGTGCGGCTGCCGCCCACGCCCGCGGTGACCTCGGGGCCCTCGCCCTCGCCCGGGTCGCCGCCCGCGATGACGAACGTGACGCTCTGCGGGGCCGACACGTTGCCCGCCACGTCCGTGGCGCGGTAGGTGACGGTGTGCTCGCCGGGCGTCCGGACGGAGACCTGCTTGGCGTACGGGGTCCACGCGCCGCCGTCGAGCTGGTACTCGACGGACGCGACGCCGGAGCCGGCGTCGGTGGCGGCGAGCCGCACGAAGACGTTGCCGAGGTACTCCCCGGCCTCGTTCTTCTCGCCGCCCATCACGCGGTGACGCACCTCGGGGGCGACGACGTCGCTCCCGTCGCCCTCGACGACGGTGAAGGTGATCGTCGCGGGCTCGGAGACGTTGCCGGCCTCGTCCGTCGCGCGGTACGCGAGGGTGTGCTGACCCGGCTCGTCGACCACGACGGCCTCGGTGTACTCGGTCCAGCCCGCGCCGTCGAGGTCGTACTCGACGCTCGCGACGCCCGACCCGTCGTCCGTCGCGGTGAGCAGCACGGACGCGGAGCCCACGTAGGCGCCGTCGTCGTCCTGCGTGCCGCTGACCTCGGTCGTGACGGTCGGCGCGGTGGTGTCCTCGCCGGCGTCGGCGACGACGGTGAACGTCGTGACGGTCTCCTCCGACACGTTGCCCGCGACGTCGGTGGCCCGGTAGACGAGCGTGTGCTCGCCGGGCTCGTCGACGACGACCGGCTCGGTGTACTCGGCCCAGCCCGCGCCGTCGAGGTCGTACTCGACGCTCGCGACGCCGGACGCGTCGTCCGTCGCGGTGAGGATCGCGGTCGCGGACCCGACGAAGTCGCCGTTGTCGTCCTGCGTGCCGGTGACCTCGGCGGTGACGGTCGGTGCCGTGGTGTCCTCCTCGCCGCTCGCGACGACCGTGAAGGTCACGCTCTCGACCTCGGACACGTTGCCCGCGACGTCCGTCGCGCGGTAGGCGACGGTGTGCTCGCCGGGCTCGGTGAACGCGACGGGGGCGGTGTACGGGAGCCACTGGTCGCCGACCTGGTACTCGACCGAGGCGACGCCGGAGCCGTCGTCCTCGGCGTGGAGCATGAGCGACGCGGTGCCGACGTACGCGCCGTCCTCGTCCTGCTCGCCCATGAGCATGGGGTGGACGGTCGGGGCGGTCGTGTCCTCCTCGCCGCCGTCGCCCTCGACGACGGTGAAGGTCGCGGTCTGCGGCTCGGACGTGTTGCCCGCGGCGTCCGTCGCGCGGAAGGAGAGCGTGTGCTCCCCCACCGTGTCGACGACGAACGGCTCGTCGTAGGCCTGCCAGCCCGCGCCGTCGAGGTCGTACTCGACGCCCGCGACGCCGGAGTCGTCGTCGGTCGCCGTGAGGGTCACGGTCGCGCCGCCGACGTACGCGCCGTCGTCGTCCTGGTCGCCGGTCACCACGGCGGTGACGGACGGCGCGGTCGTGTCGTCGCCGCCCCCGCCCTCGCCCGTGACGACGAGCTCGCCCCACATCTGGCCGTGGCCCGGGATGGCGCAGAAGTAGCGGTACGTGCCCTCGGTGAGCACGACCTCGGCCTCGTGCCGCCCGCCGTTCGCGTCGAACGGGCTCGCGAGGATGTTGAGGTTCACGTCGTGGTTGTAGCCGGCCGTCGACGTGTCGAACGTCAGCGTGTGGCTCATGCCGAACGTGCTGCCCGTCGCGATGCTGTTCTCGAAGACGATGGTCGCGGGACCGGCGGTGGCCGTCGCGGGCGCCGTCGGGTAGTGGTCGATGCTGTTGTCGCCCGTCCAGGTCAGCACCTGCTGGGCGGCGACGGTGGCGTCGGCCGTCGAGGCGGACGGGCTCCGGGGTGGCGGGGCCGCCGTCGCCGGGGCGGCGGAGATGACCGTGGCGGCGGTGAGGCCGGCGACGACGGCGGCGATGAGCCTCCGCGTGCCGAGCGCTCGCGCGCTGTGTCGTTCCATGGGTGTGCACTCCTCGTCGATGTGCAGTCGGTCGTGCGGGGTGGGTCGTGCGGGCCGGTGCCCGGGTCGGGCACCGGGGAGACGGGGTGCCGCCGGGGCGGCGGTGCGCCGGACCGGCGGGGCCGCGTGGGCCCCGCCGGTCCGGCCCGTGGCTACAGGTCGGCCACCCGGATGTCGCGGAACTCCATGAGGTCCGCGTTGCCGTGGTTCTGCAGACCGATGAACCCGCGGTCGAACTGGCGCAGGTCGGTCGGCGGGTCGCCCGCGCGCGAGGACTGCTGCCCCGGCGTGTTCTCCCACTCGTTGATGACCTCGCCGTTGCGGATGATCGTGTACTGCTGGCCGACCACCCGGATCTCGTACTCGTTCCACTCGCCCTTGGGCTTCTGCCCCGGCGTGTCGAGACCCACCGGCTCGAAGTTGTAGACCGAGCCGGTCTTCTGCGGCTCGCCCGTCGGGCCGTCGTAGAGCTGGATCTCGTGACCGCACGAGATCGCGACCCACGCGGGGGTCTGGCCCTCGGCGCACTCGGCGTCGCCGGGTGCCGTCGGGTCCGGGAACCGCGTGAAGACGCCGCTGTTGGCGAAGGCGTTGCCCTGCGACACGTCGCGGTAGAGCAGCTTCAGGGAGAAGTCCCCGAGCTCCTCGGCCTCGTACCAGAGCATGCCCAGGCCGCCGCTCGAGCGGATGGACCCGCCGGGCAGGAGGTCGAACTTCCCGCCGGGCAGCTGCGTCCAGTCGAAGAGCGACTCCTGCGTGCCGTCGAAGATCGTGCGGTAGCCGCCCGGGTCGACGCCGATCTGCGAGCGCGCCGCGGCGTCGATGAGCGCCTGACGCTGCTTGCCCGTGATGCGGCTGTCGTCGAACAGCTGCTTCGCGACCTCGCGCACGTGGCGCAGGAACTGGGCGTGGCTCTTGTACTCCTTCTCGTCCTGGAACAGGTCGTTCATCGTGCAGCCACCGAGGTCGAGGTTCTCGACGCCCGAGTCGAAGTCGCCGAAGAACACCGTCTCGCGCTCGTCCGGCAGCGTGCACACGGTGCTCGCGTCGGCCGTGACCGTGGCGGTGGACCCGTCGGCGTACGTGACGGTGAGCTTCGCCTCGTACTCGCCGACCCGCTTGTACGTGTGCCGCGGGTTGGCCTTGGTCGACGTCGAGCCGTCCCCGAACTCCCAGCGGTAGGACACGCCGCCCGAGCGGGCGCCGGTGAAGGCCACCGTGAGCGGGTCGCCCTGGACGCTCGTCGCGGTCGCGGCCGGCAGCGGGGTGGGCGCCCCGCCGTCGTACGTGACGCGCAGGAGCTTCTGGTTCGGGTCGAGGCTGAAGAAGCCCCCGGCGTAGTCGAGCAGGTAGAGCGCGCCGTCCGGGCCGAACTTCGCGTCCATCCAGCTCTGCAGCAGCGTGTCGCCGCGGCCGCCGGGCAGGATGTGGCGCAGGTCCTCCATGAACGCGGGGGCGCCCTGCTCGTCCACGGTCTCCGGGTCGACCGTCACCGCGACGCGGTTGTTCGGGTTCGACTGGTCACCGAGGAACCACTTGCCCTCCCAGTACGACGGCCACGCGACGTCGCTGTCGGGGTCGACCTGCGACGCGCGGTACGTGGGGCCGGACATGACGGCCTGGCCGCCGCCCCGCAGCCACGGGATGGTGTAGGTCGCCTCGGCGTCGACGTACGACGGGACGCCGTTGTCGCGCTCCGGGAAGACCGGGCCGCCGCCGCTCGGCGAGTACCAGATCATGTTGTCGCGCGCGGGCGGGATGTCCACGAGGCCGGTGTTGCGCGGCGACGTGTTCTTGAGGTTGTCGCAGTCGTACCAGCCGGCGAGGACGCTCGCGTCCTCGTTGCTCCGGTCGCGGTACGGCTGGCCGTTGCCCATGCAGTAGGGCCAGCCCTGGTTGCCGGCGGACGTGATGACCGTCGCCGTCTCGTACTTCGCCGGGCCGAGCTCGGGGCTCGGCTGCGACGCGTCGGGGCCGACCCACGCGGCCGTCAGCCAGTCGGTGTCCGGGTCGATCTGCAGGCGCGAGATGTTGCGCACGCCCATGACGTAGATCTCGGGACGCGTCTTGTCCGCCGGGTACTCGCCCACCGGGAAGAGGTTGTCGTCCGGGATCGTGTAGGTGCCGTCGTCCTCGGGGTGGATCCGCAGGATCTTGCCGTTGAGGTCGTTGGTGTTGCCCGACGTGCGGCGGGCGTCCTGGAAGCTGATGCCCGCGTACTCCTGGGTCCAGTTGTTGCCGGAGTACCCGTTCGAGCCGCCGGACGAGTTGCTGTCGCCCGAGCCGACGTAGAGGTTGCCCTCGCTGTCGAACGCCATGCCGCCGCCCGCGTGGCAGCAGCTGTGGATCTGCGTCTCCCACTCGAGCAGGTCGACGCGCGTGCCCTGGTCGATGGTCGGGCCGGCCGGGTCGTAGGTGAACCGCGAGACCGTGCGGTAGCCGACGCGGCGCTCACGGTCGATCGACTCGTGCGGCATCCAGTAGACGTAGAGCCAGTGGTTCTCCGCGAAGTCGGGGTCGGGCACGATGCCGAGCAGGCCCTCCTCGTTCTTCACGAGCTCGTCGCCGCTGCCGCGGTTGCCCATGACGTCGAGCGTCGTGAGCAGCGTGACGTCGCCCGTCTCCGGGTCCCACTCGTGGATCGTGCCGCAGCCGAGGCCGACGTCCGGGTCGTTCCAGGACGGGATCGGGCCGGTCGGGCACGCGCCGCGGCTGACGTAGAACACGGTGCCGTCGGGCGCCGTCGTCAGGCCGTGCGGCTCGCCGATCTGGTCGAGCTGGCCGGCGGCGTTCTGCGCGGAGACGCGCTCCGTCGTGTAGTTCGACGCGATCGTGGCCTGGCAGTCGCCGCGCACGACGCCCGTCGTCCACTGCAGCGCCCCGACGAGGTGCTCGCGGAACGTGTCGTCCGCCCAGCTCTCCGCGGTGCCGCCCATGCCGGTGAAGAACGAGCGGCCGCCGTCGTAGTCGCGGCACCACGAGACCGGCTGGAACGGCGAGGTCGTCGGGCCGGCGTCGGGGCCGGGCTCGAGCGTCGCGACGGCGTGCACGTCGCCCGCCGGGTCGTCGGCCCAGTCGAGCCACCTGTCCTCGCGGTCCCACGTGAGCGGCAGGTCCGCCGTGGCCGGGTGCTGGCGGTCGACGAGGTCGACCGTGCGCTCCTCGACCGGGATCTCCGGGTCGGGCTGCTCGACGGAGTCGGGGCCGAACAGGGAGATCTCGGCGAGCTGGACCTCGGCGTCGCCGGAGTTGGCCGTGACGTCGAGCCGGTACCAGCCGTACTCCGTCGTGCTCCCGACCTCGAACGTGCGCGGCTGGAAGCGCTGCGAGAACGTCTGGTCGGTGCGCGCGTCGACGTCGACCCACGTCTGGCCGTCGGTCGAGCCCTGGAGCGTCCAGTTCTTCGGGTCGCGACCCGGGGAGTCGTTCGCCGACGTCAGGCTGTACTGCGCGACGGCGACGGGCTCCTCCATGCGGAGCGTGAGCGTCCCGGTGCGGGCGAACGTCAGCCACTTGGTGCCGGGGTCGCCGTCGACGGCCTTGGCCGGGGTCTCGGCGGCCGGGCTCCGCCCGGTGCCGGTCGCCTCGGCGACCTTCTCCGGGACGGGCGTCGCGCCCGAGATGCGGGTGCCGATGAGGCCCGTGAACCACTGCGACGCCTCCTGGGCGCGCGCGGCGTCGCGCACGCCGAGGAACCCGCCGCCGGCGTTCACGTACGCCTTGAGCGCGGCCTCCTGCGCGCCGTCGAGCTCGATGCCCTCGGCGGACAGCATGACGACGCCGCGGTACTCGCCGAGGCCGGCCTCGGAGAAGATCGCCGGGTCGGACGACGCCTCGACGTCGAACCCGTTCTCCGCGCCGATCGCCGCGAGGGCCTTCGTCGCCGCGACGACCGGGTCCTCCTGGTCGTCCGGGGCGCCGTGGAACACGAGGACGCGGACCGGCGCCGCGCTCGTCGCGGTCCGGAGCGCGGCCGGCTGGCCCGCGGCGGTCGTCGTGGTCGCGGCCGTCGTCCCGGCCGCGGTCGTGGCTCCGGCCGCGAGGCCGGACTGTGCGGACGCCGGGACCACGGCCGCGCCGGCCACGAGCGCGAGGCTCGTGAGGCCGACGGCCAGGGACCGTGCCCGTCGTCGCGAAGGTCCCCGGGTGGGGGACGCTGCTCGTCTGGATAGCACTCTCCAACTCCTTCGTCATCGGTGCGGTGCACCCGGACCGGGTGCCGAGCGTGGTGGTGCGGTCCTGCGGGGCGGGTCAGTGGCCGGCGTGGCCCGAGAGGTCGGGCGCGGCGGTGCCGCCCTGGTCCGCGGGGGCGGACGGCGTGCCGGGCTCCGGCGACTCGCCGCTCTCGGTGGGCTGCGCGAAGTCGTCCGGGTCGGCCGCGTGCGACGACATGGCGTGCCCGCCGTGGGACTGGAACCGGTCGATCGACTCCTGCGCGCCGGGCGGCATGCTCCCGTCGGCGTTGCGGACGAGGAAGATCCCGGCCATCCCGCCGTCGGCGTGGAACTGGACGTGGCAGTGGTACATCCACGCGCCGGCGCCCACGCCGAGCCCCGCGACGACCTGGAAGCCGAACGAGTCGCCCGGGTTGAGGTCGCGGTTGTCGACGACCTGGCTCGGGTCGTCCTTGCCCGCGAGCAGGCCCGTGCGGTTGTTCGCCCAGCGGTGGGCGTGCAGGTGGAACGTGTGGAACGTGTTGCCGTGGCCGATGCAGATGAACTCGACCCGCTCGCCGAGGTTCGCCTCGAACATCGGCGTGTTCGGCGCCATCTTGTTGTTCACGAGCATGTCGTTGAAGACGACCGTGAACTGCTTCTGCGGGAGCACGTCGCCGATCCGGCGCACGACGAGCGCCCCGTAGAGGCCCGCGGCGACGCCGGGCGTCCCGTGCTCGCCCCACGCGTGGTCGTGGTAGTGCCAGTAGCCCGCGCTGCCGGGCATCCAGATCCCGCGGTCGCGCTTCATGGGCACGGTGGACCAGACGTACGTGCGGGTCTCCCCCGGCTCGTTGAACGAGTCGTTGAACGGGCTGCCGTCGCTGTTCACGTCGTAGTTCACGCCGTGCGGGTGGATCGACAGGCGCTGGTCCGTCGTGTTGACCAGCGTGATCTCGAGGGTCTCGCCCTCCCACATCTCGAGGATCGGGCCGGGCACCGTGGCCTTGCCCGGCTCGAGGCCGTAGCCCACGGTCCGCGCGTCGATCCGCTCGGCGTACATCGTGATGCGGCGGACCGTCCCGCTCGTCACCGCGGTCTCCGCCGCCGCGGCGGGGGCCGCCGCGACGCTGCCGCCCGAGCCGAGCACGAGAGCCGCGGCGGGGGCCGCCGCGACGGCGCCCGCGCCGAGCAGCAGGGCTCGCCGGGAGAGGGGGCGGGGTGGCGGAGCGAGCTCTGTCGTCGGGTCGCTCATGGAACTCCTTCCGGACGGAGGCGCGACGGATCGGCCCGGCGCGTCGGCGCGCCGCGGCGATGGACGTCGCGCCCGGGGGTCGAACGGTCACCGGGGCATCGGGCCCCGGGCCGGGAGGGCACGGCGGAGCACGCGGGGTCGTCCCCGCGCAGGATGAAGGTGTGTCGGACTGAGGTGCGGAACGGGAGAGAGGGGCTCGTCGCAGGGCAGGTCGGGACGGTGCCGTGGGGCGAGGTCCGGGGCCGCGAGGCCGCGCCGGGGCACGCGTCGGTGCGTGCGGTCCGGCAGTCGGTCCGGTCGTCGGGCTCCCCTGGGCCTTCCCACCGGATCCCCCGGTGGATTCCAGGGGCAACTGGGATCCATCAGACCCCACGATGACATCGGTGTCAACAGGTGGACGGAAGTTTTGCCATCAACACGCAAAAGTCGATCGGCCGGTGTCAGACTTGGGACGCCGTGGAAGCGATACCAGCGCGAACGGCCCCTCGCACGGGCCCTCCCGCGCCTCCGCGGTCGGCGGATCCGCGACACTGTCCCCGTGAGCCGACCCCGCGCCCCGCACCGCCCGAGCATGGTCTGGACGCGCGTCCCCGGCGGCGTGCGCGGGCGCGAACGGCTCACGCCGGTGGTCGACTACCTCGCCGTCCTGCTCGTCCTCGTCGCGCTCGTCGGCGGTGCGGTGTGGGCGGCGGCGTGGGGGCTGCGGAACGACGAGGGCGTCGTCGCGACCGTGAGCGTCATCACGGCCCTCGCGTTCGGCTACGGCCTGTCGCTCTACGTGCGCGGGCCCGGGCGCCAGTCGGTCGTGCTGCGACCGCACGAGGTCGAGCTGCCCGTGGGGCGCGAGGAGGTCGTGCGCGTCGTCGTGCGCTGGGACGACGTCGCCCGGGTGCGGGTCCTCGCGGGCGAGCGCGCGCCCACGCTGCGCGTCGAGCTGCACGAGGGCGCGGCCGCACGGCACGTCGAGGGCGGCGAGGACCTGCTCCAGGCCCGGCTGCCGACCCGCGCCCCGGCGCCGGACACCGTGCACCTCGCCGACGCCGAGGCGGTCGCGCTCGTGCTCCGCCACCTGCTCGACCACCCCGAGGACCGCGCGCGCCTCGCCGCGCGCGAGGGGCTCGGGATCGTGCTCGCCTTCTCGCGCCCGGTCTACGGCACGACCGAGGCCTGACCCCCGCCGCCCGTGGTCAGGCCCGGTTCGGGCCAAGCGGCCGGGCCGAGTGGTCGGGCCGAGTGGTCGTGCCGTCCGGCGTCAGCCGGCGAGCACCCCGCGCAGGGTCGTCGCGAACGCCGCCGGGTCGTTGTCGGGCGACCACTCGTTGGCGACGAAGCCGCCGTGGTCGCCGGGGAACGTCGTCGTGCCGAGACCGAGGAGCTCGGCGATCGCGACGCCGCCGCGCCACGCCATCGTGCCCTCGCCCTCGGCGCTCACCGCGGGCACGATCCGCACGCCGGACGCCCGGAGGGCGTCGGCGTCGGGCGCCCACGACGGCATCGTCGCGAGGTTCTTGCCGAGCAGCAGGTCGTCGCGCGACCCGTCGTCCTCGGTCGGCATGCCGAACATCGCGGGGTCGGGCGCGGGCCGGTCGAGGTAGTCGTCGGGGAGGGCGCCCGTGTGGCTCACGAGCGCGATGAACTTCGCCATCGCCGGCCCGAACCCCTCGCGCCCGTAGGTCTCGACGATGTCGACCTGGGCCGCGGTCAGGATCTCTCGGTCCTCGAGGATCGTCGTGATCGGGGGCTCGTGCGCGACGAGCGTGCGCAGGTCGTCCGGGTGCCGCTCGATCCACGACAGCCCGACGACCGCGCCGCCGCTCGACCCGAACACGTCGACCGGGCCGATGCCGAGCGCCTCGACGATGCGGTGCAGGTCGTCGGCGTGGGTCTCGACGGAGACCTCGCCGTCGGGCGCGAGGACGCTGCGCTCCATGCCGCGCGGGTCGTAGAGGACCACCGTGCGGTCGTCGAGGTGGGCGGCGAGCTGCGTGAAGCCCGACGCGCCCATGGGCGAGCCCATGACGACGAGCGGCGGCAGGCCGCCCGGCGCGGCGGGCTCGTAGACGTCGTAGGTGAGGACGGCGCCGGGCGCGTCCAGGGTCCGGGTGGTGCGCTCGCTCATGACGGCCTCCGCGTCTCGGGGCCCCGTCCGCCGCGCGTCCGGCGCGGTCCTGCGGGGCGTTCGGGACTGTAGACGCGGCGACCCACGGAAACTGAGCGCCGCCGGGACCCGGTCGTCGGACGGACCGGGTCCCGGCCTGCGTCAGCCGCAGTCGAGCGCGGCGTACCCCGGCTCGGCCACGACCTCGCCGCCGACGCGGACCGTCGCGGTGCCGTCCGCCACGTGCGCGGACCGCACGGCGAACGACTGGTACGCGGCGGCGTCCGGCACGACCCGCGCGACCGCGCGCTGCCCGAACGGCGTGACGAGCTCGACGTCGACAGCGGCGTCCGAGACGTTCGTCGCGCGGACCGCGACGTGCGCCTTGCCGGCGAGGCAGCGCGACTGCGCCTCGGCGACCACGGGCGCGACCGGGTCGGTCCCGGTCGCCGGCTCGACCGTGAGCGTCACCTCGCGCGTCGTCGCGGTGCCCGCGGCGTTCGTCGCGACGGCGCGGAACCGGCTCCCGGAGTCGGCGAGCGCGACGTCGTCGAGCACGAGCCGCGGCGTGCGCTCGACCTGCCCCTCCTGGCCCAGCCTCGTCGCCGTCACCGGCTCCCACGCGCCGTCCTCCAGGCGCTCCCACGCGACGGCCGGCACGTCGTTCCCCGCGAAGCCCGCGAGGAACGCGGCGAGCTCGCCCTCGTGCACCGTGACGTCGCCGGGCTCGCGCACGACCTCCGGCGCGGAGTCGTCGCGCGTGAGCGTGAGGTCGTCGAGGTACGCCTCCTGCGTCCCGGCGAGCCCGTCCTGCGTGATGACCAGGGTGACGGCGGTGACGTCGTCGGGCAGCGTGAGGCGCTCGTCGAGGCGCACGAGACCGTCGCCGCCGGCCGGCACGCCGAACGACGCGAGCACCTGCGTCCCCACGACGTTGTCGACGAACGGCACGAGGCGCACGGTGAGGGGCGCCGCGACGTCCGCCGGGGCGACCCAGCCCGTGAGCCGGTAGCCGGCGCCGGGCTCGACGCGCAGGTTGTCCTGCGCGAGGCGCGGCTCGGCGGCGGTGATCCGCGCCGCGAGCTGCCCCGACGAGACCGCCGCGCCGTCGCGCGTGCGGAGCTCGGCCGCCTGGCGACGACGCTCGGCCTCGGGCCCGCTCCACGGGCTGTGCCACGTGCGCCACGGCGAGAGGTACCACGGCGTGTTCTTCAGCGACTCGAACGACCCGTCGATCATGTCGTCCGCAGCGTCCGTGACGCTCACGCCCGCGCAGCCCTCGTCGCACGCGATCGTCAGCGCGGGGTCGGCGTCGGTGGCCGTGCGCACGACGGTCGAGACCGTGCCCGCGGGGTCCGGGGTCGCGACGTGGGCGAGGCCCGCGTCGTTCGTCACGACCATCTCGCCCGCGGTGGTGCCGGTGACGCGCACCGTCGCGTTGGCGCGCACCGGCACGACGAGGCTCGAGCCGGCCTCGACGTCGCGGTCGGTCCACGCGTCGGCGCAGTCCTGCGCCGCCTGGTCGCTCACCTGGAACGCGCCGATGTCGGGCGCGCACGACGCGACGACCGGGTTGCCCTGGATGTCGTACGTCCCCGCCGGAGCGATGCGCTGGCCTGCGCCCTCGAGCTCGGCGCTGCGCGCGAGGAACGCGTCGACGGGCGACGTGCCGTCCACGCCGCGCAGCAGCGTCTCGGCGATCTCGACGTTGCCCGACCCCTCGGGCCAGTTCTGCGCCGGGCCGGAGAACGCGTTGCGCACCCAGCTCAGCACGTTCGTCGTCGAGTCGTACGTGTCGGGCGCGATCTCGCCCGTCGTGACGAACAGGTTGTTGGCGAGCAGCAGCCCGCTGCCCGTCGAGTTCGTCCCGTTGAGCCGGTACCCGCCCCCGCCGGAGGCGTCGGGCAGGCCCTCGGGCAGGATGATCGTGTTGTTGTACGACGACGAGTCCGTCACGCCGCTCAGGAACTGGAAGCGGTTCGTGTTCTCGTTGCCCGGCACGTCGAGGAGGTCGGCCGCCTGGCCGTCGCCGACCGAGAGGTTGTACCGGTACGTCGCGTCGGTCGCGAACCCGAGCCCGTCGATCTTCCAGTCCCCGCAGCCGCAGTAGAACATCCCGCCGCCGGCGTTGTCGTAGCTGAGGTTGTACTGGAACACGGTGTTGCGCGAGCCGTAGTCGGCGTCCCACGCGGTGCCGTCGTTCTGGCTGATCTTCTGGGAGTTCGTCACGACGTTGTACTGGAAGAGCGTGTCGTCGCTGTTCCACACCCAGATGCCCGCGTTGTGCGAGTTGGAGCGGTTGGAGCCGTCCTCGAGGTAGTTCGACTCGACGATCGCGCCCTCGTTCATCTGCACGACGATCCCGTCGCCGCCCACGCCGGACAGCGTGTTGTCGCGGACGATCAGCCCGGTCGAGGGCGTGAACGGGCGGTCGGCGGGCCGGCGCGGGTCGCACGGCGCGTCCCACGCCATCTCGGCGCGGCACTTCCACGCGGTCGACATGTTGATGCCCGACCGGTTGACGTTCTCGATGAGGTTGCCGGAGATCACCGTGTCGTCGAACCACGAGCGCGTCACGCCGTCGCGCGTGTCGACCTCGAGCTGGATCGCGCCCGACCCGCCGAGGTCCTTCTTGCCCTCGCCGAGCACGTCGTGGATGTACAGGCCCTCGACGCGGAAGTGGCTGAGCTGCCCCTGGTCGACGTTGCGGATCGTCAGGCCGCGGCGCTGCGCGGTGTACCGCGCGGCCGGGTCGGCGTCGACGTTCGTGATCTCGAGGTTGCGGACCTCCCAGTGCTCCTGGTTCTCCAGGAGCACGGCGTCGGGCACGCCGCCGCCCGCGACGACGGGGTAGCCGTCCTCCGGGTCGCCGTACGCGTCGAGGACGATCGGTGCGCCCTCGGTGCCGCTCCCCTGCGTGCGCAGCGCGCCGTGGCACGTCGAGCCGCGCTTGAGGAGCAGCCGGTCGCCGGGCTCCAGGACGTGCGCGGCGACCGTGTCGAGCGAGCTCCACGGCGACGCGAGCGTGCCGTCCCCGTCGGTCGGCGCGGCGCAGTCGACGAAGTGCAGCGACGGGTCGGCACCTGCCGCCGCGGGGGCCGCGGGCACCGTCGGGGCCGTCGGCGTCGCGCCCGCCGGGAGCGCGGCGCCCGTGGCGACGAGCACGGCCGCCAGGCCGACGGCGAGGGCTCGTCGCCGCCTGCCTCGGCGGGCGGGCGGGGAGCTGGGTACGGGCATCGGGTCCTCCTCGTCGAGTACGTGCACGGGGTCGTGGCGCGCGGCCACGGCCGGGCGGGGCGCACGCGCGCCCCGCCCGGGGGGATCAGGCGTCCGCGGGCTCCTGCGCCGCGCGGACGAGGACGGCGGAGCGCGGCGGCACGACGACGGCGCCGTCCACCGCCTCGCCGGAGTCGAGGCGCGTGCCGCGCACGCCCTCGACCGTCGCGGGCGCGTCGCCGTGGTTGAGCACGAAGACGACGCCCCCGCGCTCGCGCACCTCGACGCCCGCCGGCAGCCCGGACCGCTCCGTGACGCCCGCCTCGGCGAGCACCGTCGCGAGCACGTGGTCGCGGCCGCGCGCGTCGAGGTCGGTGCCCACGTACCAGGCGGCGCCGGCCCCGAGGGCGCGGCGCACGGTCACGGCGGGCTCGCCGTCGTGGTCGCGCCCGCCGAAGCGCGCCGCGACGACGACGGTCGGGTCCTCCACGAGCACGCTCTCGGCCCAGCCGAGTCCGGTGCCGGGCCAGGGCGCGCCGTCGGGCCCGACGAGCGCGACGTCGGCCTCGGCGCCCGGGGCGCCGACCGCCGCCGTGACCCGGTCGACGCCGGTCACGAGCGGCTCGGCCCGACCCTGCGTGTCGGGCACGACGGCGAGCGGCGCGACGTCGACCACGCGCACGCCGAGCACGTCCGCGACCTCGCCGAGGTAGCCGCCCTGGACCGCGTGCCCGCGCTCGTCGACGTAGCCGCTGAGGTACGTGACGACGACCGACGTGCCCGCGGCGACCGCGTCGCGCAGGCGCCGCGCGTGCGTGGGCGTGAGCCGGAACAGCGACGGGACGACCACGACGCGGTAGGCCGAGAGGTCGTCGTCCGGGTGGACGACGTCCACGAGGTGGCCGCGCTCGAACAGGCTCGCGTGCCACGCGCGCAGGCCGGTCTCCGGGGCGGCGTCCGCGACCGGGCCGACGGCGTCGGCCTGCGCCCACGCGTTCGCCCAGTCCCATACGACCGCGACGTCGGCCCGCACCCGGCTGCCGACCACCTGGTCGAGCGCGCCGAGGTCGCGGCCGAGCCCGACGACCTCGCCCCACGTGCGGCTGAGCCGGCCCGCGTGCGGCACCATCCCGCCGTGGAACGCCTCGGCGCCCGCGAGCGACTGGCGCCACTGGAAGTTGAGGATGCCGTCGGCGCCGCGCGCGACCGCCTGGAGCGACCACAGGCCGTACTGGCCGGGCCGCTTCGTCGCGTTGCGCGGGCGCCACTGCACGGCCGACGTGACCTGCTCCATCTGGACGAACGGCCGGCCGCGGCCGAGCGAGCGCATGAGGTCGGCGTAGAACGCGAACTCGCGCGCGCCGCGCGGGTCGGCCGGGTCCGGGTAGGAGTCGTTGCTCACGAAGTCGACCTCCTGCGCCCACCGCCAGTAGTCGAGCGGGAGGAACAGGCCCATGAAGTTCGTCGTGATCGGCACGTCGGGGTTCGCCGCGCGCAGCACGTCGCGCTCGAGCAGGTAGAGGTCGAGCAGGTTGTCCGAGCAGAACGCGCGCCAGTCCGACACGTGGTGCGGGTTGGGGATCGTCGGGGTCGTGCGCGGCGGGATGACCTCGTCCCAGCTCGACAGGCGCTGGGACCAGAACGCGGTGCCCCAGGCCGCGTTGAGCTCCTTGAGCGAGCCGTACCGTGCCTCGAGCCACGTGCGGAACCGGGCCGCCGACTCGTCGTCGAAGCTCTCGTGCACGTGGCACGCGTACTCGTTGCCGACGTGCCACGCGACGAGCGCGGGGTGGTGCGCGAACTCCTCGGCCATGCGGGACGCGAGGGCGACGACGCGCTCGCGCAGCACCGCGCTGCTCGGGTTGTACTGCTGGCGTGATCCCCACCAGAGCCGGACGCCGTCGCGGGTCACGGGCAGCGTGTCGGGGTGCCGCGCGCCGAGCCACGGCGGCGGGGACGCGGTGCCGGTCGCGAGGTCGACGCCGATGCCCGCCTCGTGCAGCCGGTCCATGACGCGGCGGAGCCAGTCGAGCTCGTACCGGCCCGGCTCCGGCTCGAGCACCGACCACGAGAACACGCCGAGCGTCGCGACGGTGACGCCGGCCTCCTGCATGAGGCGCACGTCCTCCTCGAGGTACGACTCGTCCCACTGCTCGGGGTTGAAGTCGCCGCCGTAGGCGAGGTGGGGCGTGCGCATGGGAGGGGCCTCCGGGAGGGTCGAGGTGGGTGTCGTCATCCCTTGACGCTCCCGGCGGCGAGACCGGTGCGCAGGTGACGCTGGAGCGTGAAGAAGAGGACCGCCATGGGCACGATCGCGACGAGCGCGCCGGTGAGGACGATGTCGTAGGACGCCGCGCCCCGGTACGTCTGCCAGCCGTAGAGGCCGAGCGTCACGGGCTTGAGCTCCTCGGAGTTGAGCATCATGAGCGGGAGCAGGAAGTTGTTCCACGACGAGACGAACACGAAGAGGAAGATCGTCACGGTGGCCGGCGCGAGCACCTTGAGCGCGATGGTGAAGAACGTCCGGAGCTCGCCGGCGCCGTCCACGCGCGCCGCCTCCAGGAGCTCGTCCGGGATGGACTGCTCGGCGTAGATGCGCGCGAGGTAGACCCCGAACGGGCTCACGCACGTGGGGACGATGACGGCCCACGGCGAGTTGACGAGCCCCACGGCGCTCGCGAGGAAGTACAGCGGGATCGTGAGCAGCGCGTTGGGCACGAGGACGCCGGCGAGGATCCCGCCGAACACGAGGCCCTTGCCACGGAAGTGGAACTTGCCGAGCACGTAGCCGGCGCTCACGGCGAGCAGCGTGCCGAGCAGCGCCGCCCCGCCGGAGTAGAGGATCGAGTTGAGCACCCAGCGCGGGAACATCCCGCCGTCGTAGGTGAACGTGCGCTGCAGGTTCTCGAGGATCTGCGGGGCGTCGAACCAGAAGCCGTTCGAGTTCTGCAGGCTCGAGTTGCTCTTGGTCGACGACACGACGAGCCACCACAGCGGCAGCAGGAAGTAGACCGCGCTGATCGTCAGGAACGCGACGGGCGGGACGCTGCGCCAGGTGAACCGCGGGGCGGCGTCGGGACGCGGGGTGGTGCGCGGGGCGGTGCGCGCGGAGGTGGTGGGGGCGGTCGCGGCGCTCATCGGGACAACCTCGTCGACAGTCGGTAGTAGGCGAAGACGAGCACCCCGGTGACCAGGGCCATGGACAGCGCGATCGCGCTGGAGAAGCCCGGGTCCGAGCTCACCGCGTTGTAGCCCATCATCATCGGCGTGTACTGCGAGTCGATGTTGTTGGAGATCGTGCGCAGGATGGTCGGCTCGTTGAACAGCTGCACCGTGCCGATGATCGACATGAGGACGGCGAGACCGATCGCGCCGGCGACGCTCGGGATCTTGATGCTCCACGCGATGCGCAGCTCGCCCGCGCCGTCGAGGCGCGCGGCCTCGAACTGGTCGCGCGGGATCGCCTGCAGCCCGGCGAGGATGATGATCATGTTGTAGCCCGTCCAGCTCCACGTCGCGATGTTCGCGATGGACAGCAGGAGGGCGTCCTGCTGCAGGAAGACGTCCGACGGCGCGCCGAGCCGCTCGAGGAGCTGCACCACCGGGCTGAGCTGCGGCACGTAGAGGTACGCCCACACGAGCGCGGCGACGACGCCCGGCACCGCGTAGGGCAGGAAGTACACGAGCTGGAAGAGCTTCTTGACGCGCGCCATGAGCGCGTCGAGGACGAGCGCGAGGACGAGGGCGAACACCGTCATGAACGGCACCTGCACGAGCCCGTACAGCAGCACGCGGCCCATGCCCGTCCAGAACGCGTCGGACTGCGCGACGCGCGCGAAGTTCTCCAGCCCCACGAACACGGTCTCGGACTTCGACAGCCCGAGCCCTCCCCCGCTCGTCACGGAGAACAGGCTCGTCCACAGCGAGTAGACGATCGGCACGACGAACGTCGCGACGAAGAAGAGGACGAAGGGCAGCAGGAGCAGCCGCACGCTCCACGGCAGCGAGCGCCGTCGGGCGGGGCGCCGGGCAGGGGGTGCCGGGACCGCCGCCGGGGCGGGGACCCGGTCACCCGGGCCCCCGGCGGTGCGCCGGGGGCCCGTCGTGACGTCGGTCATGAGGTCGGCCTCGCGCTCGCGCCGGTCAGCCGGCGGGGGTGGCGTCGATGCCGGCCTGCTCGAACGCCGAGAGGCTCGAGTCCTGGAAGCCCGTGAGGACGTCCGGCAGCGTCGTCTGGCCGTTGGTCACCGCGGCGATGCCGTCGGTGAGCTCCTTGCTCAGGTCGCCGTAGGTCGGCGGGAAGAGCCAGGGGGTCTCGATGTTCTCGGACGCGTCGGCGAGCAGGCCGTAGACGTCCTCGCCGCCGAAGTACGCCGAGATGTTCTCGGGCGTCGCGATCTCGGCGCCCTGCGTGGCCGGGAACAGGCCCAGGCCGAGCAGGCCGTCGACGTTGGTGTTGAGCCAGTTCGCGAACTCGAGCGCCTCCTCGGCGTGCTCGGTGCCCTCGAGCACGAGCATCGTCGAGCCGCCGTTGTTGGCCGAGACCTCGGCGCCCTCCTGCCACTGCGGGGCGGGGGCCACGGCCCAGTCGCCGGCCGTCGCCTCGGCGTTGTCGGCGATGAGCGGGGCCTGCCACGCCGCACCGACGACCGAGAGGATCTGGCCGTTGGCGAGCTCGTTGTAGAACGAGGGGTCCCAGCGCTTGGTCGGCGACACGGCCTCGGCGTCGACGAGCCCCTGCCAGAACTCGGCGACCTGCACGCTCTCCTCGCCGGTCACGTCCACGACCCACCGGTCGCCGTCGATCGCCCACCACTGGCCGCCGGCCTGCTGGACGTACGACTGGAGGTTCTCGACGTCGTCGGACGAGAAGCCCGCGAGGTAGGTGCCGGGGTTCTCGGTGGCGACCTTCTCGGCGGTGGCGCCGAACTGCTCCCACGTCGTGGGGACCTCGAGGCCGAGCTCCGCGAACTTCGCCTCGTTGTAGTACATGACGACGGGGCCGGAGTCCTGCGGCAGGCCGTACGTGGCGCCGCCGAGGCTGACGTTGCTCCACGCGCCGGCGGTGAAGTTGTCCTCGTACTGCGCGGCCTCGTCGGTGACGTCCTGCGCGTACTGGAGCAGGCTCGTCACCCACTTGACGTCGGCCTGCACGAGGTCGGGGGCGTCGCCCGCCTGGGCCGCCGTCGTGATCTTCGAGAACGTGGCGTCGTCACCCGCGCTCTGCGCGGAGTAGTTGACCTGGATGCCGGGGTTCTCGGAGTTCCACTCGTCGACGAGCTCCTGCATCCCGGGCACCCAGCCCCAGTAGTCGATCGTCACGGGTGCGTCCGCGTCGGCGCCCCCGTCCGAGCCCGTGCTGCAGCCGGTCAGGGCCACCGCGACACCGATCGCGGTCGCCACGGCACCGATCTGCATCCGCCGCGTGTTCAGCATGTTCCCCTCCTTGGGACTCTGACGTCGTCCACGCACCCCCGTGTGTACACGTGAACATGTTTGCGTGACGGGTACTGTACACGTTTCCATATGTGTGTCACCACGCTCGCGACGTCGCGGCCCCCGGCCCCGGTCGGTACGCGCCCCCCGGGGCAGTACGGTCACGTCACGACCGTGAGACCGCGCCGCCCCCTCACTCCCCGGAGAGCCATGAACGTCACGAGAGGCCCCAAGCGCCCGACCATCAAGGACGTCGCGGTGGCCGCGGGGATCTCCCACGCCACGGTCTCGCGCTACCTCAACAAGAGCTCCTACGTCTCCGCGGCGTCCGGCGAGGCGATCGAGGCCGCGATCCGCGACGTCGGGTACGTGCCCAACCGCACCGCGCGCTCCCTCGTGCGCCAGCACACGCAGGCGGTCGCGTTCATCGTGCGCGAGCACCCGGACCTGTTCTTCGCCGACCCCAACCTCAGCCGCATGGCCGTCGGCGCCAACGCGACGCTCTCCGCCGCGGGCTACCAGATGTTCATGCTCATCGTGGACACCGACGACTCCGCCGACCGCATCGTCGACCTCATCCTCGGCGGGTTCGTGGACGGCGCGGTGCTCGTCGCCATGCAGCACGACGACCCCGTGGCGCTCGCCCTCGCCGCGTCCACGACGCCGCTCGTCACCGCGAGCACGCCCCTCGGCGACACCCCGACGCCGTCGGTCGACACCGACAACGTCGCGGGCTCCGCCGCGGTCACGCGCCGCCTGCTCGGCACCGGCCGGTCACGCGTCGCCGAGATCCGCGGCCCCGCCGAGGTGCCGGTCTCGGCGCTGCGGCACGCCGGCTTCGTCGAGGCGATGGGCGACGCGTACGACGAGCGCCTCGTCGCGACCGCGACCGAGTGGACCCTCGCCGCCGGGTCCGCCGCGATGACCGGTCTGCTCGGCCGCGTGCCGGACCTCGACGGCGTCGTCGCCGCGTCCGACCTGCTCGCCGCGGGGGCGATGGCCGTCCTGCGCGCGCACGGCCGCCGCGTGCCCGAGGACGTCGGCGTCGTGGGCTTCGACGACTCGCCGTGGGCCACGCAGACCCACCCCGAGCTGTCGACGGTGCGCCAGGACTCCCAGGCGACGGGCGTCCGCATGGCCGAGGTGCTGCTCCGCCAGCTCGCGGGCGAGGACCTCGCGGGCCACCACGAGATCCTGCCCAACGAGGTCGTCTGGCGCGCGTCCGCCTGACCGCGCGGCGCCGGGCCGCCGGGCGTCAGACCCCGGTGGCGAAGATCGCGGCCGCGACGGCGACCCCGATGCCGACGAGCGCCATGACGCCGCCGAAGACCGCCCACGCGACCCCGGTCCGCGTGGCGGCCGACATCCGCGCCTGCATCCCCAGCGACGTCGCCGCGTCGGCGACGATCTGCCGCCCGGTGGCCGAGGAGAACGCGTAGTCCACGACGGGCTCGACCCGGCCGGCGTCGCTCACCCCGACGACGGTGCGCCGGGACGTGCTCCACGTCGTGCCCCGGAACGACGAGAGCGACGCGCCGAGGCGCGGGACGGGGCCCGATGCCCCGACGGTCCACTCGACCTGGGTCCGCTCGTCCGTCACCTCGTACCGGTGACCGTCGGGCGCGACGCGGACGACGTGCGCGAACGTCTCGCGCAGCCCGCTGCGCGAGAGCAGTCCCCACCACCGGGCGTCGGCCAGGTCGAGCACCAGCGTGAAGCCGTCGGGGCGCGGGTCGACGATCCGGTACGGGGTCGCCTCGAGCCGCTGCCCGACGGCGGCGGCGAGGTCGGCGGCGTTCGGCATGGCGGCAGCCTACGGCCGACGCGGACGTCAGCCCTCGCACGTCCCACGGCTGTCGCCGGGGCTGGTCTTCCTCAGGGGCACCGTGCGCGAGGGAGCGCGGTTGCCGGACCGGCACGCGGAGGGCGTCTCGCCGGTCGCTCGTGACCTGGGCAGATGTCTACCCGAGACCGCACGCGCGGCGCAAACCGCGAGCGCCGGGTTCGTGATGGTTCGTCACCCCGGGCTGCCACTACCCTCGCAGGATGCCGTCATCGAGGACCGCCCCTCCCGTCGTCGTCGCCGGGCTGCTCACCGTCGCGCTGTGGCTCGTGACCGCGCAGGCGGCCGAATGGGTGCACGCCCGGTACACCTACCTCGTCCACAGCGCCGTCGTGCGCACCGTGCTCCCCCACCCGACCGGCCTCGTCGTCGGGGGCGAGCCCCTCACGGGCGGCGCCGTGCTCGTCGCGCTGCTCGCGGGGGCGGTCGCGGCGGCCGGCACGTTCCTCGCGGTGCGGCGCCTCCCGCTGTGGACGGGTCGGTGGGCGGCGTTCCTCGGCGTGTGGTTCTGCGTCGTCGCGGCGGCGGCGGTCGCGGGGACGGCCCGCGGTTTCGCGGGGACGTCGCTGCCGTGGACCGCCGACCACACCGCGACGCTGCTCGGCTCGCTCCTCGAGGGGTACTGGGGTCTGGTGAACGGGTGGGTCGTGGGCCTGGCGGTCGTCGTGACGCTCGCGCTCACCGACCGGCGCGACGACCCCGCGGGCTCCCGGCACGCGCGGGCGCTGCCCCGCGTGCGCGCGCTGCCTGCGGTCCTCACGGCCGTGACGTCCGCGGTGCTCCTGTGGGCGGGCGTCGGGCTCGCCCGCGACGTGCTGCTCCTGACGTCGTGGGTGCGCGACGTCGTCCCGGTCGGCGCCCGCGTCCCCGTCCCGGCGATGTCCTGGGGAGAGCGCCCGCAGGACCTCCTCGACCGGCCCGTCGAGCTCGCGCTGCTCGGGGTGGTGGCGCTCGTCGTCGGCGTGCTCGCCGCGCTCGCGACACGTCGGCTCCCGCCCGCGACCGGGCGCGTGGCGCTGGGGTTCGCGGTGTGGTTCGCGTGCGTCGCGGCGGCGGGAGCGGCCGCGACGGTGCGCGTCGTCGCGGACCGGCTCGCGGTGTTCGGGTCGGTCTCGGGGCCCGACCTCCACCAGATCCTGCCGCGCGTGCAGGACGCGCTCTCCTGGGGCCTCGCCGTCGGGTGGGTCGTGGCGGTGCTCACCGTGCTCGTCCACCGGCAGGCGGGCGTCGTCGTGCCGCCGCCCGGCTCCGCGCCGTCCGACCCGTGGCCCGCGCCCGCCGCGCCCGCGCGCGCCGAGGAGGCCGACGGGCCCGGCGCGGCGTCGCCGGACGGCGCCGCGACGTCGCGCGACGCCACGGCGCCCGCCGCACCGGAGCCGAGGGCCTCGGGAGACGACGCGGGCGACGCGCGCGCCGACGAACCGGTGGTCACCGGGCGGACGCCCGCCTGACGTCCGCCCGACCCCTGCCCGACGCCGCCCGGACACCTCGGGCGGCTAGCGTCGCGGACGACCGCGAAGAACCGGGACCACCGGAAAGGGCACACCGACGATGACCCTCACGCTCACGCTCGTCCGCCACGGGCAGACCGTCCTCAACGCACGCCGCCACCTGCAGGGCGCGTGCGACTCCCCCCTCACGCGCACCGGCCGGGCCGGCGTCCGCGTGACGGCGCAGCACCTCGCGCGCCACGACTTCTCCGCCGCGTACTCCTCCCCGCAGGGCCGCGCCGTGCTCACGGCGATGGAGATCCTGCGCCACCACCCCGACCTCCCCATGACCGTCGACCACGACCTGCGCGAGCTGTCGTTCGGGTCGTTCGAGCGGCGCCCCGAGCACGAGCTCGACGCGGTCGAGCCGTGGGCCGAGCTCGTGCCCGCCGTGCTCGCCGGGACGCACCCCGGCGTCGGGGGCGGCGAGCCGGGCGCGGCGTTCATGGCCCGCGTCGGGGCGGTCTTCGACCGCATCGTCGCCGCGCACGACGACGCCGCGCGCCCGGGTGCGACCGAGGACCGCCAGGTGCTCGTCGTCGGGCACGGGCTGACGCTCGGCGCCTACCTCGCGACGCTCGACCCCACGCGGCTCGCGGCGCTGCCCAACGCGTCGGTCTCGACGGTCGAGGTGGCCGACGGCCGCGCACGCGTCGTCGCGGCAGGCGTCGACGTCGCGGGCCACGGCTCCGTCGCCGCGCGGCCCGCGCCCGTGCACCCGGTGGCCCCGGCGGGGGCGGACGCCGTCCCCGCCTGACCCGGGCGCTGCGTCACCGTCCGAGCGCTGCGTCACCGTCCGAGCGATGCGTCCCGGGACGCAGCTCTCGCGCACGGACGCAGCGCTCGCTCGCGGCCCCGGTGCGCCGCCCCGACCCGCATGAGGGGTTCCCCGTACGGGGGTTGTCCACAGCCCCGGGGGCGGCACAGGCTCGTCGGTGACCCGATCCCGACGAGAGGTGCACCGATGCGCTCCCCAGCAGAGTCGACCCGTGTCGCCCGGCCCCCGGCCCGGCTGTCCCGGCCCCTGGCCGCCCTCCTCGCGCTGGCCCTGGCGCTCGCCGCCGCGGTCGCGCTGACGACGGCCGGCCCGGCGCCGTCCGCCCACGCCGCCGTCGCGTGCGCCCCCGCGTGGAGCGCAGGCAGCGTGTACACGGGCGGCGCCGTCGTGTCGCACGGCGGCCAGAACTGGCGCGCCGGCTGGTGGACGCAGGGCGAGACGCCCGGCACCACCGGCGAGTGGGGCGTGTGGCGCTCCCAGGGCGCGTGCGGCGGCGGCTCGACCGACCCCGGCGGCCCGACGAACCCCGGCGCGTTCGTCGTCAGCGAGGCCCAGTTCCAGCAGATGTTCCCGAACCGGAACCCGTTCTACACGTACTCGGGGCTCGTCGCGGCGCTGTCGGCCTACCCGCAGTTCGCGAGCGCGGGCGGCACCGAGATCGCCAAGCGCGAGGCCGCGGCGTTCCTGGCGAACGTCAACCACGAGACCGGCGGCCTCGTCCACGTCAAGGAGATCAACACCGCGAACTACCCGCACTACTGCGACACGTCGCAGCCGTACGGGTGCCCCGCGGGCCAGAGCGCGTACTACGGCAAGGGCCCGATCCAGCTGAGCTGGAACTACAACTACAAGGCGGCCGGCGACGCGCTCGGCATCGACCTGCTGCGCAACCCGTACCTCGTCGAGACCGACCCGGCCGTCGCGTGGAAGACGGGGCTGTGGTTCTGGAACACGCAGTCGGGCGCGGGCACGATGTCCGGGCACCAGGCGATCGTCGGCGGCGCGGGCTTCGGCGAGTCGATCCGCTCGATCAACGGCTCCATCGAGTGCAACGGCGGCAACCCCGCGCAGGTGCAGTCGCGCGTCGCGGCGTTCCAGCGCTTCGCCCAGATCCTCGGCACGACGACGGGTGCGAACCTGTACTGCTGAGCCGGACCCCGAGGGGCGCGGTGGCGGCGGTCCGCCTCACCAGCGCTGCCGCGCCTCCTCGGCCCACCCGACGAGACCGTCGAGCGGCACCCACGCGCCGTCGTCGGCCTGGGCCCGCCCGCGGAACGCGCCGAAGCACTGGTGCGTCGCGCTGCCGACGACCCCGAGCTCGGTGCGCGCGACGCGGAGCGCCCCGTCGAACGGGTGGAACGTCGCCTGCACGCGCGGCCCGGTGACGGCCCACGGCGCGAGCCAGTCGTGCGGGTCGTAGCGCCACACGAGCTCCGCGCCCAGCTTGTGGAGGCGACCGTCGACGAGGAGCGCGTTCTCCGTGGACGGCGTGCCCGCCGTCCACCGCCCGCCGAGCTGGATCGCGCGGCCGCCCGCGCCGCTGCCCGCGGCCCAGTTCCACGTCGCCCGGTACGGCCAGCGCCCGCGGCCGTGGTCCAGGACGGCGAACGCGCCGTCGCCCACGCGGTGCACGACGGCGCCCAGCCCGTCCCCGAGGCGCACCTCGCCCGAGACGGGCCGCGCGAGGTCCTTCACGGTGTACTGGAACAGGCGCTCGCTCCACGGCACGACGACGCCCAGCGACTCGTGCCCGGGCGGCCGCTCGACGGCGAGGTCGACCCGCACGCCGCGCGCCGCGAGCCGCACCCGGGTCGCGCCCGGGCCGTCGGGCTCGTCGACCCTGACCGCGAGCGCCCCGGACCGGGCCCACGCGCTGCCGACGCCGCTGCGGTCCGGCAGCCGCACGCCGCGCGCGAACGGCACGACGGCGTCGCGCACCACCTCCTGCCCCGTCTCCAGGTCGCGCAGGTAGAACCCGTGCACGCCCGCGTAGTCGAGGGAGGAGAGGGTGACGCCGATCGCGAGCCGCGGCGTGACGACGCCCCAGTGCTCCCAGCGCTTCGTGCGTCCCCACCCGCGCAGGGTGGCGCGGTGCAGCGGTCGCCGCGTCCAGCCGACGGCGTCGGGGTTGAGCGTCCCGTCCGGCAGGCACAGGTCGACGGGCTCGGTGATCTCGCGCTCGTGCGTGAGCGGGACGGACGACGGTGTCACGCGCGCACTCTACGGCGCGACGCCGACCCGGACCTGCGTCGTCGAGCGGAGCTCGCGCCGCCCGCCGTCGCCGAAGTAGGCGAGCCGGTACCCGTCGAGCACGACGCCCTCGTCCGTCGTCACGTGCGCGACGAGCTGGGTGACGTCGTCGCCGCCCGCGCCGCAGCGCGTGGGGACCGTCGCGCCGTCCGCCGGCACGAGCCCGTCGGGCGCGGACGTCTGGAGACCGACGGCGGTCGCCGCCGCGGGGGTCGTCCGCAGGAGGTACTCGACGTCGGCGGCGCCCGAGGCGACCACGGGGGTCACGCCGACGACCTCCGTCGCGTCGTCGTACGCGCACAGGGTCTCGAGTCCGACCCAGACGGACTCCTCGCCGTCGGCGAGGTCGTAGCCCACGGAGAACCCCGTGCCGATGCCGACGCCCGGCTCGCCGGTGCCGTACGCGAGGCCGTTGCTCGGCACGAGCCCGCACCCCGCGACGAGGGCGACGGGGAGGGCGAGGGCGGCGACGGCGCGTCGGGTGCTCACGCGCCGCATCGTCCCGCACCGCGCGCCCCGGCGTCGCGACGACACCCCGACCGACGAGGGTGCGGGTGCGTGCCCGGGGTGCGCCTCGGCGTCAGCCCTCGACCCAGCGGCGGCGCCGGGAGCGCTCGCCGGCGAGCGCCGACCCGCCGACGAGGGCGAGGAGCCCGCCGACCCAGCACGCGGGCACCGCGTACCCGGGCCGTGCGGCGGCGCCGACGAGGGCGCCGTCGGTCGCGACGAGCGCGAGGCCGAGGCCGAGCAGGACGGCCCCCACGACGAGGAGCACGACGTCGCGCGCGACCTTGCCGGACTCCTTGCGCGGGGCGCGCGCGGCGAGCGCCGCGCGGTCCGCGGGGGCGAGCGAGGCGCCGTCGCCGAGGCCGGGCACCTCCTCCGCGCCGTGCCGGAACCGGTCGGGGTCGTCGAGGGCCTCGACGGCCGCGTCGGGCAGGCCGAGCTGGTGGACGAGCTCGGCGGCGGGGTCGCCGTCCCACTCCGTCGCGTCGAGGAGCGCGCGCAGTCGCGCGGGCTGGAGCGGCTCGCCGAACGCGGCGACGAGCGCGTCGTACGCGCCCGCGCGCCCCGACGGCTCGTCGAGGAAGGTCCACGACGAGTCCCAGTTCCCGAACCGCTGGTCGTCTCCGGGCACGGTGAGCGTCCACGAGGTCGCGCCGCCCGCGCGCAGGAGGCCCAGGGCCGCCTCGCCGGGCCGCAGCCCCCGGCCGACCAGCGTCTGCACGCGGTGCTCCGCGACGGCCGCCGCGAGGGCGGGGTCGCCCGGCTCGGCGTCGCGCGGCACGGGCAGGCGCTCCTGCACGACGACGCTCGTGCCCGGGGCGGGGACCCGCACCCAGGAGCGCGTGCCGCGCCGCAGCGCCGCGCGGACGAACGCGGGGTCGGTCCGGGCGACGAGCACGCCCGCCGTCGACGCGGGCGTGTCCGTCTCGGGCAGGTGCGCGAGCTCCTCGAGGACCTCGACGACGCCGTCGAGGTCCTCGAGCTCGCGCAGCGTCTCGGCGCCGTCGTCCACGGTGCCGCGCAGGCCGAGCAGGGCACCGACGACCTCGACCAGCGCGACGGGGTCGTCCTCGATCCCGGCCGGCCCGACGGCGGACGACGCGTCGCCGGTCCCGCCGTCGCGCCAGCGCACGACGACCGGGTCCGCGCCCGGGGCGGGGCGCGCGGCGAGCACGCCGGCGACGCCGTCGGGCAGGGTGTCGGACCACCGGTCCAGCCCGACGACCCACGGCGCGTCGGCGACGCGGTCGACGAGGGCGAGCGCGTCCTCGACCGTCGCGGGCGACCCGGCGACGGGCGCGCCGTCCTCCGGGGTCTCGACGTCGGCGGAGGTCCAGCCGCGCTCGTCGGTCGGGCCGATCATGCCGTGCTCGACGCCGGCGGAGCGCAGGCGGGCGACGAGGGGTTCGTGGGGGGTGCGGGTCACGAGGAACACGGGCACATCCTGGCGTACGCCCTGGTGCCGTCGCGACCACGTCCGGCCGACGGGCGCCGGTCACCGGACCGACGCAGGGTGTTGGTGGCGGCGCCACCTCGGCGCCACCCGGCGTTCCTAGGCTCGCCGGGACCCGCCATCCCCTCACGCCTGGAGGACCCGACGATGACCGTCCCCACCCGTTCGGCCCGCAGACCCGCGGCGCTCCTCGCCGGAGCGCTCGCCCTCTCGACGCTCGCCGCCGGCGTCGCCACGACGGCCGCGGCGGCTCCCGTGCCCGCCGCCCCCGCGGGCGCCGCCGCGTCGGTGCTCGCCCGCGAGCCGGGCGACGTGGTGCTCACCGAGACGTTCGACGGCGACGGCCTGCCCGCGGGGTGGACGCCCGTCCTCGGCGACTGGACGGTGGCGGACGGCCGGCTCGTCGGCGACGCGCCCGACGGGTCCTCGCCCGCGCGCATCACGTTCGGCGAGTCGATCGAGAACTTCCGCCTCGAGGCGACGCTGCGCTTCGAGGAGGTCGACAACGCGTCGCGCTGGGCGGGGGCGATCCTCGACGTCGCGCCCGACGGCTCCGTGCCGTGGTGGCAGGCCGTGCTGCGCAGCACGACGACCGCGAGCAACGGCGTCGAGATCGCGCAGCGCACGCGCGCGAACGCGTGGAACGTCCCCTACACGGCGTCGGCGCCGTCCGCCGCCGGCACGGGCCGCGACGTCGCGCTCGTCGTCGAGGTCCAGGGCGCGAAGGTCTCGTTCTCGCTCGACGGGCGCGAGCTGCTCGAGGGCCGCGTCGACCGCACGGACGGCGGCGCCCTCGGGTTCGTCACCGCCGGTGCCACGGTGAGCATCGACGACGTGACGGTCACCGAGATCGAGCCCGCGTCGTACGTCGGCGACGACGGCGAGCTGCCCGTGACGGTCGCGCACCGCGGCTACTCCGCGGTCGCGCCCGAGAACACGCTCGCCGCGTACGCGTCCGCGATGCGCACCGGTGCGGAGTACGTCGAGATCGACGTCCACACCTCGGCCGACGGGGTGCCCGTCGTGTCGCACGACCAGACCGTGGACCGCACGACCGACGGGTCCGGCGACGTCGCCCGCCTCCGGGGGTCGTACCTCACGGGCCTCGACGCCGGCTCCTGGTTCAGCCCCGCGTTCACGGGCCAGCGCCTACCGACCTTCGCCGACATGCTCGACCTCATGGGCACCGGGTCGTCCACGATGCTCCTCGAGATCAAGGGCCCGGAGACGTCGGCCGAGGTCGAGCGGGTCGTCGACATGATCGTCGACGCGGGCCTCGAGGACCGCGTCGTGCTGCAGTCGTTCGACGTCGACGCGCTCCGCGCCGCGCGCGAGCACGCGCCGCAGATCCCGCGCGGCCTGCTCCGCGGCGCGCTCGACGCCGACCCGGTCGCCGTGGCGCAGGACCTCGGTGCCGTCATGTACAACCCGTCGGCGTCCGCGCTGCTCGCGCGTCCGAGCGTCGTGGCCGACCTCAACGAGGCCGGGATCGCCGTCATGCCGTACACGGTGAACTCGGCCGCGGACTGGGCGCGCCTCACCGACGTCGGCGTCGACGGCGTCATCACCGACCGGGCCGGGTCGTTCATCGGCTGGAAGGAGGCCCGCGGCCAGGCCGAGGAGCCCGCACCGGCCCCCGCCCCGACGGTGAGCGTCGTGAGTCCCGCCGAGGGCGCCGAGGTCGAGCGGGGCGGGTCGCTCGTCGTGGCGGCCTCGACCACCGACGCGGACGAGGTCGTGCTCACGCTCGACGGCGAGACGGTCGCCCAGGGCGCCGTCGTCGACGCCGCGGACCTCGCGCTCGGCGAGCACGTCGTCGTCGCGACGGCCACGGGCGAGGGCGGCGAGGCGACGGCCGAGCGGACCGTCGTCGTGACCGTCACCGCCGACGGGCTGCGTGCCCGGATCGCCGCGCTCGACGTGAGCACGGGCCAGCTCCAGCAGCTGCTCTCCGCGCTCGAGCGCGAGGACTGGGACCGGCTCGCACGGACCGTCGCGAAGCACGTCGACGACGACGCGACCGCCGAGCGCCTCACCGAGGAGATCGACCACCTCGCGTCGCGCTGACGCCACCACCCCTGCCCCTCGCCGTCCGGCGGGGGGCAGGGCCGCGCCCGGGACCGGCGCCGGGGACGCGGCGCGTCAGACCGGCCGGACCGGCGCGAACTGCGAGATCGTCAGCTCGGCGCCCTGCGGGTCGCGCAGCACCGCCTCGCGCGCCCAGTCGTTCTGCCCCGTCGAGAGCACCGTCGCCCCGGCCCGCTCGGCGACGGCCGCCGAGGCGTCGCGGTCGGCGACGGCGAACGTCACGACGAACCGCGCGGGCCCGTCGGCCCGGTCGAGGCCGGCGGCGACGTCCGCGAACGCGGGCGGCAGGGACGCCTGCCGCGCGTGGATGCCGGGGTCGACGGTGCGCGCGAGGTGGTCGCCGTACCCGACCACGCGCACCATGCCCGCGCCGAGGTCGGGGTCCACCTCCCACCCGAGGAGCGGCCCGTAGAAGTGCAGCGCGCGCTCGGGGTCCGGGGTGCGCAGGATGCTGAAGTTCCACGTGCCGGGCTCGTTGACGCGCTGCGCGCCGAGGCGTTCGTCGGGCTCCCAGAACCTGCTCGTCGCGCCCTGCCGGTCCTGCACGACGGCCATGCGCCCCGCGGAGCCCACCGTCGTCGGGCCGTCGAGCACGACGCCCTCGAGGTCCTCGACGCCGCGCGCGGCCGCGTCGACGTCGTCGACCGCGATGTACGTGACCCACTCGGGCGTGCCCTCGGCCGCCCCGTCGCGCGACGCGACCGCCGCGACGGGCGCCCCGCCGAGCGACGCGACGACGTACCGCCCGCCGGCGCCGGGCGGGAGGCGGTCCTCGAACTCCCAGCCGAAGAGCTCGCCGTAGAACGCGAGCGCCGCGTCGACGTCGGGCTGCTCCGTGTCGACCCAGCACGGCACGCCGTGCGGGTACGTGCGCGGGCGGCCCGTCCCGGGGTCCGTCATGGTGTCCTCCCTGGTCGCGGCGCATGCTCCACCCCACCTTCGGCCCGCGGGCACCCGGTCCGCAAGGGGTGGCGTCACCCGGCGTTCCGCCGCCCGACACCGCGCGTCCCTTCCGCACGGCGTCCGGTGCTCCTAGCGTGGGTCGCACCCCCGACGACGAGGAGCTCCCATGTCCACGAGACGGCACACCCACCGCACGCCCCTGCACGACCGCCGGCCCGGCACGCGCGGTAGGCCCGCGCTCGCCGCCGCGCTCGCCGCGCTCCTCGCGCTCGGCGCCGTCGGCGGCACCGCGGGCGCGGCCGCCGCGCACGGCGGTGGGCACGGCGGCGGGCACGGCGGCGGGCACGGCCACGGCGCGGGCCAGGGTAACGGGCACGGGCACGGCAAGGGCTCGACGCTGCGCGTCGCGACGTACAACGCGAGCCTCAACCGGTCCGCCGCCGGAGAGCTCGAGGCCGACCTCTCCACGCGCGACGACGCCCAGGCGGCGACGATCGCCGAGGTGCTGCAGCGCACGCGGCCCGACGTCGTGCTGCTCAACGAGTTCGACCACGTGCCCGACGGCCGCGCCGTCGACCTGTTCCGCGAGAACTACCTCGAGGTCTCCCAGGGCGGCGCCCGCCCGATCGAGTACCGGTACGCCTACGTCGCGCCGTCGAACACCGGGGTGCCGAGCGGGTTCGACCTCAACAACGACGGCACGGTGGGCGGCGGGGACGACGCGTTCGGCTTCGGGCTGTTCGAGGGGCAGTACGGGATGGCGGTGCTGTCGCGGTACCCGATCGACACCGACGCGGTCCGCACGTTCCAGCACTTCCTGTGGAAGGACATGCCGGGCGCGCTGCTGCCCGACGACCCCGCGACCGCCGCGCCCGCGGACTGGTACTCGGCCGAGGAGCTCGAGGTCGTGCGGCTGTCGAGCAAGTCGCACTGGGACGTGCCCGTGCGGGTCGGCACGCGGACCGTGCACGTGCTCGCGTCGCACCCGACGCCGCCCACGTTCGACGGCCCCGAGGACCGCAACGGCCGGCGCAACCACGACGAGATCCGGTTCTGGGCCGACTACGTCACCCCCGGCACGGCGTCGCGGTACGTCTACGACGACGACGGCCGGCGCGGCGGGCTGCGGCCGGGCGCGTCGTTCGTCGTCGTGGGCGACCAGAACGCCGACCCCCTCGACGGGGACTCGGTCGACGCCGCGATCGACCAGCTCCTCGACCACCCCCGCGTCACCGACCCGCTGCCGACGTCGGCGGGCGGCCCCGAGGCGGCGGTGCTCCAGGGAGGCGCGAACCTCGCCCACGAGGGCGACCCGGCGTACGACACCGCCGACTTCGCCGACACCGCGCCGGGCAACCTGCGCGCCGACTACGTGCTGCCCTCGCGTGACCTGCGCGTCCGCGACGCCGGCGTGTTCTGGCCCGTCCAGGCCGACCCGCTGTCGCGCCTGACGGGCGTGTTCCCGTTCCCGAGCAGCGACCACCGGCTCGTGTGGGTGGACGTCGCGGTGAAGCGCTGACGATCGGCGCCCGGGGCGACCGTCCTGGCGCACGGACCCGCCCCGGGTGCAGACTCGTCTCTTGCCGTGCTCATCGACGACGCACGGCCCACGCCCGGTCGGCGCACAGCCGGCCGTCCGGCACCGCCGCGCACCGCGACGCGCGCCTCGTCGTCCGGCCCGACGACACCTCAGCTTCACGCCCCCGCCCGCTCCGCCCGCGACCCCGCGGGCAGTCCCCTACGCGGCCGGGTGCAGCCGGACCTTGGAGTACCCATGAGACGCGTTCCCACCGTCCTGGCCGCCGCAGCGACGACGCTGCTGCTGGCCGCGACCCCCGCCGTCGCCCACGGCGGCAAGCCCGACCCGCGCCCGCCGACCGTGACCGACGTCGCGGACGGCCTGGTCTCACCGCTCAGTCTCGCGGCGGGCAGGCACGGCACCACGTACGTCACGCAGAACTTCGCCGGGCTGCTCACGGCAGTCTCGCGCCACGGCACGCCGACCGTCCTCTACGGATCCGAGGGGGGCGCGGAAGTAGGGGGCGTCTCGTTCCGCGACAGGACGATCACGTTCACCGAGACGCTCTTCGCCGACGACGAGGACGACTCGACCGCGACGGTCAAGACCCTGCGGCTCGACCGCCACGGCGACCCGCGCGGCACGCCGCGCGTCCTCGCGGACGTCCGGTCCTACGAGGAGCGCCACAACCCGGACGGCAAGGTCTGGTACGGGCTGCGCAAGACCGACCGGTCCTGCATCGCCCAGGTGCCCAGCACCCCGGTGCCCGCGCTCTACAAGGGCATCGTCGACGCCCACCCGTACGCGACGACGACCTCCCACCGCGGCACGACGTACGTCGCGGACGCGGGCGCGAACGACATCCTCTCCGTGAGCGAGCGCGGACGGATCCGCACGGTCGCCGTGCTGCCCGCCCAGCCCGCCGTGATCACGGCCGAGGCCGCGGCCTCCGTCGGCTGGCCCGACTGCGTCGTCGGCGAGACGTACTGGTTCGAGCCCGTCCCGACGGACGTCGAGATCGGCCCGCACGGCAAGCTCTACGTGACCACCCTCCCGGGCGGCCCCGAGGACGAGAGCCTCGGCGCCCGCGGGTCCGTGTACACGGTGGACCCGTGGCACGGGAAGGTGAAGCGGATCTCGACCGGCTTCGCCGGGGCGACGAACCTCGCCGTGACCGACAAGGGCACGGTGTACGTCGCGGAGATGTTCGGCGACAGGATCTCCGAGGCGCGGCGCCACGGTCCGAGGACGCTCGTCGAGGTCCCGGTGCCGGGCGGCGTCGAGTGGACCGGCAAGGGCCTGATCGCGACCACGAACGTCCTGCCGGGCGAGGGGGTGCCCCCGGACGGTCACCTCGTGAAGATCTCGCTCCCGACCAAGGGACACGGCCACGGCCGCTGACGACCTGAGGTAGGGGCACCGTCGAGAACGGGGCCGGTGCCGCCGTCGGGCCACCGACGGCACCGGGCCCGTGCTCGACGCGCGCCGCCGGCCGGGGCGACGTCGTCTTGGCCCGGGCGGCCCCGGTCGGGCCCGGGCGGCGCAGGTCAGGCCGAGGCGACGCGGCGCAGGGCGTCGAGGCTCGTGCGGACGTCGTCGTCGGTCGTCGCCCAGCTGCTCACGGAGATGCGCAGGACCGCGCGGTGGTGCCAGCGCGAGCCCGACATCCAGGCGGTGCCGTCCTCGAGCACGCGCCGCACCACGTCCTGCGTGCGGGCGTCGTCGCCGAACGACGCGCACACCTGCGTGAAGACGACGTCGTGGAGCACCTCGACGCCGTCGAGCGCGCGCAGCCCGTCGGCGAACGCGGCCGCGTGCCGGCACAGGCCGTCGACGAGGTCGGCGACGCCGGCGCGCCCGAGCGCCCGCAGGACCGCCCAGACCGTGAACGCCCGGCCCCGGCGCGAGAGCTCGGGGACCTTGTCGAGCGGGTCGCCCGCGTCGCTCTGGATGAGGTAGTCGCCGTGCATGCCCATCGCGGCTCGCAGCGGCGCCGGGTCGGCGACGACCGCGAGCCCGCAGTCGTACGGGACGTTGAGCGTCTTGTGCGCGTCGGTCGCCCACGAGTCGGCGGCCTCGTAGCCGGCGACGAGGTGCCGGTAGGTCGGCGACGCCGCGGCGAAGAGCCCGAACGCGCCGTCCACGTGCACCCACGCGCCGTGCCGGTGCGCGACGTCGACCGCCTCGGCGAAGGGGTCGAACGCGCCCGAGTGCACGTTCCCGGCCTGGAGCACGACGACCGTCGGGGGCTCGCCCGCGTCCGGCGCCGCGTGCCGACCGGCCGCCGCGGCGCCGGGGCGCTCGTCGAGCGCCGCGGCCAGGGCCTCGACCGAGATCCGGCCCTGGTCGTCGGCGGGCACGACCTCGGGCGCGCCGAGGCCGAGGTAGGAGAGCGCGAGGTCGACCGACTCGTGCCGCTCGGCGCCCACGAGCACGCGCACGCGCGGGGCGCCGGTGAGGCCGTCCGCGCGCACGTCCCAGCCGACGCGGCGCAGCACCTCGGTCCGGGCCGCCGCGAGCGCCGTGAAGTTGGCCGTCGTGGCCCCCGTGACGAACCCGACGGCGCTCGTCGCCGGGAGCCCGAGCAGGTCGAGCAGCCAGGCGCTCGTGACGTCCTCGACGGCCGTGTGCGCGGGCGTGACCGTGCGCAGCGCCGAGTTCTGGTCCCACGCGCTCGTGAGCCAGTCGGCGGCGAGCGCGGCCGGGTGGCTGCCGCCGATGACCATGCCGTAGAAGCGGCCCGACGGCATCGCCGTGAGGCCCGGGTCGCACGCCGCGGCGAGGAGGTCCACGACGTCGGGGGCCGGCGTCGGGCCGTCGGGGAGCGCGGTGCCGAGGGCCGCCGTGACCTCCTCCACGGTCGCCTGCGGCGGCACCGGACGGGTGGCGAGGGAGTCGAGCCAGGCGCCCGCGTGCTCGCCCGCGCGGCGCAGCGCCTCGGTCCGGTCGTCCATGACCGCTCCTGACCGCGCCGGTCGTGCGCCGGCGCCGGTCTCCAGGCTCGTCCCGCGCGGCGCGCCGGGTCAAGGTCGCGCCCGGGTGGTTCTCCGAGCTTCCTGGACGTCCGTACTTCTTACACCCAGGCAACCGCCAGGCAACACGGCGTCCTTAGCGTCACCTGTGCCACATCCCCCACGGAAGGCCACCCCCTTGAGAACGTTCACACTGACCCTGTCCGGGCGCGTCGTCGCGCTCGTGGTCGCGGGCGCGCTCGCGTTCGCCGCGCTGCTCGCGACCGTCGCCTGGTCCGTCGCCGACTCGCGCGCCACCGCGGCCGCGGCCCGCGCCGAGGGCGCGACGACCCCCGTCCTCGCCCAGGGCGCGGCGACCGCGACCAACCCGCTGGGCATCGCGTCGGCCCGGTACGGCACCGCCACGGCGAACGCCGCGACCGGCAAGCCCAAGGTCGTCGTCGTGGCCACGGGCGGCACGATGGCCGGCAAGGCCACGGGCCGCGACACGTTCACGAGCTACCGCGCGGGCACGTACCTCATGGACGACATGCTCGACACCCTGCGCCCCGAGCTCGACGCCGTCGCCGACGTCACGGCCGTGCAGTTCGGCAACGCCGGCTCGTCGGGCTACTCGATCGCGCAGTTCCACGCGCTCACGCTCGAGGTCGAGAAGCAGCTCGAGACGGCGGACGCCGTCGTCGTGACGACCGGCACCGACACCCAGGAGGAGTTCGCGTACTGGCTCGACCTCACGGTCCAGTCCCGCAAGCCCGTGGTCACGTCCGGCTCCATGCGCCCCTGGGGGGCGGGCGCCGGACCGGACGAGGACCTCGTGTTCGGCACCGACGCGCCGGCCAACCTCTACAACGCGATCAAGGTCGCGGCGTCCCAGCAGACGTACTGCTTCGGCACCGTGCTCATGCTCAACGACGAGATCCAGGCGGCGCGCGACGTCACCAAGTCGAACTCGTACCGCACCGACACGTTCCAGTCGCGCGAGTACGGCGTGCTCGGCTGGATCGACGGGAACAACATCACGCTCGGCCGCGCGCCGGCGCGCGTCACGACGTGCGACACCGAGGACTGGTTCACGCCGTTCGACCTGTCCGAGGTCGCGCCGACCGCGCTGCCGCGCACCGAGATCCTCGTGTCCTACCAGCAGGCGGGCGGCGAGGCCGTCACGGCGTTCGCGAACGCGGGCGTCAAGGGCATCGTCACCGCGGGCACCGGCGCGGGCGGCATCTCGTCGGCGATGAGCCAGGCACGCACGGCGGCGGTCCGCGAGGGCGTGTGGTTCGTGTCGACGACGCGCACCGGCTCCGGGTCGTCCTACGGCTCGGGCAACGGCATCATCGCGGGCGGCGACCTCACCGCGGTCAAGGCCCGCCTCCTCCTGCTCCTCTCGCGCGGCTTCACCGAGGACCTCGCGACGGCGCAGGGCTGGTTCGCCACGTACGGCAACGCCTCGTTCGACCAGTCGGCGACGGCCGAGACCGTCGGCGCCGGGCCGGGCGCGACCGCCGTCCTCTTCTCGGGCACCGCGACGCCGTCGTGCAAGGCCCAGAAGGCCGAGCTCACGGTCTCCGTGACGAACTCCGACTCCGTGTCGATCGACGTGCGCGTCGACAGCCCGACCGGCGGGTACAAGTTCACGAAGATCGGCGCGGGCAAGACCGTGAAGCACACCATCCCGGCGAAGGTCGACGACCTCGCGGCGGGCAAGGCCACGCTCACGGCGTACAAGAACGTCGCGGGCAAGGGCATCCAGACGGTGAAGACCGTCGCCTACCCGGAGCTCGGCTGCTGACGCCGCGCTGACGACCGCCGGCGTCCCGACGCCGGCCCCGAGCACGAGGGTGCTGCCGGTCCGCGCGGGCCGGCGGCACCCTCGTGCCGCGTCGTGCGTGCGCGGCGCCGAGCGGTCCCGCCGCGCCCGGGCGGTCCCGGGTCAGGTCCGGCCGGCGGCCGCCTCGCGGTCCGCGAGCGCGACGACGTCCGCGGCGTCGGGCACCGCGTCCTGGGCGCCGTGACGGGTCACCGCGAGCGCGCCCGCGGCCGCGGCGAGGCGCGCGGCGTCGGGCAGGTCCGCCCCGCGCGCGAGCGCGGCGGCGAGCACGCCGCAGAACGTGTCCCCCGCACCCGTCGTGTCGACGACGTCGACGGCGACGGCGGGGACGAGCGTGAGGAGCTGTCCTCCGGGGAGACGTTCGAGCACGAGGCTCCCCCGGCCGCCGAGCGTGACGACGACGGCCGGCACGCGCTCGAGCAGGAGCCCGGCCAGGACGCTCGGGTCGGCGTCGTCCGGGCCGGCGTCGCCCGTGGTGGGACCCGCGAGGTCGGCCGCCTCGTGCTCGTTGACGACGAGCACGTCGACCTCCGCCCACAGGGCGTCCGGGAGCTCGCGCGACGGCGCCGCGTTGAGGACCATCGGCACGCCCGGGCGGCGCGCCCGCGCCGCGGCGAGCACCGCCTCCGGCGGGACCTCGAGCTGGGCGAGCACGGCGTCGGCCTCCGCGAGCCGAGCGGCCTCGGCCTCCCCCACCGCGACGTGCCCGTTGGCCCCCGGCGCGACGACGATCGCGTTCTCGCCGTCGGGCGAGACGGTGACGAGCGCGGTCCCGGTCGGCACGTCGACGCGGGCGACGAGGTCGGTCCGCACGCCGGTGCGGTCGAGCGACGCGAGCAGCAGGTCCGCGGCGTCGTCGTGCCCGAGCGCGCCGACGAAGGTGGTGTCGGCGCCCCCGGCCCGCGCCGCGCCGACCGCCTGGTTCGCGCCCTTGCCGCCCGGGCTGCGGCGCAGGTCGCCCCCGAGGACCGTCTCCCCGCCCCCGGGGTGCCGGGGGACGTCGACGACGAGGTCGACGTTCGCCGACCCCACGACGACGACCCGTCCCGCGTCCGCGCCCATACCGCTCCTCCGTCCGGCCGCGTCAGAGCCCGTCGAGCAGGCCGCGCATGCGGTCGATCTCGGCGCCCTGCCCGGCCGCGGTGTCCGCGGCGATCTCGAGCGCGTAGGTGTCCTGGCCGTCGACGAGCGCGACGCCCGCCATGTCGAGCGCGCCCCCGTGGTGCTGGATCATCGCCTCGAGGAACAGCCGGTCGAACTCCTCGCCGGTCGCGGCGGCGAGCGCCGCCATCTGCTCGTCGGAGATCATGCCCGCCATCCCGTCGTGGTCGTGCCCGCCGCCCGGCATCCGGGGGCCGGTGCCGTCGAGCGCCTCGACCTCGGCCGGGACGGGCAGCTCGCGCTCCTGGAGCCATGCTGCCAGCGCGTGGATCTCGGGGCCCTGTGCGGCCGTGATCCGCTCGGCGAGCGCGACGACGTCGGGCGCCTCGGCGCGCTCGGGCGCGAGCGCCGCCATGTCGAGCGCCTGCACGTGGTGCCCGATCATGCTCGTCACGAACGTGACGTCGGCCTGGTTCCACTCCCCCGTCGAGGGCGGCCCGGCGAAGTCCTCGGGCGCGGTCGTCGTGGCGTCCTCGCCGGGACGCCCCGGCTGCACGACGACGCTCGACGGCGTCCCGGTCGCCTCGTCGTCGCCACCCGTGCAGGCGGTGGTGGCGCCGAGCACGGCGAGGACGACGGCGCAGGTCAGGGCCTCGGCGCGGCGGCGACGGCGCGCGCTACCACCAGGAAAACTCGTCACGCGGTCTGTTCCCTCCGTGTAAAACATCTCCGCGAATGTCCCGGGACGGGTAGCCGCCTGGGCGCTGCCCCGACAGAATCTGGGAACCCTACCAAGGAGGTGTTTCCCCCGTGCATCATCAGACGCACAGGCAACGAAGCCGGGGCCTGGTCGCCTCAGCGCTCGCCGCAGGACTCGCCGTCTCCTCTCTCGCGGTCGCCGCACCCGCCCTCGCCGAGCCGTCCGACGGCTCGCCCGAGGCCGTGGCGGCCCTCACCGATCTCCCCGCCCAGCGCATCGCGCCGCTCGCCGTCTCCTCCCCCGTCCTCGGGGTCGGGGAGGTCGCGAGCAGCCCGAACCTCGAGCTCGTCGCCAACATCCCCAAGAACGGCGCGTTCGCGCCCGAGGGGCAGTACAGCTCCGACCTCGCCTTCCAGGGCCGGTACGCGTTCGCCGGCAACTACGGCGGGTTCACGGTCTACGACGTCGCAGACCCCACGAGCCCGGAGCAGGTCGCGCAGGTCGTGTGCGCCGGGTCCCAGAACGACATCTCGGTGTTCGGCGACCTCCTCGTGCTCAGCACGGACTCCTCGCGCAGCAACGACTCGTGCGACAACGTCGCGCAGTCGGCGGCGATCAAGGCGTCGTGGGAGGGCATCAAGGTCTTCGACATCTCCGAGCCGACGGCCCCGCGGTACGTCGCGTCGGTCGAGACGCAGTGCGGCTCCCACACGCACTCGCTCGCGCCGAGCGCCGACGGCGAGGACCTGTACGTCTACGTGTCGTCGTACAGCCCGAGCGCCGCGTTCCCGGACTGCCAGCCCCCGCACGACCTCATCAGCGTCGTGCAGGTCCCGCTGGACGACCCGGCGGCGGCGGCCGTCGTGTCGACCCCGGTCCTCTTCCCCGACGGCGGGAACCCGGGCGGCAACGGCTCGAGCACGACGTCGGGCTGCCACGACATCACGACCTACCCGTCGAAGGACCTCGCGGCGGGCGCGTGCATGGGCGACGGCATCCTCATGGACATCTCCGACCGCGCGCACCCCGTCGTCACCGAGGTGGTCCGCGACACGGAGAACTTCGCGTTCTGGCACTCGGCGACGTTCAACAACGCCGGCACCAAGGTCGTCTTCACCGACGAGCTCGGCGGCGGCGGCGCGCCCACGTGCAACGCGACGGTCGGCCCGGAGAAGGGCGCCGACGCGATCTACGACATCGTGGACGGCGAGCTCGTCTTCCGGAGCTACTACAAGATCGAGCGCGAGCAGGCGGCGACGGAGAACTGCGTCGCGCACAACGGCTCGCTCATCCCCGTCCCGGGCCGCGACATCATGGTCCAGGCCTGGTACCAGGGCGGCATCTCCGTGTGGGACTTCACGGACTCGGCGAACCCCGTCGAGATCGCGTGGTTCGACCGCGGGCCGCTGTCGTCGGAGCGGCTGATCCTCGGCGGCTCGTGGTCGGCGTACTGGTACAACGGCGCGATCATCTCGAACGACATCCAGCAGGGCCTCGACGTGCTCCTGCTCGACGACCCGGCGACCAACGCCGCGAAGTCGGTCGTCACGGACGAGTTCAACCCGCAGGCGCAGCCGACGTACGTCGAGCCGGCGGCGTGGGCGAAGGGCACCGCGTACGCGGGCGGCGCGACCGTCACGTACGCGGGCGCGGTCTGGCGCGCGCAGTGGTGGACCAAGGGCCAGGTGCCCGGGGCCGACGCGTGGGGCCCGTGGGAGGAGATCGCCGGCGTCGACTCCGCGGGCGTGGGCGCGTGGAAGGCGTCGCGCGTCTACGTGAAGGGCGACGTCGTCGTGCACGAGGGCACCGAGTACACCGCGAAGTGGTGGACGCGGAACCAGGAGCCCGGCGACCGCTGGGGACCGTGGGCGCCGACGACCTGACGCCCACCCTGCCCTCCTGACCCGTCGAGCATGTCGTCGTGGCCCGTCCGGACCTCCGGGCGGGCCACGACCGCATGGTCGGCCGGCGACGGGCGCGGGGTCGGCGGGGCGCGTCGTACGCTCGGCGGCATGCCCTCCTCGCGCCCGCCCCTGCCCGACGACGCGCGCTGCCCGTGCCTGTCGGGCGACACCTACGGCGCGTGCTGCGGCCGGCACCACGCCGACGTGCGCGCGGGCGGGACCGGCGCCCCGACCGCCGAGGCGCTCATGCGCTCGCGCTACAGCGCGTTCGCGGTGGGGGACGCCGGGTACCTCCTCGCGACGTGGCACCCCTCGACCCGCCCGGACGTGCTCGACCTCGACGACGACGTCGAGTGGCGACGGCTCGACGTCGTGCGCGCCGTGGCGGGCGGCCCGTTCGACGACGAGGGGGTCGTCGAGTTCGTCGCGCACCACCGCTCCCGCACGGACCGCGCGGCGCGCGGGACGCTGCACGAGACGAGCCGCTTCGCGCGCTCCGGCGGCCGGTGGGTCTACGTCGACGGGGACGTCACCGGCTGACGCGCCGGGCGGCGACGGCCGCGACGGCCCCGGCGGCGAGCGCCCCGAGCAGCGCCCCGGCGGTGTTGAGCACGACGTCCTGCACGGTCGGCACGCGGCCGGGCAGGAGGTTCTGGGCCAGCTCGATCGCCGTCGACAGCGCGGCCGCGGCGAGCGTCACGAGCCCGACGGCGCGCAGCACCCCGGGCGGGCGGCCCCCGCGGAGCGCGACCCGTCCGCGCAGCAGCGGGAGGCCGAGGACGCCGAACGGCAGGAACATCACGACGTTCGCCGAGGCCTCGAGCACCGCCAGGGTCATCGGGACGCCGAGGGCCTGCAGCGCGTCGAGGGTCGCCGTCGCCCAGCCCGGCGCGGCCGTCGACTGCGGCGACGGCCAGAGCGTGACGACGCCGACCGCGGCGAGGTAGGCGGCGAACGTCCAGGTCAGCAGGCGCACGCGGCACAGGCTAGTGCGCGGGTGGCGGGCGGCGGGCGCCCCGCACACGGGCGGCACCGGACGCGCACGAGACCTGCGCCTCGCCGCGCGTGCCGCGCCGGGGGCCGGTCTACTGGGCGCCATGGTCACCCTCGGTTTCCACGCGTCCCACGAGCAGATCGCGCCCGGACCGCTCCTCGCCGCCGCCCGGCGCGCCCAGGACGCGGGCTTCGACGCCGCCATGTGCTCCGACCACCTCGCCCCCTGGAGCGTCCGGCAGGGCGAGTCGGGGCACTCGTGGTCGTGGCTCGGCGCCGCCCTCGCGACGACGGACCTGCCGTTCGGCGTCGTCGCCGCGCCCGGGCAGCGCTACCACCCGGCGGTGCTCGCGCAGGCGATCGCGACGCTGGGCGCGATGTTCCCGGGCCGCTTCTGGGCGGCGCTCGGCTCCGGCGAGGCCATGAACGAGCACGTGACCGGCGAGCGCTGGCCCACCAAGGCCGAGCGCGACGACCGCCTGCGCGAGTGCGTCGCCGTGATCCGCGCGCTCCTCGCGGGCGAGGAGGTCACCCACCACGGGCTCGTGACGGTCGACCGGGCGCGCGTCTGGTCGCTGCCCGACGTGCCGCCGCGGCTCGTCGGCCCGGCCGTCACCCCCGCCACGGCGCGCCGGCACGCCGACTGGGCCGACGGTCTCGTCACGGTGAACCAGCCCGTGGAGTCGCTGCGCCGCGTCGTCGGCGAGTACCGCGACGCCGGCGGGCGCGGCGCCCTCGCGCTGCAGGTCCACGTGGCATGGGCCGACGACGACGAGGCCGCGTTCGCCGTCGCGCACGACCAGTGGCGCTCCAACCTCCTGCCGCCGAGCGTGAGCTGGCACCTCGAGACGCCCGAGCAGTTCGACGCCGTCGCCGACCTCGTCCGCCCCGACGAGGTGCGCGGCACGGTGCTCGTCGAGCACGACGCGGGCCGGCTGGCCGACCGCGTGGCCGAGATGGCCGCGTGCGGGTTCGACGAGGTCTACCTGCACCACGTGGGCAAGGAGCAGGACCCGTTCCTCGACGCGGCGGCGTCGACCCTCCTGCCCGCGCTGCGCGACGTGATCGACGGGGGTGCGGCATGAGGATCCGCGACACCGGCGACCTGTGGTGGAAGAACGCCGTCGTGTACTGCCTGGACGTCGAGACGTTCATGGACTGGGACGACGACGGCGTGGGCGACTTCCCGGGCCTGCTCCAGCGCCTCGACCACCTCGCCGACCTCGGCGTCACGTGCCTGTGGCTCATGCCGTTCTACCCGACGGCCGACCGCGACGACGGCTACGACATCACCGACTTCCTCGGCGTCGACCCGCGGCTCGGCGACCTCGGCGACGTCGTGGAGCTCGTCCGCACGGCCCGGGACCGGGGGCTGCGCGTCATCGTCGACCTCGTCATCAACCACACGTCCGACCGGCACCCGTGGTTCCGCAGCGCGCGCCGCTCGACCGACGACCCCTTCCGCGACTACTACGTGTGGCGCGCCGACGAGCCGCCGCCGACGAAGGACCAGGTCGTCTTCCCCGACCAGGAGGAGGGCATCTGGACGCGCGACGAGCGGACCGGCGAGTGGTACCGGCACCGGTTCTACCGGCACCAGCCCGACCTCAACACGGCGAACCCGCGCGTCCGGGACGCCCTCGCCAAGACCATCGGCTTCTGGCTCGAGCTCGGCGTCTCGGGCTTCCGCGTCGACGCCGTGCCGTTCGCGCTCACCGACGCCGCCGCGACCCCGGGCGACGAGATCGACGACCCCCACGACATGCTCCGCGTGCTGCGGGCGTTCGTCGGGCGCCGGTCGGGCGACGCGATCCTCATGGGCGAGGTCAACCTGCCCTACGCCGACCAGGCCCGCTTCTTCGGCGACACGCGGCCCGGCGACGACGACCCCGGCGGCACGGTGAGCACCGAGCTGACGATGCAGTTCGACTTCAACGCCATGCAGGCCATGTACCTGGCGCTCGCGCGGCACGACGCCGGACCCCTCGCGGGCGCGCTGGAGGCCCGCCCGCCGATCCCCCGCGACACGCAGTGGGCGACGTTCGTGCGCAACCACGACGAGCTCACGCTCGACAAGCTCACGGACGACGAGCGCGCCGAGGTCTTCGCGGCGTTCGGCCCGGAGGAGGAGATGCAGCTCTACGGGCGCGGGCTGCGCCGTCGGCTGCCGCCGATGCTCGGGGGCGACCCGCGCCGCGTGCGCATGGTCTACTCGCTCCTCTTCGCGCTCCCCGGCACGCCCGTGCTCTTCTACGGCGAGGAGATCGGGATGGGCGAGAACCTCGCGGTCCCCGGCCGCCTGTCCGTGCGGACCCCGATGCAGTGGACGTCGCAGGAGAACGGCGGGTTCTCCCGGGCGCCCGCCCGGCGCCTCGCCGCGCCCCTGCCCGACGACGGCTACGCGCCCGAGCACGTCAACGTCGCCGACCAGCGCCGCGACCCCGACTCGCTCCTGTCGTTCGTCCGGCTCCTCGCGCACCGCTACCGCGAGTGCCCCGAGCTCGGGTGGGGCGACGTCGAGGTGCTCGACCAGCCGCACGCGTCCGTCCTCGCGCTGCGCACGCGCTGGCAGGACGCGTCGATGGTGACGGTGCACCAGCTCTCCCCCGACCCGGTCGTCGTCCCGCTGCGGCTCGGCGAGACGTCCGAGCAGACGCGCCTCGTCGACCTCCTCGACCGCGAGGACGTGGACCTCGCGCCCGACGGGACGGCCGAGGTGCGGCTCGAGGGCTACGGGTTCCGCTGGCTGCGGGTCACGCACCCCGGCTCCCGCCGGCTGCTCTGAGCGTCGCCGCTCGACGGGTCAGCGCGTCGGCTCGTCGGGTCCTGCCGGGCGCCCGGGCGAGGACGGCCGGTCGGGCCCGGGGACGGCGGGACGCGGGTCGCCCGGCTCGGCGGGGCCCGGCTCCGCCGGCGGCGCGGACGGGTCCGGCGGCGGCCCGGGCGACGTCGGGGGCTCCACCGTCGGCTCGGCCGGCCGGGTCGGCTCGACGGGCCCGGCCGGGTCGGTGGGCTCCGCCTCGTTGCCGAACGAACCCCGCTCGTCCGGGGGCAGGCCGGTGAAGTTCGGCTCGTCGGGCACGGCGCCCGGGTCCGGGATCGTGGTCATGGCGGCACCTCTCGGCTGTGCGTGTCGGGACGACGCCGGCACCGGCGCCACGTCCGACGCTAGGTCGGCCGCCCTCCGCTCGCGCGCGGCGACCTAGGCTGGGCGCGTGACCTCGTTCGCCTCGGACAACTACGCTCCCGCCCACCCCGACGTGCTCGCCGCCCTCGCCGCCGCGAGCGCCGGCCACGAGGTCTCCTACGGGGCGGACCCGTGGACCGCGCGCCTCCAGGACGTCGTGCGGGACCGGTTCGGGGCCGACGCCACCGCCTACCCGGTGCTCACCGGCACGGGGGCCAACGTCGTCGCGCTCATGGCGATGCTGCCGCGCTGGGGCGCGGTCGTCGCGTCCGAGCACGCGCACCTCAACACCGACGAGAACGGCGCGCCCGAGCGCGTCGGCGGCATCAAGGTCCTCACCGTCCCCGCCCCCGACGGGCGGCTCACGCCCGACGCCGTGGACCGCTGGGCCGACGACTTCGGCGACCCGCACCGCGCGCAGCCCCTCGTCGTGTCGGTCACGCAGACGACGGAGCTCGGCACCCTCTACGCCCCCGAGGAGATCCGCGCCGTCGCCGACGCCGCTCACGCGCGCGGGATGCGCGTGCACCTCGACGGGTCGCGCCTCGCGAACGCCGCCGCTGCCCTCGGCGTGCCGCTGCGCGCGCTGACGACCGACGCCGGCGTGGACGTGCTCTCGTTCGGCGGCACGAAGAACGGCCTCGCGCTGGGCGAGGCCGTCGTCGTGCTCGACCCGTCCGCGGTCGACGGCGTCGAGTTCGTGCGCAAGGCGACGATGCAGCTCGTGTCGAAGATGCGGTACGTCTCGGCGCAGCTCCTCGCCCTCTTCGAGCCGGTCGGCGACCCGGTCGCCGACGTCGACGGCGCGGACGCCGACGAGCTGTGGCTGCGCAACGCTCGGCACGCCAACGCCATGGCGACGCACCTGCGCGCCGGGCTCGGCGACGTCGGCGGCCTGACGTTCACCCAGCCCACCGAGGCGAACGCCGTGTTCGCGACGCTGCCGCGCGCCGTCGTCGCCGCGCTGCGCGAGCGGCACCGGTTCTACGACTGGGGCCCGGGCGAGACGCCGGAGCGCGTCGAGGTGCGCTGGATGTGCTCGTGGGACACGACGCCCGGGGACGTCGACGGGTTCGTGACGGACGTGCGCACCGCCCTCGCGCGGTAGCCGGGCCCCAGGGCCCGGCCGGCCCACGAAACGCCTGTTCTCCCTCGCGCGACCAGGGCTCTCCCTCGCGCGGCCAGGGCCTACCTCGCGGGGGCCGGGTTCGTCCTCGGAGGGGTGCCGGTCCCGTCCGGGAGGAGGCCCGCGACCCGGGCGAGGGCGAGGTAGCCGGCGGGCGACCCGTCGTCGAGCAGGACGGCGGCCGCGTGGTGCCCCGGGGCGCGGTTCTCCACGACGAGGTCCTCGACGGGCGGCGAGCCGGGCGCGAGCGGGAACGCCGCCGGGCCGAGCCCGTGGAGCGCGAGCGGGTCGCGGCGGTCGCGCACTGCGACCCAGCGGTCCACCGAGCCCGGCACGCGCAGCGGTGCCCGGGCGGCGAGGACGTCGCGGATCGCCCGGATCGCGAGCGGCGACCCGAGCGTGAGGAACAGCGGCACGTCCCACCGGCCCGACGCCGCGGCGGGCCCAGCCCCGAGGGCGGAAGCCGGGCCGGTGGCGGAAGCCGGGTCGGCGGCGGAAGCCACGCCCGGGGCGGAAGCAGGGCCGGGGGCACGGCGGTCGCGGCGGAGGTCGTGGTCGCGCAGGACCGAGTACGCGACGACGGAGCCCAGCGAGTGCCCGACGACGACGGCGGGCTCGTCCGTGGGCATCGCCGCGGCGAGGGCGTCGTCGACCGTCGTCCGGACCTCCGGGTCGTGCAGGTACGCCCAGACGTCGCGCACGAGGAGCACGAGGGCCGCGGCGCTCAGGCCCGGCACGGCGTCGAGCGCCGACAGCAGCACGCTGACCCACCGGCCGAGGTCGACGTCCGCGCCGAGGCCCTGCGCGACGGAGAACCGCGCGGCGTCCGTCCCGGCCGCGTGCAGGACCTCGGTGGCGACCGCGTCGAGGAGCATCAGCTCGTCGTGCGTCAGGTCCTCCGCGAGCGCGCGTGCGTCGAGGCCGGTCACCGGCCCCCGCGCGCCGTAGCGGCCCGCCGACCCCGACCCCACGGGCGCGGCGTGCACGGTGACGGGCGGCACGGCGCCGCGGCCGGCGACGAGGGCCGCGAGGGTGTCGCCGTAGAAGACGAAGGCCGCGTCGTCGTCGGTGAGGACGCGCGGGCGACCGGCGGCGGCGAGGCCCGCGGAGAGCACCGTGCGCCACGTGCGCTCGACCTCCTCGGCGTCGAGGCCCTGGTTGTCGCGGCCGTGGACGAGGACGAGTCGGGTCACGCCCCGAACCTACCGACGCGCCGCGCCGTCCGCCCGCGGCACCCGTCCGTGCTGCCGCGGGGGCCGGGACGGTCTACGGTCGCTCCCAGGCCCCACCCCCAGGAGGTTCGCATGTCCCCCCACTCCACCACGGCCGAGATCCACGTCGCGCGCCCGCCCGCCGTCGTCTGGTCGGAGATGGTGCACCCCAGCGCGCGCTGGATGCTCGGCATGAACGTCGAGACCGACTACGTGCCCGGCAGCGCCGTGACGTTCGAGGGCCACTACATGGGCCGCGAGTTCGCGGACTGGGGCACGGTCGTCGCCGTCGAGCGGCCGCACCTGCTCCGGTTCACCCACTTCTCGCCGACGATGGACCTGCCCGACGTCCCCGAGAACTACCACGACATCACGATCACGCTCGAGCCCGACGACTCCGGGACGCAGGTGCGCGTGGTCGAGGAGAACATCGAGACGGCCGAGCGCGCCGAGCGCGCGCACGCGCTGTGGGCGAAGGCGCTCTCGACGCTCGCGGGCCACGACTGACCGTCGGCCCGACGGGCTACGGTGGCTCGCGGAGGTGGTCCCGTGCCCAGCAGAGCCCGCACGACCTGGGTCGTCGTCGCCCTCGTCGCGTCCGCCGCGGCCGTGGCCGCGGTCGTCTGGTACGTCCTGCGACCGGCGCCCGCCGCCCCGGGTCCGGCGGCGAGCGCGTCGAGCACCGGCGAGCCGGCGCCGTCCCCCACGCCCACCGCCCCCACCCCGACGACGCCGCCCCCGGACCCGCTCGCCGGGTGGACGCTCGAGCAGAAGGTGGGCCAGCTCCTCGTCGTGGGCGTCGACGTGAGCGACCCGCAGCAGGTGAGCTACGACGCCGTCACCGACCACCACGTGGGGAACGTGTTCCTCGCGGGGCGGTCCCAGGCCGGGACGGCGGCCGTCGCCGACCTCGTGGAGGGGTTCACGTCGCTCGTCTCCGCGGAGACGACGCAGGGCACGCCGCTGCTCGTGGCCACGGACCAGGAGGGCGGGTACGTGCAGGTGCTGCGCGGTCCCGGGTTCTCCGAGATCCCCACCGCGCTGGAGCAGTCGCGCTCCGACGCCGCGGACCTCCAGGACGACGCGACGACGTGGGGCGCGGAGCTCGCCGCGGCGGGCGTCAACCTCAACCTCGCGCCGGTCATGGACCTCGTGCCCGAGGAGTCGGCCGCGCAGAACCCGCCCATCGGGTACTTCCAGCGCGCCTACGGCTTCACCCCGGACTCGGTGGTCCCGCACGCGAACGCGTTCAGCGCGGGCATGGAGGCGTCGGGCGTGGACGTGACGATCAAGCACTTCCCCGGGCTCGGGCGCGTCACCGAGAACACGGACACCGACGCCGGGGTCACCGACGACGTCACGACGCGCGACGACCCGTCGGTCGAGGTCTTCGCGGCGGGGATCGAGGCGGGCGCCGCGTTCGTCATGACGTCGACCGCCGTGTACACGCAGATCGACTCTGACCACCCCGCGGCGTTCTCGCCCGTCGTCGTCGACGGGATGCTGCGCGACGACCTCGGGTTCGACGGGGTCGTCGTCACCGACGACGTCTCGGCCGCGGCCCAGGTGCAGGAGTGGTCGCCCGCGGAGCGGGCCGTGCTGACGATCGAGGCGGGCGGCGACCTCGTGCTCGCGTCGGCCGACCCGACGGTCGTCGCCGAGATGGCCGACGCGCTCGTCGAGCGCGCGTCGAGCGACCCGGCGTTCGCGGCGCGCGTCGACGAGTCCGTGGAGCGGGTGCTCGCCGCGAAGGAGCGGCTGGGCTGAGCGAGGCCCGGCCGGCGCGCACGCCGACCGGGCCGGTGCTGCCCGTCGCTCCCTGTCAGTGACCGCCGTTGGCGAGGAACACGATCCCGCCCGCGATCGCGAGCACGACGACCATGAAGCAGATCCCGGCGGCGACGATGCGCCCGTTGGACGCGCGCTCGACCGTCACGACCTCGCCCGACGGCGTGAGGCGCGCACCCTCGGCGTCGACCGCGGCGCGCGTGGTGCGGCCGGCGGCGAGGCGGACGCCCAGCGCGAACAGCGCGGGCAGGCCGGCGCCGAGGACGAGGCCGGCGACGACGACCTTGAGCAGCGAGTCGATCTCGATGAACTGCACGGGAGCTCCTCTCAGACGCCGGCGCGCTGGCGCGCGGCCTGCGGCTCGGTGGACGACGGGACGGCGGCCGGGGCGGCCTCCGGGGCGCCGGTGGCCGCGACGGCCGGGGCGACGGCCGCGTCGGCGAGAGCGGGCTCGCGCTCGGCGGGCGCGGCGCCCTCCTCCCAGTCGTCGTTGACGTTCTTGTGGTCGACGGGCTTGCGGCGCGACGCGACCCAGATCGCGAGGGACGTGGCGACGAGGATGCCGAACACGACCGCGGTGCCCAGGGCCCCGCCGATGCCGTCCTGGATCCAGTAGCAGAGCGCGCCGACGATCCCGGCCGCGGGGAGCGTGAGGCCCCACGCGGCGAGCATGCGGCCCGCGACGCCCCAGCGGACCTTCGCGCCCGGCATGCCGACGCCCGAGCCGAGGATCGAGCCCGTGGCGACGTGCGTCGTCGACAGCGAGAAGCCGAAGAAGCCCGACATGAGGATGACCGCGGCGGACGACGTCTCGGCGGCCATGCCCTGGCGCGAGTCGATCTCGACGAGGCCCTTGCCCAGCGTGCGGATGATGCGCCAGCCGCCGAGGTAGGTGCCGAGCGCCATGAAGAGGGCGCACGAGAAGATGACCCAGAACGGGACCCCGGAGTCGGCCGGGACGGCGCCGCCCGCGATGAGCGCGAGCAGGATGATGCCCATCGACTTCTGCGCGTCGTTGGTGCCGTGCGCGAGGGAGACGAGCGACGCGGAGCCGACCTGGCCCCAGCGGAACGCGCGGTTGCTCGTGTCCTCGGGGACGTCGCGCGTGAGGCGCGCGACGAGCCACGTGCCGACGCTCGCGACGCCGATCGCGACGAGCGGTGCGAGCAGCGCGGGGATGAGCACCTTCGCGGCGACGCCCGTCCAGATGACGCCCGACGTGCCGACGGCCGCGAGCACCGAGCCCACGACGCCGCCGATGAGGGCGTGCGACGAGCTGGACGGCAGGCCGAGGAGCCAGGTCAGCAGGTTCCACGTGATGCCGCCGACCAGACCGGCGAGCACCACCTCGAGCGTGATGACGTTCGCGTCCACCAGGCCCTTGGCGATGGTCGCGGCGACGGCCAGCGACAGGAAGGCGCCGACCATGTTGAGGACGGCCGACAGGGCGACGGCGGTCTTGGGCTTGAGGGCGCGTGTGGCGATGGAGGTGGCCATCGCGTTGCCCGTGTCGTGGAAGCCGTTGGTGAAGTCGAAGGCGAGGGCCGTCACGACGACGAGCACCAGCAGGATCGTCTCGGTCACGTCCTCCATGGTGGGGGCACGTCGCGCGCCCTCTCGACCATCCTGTGGATTCTTCTGCCACTGTTCACCGACAGTTCATCCAGCGTTCGAAGCCTCCGTTCGAACACCCGGACCAGGGTCTGGGGGCGACGGGACCATGGCCCTCGCCGGCCCCTCGCCGGCCCCCTCGCCGACGCCTCGCGCCGGGCGGCCGAAGCCCGCGGACGGCCGCTCCTCAGCCGTCGCGCGGGGCGCCGGCCGGCGTCGTGATGCGGCGCACCGCCTCGACGGCGTCGGCGTCGTCGTGGGGCTCGGTGTCCAGGGCGCGGTGGATCGTCATGCCCTCGATGAGGGCGTCCAGCAGACGCGTGGTCGTCGGGTCGAAGTGCCGCGCGAGGGCGCTCCGGCTCGCCGCCATCCACCGGTTCGTCAGGCTGCGGTAGGCCGGGTCGTGCGCCGCCAGCGCGTAGAGCTCGTGGGTCAGCACGAGGTCGCGCGAGGTGGCGAAGACGTCCCGGGTGATGATCTGCACGACCGCGTCGATCGCCTCCTCCCGGTCCTGCGCCGCCTCCAGGCGGTGCTCGAACCGCGCGGCGGCCGCGTCGGCGAACCGGCCGAACGCCTCGCGCAGCAGCTCGTCGATGCCCGCGAAGTGGTAGGTCATGGAGCCGAGCGGCACGTCGGCGGCGGCGGCCACCTGCCGGTGGGACGTGCCGGCGACGCCTCGCTCGGCGACGACGTCGAGGCACGCGTCGATGATCCGGTCGCGGCGGTCCGGGTCGGTCCGTCGCGGCCGGTCCGCCCGTCGCCTCTCCTGGGTGCTCACCCGTCGATGTTCTCGCGGATCACGCGGGCCGGGTTGCCGACCGCCACGACGTTCGCGGGCAGGTCGCGCGTCACGACCGCACCTGCGCCGACCACCGTGTTCTCCCCGATGCTCACCCCCGGGCACACGACGACCCCGCCGCCGAGCCACACGTTGTCGCCGATCGTGATGGGCTGCGCGGCCTCGAGCTTGTCGCGGCGCGGCTGCGGGTCGACGGGGTGCGTGGGCGTGAGGAGCTGGACGTTCGGGCCGATCTGGCAGTCCTCGCCGATCGTGATCCGCGCGACGTCGAGCGCGGTGAGGTTCGAGTTGACGAACGTGCGCGCCCCGACGTGCAGGTTCTCGCCGTAGTCGACGGCCAGCGGGGGCTTGATCCACGCGCCCTCGCCGAGGGTCCCGAGCAGGTCGGCGAGGATCTCGCGCGCCCCGTCGTCGTCCGCGACGACGGCGCGGTGGTACTCGTCGACGAGCCGCATCCCGCGCTTCGCGAGCCGCTCGTTCTCCGGGTCGTCGGCGATGTAGAGGTCTCCGGCGAGCATGCGCTCGCGGTTCGTGCGGTCGTCCCCGGCGAAGTAGTCCGTCGTCGTCGTCATGCGTACGATCGTACACACGAGACCCGCCGCGGGCGGGGGACGAGGAGGAGGACGAGTGGACGAGCGCGAGTGCGAGGTCCGGCGCCGGATGGACGCCCAGGAGCTGTACAAGGACGTCGGCCCCGGCCTGGAGGGGCTGGAGGAGGCCCGGGTGCGCGGGAAGGAGCTCGCGCGCGAGTTCAACGCCCTCGAGCCCCGCGACCTGGTCAACCGTCGGCGCGTGCTCGAGGAGACGTTCGGCACCCTCGGCGACGACGTGTGGGTCGAGCCGCCCCTGTTCGTCGCGTACGGGTCGCACACCCACGTCGGCAGCGGCGTGTACGCCAACACGGGCCTGACGATCGTCGACGACAGCGAGGTGCGCATCGGCGACCGCGTGATGTTCGGCCCCCACGTGACGATCGCGACCGCCGGGCACCCCCTGCACCCCGAGACCCGCGCCACGGGCCAGCAGTTCTCCGCGCCCGTCGTGATCGAGGACGACGTGTGGCTCGGCAGCCACGTGTCGGTCCTTCCCGGGGTCACCGTGGGCCGGGGGTCGGTCGTCGCCGCGGGCGCCGTCGTCACGGCGAACGTCCCGCCCTGGGTCGTGGTCGCCGGCGTGCCCGCGACGATCGTGCGCCGGATCACCGAGGACGACCGCGAGTTCGTCTACCGCGCGCCGCGAAATATGTCGCCATCCGCTACACCCAGCGTCTGACCGAGGCCGGCGCAGTCGCCTCGGTCGGATCCACCGGCGACTCCTACGACAACGCACTCGCCGAGGCGTTCAACTCGCTGCTCAAGGCGGTGCGGGATCTGGGTGCCTGGGATGGAGCCCCAGGCGATGATGTGCAGGACGCGGGCGCGTGCGGGGTGCCGCAGCCCGGGCAGGCTACGGTGACCCACTTCTCGATGACGCTCCCGCGTGGCTCACGCTTTCGGAAGTAGTTCGTACGGCCTGGCCCCGCGGGTCGCGGGTCGGGAGGTCCTCCGGTAGCGGGCTGCTTCACGACCGGCGTTCCCCGCGGCACGTGGCCGCGGTACTGACGATGCGCCCTTCGCGGGCTGCTCGCCATGTCAGAGGGGTCGGGGCGCTGACCGGGCGTCAGGTGCGCCAGGTGGGGTCGAAGTCCGGGTGTGCCGCGTAGGGCGTGGCGAGCGCCCGCAGGATGCGGTCGCCGACGAAGGCGATGCCGCTGTCGGCGCGCGCGTCGGTGTCACGCTCGAGGTCTGCGGTCATGTCGTACCCGGTGGCCTCGTACGCGAGGGTGATGATGCGCCGTTTCACCGCGCACTCGGTCAGCAGCCGCGCCCGTGACCACGGCGCTGGCGGTCCCGACTCGTCCTCGAGGTGCGCGCACGCTGCTTCGTCCTCGTCGATCCGGGCGAGCAGGAACTCGGTCAGGGCCATCTGCTCATCCTCCCACCCGCTGCTCGACGGACCTTGGTGGACGCTGCGAGCAACCGTCCCAGGTGTATCGTCGAAGTGTGGTTGATCGCCGGATCGGCCCACGTGACGCCGATCGAGCTGGCTCTCGGACGCCGGGCGAGATGGACGCCCCGGCCGAGGACACCTCGGGTGCGCGGTGGGACGACGACGGGGGTTATGAACCCGACCTGGAGGACGAGTCCCCGATCTCCTTGAGTGGGGCGTCTGGCGCCTCACCGACTGCCGCGACGGCAGCGGACGCGAGCCGGCCTGCCGGTTCCGAGCATCGGACGACGCCATGAGTACCACCACACCTACCCCCACCTCCTTCGGGCGGGTCCAGGACACCGCGCTGGAGCTGCGGGGGGTCTTGGACACCGCGCTGCCGCGCGAGCTGGGCACGGAGGCCGAGCCCCAGCTGTATACCGTGACCGCCGTGTTCTCCCGCCGGGTGTCAGGTCCGGAGCAAGCGCTGCTCGAGCTCCCTGCCGTCACCGCGCTGCTCGCCGACCACGGGTATCCGGGGATCGTGCTGCGGGTGGAGGACCGGCGCCTGCTCATCGAGAACACGAACCTCGCCATGCTCTCGGGGGGGCTGGCCCACGAGATCGCGACGGTTCTGCGTGACGTCGAGGAGACGATCACGAACGAGCGGACGCGCAAGGCCGACGAGCTGGCCGAGTGGCGCGCGGCCGAGGTGCTGCGCACGGCGAGCGTGAAGGCCGAAGCCGACCGTGTCCGCTTCGAGTGACGCGACCCAGCCCCAGATCCTGACGGGCCGCGCGCGGCCTGCGGCCCGTGCGACGGCTCGGGACTACTCGGCGCTCGCGAAGATCGTGCGCGAGTCCGGACTGCTGCGTCGGCGGTACGGCTACTACTGGACCCGGCTCGTCCTGACGGTCGCCGCATTCGGCGCCGTCTGGGCGGGGATCGTCCTCGTGGGCGACTCCTGGTGGCAGCTCCTGCTGGCCGTGGTGCTCGCCCTCGTGCTCGCCCAGCTCGCGTTCCTGGGCCACGACAGCTCCCACCGGCAGGTGTTCCGGTCCCGGGCGTGGAACGACTGGACCGCTCGCATCCTCGCGAACGCGCTCGTCGGGCTCAGCCACGCCTGGTGGACGATGAAGCACGACGCCCACCACGCGGCCCCGAACCAGGAAGGCCACGACCCTGACATCGCACCGGGCGTGATCGCGTTCACGCCCGCCGTCATCGCGAGCCGTCACGGCTGGCGAGGGTGGCTGACACGTCGGCAGGGCTGGTACTTCTTCCCCCTGCTCGCCCTGGAGGGCCTCAACCTGCACGTCGCGAGCGTGCGCCGGGTGCTCGGTCGCCGACCCGTGCCCCATCGTGGCGTGGAGGTCCCGGTCCTGCTCACGCGGCTCGTCCTCTACCTGGTGGTGCTCGGGTTCCTGCTCCCCCCGACCATCGCGGCGGCGTTCCTGGCCGTGCAGCTCGCGGTCTTCGGCATCCTGCTCGGGGGCGCGTTCGCCCCGAACCACAAGGGCATGCCGATCGTCCCGGCGACCGCGGACGTCGACTTCCTGCGCCGCCAGGTCCTCGTGTCCCGCAACATCCGCGGCGGCCCGGTCGTCGACTTCTTCATGGGCGGCCTCAACCGCCAGATCGAGCACCACCTGTTCCCGAGCATGCCGCGCCCGAACCTCAAGCGCGTCCAGCCCCTCGTGCGCGAGTACTGCTCCCAGCTCGGCGTGACCTACACCGAGGTCGGGTTCTTCACCTCCTACCGGATCGTCGTCAAGTACCTCAACGACGTCCCCGGCCGAGCCCGCGACCCGTTCACCTGCCCCCTGGCCGCCAGCCTCGGACGCTAACGACTCGGGCCGCCCGCGCACAGCCGCTCCCAGGTTCGCTCCCAGGTGCAAGGCGTAGGGTGACGGCATCCGCGGCGAACGTGCCCCGTCTGAGGCGCGCGGGCCCGGAACCACAAGGAGGCCGCCATGGCCACCACCCCGCTCACCTCTGGCACGAACGGCAGCCCGGCCTCTCGCCGCACGAGCCCAGCAGCCACGTCACGTAGCGCCTGGACCGAACACGGGCATGCCCCGCCGCCACGCAGCCGAACCGGCGCCACGTGGGTCGGCCTGTGCATTGCCGCCCTCGTCCTGGTCGCGCTCATCGTGTTCATGCTCCAGAACACCCAGCTCGTGATCGTCTCGTTCCTCGGCTGGCAAGGCTCCGTCCCGCTCGCCCTGGCCCTGCTCATCGCAGGCATCGGCGTCGGAATCGTCGCGCTCGTCGTCGGGACGCTCCGCATCCACCAGCTTCGTCGGCGTCTCGCACACCGCCTCTAGCGCACGCGACATCACACCCCATGATCGACGACCGCGAGACCTCGCCACAACGCCCCATCGACCTGATCGGCGAGATCGACGCCGCCCAGCGCGAGATGGAGAACGTCGTCTCCGTCGTCGACCAGGGCGCGCCCATCGACCTCATCCACTACGTCGCCGCCCGCGCCCGTCTCGACGCCGCGATCGCCGAATGGAACCTGCGCGCGTCGACTACCAAGACGTAGCGGCGCGCGCCGCACCTGCGCGGCGGGCCGTGCCTGGCCTTCGACGAGGTCGCCGAGGACGCCGCTGTGAGCACGAGCGTCCACCGGTCCGGAGCGTGACACCGCTCTCGTCGAGGTCGCGCACAACGCGCGCGACATGGGCTGCCGACCGGCCGAGCCCTTCGCACTTCCTCACTACGCACCGCTACCGATATGTCCGTATGAATCTGGTCTGAGAGCGGCAGGCTCTGAGTGGCGCGACAGGATCGCGCCCCCGCTCTCGACCTCACCAGCACCCAGCTGCGTGCGGGGAGATCTAGGTGCACCCGGCCACGAGGTTGGTTACACCTAGGCCGGTCGGGCCGCCGTCGGGCGGGGCTCGGGGGCTGCCGGACGCGGGGCGTCGAGCGCCTCGTCGAGCGCGGCGGCCGCCTCCGCGACGGCCTCCCGGCGCGCGCGGGCCTGCTCGGCCTGCTCCGCGACGTCGGCGCGCGCGCGCACGACCTCCGCGTCGAAGCGCTCGGCCTGGTCCTGCGCGTGCGCGGCCTGGTCCGTCGCCCGGCGGGACCCGGCGAACCACTGCCACCCGGCGACGACCGCCGCCCCGGCGGTGACGACCCACCACGCGGGCGAGACGACGACCGCGAGGACGAGCGCGACCACCGCCACCGCCCCGGCCCCGCCCACCACGGGCCACGACACGCCGTCGACGGGTCGCGCGAGCAGCTCGGAGCGGGCGGCCGAGGCGGCGGCCGCGCCGTCCTCCGACGGCGTGACCGTCACGGTGCGGCCTCCGAGTCGCAGCACCGCGGAGGGCGCCGGCGCGGCCTCGGTCCGCGCGACGAGGTCGTGCCCGACGGCTCGGAGGTCGGCGGCGAGGAGCGGCGCGACGAACACCGCGCGGCGGGCGTCGGCGCCCCGGGCGTCCTCGACGAGGAGGTCGACCACGCGCCCCGCCGGCGCCGACCAGCGCCGCTCGTCGTCCGGGGCACGGCCGACCCGCTCGCTGAGCGCCTCGGCGCGGTCGAGCAGGTCGCGCTCGACCGGCGCACCCTCGTCGACGAGCGACGAGACGAGGTCCGCGAGCGACGACGAGGCCTCGTCGTCGGCGCCGGCGCCGCCCGTCGAGGTCTCGGCCGCCCCGTCGCCCGCCGGACCCCCGGCCGCTTCGGTCCCGGCGCTCGTCACCGCGAGGTCCCCGTCGGCGGTGTCGCGCGACCAGGCGACCCACGCGCGCAGCGTGCCGAGGTCGTCGCGCGCACCCGTCGGGCTCCCCCAGCCGTCGACGGCCCCGAGCGCGGGCGCCTGCGCGAGCAGGTCCGTGCGCAGCCGCGAGCGGGCGTCGTCGGCGAGGAGCGCGACGCGCCCGGCGAGGCCCGCCCGGACGGCGTCCGCGGCCTCGGCGCCGAGCGCCCCGTCCGCGGCCGCGAGCCACAGCGCGCGCCCGGCGACGGTCACCGTGGCCTCCGCGGCGGCGTCGCCCGGGGCCGGTGCGCCGCCGTCGGCGCTGCCCCAGCCCACGTCGGGCACCTCGGGGGCCTCGAGCGCGGACGCGAGCCACGGCGCCGCGAGGCCGGGGTGCCCGACGAGCGCGCACACGGCGACGAGGTAGGTCGCCGCCCGGCGACGGTCGCGCACGAGGGCCTCCTGCGCGGCCTCGGCGTCGAGGCGGCCGTCGCGCGCGTCGGCGACCGCGAGCGCCGCGGGCACGAGCCAGTAGTCGTGCACGTCGACGAGGTCGGGCGCGCGCCGCAGGTGCGACACGTCGCCCTCGCCGAAGACGACGGCGCGCGTCAGGGCCCGTGCCGCGTCGCGCGCGCGGCGCGCGGGCGTGAACAGGGCGAGCTCCTCGCGCACCTCGCCGAGCTCGATGAGCGCGTTGACCAGGCGCGAGAGCACCTCCACGCGGCTCGACAGGTCGCCCTCGAGCGAGTGCAGACGCCGGGAGAGGGCGGCCTCGCGCGAGCGGGCCATCGCCGCCTGCGCCTCCAGCTCGTCCGACAGGGCCCGCATGTTGCCCTGGTCCGAGCGCCAGGAGCTGTAGGTCGACATGCGCGCGAGCGTACTCAGGACCACCGGGTTGTCCACGGGGACCTCTCCCCGTGGACGGCGTCACGCGTCGGGCGCGCCGCCGCCGGGCGCCCCGACCGCACGGCGGGACCGCGCGCGGCGCAGCAGCCCGAGCCCCAGCCGGACGAGGAAGGTCCAGAGCATGACGCGGCCGGTCCACAGGAGCACGGGGTTCCGCACGGTGTAGTCGCCTGGCAGCCCGAGCATCGCCGCGACCGCCGGACCCCACGCCTGGCGGCCCGTGCCACCGAGGTCCGCGCCGCCCCCGACCGCGAGGACGAAGGCCGTGAGGGAGCCGAGCGCGACGGCCCCGACGAGGAGTCCCCGCCCCTCGGCGCGGCGGGAGGCGTCGCGGGGGTCCCGCAGGAACGCGACGATGCCCCGCACGGCCATCTCGAGCGGGGCGAGGACGGCGGCGGTCGCGAGCAGCCCGAGGCCCGCCGCCATGACGAGCAGGAGGAGCAGCAGCCATCCGTCGGCGCCCTCGGCCCCGTCCGCGAACGTCCCCGCGAGCACCCACGGCAGCAGCACGAGCCACGTGAGGACGGGCGAGGCCGCCGTGACGACGCCGGCCCGCACGGGCACCGCGCGCCGGACGCGCCGCGTCCCGGGCAGCATGACGAGCACGAGCAGCAGGCGCACGACGACCATCACCTGGACCCCGAGCGCCAGGAGCACGCCGTAGACGGCGCTCGTCAGCTCGTCCGGCGTGGGCGCCGCGGGCAGCCGGAGCAGGAGCACCGCGACCACGGCGAGCTGTACCCCGACGAGGGCGACCTCCGCGACGCGGACGCGCCGCAGGACGCGCCGCCGGTCGGCGACCGCGGCAGCCTCGCCCTCGTTCACCCGCCGGCCCGGCCGTCGTCGGGCGCGGTCGGGTCGCTCGCCGTCCGGTCGGGCGGCTCGCCGCGCAGCCGCGCCGCGCGTGCCCGCAGCGCCCGCTCGCGCCGCTCGCCGATCGCGTCGCTCGTGAGCGCGGTGAGGGGCTCGGCGCCCGACCGGGCGGCCTCGCGCTCGGCGTCGACGCGGGCCCGGTGCTGCGCCGACCGCGGCCGCTGCCGCACGACGCGCGGGTCGAGGCGGTACCGCTCGCCGTGGCGCTCGAGGCGCCGGCGCGCCGTGAGGCGGGCGCGCTCGCGGTGGAACCGCCAGTCCCAGCGGCGCCGCAGCAGCACGACGGACCGTGCGGCGCACGCCACGGCCGCCGCGACGAGGGCGACGCGCACCGGGCCCGCGAGCGCCGTCGACGCGCCCGCGCTCGCGAGCGCCCAGGCGACGCCGGCGGGCAGCGCCGCCCCGAAGGCCCGTGGGTCGGGGCTCCAGCCGCTCGCGGCGAAGCGCACGAGGGTGTCGGTGACGCGCGAGCGCCGGACGGGCTGCAGCGGCAGCGGCAGGCGGCCCGGGACGGGCGGGCCGGTCGTCGCGCCCGCGGCCACGCGGTCGGCGTACGAGAGGGGCTCGTGCCACGAGGCCGGGTCGACGGCGCGTCCCGCGTGCACGAGGGACAGGGCCGCGAGGGGCCACGTCGCGCACGACAGGTACCAGGCGACGGGCCCGGCCAGCACGACGGCGAACGGCGCGAGGACGGCGAGGCGCCCCAGTGCGTCCCCGGGCGAGGCCGCGAGCGTGGCCCACGGCTCCTGGTCGGCGGGCGGCGCGACGAGGCCGTGGACCGCGGGGGCGACCCAGAGCCCGAGGAGGCCGAGCGCGAGGGCGAGCCACACGAGCCCGACGGCGAGGTAGCCGACGGGCCGCATCACGAGCCGCCCGGCGGGGAGGCGTCCCGCCGGGCGCGCGTCCTCGCTGCCCGGCGAGGCGGGCGCGGTCACGGGGTCTCGGCGGCGGCGCCGCCCTCCCCCGACGTCTCGGCGGCCCCGTCGGCCTCCCCCGACGACTCGGCGGCCGCGTCGCCCTCCCCGGACGTCTCGCCTGCGAGGCCGAGCACGTCGAGCACCCACGCGTCCTCGTACGCGACCTCGCGCCAGCCCTCGTAGCGCCCCGAGACGCCGCCGTGCCCGGCGTTCATCTCGATCTTCAGCAGGGCGGGCGCCCCGGCCGCGCGCAGGCGCGCCACCCACTTCGCCGGCTCGACGTAGAGCACGCGCGTGTCGTTGAGCGACGTCACGGCGAGGACCCGCGGGTAGTGCGACGCGTCGTCGGGCACGTTCTCGTAGGGCGTGTACCCGCGCATGTACCGGTACACCTCGGGGTCGTGGAGCGGGTCGCCCCACTCGTCCCACTCGACGACGGTGAGCGGGAGCGACGGGTCGAGGATCGACGTCAGCGCGTCGACGAACGGCACCTGCGCGACGACGCCCGCGAAGAGGTCGGGCGCGAGGTTCGTCACCGCGCCCATGAGCAGGCCGCCGGCCGAGCCGCCCATCGCGACCATGCGTCCCGGCTCCGTCCAGCCGGTCTCCACGAGGTGGCGGCCGACGGCGACGAAGTCGGTGAACGAGTTCCGCTTGGCGAGCATCTTGCCGTCGTCGTACCAGCCGCGGCCCATCTCGCCGCCCCCGCGCACGTGCGCGACGGCGAAGACCACGCCGCGGTCGAGCAGCGACAGGCGCGAGACGGAGAACCCGGGGTCGATGCTGATCTCGTACGACCCGTAGCCGTAGAGCAGGAGCGGCGCCGGCTCGGCGCCGGTCCCCGTCGCGTCGAGGCCCACGGCGTCGCGCCGCCACACGAGCGAGACCGGCACCCGGGTCCCGTCCTCGGCAGTCGCCCACTCGCGCCGCTGCACGTAGTCGGCCGGGTCGTAGCCGCCGAGCACGGGCTGGCGCTTGAGGAGCGTGAGCTCGTCGGTGCCGACGCGCAGGTCGTAGACGGTCGCGGGCGTGACGAAGCTCGTGCACGACACGCGGACCGTCGGCTGCTCCCACTCCGGGTTGGACCCGAGGCCGGCGGTGAACAGCGGCTCGTCGAACGCGACCTCGTGCACGTGCCACGGCTCGCCGGGCGCCGCGGTGTCGCCCGTGCGCACGGGCGTGGGGAGGCCGACGGGCCGCGGCGCGGTCTGCGTCGCGAGGTCGACGACCCCGACGCGCGAGAGCGCCTCGCGGCGGTAGGACAGCACGAGGTGCCCGGCGAACGCGTCGACGCCCTCGAGGCGCGTCGCGGGGTCGTGCGGCACGACGACGGTCGCGTCCTCGGCCCGCAGCGCGTCGCCGGGCGCGGGGACGCCGGTCACGACGAGCTCGAAGTTCTCCGCGCCGTCGTTGTGGAGCACCAGCAGGACGTCCTGCGGGCCCTCGCCCGCGCCGAGCCACGTGCCCGGCACGACCGCGTGCTCGACCGAGTACTCGACGCCCTCGCGGCGGGGCCACACGACGCGCGGCTCGCCGGTCGGGTCGTCGGCGTCGATCAGCCACGTCTCGGACGTGACCTTCGAGCCGAGGTCGATCTGCACGTAGCGCCGCGAGCGCGAGACGCCGACGCCCACCCAGTAGCGCTCGTCCGGCTCCTCGACCACGACGACGTCCTGCGTCGACGGGGTCCCCACCTCGTGGCGCCACACGCGCCAGGGCCGCCACGCGTCGTCGACCGTCGGGTAGAAGACGTAGCGCCCGTCCGGGGAGAAGACCGCGCCCGGGAAGGTCCCCGGCACGGTGTCCGGGAGGTCGAGGCCGGACGCGAGGTCGCGCAGGCGCAGCGTGTACCGCTCGTCCCCCACGACGTCGACCGCGTACGCCAGCAGGCGCCCGTCCGCCGAGACGTCGAACGAGCCGAGCGAGAAGAAGTCGTGCCCCTCGGCCTCGACGTTGTCGTCGAGCAGCACCTGCTCCCCCGCGACCGGCACGCCGGGCTCCAGCACGGGCGGGACCCACGCCGACGGCGCGTCGCTGCCGAGCGACGCGTCGATCGGGGCGCGCGCGTGGACCGGGTACTGCTGCCCCTCCACCGTGCGGGCGTAGTACCAGTGGGCACCCTGCCGCACGGGCACCGAGAGGTCGGTCTCGAGCGTGCGGCCCTTGATCTCCTCGAAGATCCGCTGCCGCAGCCCGGCGAGGTGCGCGAGCTGCGCGTCGGTGTGCGCGTTCTCGGCCTCGAGGTGGGCCACGACCTCGGGCGACTCCTTGTCGCGCAGCCACTCGTAGTCGTCGGTCACGGTCTCGCCGTGGTGCGTGCGGGTCGTCGGGCGGCGCTCCGCGACGGGCGCGGCCGGGGGCGTGGTGACGTCCTGGGACATCTGGTCAGGGTAGTGCGCCGCGTCGCGCCGGGAGGCACGGGCGGCGTCCGGCGACGACCCGGCGACGCCGCGCGGAACGGCCGGTGACGCGGCGCTGAACACTCCCGGAACTCTCGGCCCGGCGCGTGCCCGACCCCTTCTCGGCGCGTCCCGGCCTCGCCACACTGACCGCTGTGCACGACACCCTCGTCGACCTCGCGCAGCACGTCGCGCTCCGCGGCCGCCCCCTGCGCACCGGCACCGTCGCCGAGCTCGCGCGCCCCGTGCTGGCCGTCGACCCGGCGATGCCCGTCGGCCGGCTCGAGGTGATCTTCCGCCCCGCGGACGTCGCGTGCGTCGTCGTGCACGACGCCGCGGCGCCCGGCCGCGTGGGCATCGTCACCCGTGCCGGGATCACGGCCGCGCTCACGGGCCGCCTCGGCTACGGGCGCGCCGTGCTCGAACGCCGCCCGACGGACAGCATCACCGACTGGTCCCCGCTCGTCGTGCGGCCCGAGACGCCGGTCTCCGAGGTGGCGACGCTCGCGATGGACCGACCGGCCGAGCACCGCTACGACGACGTGCTGCTCGGCGGCGGGACGTGGCGCAGCGCGAGCACCGCCGACCTCATGCGCTCGCTCGTCGGGACGCTCGCCGACCGGTCCACGCACGACGCCCTCACGGGCCTGCCCACGCGGAGCACGGCCTGGCACTCCCTCACGCGGCGGTGCCGGCTCGTCGCCCACGGCGGCACGCGCGTCGCGCTCCTGCTCCTCGACGTGCGGGGCATGGCCGGGGTCAACGCCCGGTTCGGCCAGGAGGCGGGCGACGCGGTGCTCGTCGAGCTCGCGGGCCGGCTCGCCGCGGCCGTCCCGCGCGGGTGCGAGGCGGGCCGCGTCGACGGCGACCGGTTCGTCGTGCTCGCCACGCTGCCCCCGATGGACGACGTGCAGGCGGCGGCGTCGGTCGAGGCGCTGCGCCACGACGTGCTCGACCGCCTCGCCGCGCCGTCCGGCCCCGTCCCGCCGGGCGCGTGGCCCGCGGTCGACGTCGCGACGGTGTGGTCCGTCGCGGGCGCCGCCGACCCCGACGAGCTCGTCCGCGAGGCCGAGCACCGTCTCGCCCTCGCGCGCACCGCCTGAGCCGCACCGCCCGGGGCGCGGCGTCGTACGCTCGGGGCGTGCGCTCCGACCCAGGCACCCCGACAGGCTCGCTGACGAGCGGGGCGATGGTCCGCGCGTCGGGCCTGTCGATCAAGGCGCTGCGGCTCTACGACGCCAACGGGCTCCTCGTGCCCGCGCACGTCGACGACCGCACCGGCTACCGCGCGTACGCGCCCGAGCAGGTCGCGCGCGCCCGCACGATCGCCCTGCTGCGGCGGCTCGACATGCCGCTCGCCACGATCTCCGCCGTGCTAGACGCCGCCCCCGCGGCCGCGCGCGACGTGCTGCTCGGGTGGTGGTCGGCGCAGCAGGACGCGGCCGACGCGCGGCGCGAGGCCCTGCACCGCGCGGCGCGGGAGGTCGGCGCCGTCCCCACGCCCGCACCGTCGCGGGCCCCGGGTCCCGTCCGCGAGCGCCGCTCTCCCGCCCGGAAGGTCGCGACCGCCTGGGCCCGCGTCACGCAGGACGACCTCGTCGCGCGGTTCACCGCCGACGTGCTCGCGATCCGCGCGCACCTCGACGCCGCGGGCGCCGCGTCGGGCGTCGGGCACTGGGTGGTCTACCACGAGGTGCCCGGGCCGGGTGCAGCCCCGGGGCTCGTCGAGACGTGCGTGCCGTACACGGGGACGATCGACCCGTCCGAGCGCGTCGTGCTGCGCGTCGAGCCGGCCCGGGCCGAGCTGTTCGTGCCCGTGCCGTCGCGCGACTGCCGGTACCCCGAGATCGTCGCGTACGCCGAGGCCGTCGGCGCCGCCGCCGGCGGCCGCGCGGCCGGGCCCGTGCGCGAGGTCTACCCCGTCCCCTGGTCGACCGACGACGACGCGCTCGTCGCGGACGTCGTCGTGCCGCTCGCCGCCGCCCCTTGACCCTGCCCCGGGGGCAGGGCCGACGGTGCCTCCATGACCTCGACGCCCCGATCGGACGACGCCCGGGAGTCCGCGCCCGCGCTCGCCGACTACGCGACCCACAGCCCGTACTCCGACCCCGGGCCCCGCGCGGGCCTCGTCGCTGCGGTGCCCCCGGACGCGGCGAGCCTGCACCGGGCCGTGACGTCCGCCGTCGTGCACTACCGGGCCGGGGCGACGCCGCCGACGCCCGACCAGCTCGCCGACGTCGACGGGCGCTGGGTCGCGACGATCCTCGCGACGGCGGCCCGGCGCGCCCCCGGCCTGGCGCTGAACGACGCCCGCGACCCGCGGGACCAGGTCGGCGGGTGCTGCCGCGACCACTCGCTGCTCGCCGTCGCGGTGCTCCGCGAGCACGGCGTGCCCGCGCGCACGCGGCTCGGCTTCGCGTCGTACCTCGGCGCCGGCTTCCGCACGGACCACGTCGTCGTCGAGCGCTGGGTGCCCGACGGCGCGCGCCCCGGCCCGGCGACCGCGACCCCCGGGCGGTGGGTCCGGCTCGACCCCGAGCTCCGGCCCGCCGACCACGCGTTCGACCCGTACGACCTCCCGACCGGCGAGGGGTCCCCGTTCGAGACCGCCGCCGAGGCGTGGCGCGCGTACCGCGCGGGACGGACCGACCTCGCCGCGTACGGCGTCGCGCCCGGGCACCCCGCCCTCGCCGGCCCGGCGTTCGTCCACCGCTACGTGCTCGGCGACCTCGCGCACCGCATGCGTACCGAGCTCCTGCTGTGGGACGTCTGGGGCGTCATGGCGCCGTTCGGCGAGGAGCCCGACGACGCCGCCGTCGCGCTCGCCGACCGCGTCGCGGACCTCACCCTCGCGGCCGACGCGGGCGACGCCGCGGCCCACGAGGCCCTCGCCGCCCTGTGGCGCGCGGACCGGCGCCTGCGGCCCGGGCCGACGGTCGCGACGCTGTCCCCGTCCGGTCGCACCGGCACGACCGACCTGCGCTCGCGCCGCACGGCGTGGCTCGGGCCCGGCCCGCACGGGCCGCTCGTCGGGCCGGGGCCGCACGGGCCGCTCGCCGGGCCGGGGCCGACGCCCGCGCCGGTCAGCCCAGGCCGCTGACGGACCCCTCGCCGAACCGCAGGAGCCGTCCGTCGACGCTCGTGTACCCCCACGAGTCGACGACCCCGTCGTCCACCCACTCGACAGTCCCGTCGGCGAGGTCGACGCCGACGAGGTTCGAGCCGGCAGCCATGTCGCTGCCGACGAGCACGGCGGTGCGGCCGTCCGTGAACGCCTGCCACACCGAGCCGGGCGAGGGCAGCCCTTCCGCCATGGAAGACCCCGTGGACTCCTCCTGGGTCCAGCGTGCCCGTCCGGTGCTCGGGTCGAGGCCGACGAGCCCCGCGCCGGTCGTGACGAGGACGGTGTCGGCCGTGGCGACGAGCACCCGGTCCGCCACCCCCGACGTGTCGGCCTCCCACAGCTCGACACCGGCCCCGTCGTACGCGGTGAGCCGTATGCCGTCGGTCACGAAGCGCAGGTCGGAGCGGCCGTCGGTCGCCTGCGGCGTGACGAGCATCCCCGGCGCCTCCCAGACGAGGTCGCCGTCGGCGTCGAGGATCGCCGAGCGCACCGGCTCGCCGGACTCGTCGTAGAGCCCGACCCCGCCGCCGTAGAACGACGACCCCGCGGACGGGTCGCGCAGGTAGCCGCCCGCGTACGGCACCGCCGCGTCACCGGCGACGTCGGGGTCGTCGAGCCGCGCGCCGTCGGGGCCGAGCGTCGCGGAGATCCCGCACCCGGCGAGCTGGACCCCGCCCCCGGACAGGTATCCCCACACCTGCTCGAGGTCCGCCGTCGCCTCGTCGGCGGCGCCGTCCACGTCGACCGAGCCCTCCGTGACGTAGTCCCACCGCACGCACTCGTAGGAGCTGCCCCGCACGATGCGCGACGACGGCACGACCGTCGTCCACCGCACGTCGCCCGTCGCGACGTCCTGGAGCGCGACGGCGACGTCGGCCGGCCTACCGGCGAGGTCGACGTCGCCCGTGGTCGGGTCGAGCTCGACCGTCTCGCCGTCGTTCTCGGGGACGTCCCCGGCCCGCCCGACCCAGAGCACGCTCCCGTCCGGCCCCGGCGCCCCGCGCGCCCACCGTGCCGCGCCGACCGACGCGTCGATCGGGTCCGACGGGGCCTGCACCTCTCGCTCGGCGAGCACGGAGCCGTCCGCCGCGAGCACGGTGGCGGGCAACCGTTCCACGTCCTCCCGGTCCGCGGGATCCGCCACGTCCGGTCCCGCCGGGACGCACACGACCGTGTCCTGCGCGTCGGCCTGGCCGTACATGAACCACTGCGCCGACGTGCCGCAGGCGACCGGCTCGTCGAACGGCACGCGCCAGCTCTCCTCGCCGGTGTCGAGGTCGTAGCCCACGACCTCGTCCCCGTCGCTCACGACGAGGTGTCCGGGGACGATCACGTACGGCTCGGAGGAGAGGTCGACCTCCACGGTCCACCGGAGCTCGGGCGCGCCGGTGAGGGACACGAGCCCGCCGGGGGCGTCGCGCAGGCGCTCGGCCTCCGCGCGCTGCGTCACGGCGTCGACGGTCACCATGCCGCCGAGCACGAGGGCCACCGCGACGGCGCCCACCGCGAGCGCCCGGCCGCGACGCCGCCGCGGGACGGCGGCCGGGGCCCCCGCTCCCGCGGGGCCGTCCGGCCCGTCCCCCGCCGGGTCCGTCGTGGCCGGCGGCCCGTCCGGGCCGTCGAGGTCGAGCAGGACGCCCGCACGCGACCGGTCCGCGCGGGCCGTGCCGTGCGTGCGGGAGGGGCCGCCGTCCGGCGCCGGCGCGGAGAGCGACGCCGGGAGCGGCTCGTCGAGGTCGAGCTCGTCACCGAACCCGTCGTCGACGAGCTCGAACGTGTGGCGGTCGGCATCGGCCGCGCGGCGTCGCAGGGGCACAGGACGATCGTAGGCGCGAGGAGCGGGGACCGAGCACGTCAGGCGACGCCGAGGTACGCCTCCTTGATGCTCGAGTCCGCGAGGAGCTCCTTGCCGCCGCCCGAGCGCACGACCTCGCCCGTCTCCAGCACGTACGCGCGGTCGGAGCGCGAGAGCGCCTGCTGCGCGTTCTGCTCCACGAGGAGCACCGTGGTGCCCTGCGCGTTGATCTCCGAGACGATCCGGAAGATCTGCTGGATGACCATGGGCGCGAGGCCCATCGACGGCTCGTCGAGGAGCAGGAGCCGCGGGCGGGCCATGAGCGCGCGCCCGATGGCGAGCATCTGCTGCTCGCCGCCGGACATCGTGCCGCCCACCTGGTCCTTGCGCTCCGCGAGCCGCGGGAACAGGTCGAACACGCGCTCGACCGTCTCGTCGTGCTCGGCCTTGGAGTCGAACGTGCGCGCGTAGGCGCCCATCTCGAGGTTCTCCAGGACGGTCATGCCCGGGAAGATCCCGCGGCCCTCCGGCGCCTGCACGATGCCCTCGAGCACGCGCAGGTGGGCCTTCATCTTCGTGATGTCCTTGCCGTCGAAGAGGACCTTGCCGCGCGCGGTCGGGCGGATGCCCGAGATCGCGCGCATCGTCGTCGTCTTCCCGGCGCCGTTCGCGCCGATGAGGGTGACGAGCTCGCCCTCCTCCACGGTGATGGAGATCCCGCGGACCGCCTCGATGCGCCCGTAGGCGACGGTCATGTCCTGCAGCTCAAGCAGAGGCATCGCCGCTGCCTCCTTCGGTCGTGCGTGCGGTCTCGTCGCCGGGGGCGTCCGGGTCCTTCGCGGCGTCCTGCGCGGCGAGCTCCTCGTCGGGGACGCCCAGGTAGGCGGCGATCACCTTCGGGTCGCTCGTCACCTCGTCGGGCGTGCCGTCGGCGATCACCCGGCCGAACTCCAGGACGACGATGCGGTCCGTGACCCCCCGGACGAGGCGCATGTCGTGCTCGATGAGCAGGACCGTGTACCCGTCGTCGCGGATGTGGCGGATGAGGTCCATGAGGGCCTCCTTCTCCGCCGGGTTGAAGCCGGCCGCGGGCTCGTCGAGGCACAGCAGCTTGGGCTCGGTCGCGAGCGCCCGCGCGATCTCCAGACGGCGCTGGTCGCCGTAGGAGAGGTTGCGCGCCTTCTCGGTCGCGCGCCCGCCCACCCCGACGAACTCCAGCAGCGCCATGCCGCGGTCGATCGCGTCGCGCTCCTCGCGGCGGTGCCGCGGGAGCCGGAGCAGGGCTCCGGGCACGGACGTGCGGTGCCGCGCGTCCGTCCCGACGACCACGTTCTCGAGCGCCGTCATCTCGTTGAACAGACGGATGTTCTGGAACGTGCGGGCGATGCCGCGCTGCGTGATCTGGTACCGCTTGAGCTTGCCGACGGGGACGCCGTCGAACACGACCTGCCCCTTGGTGGGCCGGTAGACGCCCGTCATGGCGTTGAACGCGGTCGTCTTGCCCGCGCCGTTCGGGCCGATGAGGCCGAGGATCTCGCCGCGCCGGATGTCGAAGTTCACGTCGTCGAGCGCGGTGAGCCCGCCGAACTGCACGGTGACGCCCTGCATCTGGAGCAGCGGCTCGCCGAGCCTCGCGTGGACCGTGCGGTCCGGCGCGACCATCGCGTCGACGAGCTCGGGGTTGGCGAGCTCGGGGCGCACGTCCGCGACGTCGACGATCGCCGGCTCCTCCAGCACGGCGCCCGGCATGTACGTGTCGGGGCGCGACGAGTCGGCGCGGCCCGATGACGCGAGGTGCTCGTCGCCGTGCTCGCCGCCCGCCCCGATGCCGCCCGGGTCGTGGGTGCTCATCGGGTCTCCTCCTCGGTCGTCGTCCCTGCTCCGCCGGTCGTCGTGTCCCTCGCCGTGGCCACGGCCGGGCTGCCCGCCCGTGGGGTGCCCCCGCCGCCGACGGCGCGCGCCGTCCGCCGCGCCGCGACGTAGAGCTCGCGGCCGTACGCCAGGAGCTTCTGCCGGACGGGGATCAGGCCCTGCGGCCGGAAGATCATGAGCACGACGAGCGCGATGCCGAAGAACAGGTACCGGTAGCTCGCGATCTCGTTGCCGTTGATCGGGATGCCGAAGATCTCCGTGCGCCCGAGGAAGAAGTTCGGCAGGTACACGATGATGAACGCGCCGAGGATCACGCCGAGCTTGTTGCCCTGCCCGCCGAGCACGACGGCGCACAGGAAGAGCACCGAGTTGATGACGTTGAAGTTCGTCGGGATGACGAACTGGACCTGTCCCGCGTAGAGCGCGCCCGCGACGCCGCCGATCGACGCGCCGATGACGAACGCCCACAGCTTGAAGCGGAACGTGGGGACGCCCATGATCTCGGCGGCGTCCTCGTCCTCGCGGATCGCGACCCAGGCGCGGCCGACGCGCGACCGCTCGAGGTTCCCCACGAGCAGCAGCGAGATGACGATGAACAGCAGGCTGACCCAGTACCACCAGACGCCCGAGTTGAACGTGCCGCTCGCGTTGCCGGCCGAGAACACGCCGTTGGGCAGGTCCTCGCTCACGCCGACCCGGGGGTACGCGACGCCGCGCAGACCCTGGCCGCCGCCGGTGAGCTCGTCGAGGTTGTCCGCGAGGAGGCGGACGATCTCGCCGAAGCCGAGCGTGACGATCGCGAGGTAGTCGCCGCGCAGGCGCAGCGTCGGGGAGCCCAGGATGAGGCCCGAGATCGCGGTGATCGCGACGGCGATCGGCAGCGCCGACAGCCACGCCCACTCGGTCTTGAGCCACTCGTCCGTCTGGTTCCACGGGCTGTCGGGGCTCGTGAGGATCGCGACCGTGTACGCGCCGATGGCGTAGAAGCCGACGTAGCCGAGGTCGAGCAGGCCCGCCTGGCCCACGACGACGTTGAGGCCGATCGCGATGAGCGCGATCATGCCGAACTGCGCCATGACGCCGCCGAAGTTCGTGCCCACGGTCGTGAGCACCGGGATGTTGAGCACGGGCACGAGCGCGAGGAACAGCAGGAACGGGACGCCGACGAGCCACTGCACGGGCCGCGGGAGCGCGTCCCACCACAGGCGCAGGCTGTCGCCGACGCCGCCGTGCGGGCGGTCCTTCGTCGCGGTGCGCCCCGCCGGGGGCAGCGACGTCGGCCGTCCCTCGGGGGCGGGCGTACCGGGCTGGGGTGCGGGTGTCGAGGTGCTCATGCGCGGGCCCTCCCCAGCGACTCCCCGAGGATGCCCGTCGGGCGGAACATCAGGACGATGATGAGGAGCGCGAACGCGACGACGTCGCGCCACTCCGTGCCGAACACGACCTGGCCGTAGTTCTCCATGACGCCGAGCAGCAGACCGCCCAGGAGCGCGCCGCGCAGGTTGCCGATGCCGCCCAGCACCGCGGCGCAGAACGCCTTGATGCCGAGGATGAAGCCGCCGGAGTAGATGATGCCGTTCGGCACGCGCAGCGTGTACAGCAGGGCCGCGGCGCCGGCGAGGATGCCGCCGATGAGGAACGTCAGCATGATGACGCGCTCGCGCGAGACGCCCATGAGCGTCGCCGTGACCGGGTCCTGCGCCACCGCGCGGATGCCGCGCCCGAACTTCGTCCGGTTGATGAACAGGTCCGTGGCCAGCGCGAGGATCAGCGCCGAGAGGATGATGACGATCGTGATGTTCGTGACGGGGGCGCCGCCGATCGTGAACTGCACCTCCGGCTGCACGAGCCGGATCGGCTGCTCCGCGTTGACGCCGCCGAGGGTGCCGCCTGTGAGCTTCGGCAGCACGAAGTGCACGAACTCCTGGAGGATGAACGACATGCCGATCGCGGTGATGAGGAAGACGAGGGCCGGGGCGCCGCGCCGTCGCAGCGGTCTGTAGGCCACGCGTTCGATCCCGACGGCCGCGCCGCCGGCGACGAGCATCCCGCCGAGCATGGCGATCCCCAGGTAGAGGATCGTGAGCGCGACGCCCTTGTCGTACGCGTTGCCGCTCGGGGCGAAGCCCAGGAGCAGGAGGGTCGCGTACTGCCCGAACATGCCGAGCATGAAGACCTCGGAGTGGGCGAAGTTGATGAGCCGCAGCACGCCGTAGACGAGCGTGTAGCCGACGGCGACGAGCGCGTAGATCGCGCCGTAGGTGAGCCCCTCGATGGTGAGGCCCCAGAAGTTGCGGCCGAGGGCGGCGAGGTCGAAGTCGATGAGCGACTGGTGGACGAGTGGACCGGCGGTCGCGCTGTGGAGCAGCGCTTCGGCAAGAGCGGGCATGACGCTCCCTGGATTCTGGCTCGGATCGTGCGGGGTCGTGGTCCGGCGACGGGCGCCCCGCCCTGCTCCCGCCGGGGCGGGACGCGGGGCGGGGCGCCCGTCGACGTCGGACTACTGGACCTCGTAGATCCAGATCAGCGCCGCGGCGAGCTCGCCCGTGTCGTCCCACTCGTAGGTGCGGGCGAGGCCCTCACCGGAGTAGTTCGCGACGTAGTCGATGAGGCCGGCGCGGTCGGTCACGCCCGACGCGATGCCGGTCAGCATGATCGTGGCGAGGTCGTAGCCCTCGACCGAGTAGACGCCCGGGGCCTGGCCGTTCGTGTCCTCGTAGGCCGCCGCGAAGTCGTCCGGCGCGGGACCGCACGGGCACGAGAGGATCGCGCCCTCGGACGACGCGCCCGCCTGCTCGACGAACTGCGGGTCGTTCGTGCCGTCCGCCGAGACGAACGGGATCTCGACGCCGCCGTCGCGCAGCTGCTGCACGAACGGCGCGGCCTCGGCGTAGTAGCCGGCGTAGAACACCGCGTCGGCGTCGGCGCCCGAGATGATCTGGACGGCCGCGGAGAAGTCCTTGTCGCCCGTCTTGACCTGGGCCTCGCAGTCGGCGTTCGCGGCGTCGCCGAGACCCGTCGTGATCTGCTCGGCGAGGCCGATGCCGTAGTCGGAGTTGTCCGACACGACGCAGACGCTGCCGAACTGCTTCGTGTTGACGAGGTACTTCGCGACCGAGGGGCCCTGGACCGCGTCGTTCGCCAGACCGCGGAAGAAGTTGGTCCAGCCGTTGGACGTGAGGTCGGGGTTCGTGGCCGACGCCGTGAGCGAGAGCAGGCCCGCCTGGTTGAAGACGTCGCCGGTCGCGGCGGTCTCGCCGGAGAACGCCGGGCCGAGGAGGCCGAGGACGTTCTCGTCGCCGACGATCTGCGGCGCGACCTGGGTGGCCTTCTGCGGGTCGCCCTCGGTGTCGAACTGCTTGATCTCGATCTGGCAGCCGGGGTTCGCCTCGTTGAAGGCGTTCACGGCGACCGTGGCGCCGTAGAGGATGTTGAGGCCGAGCGCGGCGTTCGGGCCCGTGAGGGCGCCCGCCATCGCGATCGAGGTGCCCTCGGCGCACTCCGCGCTGCCGTCGCCCGCCGGGTCGACCGGGTTGCCGGCCGCGGCCGCGGGGACCTCCGCGCCGTCGATGTCGATCTGGACGGAGGGGACGATGCTCAGCTCCCCCGAGCCGCCCTCGGTCTCCGTCGACGTGCTCGTCTCGTCGTCGCCACCCTGGGACTGGGGTCCGCAGGCGGTCAGGACGAGGGTGGCCGCCAGGAGCAGGGCCGCACCCCCGCTCGCCCGTCGTGCTGTGCGATGCATGCCAACCTCCGTGGTCCAGATCCCCACGGAGACGGGCCGGAGCCGCTGTTCCCCGCGGTCGATCGCTGAGTTCAACACTGAATAGCGTGCTGAATAGTGACACAGGTCACGTGGGCACGGAACCCGCTCGTCGGACCTGTCGCCCGGAGGTCCCCGCGGCATCCCGGGGACCTCCGGCCCACAAATCCGCGAGAGGGGGCGCTCTCCGCGTTCCTGGGTGACGCGAACGTAGGCGGAACGGGTTTCGCGGACCGCAAACAGTTGTTACCGACTCGTAACGTGCGGGTCTCACTTCGGGTCCGGTTTGGCACTGTTGTACCAACTACGATGTCGCTCCACCCGTGCGGGATGGCCGTACACCGGTCGCGAGCCCGCCGCCCCCCGCCTCGCGCGCGGCGTCCCCGCCGCACCTCGCGCGGCGGCCCGGCCCCACCTCGCACGGCGCCCCGGCCGGGACCGGGCGCGACGTCGCGCCACCGCCGCCGCCCTGTAGCACGGGTCGCGTCATCCATAGCCAGGACCGGGCCGAGCCTGTACGGTTGTGCGCGAGATTGCAGTGCCTCGCTTGTCCTCGCGCTGAGGTGACACCCTCGGGTGGAGCCCCGGCGGACCTTGTTACCCCAAGAGTTGACGACGAACACCGTGATGTACGCCCCCGCGACCGTGGGGGGTGAAGGTTGACACTCTTGAAGGAGTAACCATGGCTACCGGAACCGTGAAGTGGTTCAACAGCGAGAAGGGCTACGGCTTCATCGCCCCCGAGGACGGCTCGGCCGACGTGTTCGCGCACTACTCCGCGATCCAGTCGCAGGGCTTCCGCACGCTGGAGGAGAACCAGCGCGTCGAGTTCGACGTGACGCAGGGCCCGAAGGGCCCGCAGGCGGAGAACATCCGCGCGATCTGATCTCGCCGCGGCCCAGGCCGCGTGAGCTGATCTGACGAGCGCCCCCCGACCTCCGGGTCGGGGGGCGCTCGTGCGTCCGGGCCCGCCACGGAACCCGGGCCGGGGCGCGCTCGTTCCGAGAGAGTGGGTGGAACACCACCGGCAACCGCAGGACCGCACCACCGGAGGGCGCACCATGGGATTCCTCGACCGACTTCTCGGCCGCGAGCCGCGCGACGCGCACGACGCGGGCGGCCACGGCACCGCCGCGCAGCAGACGGGCGGGTACCCCACGCAGTACCCGCCGGCCGGGCCTGCCTACGGGACGTCCGGCGCGCCGTCGTCGGCCGCGCCGCGCGACGCGGACCAGGTCGCGATCGACCGCTACCGCTACCTGCTGCGCACGGCGCCGCCGGACGCCGTCGAGCAGGCGCACGCCGAGGCGTTCGCGCGGCTCACGCCGGACCAGCGGCGCCAGGTCCTGGAGGACCTGGGGTCCGTCGTGCCGCCGGCGGAGCGTGCGACGTCCGACGCCCCGCAGGACCTCGCGCGCATGGCGACGCGCGCCGAGATGCGCCAGCCGGGCACGCTCGAGCGCTCGTTCGCGGGCCGCGGCGGGGCGCCGGGCTTCGGGTCGATGGTCGGGTCGAGCCTGCTCGGGACCGTCGCGGGCGTCGTCATCGGGTCCGCCGTCGCGAACGCGCTGTTCGGCCCGGCGTTCGGCGACCCGGCGCAGCCCGTCGCGGAGGACGGCGCGGCCGGCGACCCCGGCGGTGACCCGGGCGCCGGCGACTCGGGCGCCGGTGACGCGGGCGCCGTCGAGGCCGGCGGAGCCGACCCCGGCGCCGACGCGGGCGGCTTCGGGGGCGACGGAGGGTTCGGCGACGCCGGCGGCTTCGACGACTTCGGCGGGTTCGGCGAGTTCTGACCGCGTCGCCCGCGGGGCGTCACCCGTCCGGGTGGCGCCCCGCCGTCGTGCCCGCGCGCGTCAGGCGCGGGCGACGACGTCCTGCGGCACCGGGCCGCCCTCGCACAGGCCGAGGAACGCGCCGAGCTCCTCGAGGCCGCGCGGCGTCCCCGGCAGGTGGTCGGTGAGCGCGGGTGACCGCACGACGACGGCCGCCCACCGGGCACGCGACACGGCCACGTTCACCCGGTTCCGCGAGAGCAGGAACCCCAGGCCGCGCGGCACGTCGCGCCCCGACGAGGCGGCGAGCGTCACGAGCACGACCACCGCCTCCTTGCCCTGGAACCGGTCGACCGTGCCCACCTGCACGTCGGCGAGGCCGGCCGCCGCGAGCGCGGACCGGACCGCCCAGACCTGCGCGTTGTAGGCCGCGACGACGAGCACGTCGGACGGCGCGAGCGGCCGGGTCGTCGGGACGCCGTCGACGGTCGTGGTCCACGAGCGCCCCACGAACCGGCCGACCTGCCGCACGACCTCCTCGGCCTCCTCGCGCGAGCGCACCGCGTTGCCCCGGTGCTCGACGAGCACCTGCTCCACGCCCGGCGCGACCCCGTCGAGGTCGCGTGCCGCCGCCACCGGGTGCGCGCGCAGCCGGCCCTCGTACGAGAGCGTCGACACCGCGTCCGCGAGGCGCGGGTGCATGCGCCACGTGAGCGGCAGGAAGTAGCCGAGGTCGGCGGGCAGCACGCCGTGCTCGTCGGCGAGCCAGCCGAGCGCGGAGCGGTCGACGGGCTCGGGGTGCGCGCCCTGGCTCACCTGCGGCAGCTGCTGCGGGTCGCCGAGCAGCAGCAGGCGCTGCGCGGCGCGGGACACTGCGACCGTGCTCGCGAGCGAGAACTGCCCGGCCTCGTCGACGACGAGCAGGTCGAGGCTGCCCGCGGGCAGGCGCTCGGCCGCGAAGTCCCAGGCCGTCCCGCCGACGACGCGCGGTCCCGGCCCGGCCGCGAACTCGGCGAGCGCGGCGCCGTCGAGCTCGGCGCAGACGGCCGTCGGCGACGCCCCGTCCGCTCCGCGCTTCTTCGCGACGAGGTCCGCCGGGACGCCCGCCGTCCCGACGACCGCGCGGAGCATGTTCTCCACGACCGCGTGCGACTGCGCGACGACGCCCACGCGCCAGCCGCGCGCGACGAGGCGCGCGACGACGTGCGACCCCACGTACGTCTTGCCGGTGCCGGGCGGGCCCTGCACGGCGAGGTAGGAGCGGTCGAGCCGCTCGACGGCGGTCGTGATCGCCGTCGCGAGGTCGCCGTCCCCGGCCCGCGGCAGGCCGCCGTCGCCGACGAGCCGCGGGGGCCTGCGGAGCAGGAGGTCGCTCGCGGCGTCGGCGGGCAGGCTCCCGGTCGCCGTCCAGGCCTCGAGCGCGCGCCGTGCCGCCGCGGCCGCGGCGGCCTCGAGCGGCTTCGCGCTCGGGCCGGGCGCGGGGGTGAGCGCCGTGGGGAGCGCGCCGGACGGCTCCGCGCCGCCCGGGAGCTGCTCGCGCACGACGAGCACGTCGCGCTCGCCCGCGGGCGTCGTGCGGCGGTCGGCCGCGACGATCGTGCCCCCGCCGCGCCAGCCGCGCGCGCCGTCCGCCGACGTGCGCGCGCCGGGCGGCAGCGGGGGGTCGTAGAGCAGGTACGGCGCGACGCCCGGACGCAGGTCGCTGCCCTCCGGCAGCCGGCCCGCGAGCTCGAGGTGGCGCGACCACGTCCGGCGGCCGGGCTCGACCTCCCAGTCGCGCACGACCTGCGCGTCCTCGACGAGGAACGCGTTCCGGCGGCCGAGCCACTCGTCCACCGGGAGCGCGAGCCGCGAGTAGTGCTCGTGCCAGAACGGCTTGGCCTCGCGCCGGTGGTACCCGACCGCCGCCCCGTACAGCGCGAGCCCCTGCGTCGCCGCGTCGCGCTCCGCGCGGTCCTCGCCGACGGCGTCGCGGATCTCCGCCTCGACCGCGAGCGCGACCTCCCGCACGCTGGGCGGTGCCGCATCGCCCGGGGCGGCGTCCGGGACCGCCGCGCCGGTCGACGCCACCGCGTCCGCCTTCGCCGCCGCGTCGGCCCTCGCCGTCACCTCGGCGCTGCCCGAGGACGTGCCCGCCGCGGCACCGTCGGGTCCCGCGGCGTCGGGGCGGTCCGGGCCGGCGGTCCCGGCCGCGGCGTCGGCCTCGGCGCGCGCGGCGACGGCCCGGCGCAGCCACTCGAGCAGCCGCAGCGTCGACACGCAGTCGTAGCGGTTGTAGTCGGCGATGCCCCGCAGGAGCGCGGCGGCCTCGTCGTACCGGCCCGCGTCGCGCAGCCCCGTGTACTCGGCGTAGGCCACGATCGACGCGGCGGCGTCCTGGACGTCGCCGCTGCGCAGCGCGTCGCCCATGTAGAGCGGCTCGAGCTTCTTGATCGACCGCGACCGGTCCGAGACCCGCAGCGCGCGCCGCACCACCGCGTAGAGGTCGACGAGCACGCCGTCGCGCAGCAGGTCGTCGACCTCCTCCTCGTAGACGCCGTGGCGCGCGGCGATGGACAGCAGGTGCGCCTTCTCGTAGTCGGCGTAGTGGTACACGTGCAGGTCGGGGTACGTGCGGCGCCGCTCGGTGACGTGGTCGACGAACGCGACGAGCGCGTCGCGCTCGGCCGCGAGGTCGTGCGCCCACAGCGCGTGGAACGCGGGCTCCTCGCCGTCCACGGGGCGGTCCACCCAGCCGAACAGGTAGTCGATGCCCCAGCTCTCGCCGTCGGCGTCGACCCACAGCGGGTCGCCCTCGAAGTCGAAGAAGAGGTCGCCCGGGCTCGGGGGCGGCAGGGCGTGCACGGCCGCGACGTCGTCGAGGCGCCACGAGAGCTCGTGGGGGCCCCGCGCGTCCGCCCAGACGACGGTGCCGTCGACGGGGCCCGTGCCGAGCTGGAGGGCCGCCTGGTCGCGCACGCGCGCGAAGGACGACGCGGACATGCCCGCGGGGACCTCGGTCGCGGCGGCGAGCTCCTCGACGGTCCGGACGCCCGCGGCGAGCAGGGCCTCGCGCTGGCGCTCGTACACGCCGCCCACGAGCAGGACGTCGCGACGCTCCTCGGCCTGCGCCCGGCACGCGTCGCAGCGGCCGCACGCCTGGACGTCGGGGTCGTCCCAGGGGGCGCGGGCGTCGCGCGCGAGGTGCGCGTCGGTGAGCGCGCGCAGCCGGTCGCGGCGTGCGCGGTGGACGGGCAGGAGGTCGGACAGCCGGTGCGTGGACCGCGTGCCGGTGCCGAGCACGAGCACGGCCTCGGGGTCGACGGGGACGTCCGCCGCGAGCAGCAGGTCGGCGTACGCGGCGAGCTGGAGCAGCGCCGGCACCTTGGCCCGGCGCGCGAGCTTCGCGTCGACGACGGCGTACCGCGCCGGGCGGTCGCCCTCGGGGTCGCCCGTCCGCACGAGGAAGTCGGCGACGCCGTACGTCGCGCCGTCGAACAGGGTGGCCTGGTGCACGACGTCCGCGCCGCCCTCGAGCGCGGCGAGCGTCGCGGCGTGCGCGGCGACGAGGTCGTCCCAGGCCGTCGAGCGCGCCGGGGCGAGCCGGAGCACGCCGCGGCCCGTCGCCGGGTCGTGGGCGCCGTGCCGCTCCTCGAACGCGGCGAGGACGGCCTGCTCGTGCCGGGCGCCGAGCTCCGCCGCCCGGTCGGCCGTCGCGTCCGCGGGGCGCTCGCGCCGCGGTGCGCGCCCGAGCCGCTCGTCGAGGCGGTCGAGCAGGCGGTACTCGCACCCGGCGGCCACGAGGAGGTCGCTCGCGGAGTGCACGACCACCGGGGTCGTCACCGCCGCGGCGGACCCCGCGCTCGCTCCGACGGAGGGCCGGTCGACCAGGAACACGCGCACCTCCGCGCTCGCTCGGCACCGGCACGCGGCCGGAGGGCCGGGGACCCGGCTCCCTGCCGTTCTACCAGCGACCACCGACGTCCCCGCACGGCGTCCGCGGCGGCGGGACCCCGGGGAGGGGCGTCGCGGCGCGCGACCGCGCGGCGCCGCGACCGGGCGATTCGCCCGCCGGACCCGGCCTGCACCATAGTGTTCCCCGTCGATCACCCGAGCGGCGCTCGCCGAAGGAGGTCCCATGGCCGTGCGGTTCGTCCCGCCCCCGGGATGGCCGGTCCCGCCAGGCTTCACGCCGACGTCGGACTGGCACCCGGACCCGTCGTGGCCCCCGCCACCGCCCGGGTGGGTCTTCTGGGTGGACGAGGCACCGGCCGCGGCCGCCGTCCCGGTCGGCGCCGGGGTGCCCGACGCCGCGCCGACCCGCCGCTCGCTGCGCGCGGCCCCGGCCGCCCCGGACGACGCGGCGCACCCGGTCGCGAGCTCGACGATGGTCCTGCCGAGCCTCGCGGGGCTCGCCGCCGCCGACCTCCCGCCGGCCGCGCCCCCGAGCGCCGCGCACCCCCCGCGGCCCGCCACGCCGACCCCGCCGCGCGGCGGGGTCGTCGCCGTCGGGCCGACGCCCGCGGCCGCCGCCACGGGCGGCCCGGGCGGCCTCGGGCCGCTCTCGCTGCCGTCGGACGACGAGTCCGAGCACGCGCCCGACCGCGGCCGGCGCTGGCTCGTCCCGGCCGCCGTCGGGCTCGCGGGCCTGGCCGTCGGCCTGCTCGGCGGGATCGGGCTGACGCTGTCGGCGCAGGGCGCCGCCCACGAGGCGACGGCCGAGGCGGAGCGCGTGCAGTCCGAGGTCGCGGAGGAGCGCCGCCAGCTCGAGACGGAGCGCGAGGACCTCGAGGCGCAGCGCGCCGAGGTCGAGGCCGCGCAGGAGGGCCTCGCCGACCGGGAGGCGGCGGTCACGCAGTCCGAGGAGGACGCGGCGTCCCGCCAGCAGCAGCTCGACGAGCGCCAGGCCGAGCAGGACCGGCGCGAGCAGGAGCAGCAACAGCAGCAGCCGAGCCGGCCGGGGAACGGGAACGACGGCAACGGGAACGGGAACGGGAACGACGACGGCTCGGACGACGACTCGGGCTGGCCCTGGGAGAGCTGGGGCTGACGCGGGCCGCCCCGCGGCCTACTTCTCGGGCTGGGGGTGCTCCGCGAGGAACGCGAACCCGCTGAGGATGAGCGGCCACGCGGCGAACCGGGCGCGCACCGCGTCGGAGCCGGGCGCCCAGCCGCCGTGCTCGAGGCGCAGCGCGGTGCCGCCGTGGCGCACGCTGCGCAGGTCGACCCGCACGTGCGACGACGTCCCCGGCGGCTGGGCGAGCGTGAACGTGTGGGCGAGGTGCGCCGTCGGCTCCCAGACGGTGACGCGCCCCGACTCCTGCTGCTGCGCGCCGTAGGTCGCGACGACCCGGCCGCCCGCGCCCGGCTCGACGACCAGGCCCGAGAACGTCGCCGCGTGCGCGGTGAACCGCGGCGGCCACCACTCCCCGATCCGGCGCGTGTACGTGTCGAACGCGACCTCGACCGGGCACGCGAGGCGCAGGTCGTGGACGATCGGTGCGAGGCTCATCGGACCTCCCGGAGGACCCGGACGCTGGCGACGCCTCATTGAACTGCGGCGGCCCGGCCCGCGCCACCGGACCGCCGACGGCCCGGTGCGCACGACTTCGTCACGGACACGTCACGGCTTCCGGTCGCGCGCTCCACGCGCGTCGCCGAGAGTAGTCGGGTGCGCCGCTCCGTGACCTCCACCGCCGACAGCGAGACCCCGATCTTCGACGCCCTCGTCGTCGAGCACGAGAACCAGCTCCCGCTCGTCCACCTCGGGCGCGCGCTGAGCGGCGAGATGGTCACGGTCGCTCGCCCGTCGGGGCTCGAGCCGCGGCTCGAGCCGTCCCGGGACGTCCCGGTGCTCCCCCGCCGCCGCGCCTCCTGACGCGCGCCGCGGCGCCCTGCACGCCGCGGCCGGCCGCCCGGCTGCCCGGGGGCCCGGCCGCGCACGCCGCTACAGCACGTGGGCGAGGAAGCTCTTCGTGCGCTCGTGCTGCGGGTCGCCGAGCACCTGCTCGGGCGGCCCCTCCTCGACGATGACGCCCTCGTCCATGAAGACGACGGCGTCGGCCACCTCGCGCGCGAACCCGATCTCGTGCGTGACGACCATCATCGTCATGCCCGAGCGGGCGAGGTCGCGCATGACCGACAGCACCTCGCCCACGAGCTCGGGGTCGAGCGCCGAGGTCGGCTCGTCGAACAGCATGAGCTCGGGGTCCATGGCGAGCGCGCGCGCGATCGCGACGCGCTGCTGCTGACCGCCCGAGAGCTGCGCCGGGTAGTGCCCCGCGCGGTCGGCGAGGCCCACGCGCTCGAGCAGCTCGGCGGCCCGGGTGCGCGCCTGCGCCTTCGGGGTCCCGAGCACCTGGACCGGCGCCTCCATGACGTTCTCGAGCGCCGTCATGTGCGGGAAGAGGTTGAACCGCTGGAAGACCATGCCGATGCGCGCGCGCTGGCGCGCGACGACCTTGGGGTGCAGGCGGTGCAGCACCGTGCGCCCGTTCTTCGTCACCTCGCGGTAGCCCATGAGCTCGCCGTCGACGCGGATGCGCCCGCCCGTGATCTCCTCGAGCTCGTTGACGCAGCGCAGGAGCGTCGACTTGCCCGAGCCCGACGGCCCGAGCACGACGCACACCGAGCCGCGCGGCACCTCGAGGTCCACGCCCTTGAGCACGTGCAGGTCGCCGAACATCTTGTGCAGGCCCTCGACCTGCACCATGGGCTCGGTGTCGGTCGTCGCGCTCACGGGGTCACCTCCAGGAAGGGGTCGTCCTTCGTCGTGCCGGACGCGGCGATGAGGTCCTGCTTGCTCGGCCTCCCGCGCCGCTTCCCGCCCGGGCCGCCCCTGCGGCGGCGCGGTCCGGCGGACTGGTCGCCGAACCCGCGGCCGTAGTACCGCTCGATGTAGTACTGCCCGACCATGAGGATGCTCGTGATGAGCAGGTACCAGAACGCCGCGACCATGAGGAGCGGGATCGGCAGGAACGTGCGGTTGCCGATCGCGTTCGTCGCGTACGTGAGGTCGAGCGTGAACGGCACGGCGAGCACGAGCGACGTCGTCTTGAGCATGGAGATCGTCTCGTTGCCCGTGGGCGGCACGATGACGCGCATCGCCTGCGGCAGCACGATGCGGGTGAGGATCTTGCGGTCCTTCATGCCGAGCGCCCGCGCGGCCTCGCTCTGGCCGGGGTCGACGGAACCGAGCCCGGCGCGCACGATCTCGGCGAGGTACGCGGCCTCGTTGAGCGCGAGGCCGAACAGCGCGGCCCAGAACGCGGTGATGACGTCCTGCGTGCGGAACTCGAAGAACTCCGGCCCGAACGGGACGCCCAGGCTCAGGCGCGGGTAGAGCACCGCGAGCAGGCCCCAGAACACGAGCTGGGTGTAGATCGGGGTGCCGCGGAAGAACCAGATGTACGTCCAGCTCACGGACTTCATCACCGGGTTGTCGGAGCGCCGCATCACCGCGAGGCCCACGGCGAGCACGATGGCGATGACCATGGAGCCGAAGGTCAGCAGGAGCGTCCAGCCGACGCCGCGCACGACGTTGACGTCGCGCAGGTACAGCCAGACGACGTCCCAGCGGAACTTCTCGTTGGTGACGAGGCCGTGCACCGCCATCGCGGCGAGCACGAGCAGCACGACGGCGGAGATCCACCGGCCGGGCCGCGGCACGGGACGGGCGTGGATCCGGTCGGGCACGGGGTCGGACGGGTCGACCGCCCGGTCGGGGGCGTTCTGTCCGGGCAGGGCCATGGGTCCACCTCGGGGTGTCGGGCTCGGGTTCGCCGAGCAGCCGCGGCGGGCGCGTCGTCGCGCCCGCGGACGACCAGTGTGCCGGTCGCGGGCGCCCGGTCGTGCCGGGTGCCCGCGACCGGCGCGGTCACGGGAGGGTCAGCCGAGCGACGGGTTGATCTCGGCCGTCGAGAGCGCGGCGTCGCCCGAGCCCCAGGTGTCGAGGACCTCGACGAGGGTGCCGTCGTCCATGAGCGTCTGCAGCGCGGCCTGGACGGCGGCGGCGAGGTCGGTCGCGTCCTTCGCGACGACGATGCCCTGCGGCGCGGCGTCGAACACGTCGCCGAGCTGCTCGATCTGGCCGCCCGTCTGCTCGATCGCGTAGCCGACGACCGGCGAGTCCGCGTACATGACCTGGGCCTTGCCGCCGACGAGGTTCGTCGTGGCGTCGGCCTGCGACTCGTACTGGAGGATGTCGATCGCGTCCTCGCCCGCGGCCTCGCACTCCTGGCTCTGCACGGCGATGTCCTCGTCCTGGATCGTGCCCGTCTGCACCGCGACGGTCACGCCGCACAGGCTCGCCGGGTCGACGTCGTCCGGGTTGCCGGACGCCACCGCGTACGCGGAGCCCGCGTTGAGGAAGGAGATCATGTTCGCCTCCTGCATGCGCTCCTCGGTGATCGTGAACGAGGAGATGCCGGCGTCGTACTTGGTGCCGAGCGCGGGGATGATCGCCGGGAAGTCGGCGGACTGGATCTCGACCTCGAGGCCGAGCGTCGCGCCCACGGCCTTGATCGTGTCGATGTCGAAGCCGACCGGGGTGCGGCCGTCCTCGCCGATGAACTCGGCGGGCGCGTACTCCGTGTTGGACCCGACGGTGAGGACGCCCGCGGAGGCGATGTCCTCCGGCAGGAGGGCGGCGGCGGCCTCGTCGACCTCGACGGTCGAGGGGTCGAACGACGGCGCCGCCGTCGACTCGCCGTCGGAGCCGGTGGTGCTGCCGTCGGTCCCGGTCTGGGACGCGTCGGTGCACGCGGTGAGGAGGAGGGCGCTCGTCGCGGTCAGCGCGACGAGACCGGTGAGGGACAGCGGGCGGCGGGCCGTTCGCATGGGGGTCTCCGATCGGGGGGTGGGCCGGGCAGGGGGCAGCGTATTCACCGATCGTCTCCGTCGTGTTACGTCGGCACCCGGAGGGGGACGTACGGGGAACAGAGGACCCGGCGGTGCGCAGCACCTGCGCACGAGTGTGCGGGAGCACGCCCCCGCTCGCCAAACCGCGGGCACAACTCGACACCGAACCGTGACCCTTCGTCCCGGTTCGGGGCGTCGTGGACGCGTCAGCGCGCCAGCAGGCGCTCGACGAACCCGCCGCGGAACCGGCCGGCCGGGTCGTAGCGCTCCGCGAGCGCCCGGAAGTCGGCGAACCGCGGGTACGACGCCGCGAGGTCCGCCAGCGCGTCGTCCGAGCCGGACGCGACCGCGTGCGAGAGCTTGCCCCAGTGCGGGCGCGCGCCGAGCGGCCCGAGCACGGCCTCGATCTCGGGCAGGACGCGCGCGACGTCGTCGGGCAGCGGCTTCCACGTGAGATGGAAGCCGACCGTGGGCGCGTCGAACGGGCTGAGCCACAGCGGCTCGGGGTCGGCGGCGACGGTCCGGATCTCGCCCACCTGGAGCAGCGGCGTGATCCGCGGGCCGAGCGCGCGCAGCGCCTCGACGGCAGCGAGCGCGTGCTCGCGCGGCACGAGGTGCTCGGACTGGAGCTCGGCGCCGTTGCTCGGCGTGAAGTCGAGCCGGAAGTGCGGCAGGCGCTCGTTCCAGGAACCGGCCTGGCCGAGCTGCGGCGTGCAGTGCACGGGGTCGATGCCGTCGAGCATGTGCACGGGCGCGGTCGCGCGCCGGGACCCGAAGAAGTCCTCCGGCGGCGCCCCGCCCTCCTCGCCCGGCGCGAGGCGGGACTTGCGCCAGACCTGCTGCACCCCGTCCGGCCCCCAGTCGGTGAACAGGCTCACCGAGTAGGCCGAGCCGGTGATCTCGTCGAGGTGCCCGGTGACCGCGTCCCACGGCACGCCGAGGTGCACGTCCTGGCGCACGTCGAACGTCGGCTCGGTGACGAGCTCGAGGCGCGTGACGACCCCGAGCGCGCCGAGCGCGACGACCGTGCCGGGGAAGTCGAGGTCGTCGCGGCGCACGGTGCGCACCTCGCCGTCGCCCGTCACGAGCTCGACGCCGACGACGGCGCTCGCGAGCGAGCCGACGCCGTCGCCCGAGCCGTGGGTCGCGGTCGCGACCGAGCCCGCGACCGAGATGTGCGGGAGGGACGCGAGGTTCGCGAGCGCGCGCCCGGCGCCCTGGAGGTGCCGCGTCACGTCGCCGTAGCGCAGCCCCGCGGCGACCGACGCGACGCCCCGGTCGTCGACCTCGACGGCGGGCCGGCCGTCGTCGTAGGCGTCGAGGACGACGTGCGTGCCGGTCGTGTCGGCGACGTCGTCGAACGAGTGGCGCGAGCCGAGCGCCTTGACGCGCGACCGGGTGCGGACGACCTCGACGAGCTCGTCGAGGTGCACCGGGTGCACGACCTCCGTCGCGGCGTACGTGTGGTTGCCGGCCCAGTTCGTGGCGCGGCTCGTGCGGGTCGTCGTCGGCGTCGTCACGGGACCACCCTGCCACGGGGTGCCCGGCACCCGGGTCAGGCGTCCGCGTCGCGGCTCTCGTACAGCGCGATCTTGCGCTCGATCGCGGCGAGGTGCCCGCGCACGGCCTCCATCTCGGCGAGCACGCGCTCGCGGTGCGCGCGCAGGAGCGCGAGGCGCTCGGCCTCGGTGTCCGCGCCCGCGCGGACGAGCGCCGCGTACGCCCGCACCTCGCGGACCGGCATCCCCGTCGCGCGCAGCCGCGTCACGAGCGTGATCCAGCCGAGGTCCTGCTCGGTGTACCGGCGGTGGCCGGACGGCGCGCGCTCGACCGCGTCGAGCAGGAGCCCGTCGCGCTCGTAGTAGCGCAGCGTGTGGACGCTCAGGCCCGACGCCGCGGCCGCCTCGGCGATGGTGAGGCCCGGGTGGGGGGCGACGGTCGTCATGCCTCCAGTGTGCGCCTCCGGGTCAGGCCCGAGGCGCGAGCCCCCAGTGCGCGGCGACCGCCGCGGCCTGCGTGTCGAGGGCGGCGCGCTCGGCCGGGCCGGGGTCGCGCCGCCACTGCGTCTCGACGGCGACGTCGCGCGCGCCGACGACCCACCGCCACCGGCCCACGACGACGCCGTCGACCGCGAGCCCGTGGATGAACGACCCGAGCCGGTCACCGAGGTCGACGCCCGGCGCGACGAGCACGCCGCGGCTCTCGCCGTACGCCATGAACACCTCGTCATAGCTCTGCAGGAGGTCGACGACGGGCCGGTCGGCCGCGGCGGGCTCGTACGGCCCCGGGTCGAGCACGCGCTCGCCCGCGTCCGCGAGCCGCCAGAGCACGAGGCCGTCGAGCGCGCCCGCGCCCGGCACCGCGACGACGTCCTCGCCGAGCAGGTCGAGGGCCCGGCGCACGTCGGTGAGCGTGAGCCCCGACCACTGCGCGACGTCCTGCACGGTCGCGTACGCGCGGCTCGAGAGGTGCCGGCGGACCAGCTCGACGAGCGCGGCGTCGCGGTCGAACGTCGCGCCGAGCGGCCCGTACCCGGCCGGCACGCGGTCGTCGAAGGCGGCGTACGTCTGCTGCTTGCCGGCCAGCGGCCCGCTCACCAGCGAACGGTCGAGCTCCGCGGCCATGAGCACGTACCCGAGGGCGATCCCCGGCAGCGCGAGCCCGCGCGCGGCGAGGAGGTCGGCGAGCTCGCGCCGGGTCCGGGGGCCGTCCTGGACCGCCGCGACGACGAGGTCCGCGTGCCGCGCGTGGTCCGCCGAGCCGAGCTGCCGGTACATCGTCCCGTTGGCCCGGTGGACGCGGGGCGCGCTGAGCTCCAGGAGCCAGCGCGCGTCGGCGGGCGTCACGAGGTGCCACGTGGGCCGCAGCACGTGCGTGCGCAGCACCTCGCCGCGGTCGCACGCCGCCACCGCGCCCGCGGCCCCGGGCCGGGCACCCGGGTCGAGCCGGCGCGTGAGCCCCCACAGCGCGGGGTGGAACTCCTGGCCCTGCACGGCCCCGAGGTGCCGGACGGCGCCCGCGACGTCGGGCAGGTCGGGCCGCCGCAGCCGGTGCGCGGCGAGGCGCGCCGCGCGCACGCGGTCGCCGTCCACCGGGGGCGTCCCCGGGGCCGGCCCGCGCGCGGCGGTCACGACGCGACCAGGTCCTCGGCGTCGACGTCCGTGCCCGTCACGGCGACCCGGACCCCTCCGTCGGCGACGGCGACGGAGTCGAGCGCCACGCCGTCCGGCAGGTCGAGCGGGATCTGGAGGTCGGACAGGGCGGAGGCGATCCCCGACGGCAGGTCGTCGACCGAGACGACGCCGAGGCCCGTCCGCACGGCCTCGACGTCGACCGCGAGCGTGTCGGGACCGTCGACGCGCGGCGTGACGTCGACGGTGACGTCGAGCCCGAGCACGTCGATCCCCAGGGCGAGCACGTCGCCGTCGGACGTGACGGTCACGTCGAACCCGGCCTGCTCCTGCACCGCGTCCTGGAGCGACGCGTCCGCGATGACGCCCGACGCGGTGCCGGAGGCCACCGGGTACGGCGCCGACGTCCCGACGCCGCGCGCGTCGACCCGCAGGTCCGAGATCGCGTACCCGCCGAACGACGCGGAGTCCGCGGAACCCGTGACGTGGGTGAGCTCGCCGCCCGCGAGCTGGGTGAGGAACGGGAAGCCCGTGATGTCGATCTGCGCGCCCTGGACGTCGTCCGCCTCCTGCTCGAACGCGGTCACCGCGCCGTTCTCCGCGGCGCGGACCGCGACCCGGTCCACGACCACCGCGACGACCACGAGCACGACGAGCGCGACGACCCAGCCCACGAGGCGTTTCATGCGCCCACCCTAGGGCCGCCGCCCCGGGGCCCGCCCCCGGACCGTAGATTGCGTCCCATGACCCTCTCGCACCGCCCGTTCCGCATCGGCGTCCAGCTCCAGCCGCAGCACGCCGACTACGCCGAGATCCGCGACGCCGTGCTGCGCGCCGAGGACCTGGGCGTGGACGTCGTCTTCAACTGGGACCACTTCTTCCCGCTCAGCGGCGACCCCGACGGCAAGCACTTCGAGTGCTGGACGATGCTCGCGGCGTGGGCCGAGCAGACGGAGCGCGTCGAGATCGGGGCCCTCGTGGCGTGCAACTCCTACCGCAACCCCGACCTGCTCGCCGACATGGCGCACACGGTCGACCACATCTCGGACGGCCGGCTGATCCTCGGGATCGGGGCGGGCTGGTTCGAGCGCGACTACGCCGAGTACGGCTACCCGTTCGGCACGGCCGGGTCGCGCATCGCCGACCTCGCCGACGCCATGCCGCGCATCCGCGCCCGGTGGGCCGCGAAGAACCCCGCCCCCACGCGCGACATCCCCGTGATGATCGGCGGCGGCGGGGAGCGCAAGACGCTGCGGGTCGTCGCCGAGCACGCCGACGTGTGGCACTCGTTCGGCGACGCGACGACCCTCGCGCGCAAGAGCGCGATCCTCGACGAGCACGGCGCGGCGGTCGGCCGCGACACCGGCGCGCTCGTCGAGCGCTCGGTCGGGGTGTCGCGCCCGCCGAGCGAGGTCGCCGACGCGCTCGTCGCCGCCGGCGCGACGCTCTTCACCACGGACACGAGCGGCCCCGGCTACGACCTCGCGCTCACCAAGGAGTGGGTGAACTGGCGCGACGCGCAGGGCTGAGCGCCCGCCCGGCGCCCGCGCGCTCAGAAGAGCGCGCGGGCGAGGGAGGACAGGCCGGCGTGCACCTCGCTGCGCAGGCCGTCGTCCGCGAGGACGACGGCCGCGCCCGCACCGACCGCGACGAGGAGCACCGCGGCGCGCAGCCACCACGACGAGCGGCGCACGGTCAGCCCTCGCCCGCTCCCGGGATCACCAGGCCAGCCGCACCCACGGCGACGTCTCCGCGTCGAGCAGACGGCGCGTCGCGCGCCGGAAGTCCGGCAGGTCCTGGTCGACCGGGTTGCGGTTGCCCGCCGACCAGAACGCGCGGCCCGCGAGGAAGCCGTCGCCGAACTCGCGCCACGACGAGTACGCGGGGCGCGACATCTCGACGGCCTCCTGGATCGCCGCCCACGCGCGCTCCGGCGTCACGAAGCCCGCGTCGACGAGGAGCCTGCTCACGTGCACGACGCGCGCGGCGTCCCACGCCGCGATCGACGTCGGCAGCGGGTCCGGGAGCTCGGCGTGGCCGCCGGCCGTCGCCGACGCGCTCCACCCCGTGTAGAACGCGACCGCGCGCTCGGGGTCGAGCCCGCGCACGGCCGCCTCCTGCGCGATCTCGCCGCGGTGCCGCTCGGCCGCGCCCTTCGCGTCGCGACGGCTCAGCGCGCCCGAGAACAGCTCCTCGACGCGCGGCGCCGCGAGCGCGTAGTAGCCGCGGTGGCCCTGGGTGAGCAGGTGCTCGTAGGTCGCGTCGACGTCGCCGGGGCCCGACACGTCCCACCCGGCGGAGAGCGGCCGGGCCGCGGTGCGCGCGTCGGCCTCCGCCGTGAGCGCGTTGATCGGCAGCGTGCCCTCGACGGCGTAGACCGCGCCGAGCGCGAGCCCGCGCTGCTGGGTCGTCGTGAGCTCGGGCGCGCCCTCCGCCACGTAGAAGTCGGTCCTGAAGACGTCCCGGACGCCCTTCAGCATGCCGAACAGTCCCATGAGTGATCCCTCCTCCGCGCCGCGGCCCTCCGCGGCGTCCGGTCTCGGATCCTGCGGGGCGCCGGCGGGTGCGCGCACGCGTCCCGAACGATCCCGAACGCGCGGCCGGTGTCGCGCCGCAGCCCCGCCGGCGTCCGCGGGCACGCCGCGCACGGGCGCGACCCCCTGGCTAGCCTGGCCCGGTGCCCGTCGAGCCTGCGCCCTCCCCCGTCGGCGCCGGGTCCGTGGACGAGCTCTCCGCGCGGCTCCGGGCGCTGCGGGCGTGGGCGGGCGAGCCGTCGTTCACCGAGGTCGCGCGGCGCGTCGGGGCCCTGCGCTCCGCGCGCGGCGTCCCGGAGCAGCGACCGGGCCGCGTCACCGTCTACGACGCCTTCCGGCCGGGACGCACGCGCCTCGACGTCGAGCTGCTCGCCGACGTCGTGCGCGCGCTCGGCCTCGGCGACGACGACGTCGCGGCGTGGCGCGCGGCGTACCGGACGGCGAGCGGCGGCGCGCCCGCACCGGCCCCCGCCGGGTCGACCGTCGGCGTCGTGGCCGCGCCGCGCGTCGTGGCCGCGCTCGCGGGCGCTCCCCCGCCGCGCCCGGTTATCGGGCGCGACGACGTCGTCGCCCGGCTCGCCGACGCGCTGGCGTCGTCGCCGGGCGTCGTCACGGTCGCCGGCCTGCCGGGCAGCGGCACGACGACCGTCGCGGCCGCCGTCGCGCACCGGCTCGCCGGCGACGTCGTGCGCGTCGACCTGCGCGGCGCCGGGGGCGGCCCCGCCCCGAGCGCCCCCGTGCTCGACGCGCTCCTCCAGGCGCTCGGCGCCCCCGCCCCGACGGCCGAGGCGCGCGACGTCGACCGCCTCGCCACCCGGCTCGGGACCGTCCTCCGGGGGCGCGGCACGGTGGTCGTGCTCGACGGCGCCCACGGGACGGCGCACGCCGCGGAGCTCGTCGCATTCCTGCCCGCCGCGCGCGTCGTCGTGACGTCGCGGCGGTCCCTGGACCTCCCCCGTGCCGGCGCCCGCGCGACGCTCGGGCCGCTCGGCACGACGGCCGCGGTCGAGCTCCTCGCGGCGACCGTGGGCCCCGACCGGGTCGCGGCCGAGCCCGACGCCGCGGCCCGCCTGGCCCTGGCGTGCGGCCTGCTCCCGGCCGCGCTCGTCGCGGTCGCCGAGCAGGTCGCGGGCCGTCCGTCGTGGTCGCTCGCGGACCACGCCCGCCGGGTCGAGGACCTTCCCGCGGCCGCGCTCCACCCCGCGCTCGCGGCGGCGCACGCGGCGCTCGACCCCGACCACGCGCGGGCGCTGCGCCTGCTCGCGCTCCACCCCGCGCCCCTGGACGTCCCCGCGGCCGCGCTCCTGCTCGGGGTCGGGGACGACGCGGCCGGGGCGACGCTGCGCGCCCTCGCGGACGGGCACCTCCTCGACCTCGACGCGGACGGCCGCGCCGCGCCGCCCGCCCCGGTGCGCGACCTCGCCGCCGACCTCGCGCGCGCCGACGACCCGTTCTCCGGCCGCGCGGAGGCCGCGGCGCGCCTCGCGGGCCCGCTCGTCGAGCAGGCCCGCCGCGCCGTCGTCGTCGCGGCGCCGCACCACGCCGGCCCGGCCCCCGACGTGTCGCCGGCCGAGACCTCGCCCGCCGACGCCTCGCCCGCCACGGCCCTCGCGTGGCTCGACGCGCACCGCGGCCTGCTCGTGGGCACGGCCACGCTCGCGGCCGAGCACGAGCTCGCCGACGCCGTGACGGACCTGTCCGCGCTGCTCGCCCCCTACCTCGACTCGGGCGGCCACTGGCTCGACGCGGTCGCCGTCCACGCGGCGGCCGCGGACTCCGGGCGCGAGGCGGGCCGCTCGCAGGCCGGGCGCGACCTCGGGCGCGCGCTCGAACGCCTCGGCCGCTACGACGAGGCCCTGGCCCACCTCGTGCGCTCGCTCGAGCGCGGCGACGACCCGCGCCCCGGGCAGACCCTCAACCGGATCGGCAACGTCTACAAGCGCCTGGGCCGGTTCGCCGACGCCGAGACCTCCTACCGCGACGCGGCGGCGGCGTCGCACACCGTGGGCGACCCGGTGAGCGAGGCGCGTGCCGTGGGGAACCTCGCCGACGTGCACCGGATCCTCGGGCGGCGCGCGGAGGCGCACGCCGGCTACGACCGGGCGGTCCGGCTGTCGGCGCGCGTCGGGGACGTGCTCAACGTCGCGACCGTCTCCGGGAACGCCGCGATCCTCCACGAGGCCGAGGGCGACCTCGCGCGGGCCCTGGACCTCCAGCGCGACGTGCTCGCGAGCGCGGAGCGGCTCGGCGACGCCGGCCTCGCCGTGCGCACGCGGCTGCAGGTGGGCCGCCTGCTCGCGCGGACGGGCGACCCCGCGGCCGGGACCGCGCTCCTGCGGGACGCCGTCGACGCGGCGGTCGCGCTGGAGGACCCCGACGCCGAGGCCGAGGCGCGGACCGCGCTCGGCGAGGCCCTGCTCGCCGCCGGGGCGGTCGAGGAGGCCGTCGCGTCGTGCGAGGCGGCGCTCGGCGCCGCCCGGCGGGTCCGCTCGCGGCTCGCCGAGACCGCCGCGCTCAACGGGCTCGGCGACGCGCTGCTCGCCGCCGGGGAGGTCGGGCGCGCCGCGACGACGCACGACGGCGCGCTCGCGGCGGCGACCGCGCTCGACGACGCGCCGGAGCGCGCCCGCGCCCTGCGAGGCCTCGGGGAAGGGGCCGCCGCCCGCGGCGACGACCGCGCGGCCCGCACGCTGTGGACCCGGGCTCTCGCCGTGTACGACGCCGCGGGCCACGCCGACGCGGCCACCGTCCGCGCGCGCCTCGGCTGACCACGAGGAGCGGGCGGACGGAAACACGGGAGCACGGGACGCATCGACGGGCGGCTCGCCGGCACGTCGTCTCAGCATCCGGATCGCGTACGGCGTCCGGGAACAGATGCCGCCCGCACCGGGTTGCCGCCCACATGCCCTCCTCTCCTCCCGCGTCGGCGACCCCGGACGCAGCCGCCCTCGCGGCGCCCGGCGCACCGCGCGACCGGCGGATCCCCGCCGGCCTCGTCCTCCTGCTGTCCGCGCTCACCGCGATCGGGCCGCTGACGATCGACCTCTACCTCTCGGCGTTCCCGCAGATCGTCGACGAGCTCGGCACGACGGCCTCGCGCGTGCAGCTCACGCTCACCGCGACGCTCGCGGGCCTCGCCATCGGCCAGCTCGTCATCGGGTCGGTGTCCGACGCCGTCGGGCGCCGTCGCCCCCTGCTCGTCGCCCTCGCGGTGTACGTCGTCGCGTCGGCGGGCATCGTCGTCGCGGGCTCGGTCGAGCTGCTCACCGCGCTGCGCTTCGTGCAGGGCCTGTCCGCCGCGGCGGGCATGGTCCTGTCGATGGCGATCGTGCGCGACCTCTTCGACGGCTACCGCGTGGGCAAGGTCATCGCGCGCCTCATGCTCGTCGTCGGCGTCGCCCCGATCCTCGCGCCCACGCTCGGGGCGCAGTTCCTGCGCCTCGGCTCGTGGCGCCTCATGTTCGTCGCGCTCGCCGTGGTGGGCGTCGCGCTGTGGCTGCTCGTCGCGCTGCGGCTGCGGGAGTCCCTGCCCGTCGAGCGCCGTCGCGGCGGCGGCACCGCCGAGGCGCTGCGCTCCTACGGCAGCCTCGTGCGCGACTGGTCGTTCCTCGGCCTCGCGCTCATCGCCGGCTTCTACATGGCCGCGATGTTCACCTACATCTCCGCCTCGACGTTCGTGCTCCAGGAGCAGTTCGGCCTGTCCGCGCAGGAGTACGCGATCCTCTTCGGCGTCGGCGCGGTGTCCGTGACCGCGGGCAGCCAGGTGAACGGCGCGCTCGTCGGGCGCGTGGCCTCGACGTCGATCCTGCAGGCCGCGATCGCGGCGGGCTTCGTGCTCTCGGGCGGCCTGCTGCTCGCGACGCTCGCGGGCGCCGGGCTCGGCGTCCTCGTGCCGCTCATCGTGCTGACGCTCGGCACCGCCGGGTTCGTCATGCCGTCGGTGCCCGCGATCGCGCTCGAGGCCAACGGGCACCGGGCCGGCTCGGCCGCGGCGCTCGTCGGCGCGCTGCAGTTCGGCGTCGGCGCGGTCGTCGCGCCGCTCACGGGCGTGCTCGGCGGCACGCCGTCCGTGACGATGGCGGCCGTGATGTTCGGGGTCGTCGTCGTGGCGGGCGTCCTGCTCCTCACGGTCCGTCCCGGGTGGAACCGCCTGCGCGACGTGCCGGGCCAGAGCCCCGCGCCGGTCGACGTCGTCGACCGTGCGGTCGCCGAGGACGCGCTCGCCGCGGTCGACTGACCCGTCGCGTCGGCCGACCGGCGCGACGGCCGCGCGTGCGGGACGCGCTCGGGGCGCGCTCGGGGCGCGCGCCCGGGGAGCGTGTCCTGGGCGCGCGCCCTGGACGCGCCGCCCGGCCCGGCGCACGATGGAGCACGACGGCGCGGTCGCCCGGTCGCGCCGGGTCTCTCCGGGAGCCGAACCATGGACTTCAAGCTCGAGCTCGTGCCCGTCCCCGTCAGCGACATCGACCGCGCCAAGGCGTTCTACGTCGACCAGGTCGGCTTCCACGCCGACCACGACCACCGCGTGAGCGACACCCTCCGCTTCGTCCAGCTCACCCCGCCCGGGTCCGCGTGCTCGGTCGTGCTCGACCTCAACCTCACCGACATGTCCCCGGGCTCCCAGCGCGCGCTGCAGGTCGTCGTGGACGACGCCGACGCCGCCCGCGCCCACCTCGTCGAGCGCGGCGTCGACGCGACGCCCGTCGAGGACCTGCCCTGGGGGCGCTTCACGTTCTTCGCGGACCCCGACGGCAACACGTGGTCCGTGCAGCAGATCGTGCGGCAGGGCTGACCTCGCACCCGCCCCGCCGAGGCCCCCGACGTCGCCGTGACGCCGGGCGGCCGTCGGCGGCGGTGGGCAGGATGGGAGGGTGACGCCCGACGACGCCGACTACCCCCGCGCCGTCCGGGACGCCCCGACGCTCGACGCGCTCGACGCCCACCTCGTGGGGTGCCGGGCCTGCCCGCGCCTCGTCGCGTGGCGCGAGCACGTCGCCGACGTGCGGCGCGCGGCCTTCCGCGACGAGGAGTACTGGGCGCGGCCCGTCCCGAGCTTCGGCGACGAGCGCCCCGACATCCTCGTCGTGGGGCTCGCGCCCGCGGCCCACGGCGCCAACCGCACGGGCCGCATGTTCACCGGGGACCGCAGCGGCGACTTCCTCTTCGCCGCCATGCACCGCACCGGCCTGGCGAACCAGGCGACGTCGGTCTCCGCGGACGACGGCCTGCGGCTCTCCGGGATCCGCGTCACGGCGCCCGTGCGGTGCGCCCCGCCGGACAACAAGCCCCTGCCCGAGGAGCGGCGGCGCTGCGGCCCCTACCTCGCGCGCGAGGTCGAGCTGCTCGGCGCGACGGTGCGCGTCGCCGTCGTGCTCGGCGGGTTCGGCTGGCAGGCGCTCCTCGCGACCCTCGCCGAGCAGGGGTGGGACGTGCCCCGCCCGCGCCCGCGGTTCGCGCACGGCGCCGAGGTGTCGCTGCGCCGTCGGACGCCGGACGGCACGTCCGACCAGACCCTCACGCTCCTGGGCTGCTTCCACGTGAGCCAGCAGAACACCTTCACCGGACGGCTCACGCCCGCGATGCTCGACGCCGTCCTGCGCCGCGCCCGCGACCTTGCAGGTTTGGCCGCGCCCGGTTCCGCCGCCGAGTGACGCGTCCGCGCGCGACCGATGAGTCCGTGGACGCAGCACTCGCGCGAGGACGCAGCAATCGCACGGGGACGCAGCGCTCGCCGGCGCCGCCCTGGGGCGGAGCGGGGTGGCGCGGGTCAGCGGGCCGCGGTCGCGGGCGACTGGCGCCGCGGGGCGTCGGCCCAGCGGCGGCGCTCGGCCACGCGCGGGCCGACGCGCCCCGCGAGACGGAGCTGCTCGCGGCGCTCGATGACCTCCATGCGGCGGAGCTCGCGCTCGAGCGGGGACGATGCTGCGGTCATGGGTGCTCTCCTTCGACGACCCGGGCGTGCGCCCGCGGCGGGGGTCCGGGCGGATGGTCCCGCCCGACGACGCCGGACCGGCGTCGTGCCCCCACGAGGAGAGGGACGACGCGCGGGCTCGTTCGTGACCCCCGACGGGCGAGCAGTTCCCGCGACGTCGACCGCCCGGCCCCCTCGCACGGTCAGGCGCTCGGCAGCGCGGACTCCTCGTACTGCTCGACGAACTCGCCGGTCGGCGGGATCGGCGTGATGACGTCGAGGAGCACGCCGTTGGGGTCGGCGGTGATGAAGTGGCGCTGCCCGAACGCCTCGTCGCGCAGCGACCGCAGCACCGGGAGGCCCGCGGCGACGAGGCGGTCGTGGACGGCGTCGACGTCGTCCACCTCCAGGTTCAGCAGGAGTCCCTGGGCCCGACCGCGCCCGACCGCCGGGACGGTCTCGTGGTCGCCGTCGAGCACGGCGAGGTTCACCGACGCGTCGTGCACCGACTGCAGGTGGACGTACCAGTCGCTCCTGAAGAGCTGCCGGAAGTCGAGGTGGTCGGCGTAGAACGCGGCGGTCCCCGCCACGTCGTCCGTCATGAGCACCGGGTACCAGCTCGTGATGCGCACGGTCGTTCTCCTCTCGTCGGGCTCCGGCGACGGGTGCCGTGGGAGCGGTTACATACAGACTGTTTGTTTTTCGATGATGACGTACAGTCTGTCGGTATGCAAGAGGCGAGCACGCCCGTCGCCCGACGGAGCAACGAGGACCGGACCCGCACGACGCGCGCCGCGCTCGTCGCCGCCGCCCGGACCCTCTTCGTAGACCAGGGCTACGCGGCGACCTCCACGCCGCAGATCGCCGCCGCCGCCGCGGTGACGCGCGGCGCGCTCTACCACCACTACGCCGACAAGCAGGACCTCTTCCGCGCGGTCGTCGAGGCCGAGGCCGCGGCCGTCGCCGCCGAGATCGAGGACCGGACCGGCGGCGTGGCCGGGCCGCCGGCCGACACGACGGCACCGGAACGGGTGTCGACCGACGGGGACGCACCGGGGCGGGCGTCGACCGACGGGGACGCACCGGGACGGGTGGCGGCCGACGCGGCGCGGCAGGGCCTCGTGGACGGCGCCGTCGCCTACCTCGACGCGATGGCGGAGCCGGGCCGGACGCGGCTGCTCCTCGTGGACGCCCCGGCGGTCCTCGGCGCGGCGGAGGCCGACGCCCTGGACGCCCGGCACGCCCGGCGCACGCTGCGCACCGGCCTCGCCGCCGCGCTCGGCGAGCAGGCGCCGACGGGCGACCGGCTCGACGCGCTCGTGCTCGTGCTCTCGGCGGCGTTCGACCGCGCAGCTCTCGTCGCCGCCCTGGGCTCCGGGGACGGCGCAGGCAGGGCAGAGGGCGCGGGCACGGCGGACGGCGCGGGCACGGCGGACGCCGTCCGCTGGGCGGTCACGGAGCTGGTCGACCGGGTGTGCGCGCCGCGACCCACTCGATGACGCCGCGCCGCGTCCGCTCGCGGCGCTCGACGGCGAGACCGTGCGCCACGACCCAGCGCACCGGGCGCCGCCGGAAGTGCTCGCCCGCGACGGGGACGCTCACGACCTCCATCGCCGACTGCAGGACGCGGACGGGCCACGACGTCGACACGACGTGGTCGGCGAGGAGCACGAGGCCGCCGGGCCGCGCGACCCGCACCATCTCGGCGAGGGCGGCCTCGTGGTCGGGGATCGCGCACAGCGAGAACGTGCACACGACGGTGTCGAACGCACCGTCGGGCAGGTCGAGCGCCTGGGCGTCGCCGAGACGCAGGTCGACGTCGAGACCCAGCGCGTCCGCCCGACGGCGCGCGTGCCCGAGCATCGCCGGGCTCCACTCGATGCCCGTCAGCCCGGCGTCGAGCACCGACGGCGCGTAGTGGACGAGGTTGAGGCCGGTGCCGACCGCGACCTCCAGGGTGCGGCCGCGCGCGAGGGCGCACACCTCGCGCCGGACGTCGGGGAAGAGCCGGCGCTCGGCCGCCGCCATGAACCGGTCGTACCCGCCCGCCTCGCGGTCCCAGAGCCGGCGCAGGCGCCGTTCCCGCGCGGCATCCGGCCGCTCGCGCGCGGCGTCCGGCCGCGCACCCGCAGGTCGATGCGCACCCGCGGGTCGGCGCACGCCGTCCGCTCCGTGCGTGGCGTCGTGCCCGTGCGTGCCGTCCGCTCCGTGCGCACCCGCCGGCCGACCGGCCGGGCGCGGCTCGTCGTCCACAGCCCACCCCTCGTCGCGAGGAACCGTGCCCCTCACGCTCGCACGGTGAGTGTGCTCCCGCCTCCGGGAGCGCGGCGGACCTCGACCCGCTCGGCGACGGCCTGCTTGAGCGCCTCGACGTGGGACACGACCCCCACGACGCGGCCGCCCGCGCGCAGCCGCCCGAGCGCGCCGAGCACGACCTCGAGCGTCCGGTCGTCGAGGCTGCCGAAGCCCTCGTCGACGAAGAGCGTGCCGAGCTCGACGCCGCCGGCCTCGGCCGAGACGACGTCGGCGAGGCCGAGCGCGAGGCACAGCGAGACGTAGAACGTCTCGCCGCCCGACAGCGTGCGCGGGTCGCGCTCGCGCTCCGTCACGTGGTCGAGCACCTTCATCGCGAGCCCCGTGCGCCGCGAGCGCACGTCCTCGCGCGAGGTGCTGCGCACGAGCTCGTAGCGGCCCGACGACATCTCGGCGAGCCGTTCGTTCGCGGCGGCCACGACGTCCTCGAAGCGCTGGACGAGCACGAACGTCGCGAGCGAGAGCGCGTGCGCGTTGTCGCTGCCCGTGCCGGCCGCGAGCGCGGCCATGCGCGTCACGGGCGCCGCGTCGTCGCGCGCGGCGTGCCACGCGTCGACCGCCGTGCCGATCGCGTCCGCGGCCGCGCGGGCCGCGGCGGCCTGGCGCGCCGCGAACTCGTGCCGGCGCGCGACCGTCCGCACCGCCGCCTCGGCCTCCGTCACTGCGGCGCGCGCGCCGTCGACGTCGGCCACGACGTCCTCCGGCAGCGCGGCGACCGACGGGTCCGCGAGGCCGGCGCGGAGCATGGCGAGCCCCGTCGCGTACCGGGAGACCTCGGCCTCCATGCCGGTGCGCTCGGCGTCGTCGAGCACGGCCGCGAGCGCGTCCGCGGCGTCGACGAAGCCGCCGTCCGCGACGAGGGCCGCGGTCTCCGCGTCGCGACGCTCGACGTCGCGACGCGCCGCGGTGACGGCGGCCCGCGCCTCCGCGAGCGCGGCGACGGCCCGCGCGCGGTCGTCGAGCGCCGCGGCGAGGACCGCGACGGGGTTGCGCGGCCCGCCCTCGACGTCCGCGACCGCGGTGAGGTCCGGGGAGGCGCCGACGAGCGCGAGCGCCCCGGCCGTCTCGCGCTCGATCTCCGCCCGGTCCGCAGCGACCGCGACCTCGAGCCCGTCGAGGCGCGACGTCCCGGCGGCCACCTCCTCGGCGAGGGCCGCCGCGCGCTCCTCGAGCTCGCGCGTGGCGGCGTCGTGCTCGGCGAGGTCGCGCTCGGCGGCCTCCCGGTACGAGGCGGCCTGCCGGGCGGCGTCGACCTCCGCGACGACCGCCGCGACGACCGCCTGCGCCGTCCCGCCGTCGAGGCCCTCCGCCGCCTCGCGCAGCGCCGCGAGACGCTCGGTGAGGGTCGCGACCCGTGCCGACGCGTCGTGCAGCGCGGCCTCGGCGGCGACCCGGGCGGCCTCGGCCGCCTCGACGTCCTCCTGCGTGGCGTGCGCGTCGGTCACGGCCGCGGGCCGCGGGTGCTCGCAGGACCCGCACACCGGGCACGGCTCGGTCGCGACGAGGTCGGTCGCGAGCTCGCCCGCCATCCCCGCGATGCGTGCGGTGCGGACCGCCCGTTCGGCGTCGACGGCCGTCCCGGCGGCGACCGCAGCCGCGTCGCGCGCGGCCTGCGCGCCGACGAGGTCGTCCGCCACCGTCCCCGCCGCCGTGGCCGCGGAGGCGACGGCCCGCGCCCTGGCGGCGCGCTCCTGGAGCTCGCCGAGCCGGCCCGCGGCCTCCGCGTGGTCCGCCGCCGCCCGGCGCAGCGCGTCGCGCGCGGCGGGCCGGTCGGCGAGCTCGGCGAGCAGCCGGCGCCGGTCCTCGGCGGCGCGCTCGACCTCCTTGCGCCCGTCGGCCAGCTCCCGCTCGCGGCCGGGCAGCGCGGCGCCCACGGGCAGGAGGCGCCGGACCCGCACGACCGCGGTGAGGACGTCGGACCGCACGGCCTCGAGCGTGCTCTCGTCGGCGGTGGCGAGCGTCGCGGGCACGCCGGTCCGCGCGAGCTCCTGGTGCTCGGTCGCCGCGACGAGGGTCGCCGACGCCGCGGCGGCGGCGCGCGCGGCCGGTGCGACGACGGCCGCCCGCGCCGCGGCCTCCAGCCGGGCGCGGTGCGCGGCGACGAGCGGCTCCTCCCCCGCGAGCCGCGCACCCTCCGCGCGCAGGGCCGCGCGCCGCTCGACCGCCGCGGCCGTCGCCCTCTCGGCGTCCCACCTGTCGCGCGCGGCGACGAGCGCCGCGGTCGCGGCGAGCTCGGCGCCGACGAGCGCGTCGGCGTCGTCCTCGCGCCGCCGCACGTGCGCGAGCGCGACGGCGTGCACCCCCGCGGCGTCCCCGCCCGCGGCGTCCGGTGACGCGGTCCCCGCGCCGTCGTCCGGGCCGGGCGGAGATCCGGACTCCGTCGGTGCGGGGTCGCGGTCGGCCAGGAGCGCGTCGACCTCGTCCTGCGTCGCTCGCCGAACGCGCGCGTCGTCCTGCGCGGCCTCGCGCACGGACCGCGCGTCGTCGGCCGCGAGCCCCGCGGCACCGGCGAAGTGCTCGACGGCGCCCGTCACGGACTGGCGGGCCGACTCCGTCCGCCCCCGCGCGGCCCGGGCGAGCTCGCCGAGCCGCACCGCGGTGCGCTCGTAGACCTCCGTGCCGAACACCTTCTGCAGCAGGTCACGCCGCTTCTCGGGCTCGGCGCGCAGGAAGCTCGCGAACTCGCCCTGCGGGAGCACGACCGTCTGGACGAGCTGGCGCCGGTCGAGGCCGACGAGCCGCTGGATCTCGGCGCCGGCCTCGTCGAGCCGTGCCGACAGCAGCTCGCCCGCCGGGTCCTCGTCCTCGAACGCCGGGACGGCGGGGAGCCGCCACAGCCGCACCGACGCCTGCTGGGTCGTCGTGCCCTCCCCCCGCTTCTTCGGGCGGCGGTACTCGGGCGTGCGCCGCACGCGGAAGACGCCCGCGGGCACCTCGAGCACGAGGTCCACGAACGACTCGACGTCGCCCGCGGCGTAGGCGGAGCGGATCCGGTCGTCGCTGGCCGCCTCCGAGGCGACCTTCCCGTACAGCGCGAAGACGACCGTGTCGATGATCGTGGACTTGCCCGCGCCCGTCGGGCCGTCGAGCAGGAAGATCCCCGAGGCGCCGAGCGTCGCGAGGTCGAGGCGGTGGCGGCCCGCGAACGGGCCGATCGCCTGGAAGGTCAGCGCGTGCAGGTGCATCAGGCGCTCCGCTCCGCGGCGTGGGCGTCCTCGAGCGCGGCGCGCAGGACGGCGACCTCCGCCTCCGTCGGCGCGCTGCCCGAGACGTGCTCGACGAACTCCTGCGCGACGTCGAGCGGGTCGCGGCGCGCACCGACCGGGTGGACGACCTCGCGCTCGGCGGGCCGGGGCGGGCGGTGGGTCACCTGCAGCGCGTGCGGGAACCGCGCCTTGACCCGCGCGTAGAGCTCGGTGGGGCGGGTCGGGTCGGTGACGACGACGCGCAGCCAGTCGTCGACGTGCTCCTCCCCCGCCGCCCCGAGCAGCTCGTCGAGCGTGCCCGTGAGGTCCGCCAGCCGGCGCGGGACCGGGGCCGGGACGAGCTCCACCGCGTCGTCGCCGTGCGCGCGCAGGCGCGACGTGTCCACGAGCGCGGTCGACTTGCGCTGACGCGCCTCCGAGAAGGAGAACGCGAGCGGGGACCCCGAGTACCGGGCGACCGGAGCGGTGCCCGGACCGCCGTCCTGGCCCGCGGCCCCCCGGGCGACGTCGGGCACGACGACCCGCTGCGGACCGTGCAGGTGCCCGAGCGCGACGTAGTCGAGGCCCCACCCGCCGAACGCTCCCGCCGGGACGGCGTCGACGCCGCCGACCCGGATGTCGCGCTCGGACTCCGAGGCGAGCCCGCCCACGACGAAGGCGTGCGCCAGGACGACCGCGCCGCCCGCGAAGCCGCCCGCGCGGCGGCGGGCGAGGTCCGCACCGACGCGCCGCAGGGCCGCCCCCATGACCGCCTCGTGCGAGCGCGCGAGCGGGACGGGTGCCGCGGGCCGGTCGTCCGACGCCGGGTCCTCGCCGTGCGTCCCGGCGACGCCGTCGGCGAGCGCGTGGCGGGTCGCGTCGGGGTCGAGGTAGGGCAGCGCGTAAGCGAGCACCTGCTCGCCGGGCCCGTCCCCGCCGCGGCCCGCGAGGACGACCGGCGTCCCGACGTCGGGCACGCGCGTGCGCAGGTGCACGCCCGCGCGCAGCAGCGGCTCGGCGAACCCGAGGCGCGTCGCGGAGTCGTGGTTGCCCGGCGTGAGGACGACGTGCGCGTGCTCCGCGAGCCGCGCGACCGCGTCGGACAGGAGCGCGACCGCCTCGACCGGCGGGATGGCACGGTCGTAGACGTCGCCCGCGACGAGCACCGCGTCGACGCGCTCGGAGCGGGCGAGCTCGACGAGGTGGTCGACGTACGCGGCCTGGTGCGTCAGGAGGTCGACCCCGTGCAGCGTGCGCCCGAGGTGCCAGTCGGACGTGTGCAGGAGCCGCATGGTGCGACCGTAGCCCCCGGCGCCGACACCGGGAGCCAGGCGCCCCGGGGTCAGCCGACGCCGACGACCTCGATCGGGCCGGTGGTCGCGCCGCTGCGGACGACGGGGATGCGGCCGCCCATGCCGATCATGTCGAGCAGCTCGACGATGCTCGGCGACGGGTCGCGCAGCGCGACCTCGCGGCCGTCCTCCTCGCCGAGCATGTAGAGCTGGATGATGAAGGCGACGCCCGACGAGTCGATGAAGGTGACGTCGGCGACGTCGACCGTCACCGGGCCCCGCGAGTCCAGCACGTACGACATGGCCTCGCTCGCGCGGTCGCGCAGCGCGGCGTCGACCTCGCCCCACATCGTCACCAGGGCACCGCGCTCGTGCGGGCCGTACGTGATCCCGCTCGCGCGGTCCATCGGGCTCAGTGTGTCCATGCGGTCCAGCTCCACCGTCTCTCGAGTCGTCTGCTGTCTCGCCCCGTGCTCCGCAAGGTTCAACGAGCGCGGGACGAAACCTGTTCCCCGGGGGAAGGGGAGCGGGCGCGGCGTCGTCTCGTACCGAGCGTCCTCGATCGGAGCACCACGAGTGTGCACCCGGTCGGGCGAGCGCACCACCCCCGGGGGGTGTGCCGCGGCGATTTCCGCGAGACCCACACAACCGTCCGCCGGGCACCGGATCGGCGACGCCGTCGGCGCGCCGCGACCGCCCCGCCGTCGTCGCCGCGGGCCCCGCCGGGCCTCAGCCCGCGAGCGGGTCCGTGACGTCGGCGACCTGGGCGCCGAGCGCGCGGACGAGGTCCTCGCCGTCGACCGTCGCGGCGACGCCGTGGGCCCCGGCGCCGATCGACACGGCCTCGAGGCCGCCCTCGCCGTCGCCCGCGACGTCGACGTCGTCGCCGCCGGGGCGCGCGACGACGCGCAGGTCCGCGACCACGGGCCAGGCCTGGGTCGCGCCGAACGGCGTGATCGTGCCGCGCTCGTAGCCCGTGACGTCGCGCGCGACGTCCTTGTCGGGCATCGAGAGGCGCGAGACGCCGAGCAGGGCGCGCAGCTTGGGCCACGAGATCTGCCGGTCCCCCGGCACGAGGACGAAGAGGTAGTCGTCCTCGGCGCGGCGCACGACGATCGTCTTGAGCACGCGCGACGGGTCCACCCCGCGCGCGGCGGCCGCCTCCTCGAGCGACGACACCGGACCGTGCCGGGTGATCGTGTACTCGATGCCCGACGCCTCCAGCGCCGCCTCGGCGCGCTCGCTACCCATGCCTCGACCCTAGCCGCCGGGGCCGACGCCGGCCGGTCACACGTCGTCGAACTCGGTGACCACGGTGCGCCAGTACTCCAGGCCGTCGCGCGTGCGGTGCACGAGCCCCGCGTCGACCATCGCGCGGCGCAGCGACACCGGGTCGGCCGCGCGCTCGCCGAGCCGCCTCGTGAGCGTGAGCTCGGAGACCGGCTCGTCGAGCGGCAGCACCTGCGTCGCCAGCCAGCGCACCACGAGCTGGCGGTCGCGCAGCCGCCGGGGGCTGCGCACGAGCCGGCCGTCGGTGAGGAAGCGCTCCGGGCCGGTCGGCTGCGGCGTCGTGCCGGCCGCGAGGAGCGCGCCGAACCGCCCGGGGTCCGCGCGGAGCCCGCCCTCCCCGTCCCGGACCACGACGCCCGCCGCGAGCAGGGGCGCGAGCCGGCGCCGGTCGTCCGAGGACAGGTCGGCCTCGGCCGGCGGGTCGACGACGACGCGGCCGAAGAGCCGCAGCCGCGCGTCGTCGGAGAGCGCCGCGACGACCTGCCGCCACGCGTTGTCCACGGCCGGGGGCGGCGTGCTGTCCATGCCCCCGACCCTAGGCGACGGGCCGCAGCGCCGGCAGCCGCACCCGCGCGCGACACGGCGCGTCGCGCGGTCAGGCCAGGTGCACGACGTCGCCCGTCCAGCGCCGGCGCAGCCACCGGTCGTGCGACGCGACCACCACGGCGCCCGGCCAGTCCTCCACCGCCTCCATGAGCTCGGTCGCGAGCGCCAGGGAGACGTGGTTGGTCGGCTCGTCGAGCAGGAGCACGTCCGGCGCCTGGGTGACGAGCATCGCGAGCACGACCCGGCGCCGCTGGCCCACGGACAGGTCGGCGAGCGGACGGCCGAGGTCGCGCGGCGCGACGAGGCCGTGCGCGTCTACGCGGGCGTCGCGCGCGTCCTGCGGGTCGACCCCCTGGACCAGGGCGAGCAGCTCGCGCGGCGTGCGCGCGTCGTCGTGCAGGTGGACGTCCTGCTCGAGGAGCCCCACGCGGACGCCCCGCGCCCGCCCCGCCGTCCCGGCCGACGGCTCGAGGTCGCCCGCGAGCACGTGCAGGAGCGTCGACTTCCCCGCGCCGTTCGCCCCCGTCACGAGGAGGCGCGTGCCCCGGGAGACCTCGACCGACGCGACGCCCGACGCCGCCATGTCGAGCCGCGCCGCGCGCTCCCCGGGCGGGGTCGCGCCGTCGCGCGCCACGACGACGCCGCGCGCCCACGCGGCGAGGTCGCCCGCCCCGCCCGCCGCGGCGGCCGGGCCCGCGGGCCCGCTCGGGGGCGCGAAGCGCAGCGGAGCCGGGGGCTTGCGCACCTGCTCGCGGTCGAGCGTCTCGAGCCGCAGCTGCGCGTTGCGCACGCGCCGGGACACCTGGCTCTGGACCCGCTCGCCCTTGAAGTCGTAGAGGATCTTGGCCTGGTTGCCGCGGTCGCGGTTCTTCGACACGTCGCGCGCCGTCACGGCGACCGACCGGCGGAGCTCGGCGAGCTCCGCCTGCTCGGTCGCGAACCGCTGCTCCCAGCGCTCGCGCTCGACGCGCTTGGCCTCGAGGTAGTCGCTGTACGTGCCGCCGTACACGGTGAGCCCCGCGACGCCGCCGCCCGACCCGCGCAGCGGCTCGGCCGACGGGTCGAGGTCGAGGATCTCGGTGCACACCTCGTCGAGGAACACGCGGTCGTGGCTCGCGAGCACGACCGCGCCGGGCAGCGCGCGCAGCGCCGCGGCGAGGAACTCGGCCGCGTCGTCGTCGAGGTGGTTCGTCGGCTCGTCGAGCAGGAGCGCCCCGGGCTGGCGCACGAGCAGCGCGGCGAGACCGAGCCGGGTGCGCTGGCCGCCGGACAGCGTGCCGACCGGCCGGTCCGCGACGCCGTCGACGTCGAGGCCGAGCCCCGCGAGCGTGCGGGCGGCGCGCGCGTCGGCGTCCCAGACGTCGGCGAGCTGCGCGCGCGTGAGAGCGAGGTCGTACGCCGCGGCCGGGTCGGCGGCGTCCCCGCCGTCGGCGAGCGCGGCGGCCGCGGCCTCGAGCGCCGCCTCGACCGCCCGCACCTCGGCGAGCGCGTCGTCCACGACGGCGCGCACGGTCGTCGTGAGCGGGTACGGGAACTCCTGGTGGAGGAACCCCAGGTCGGGGGGTCGGGCGACGGTGCCGGAGTCGGGGGTCGTCGCCCCCGCGAGCACGCGCAGCAGCGTGGACTTGCCGGCGCCGTTCTCGCCGACGAGCCCGGCGCGGTGGCCGGGGTCGACGGCGACGTCGACGCCGCGCAGCACGGCGCGGCCGTCGTAGGACATGTGCACGTCGGACGCGCGGAGGACGGGGGTCATGGGATCACCTGCCGGGAGGGGTGCCCGGGGCAGCGCGCGGCGGGGCGCGGAGCCGGCGACGGGCGGGGACGGACGGGCCGGTCGGGGCAGGTGAGGATCACATCGCTCACGAGGCTACGCAGGGGTCGCCCGCGTGTCACGGGATTTCTGGCGACCCGAGGGGCCCGGCGCTCAGGGAGCGGTCGTCGCCGACCCGCTCGTGGTGCTCGTCGCGTCCGGCGCCGGGGCGGAGGTCGTCGCGCTCTCGGTGGGCTCCGTCGGCGGGTCCGTCGGCTCCTCGGTCGGCGGGTCCGTCGGCTCCGGCGTCGGCTCCTCGGTCGGCGGGTCCGTCGGGTCCGGCGTCGGCTCCTCGGTCGGCGGGTCCGTCGGGTCCGGCGTCGG
>Ga0160434_100022_pt1 | contig 182092 bp, 139 predicted proteins | sample HID1973I_E0MG_FD_108273 | JGI IMG/M metagenome (GOLD analysis project Ga0160434, IMG submission 108273) | Enriched mosquito-associated microbial communities from UW Madison campus, WI, USA - HID1973I_E0 MG | ecosystem: Host-associated > Arthropoda: Insects > Digestive system > Unclassified ... | reverse complement strand
TCGCCACGGCCGGGGAAATACACAGCCGAGAGAACGCTTTGTCCAACCGAGCCGGGCCAGCCCCCTCCCGTCAGGGCGGTGCCCGCACCGTAAGCCAGTACAACAAACCGCACACACCACGCGGCCCTCAATAAATCGCCCCCATCCCGCCAGCCGCGAAAGGCCGCGCGTCCCGCAGACGGGAGAAGAACCTTTGTTAAGGGGCGCGGCGACAGCCGCGGGGATAGGCAAGGCAAAGCGGGGCCCCGAAGTCCGCGTAGCGAACTTCGGGGGCAGTGCCTGCTTGCAGGCACTGCGAATGGCGAAATAAGCCCCGCAGGGCTTATTTCGCCATTTCGAGCAGGGTCGAAGACACCCAGCCCTTGTTGCCCATTTCGTCCTCGACTTCCCACATCGCGCCTTCCTTGCTGCCGGTGGGGTACAGCATCATGCCCACGTCCAGCGAGCGCACGGCCGCGCCGGTGCCCTTGGCATTGGCCAGCAGGCGCGCCGGCTTGGCCACCGTGACCGCCTGCTGGGCATTGCTGGCGGCCGCGCTGCCGGACAGGCCGCCGAGCTGGTTGACGAGGTCCGTGTAGGCCTGCAGATAGGCCAGCGTGATGACCTGGCCGATCTCGGTGTTGGCGTAACCGCTGGCGCCGGCCGCACCGTAGTCGGTGCCGCTGAACAGGCGACCGCTGCCGCCCCAGCCCAGGTCGGTCTTGGTCGCATTGCCCTCGGACATCGCCATCTGCTCGGTGGAGCGGGTGTCGGTAAGGGTCAGCACGACGTCGGCCGTCTTCTTCTTCATGTTCAGCCCGCCGATGACCTGGCCGGCATTGCCGCCCACCAGCCCGCCGAGCAGGCCGCTGATCGCGTTGCCGCCGGCGTTGCTGTTCTGCGAGACCAGGTCGGGGACCAGCACATAGTCGGCGGCCTTCATCTGGCCCTTGCCGACATTGGAGCGGTTGCGCAGCTCGCCGCTGGCGGCCAGGTCGCGTTCGCCCTGCGCAGCGGCCAGGCCGGCGCCACGGTCGACCAGGGTGAAGCAGTGCGAGCGGTTCACGAAAACCTTGATCAGCTTGGACGGCGCCGGCAGTTGCTGCCCGCTCCACCAATTGGTCGCATCCTCCGGCTCGAGCACCGAAACGGTACCCAGCGGCTTGGGACAGACCGGGATTTCCGCCTCGCCCTGCTTGCGCTGTTCCTGGGCGCTGCCCTTGAAAGCGTCCTTGAGCCCGGCTTGCGCCACCGGCGCAGCCATTGCAACGCACAGGCCGAGCAGGCCCGCCGTCATCGCGGCCGGCGTCCAGATGTTCCTCATCATTGCTTACCCCTTGCAGGCGCCCATCCACGGGCGCAATCCATTGGCACGGAGGGACCGCGTCGGAACCTCCATGTTCCCCAGGGCGCGTGGCGCCCCGGGGACATGATAAGCAATCGCGACGGGCCGCCGCGAGCGGGCCCGAATCCGCCCGCGCAACGGTCCGTTCGGCCGGGCCGGCTGGCGGGGCCGGCCGTGGAAAGTTATCTTCACACAATCGTGCAAGCGCATTCACGTTCCGACGCCGCACGCTTGGGTCAGCATCGACCCACCCCACTTCCATATCAGAGCCCATGCCCGCAATGCGAAAGCTGCCAGCGTCGCTGACGGCCGTCCTGAGTCTTCTGTGCTTGTCTCCGTCCTTGGCCCTGGCCGCCGAGCAATGCAAGCAGAGCACCCTTGAACGGACACCGCCGGCCATCAATTTCCGCGTCGACAACGACCTGTTCGGCGGCGCGGACCAGGACCAGGGTTACTCCAACGGCGCGGCGATCACCTTCGTCTCGCCGAACCTGGTCGACTACACCGACGACCCCTGCCTGCCGCGCGCGGCGCGCTGGATCAATCGCCACCTGGAGCGCCTGCATCCGGGCGAATTCCAGCAGCAAAACATGGTCTTCAGCATCGGCCAGGCGATCTTCACCCCGACCGACTACACCCGGAAGGACGTGATCCCCGACGACCGGCCCTATGCCGGCATCCTGCTGGTCAGCTTCGGCTACAACGCCCGCAACGATGCTCACCTGCGCACCACCCAGCTGCAGTTGGGCGTGGTCGGGCCGTGGTCATTGGCCGAACAGACCCAGGACGCGATCCACGACCTGCTCGGCGACGCGAAATTCCAGGGCTGGGACAACCAACTGCACAACGAGCCATTGATCGGCCTGGTCCACGAGCGCATGCGCCGCTGGCCCCGCGATGCCTCGCTCAATGCCGGCGGCTGGGGCTGGGATGCGATCAGCCACTGGGGCGGGACCCTGGGCAACCGCGCCACTTACGCCAACGTCGGCGGCGAGGTGCGGTTTGGCTGGAAGCTGCCGGACGACTTCGGCAGCACGCCGTTGCGTCCGGCCGGCGAGAACACCGCGCCGAGCATGCATGGCCGCCCGAGCGGCTGGTCGGGCCATCTGTTCCTGACCACGGACGGACGCTGGGTGCTGCGCGACATCACCCTGGACGGCAATACCTTCCGCGACAGCCACAGCGTGGACAAGCGGCCGTTCGTGGCCGACATCGGCTATGGCCTGGCGATCATGCGCGGGCGTTGGAAGTTCGCGCTGGCGCGCTACCACCGCACCCGTGAATTCGACACCCAGAAGGACCTGCCGGTGTACGGCAGCTTCACCATCAGCCGGATGCTGTAAGGGCGGGCAGCGCTGGTTTTTTCGCGCCGCCGGGAATGCTGCTTGGCGGATGCTTGGCTAGACGCCGAGATCACGGCGCCTCAAGAAGCAGCGGCCATGCACTCGCTTCCCGACTGTCCGCAAGCCGATGGCCCCGGCGTGGCCTGCGGGCCTTCGGGGCGAAATCAAGGAGGAGGCACCGGCTCTACCGGTGCCGGGGGACATTTGCCCCGAAGGCCCGCAGGCCACGCCGGGGCCCATCAGCCCAACAAAAAAGCCGGCTTTCGCCGGCTTTCTTGTAGTCCTTATTCCGATTCCCACCACATCCAGAAGCTGTCCCAGAGGCGCTTGAAGAAACCGCCCTCTTCGACCGCATTCACCGCCACCAGCGGCGCCTGCGCGACGACCTTGCCGTCCAGCGACACCTTGACCGTGCCGATCGCCTGGCCGGCCTTGATCGGCGCCTGCAGGTTCTTGGGGATCTCGATGCTCGGCTTCAGGTCGTTGTAGCGGCCGCGCTGCACCATCACCAGCAGCGGCTGGGCGACGCCGAGCTGGACCTGGTCCTGCTCGCCCTTCCATACCTTCTGTTGGGCCACGACCTTGCCCGGCTCATACAGGCGATGGGTTTCGAAGAAGCGGAAACCCCAGTTCAACAGCGCCAGGCTGTCGTCGGCACGCTGCTTCTCGGAGCTATCGCCCATCACCACCGCGATCAGGCGCTGATCGCCACGCTTGGCCGAGCTCAGCAGGCAATAACCGGCCTCGGAGGTGTGGCCGGTCTTGATGCCGTCCACGGCCGGATCGCGCCACAGCAGCAGGTTGCGGTTCGGCTGGGTGATGCTGCCGACGGTGAATTCCTTGATCTTGTTGTAGGCGTAGGTCTCCGGATAGTCGCGGATCATCGCCCGGCCCAGCAGCGCCAGGTCATAGGCACTGGAGTGGTGGCCTTCGGCGCTGAGGCCGTGGGCGTTGACGAACTGCGAATCCTTCATGCCGATCTTGGCGGCGTAGCTGTTCATCAGCGAAGCGAACGCTTCTTCGCTGCCGGCCACGTGCTCGGCCAGGGCGATCGCGGCGTCGTTGCCGGACTGGATCGCCATGCCCTTTTCCATGTCCTCCAGACGCGCGGTCTGGTTGACCGGGAAACCGCTGTAGCTGCCGTCGGTGCCGGCGCCGCCTTCACGCCAGGCGCGCTCGCTCATCATGACCTGGTCGTCGCGCTTGACCTTGCCGTTCTTCAGCTCGGCGGCGACCACGTAGGAGGTCATCACCTTGGTGATGCTCGCCGGGGCCAGCTGCTGGTTGATGTTCTCGCCGGCCAGGACCTGGCCCGAGTCGTAATCCATCAGGATCCAGGCCTTGGACACGGCCGGGGCCGGCGGCGGCGGAGTGGGCACGGAAGCCGGCGCGGCGGCCGGTGCCGGGCCGGGCTGCGGCGTCGGGGTCTGTGCGAAGGCCAGGCCCACGGCGAACGTGGCCGTGGCGGCGACGGCGAAGCGGAATTTCATCGAACAACAACTCCTGCGGCCCATGCGCGGGCCGGCCGATCGTGGCCCGAAGGCCGAGGACCCGTGAGGGCCGGGGAAGACGTCATTGTAGGGCCACTGGCGAGCGCGCCGGTCGCCCGCGGCCCGGAGGCCGTCAAACAGTCGGGCGCCGCTCAGTTGACGACGGTCGGGCGCCCGAATCCCAGACCGGCGATGCGGGTGGCAAGTTCCGATGCGCTGGCGTGGTCGGGCGCATTCACGCGTAGCCGCCACAGGGTGCGACCGCCGGTGACGATGTCGCTGATGCTGGCGCCGGCGATGCCCGCCGAGGACAGCTGGACCAGGGCGCGGTCGGCATTTTCACGATTGGCGAAGCTGGCGACCTGCAACAGGATGTCGCCCAGCGCGCTCTGCGCGCGGCTCGGTGCGACGGTCGCGGCGACCGCCTTGGGCGTGCTCGTGGCGCTCTCGCGGGTGGCGCTGGCCTGCGGGGTGACCGCCGCGATCGGCCGCGCGACGGCGACCGCCGCGCTGGCTAGCGCAACCTCGCGATCGGGCGTCGTGGCAGTGTCGGTCGGGCGCCCCGGCTTGCCGGTCGCCACGCGAACGCCCTGCGCTTTCATCCAGGCATCGAAATTGTCGGCATCGCCGGGGTGGGCGGAGTCCGCGACCCGATAGCGCCAGCGTTCGCCATCAGCGGCAGCGGCGCGGGCGACGGTGGCCACCGCGTTGGCCGGCGAGGCCGTGGTGCGTGCCGCCACCGGCGCGGCTTCGGGCAGGCGCTTGACCAGATCGTCGATGCGGCTGTCCTGCGCTTTCGCGGGCGCGGCCGGTGCCGGCCGGGATACTGCGGCGGCGACTGCGACCGGTGCCGCACCGCTGCTGCGGCGGCGCGCCAGCAGGCCGGCATTGTCTTTTTCGGTCAGCGCGCGGACTTCGACCCGGCCGGTGCCACGCTGGGTGATGCCGAGTTTCACCGCTGCCGCGTAGCTGAGGTCGATCACCCGGCCATCGTGGAAGGGTCCGCGGTCGTTGACGCGCACGACCACCGATTGCCCGTTGTCGAGATTGGTGACCAGGGCGAAGCTCGGCAGCGGCAAGGTCTTGTGGGCGGCGGTGAAGGCGTACATGTCGTAGACCTCTTTGTTCGAGGTCAGCCGGCCGTGGAATTTGTTGCCGTAGTAGGACGCGGTGCCGGACTCGACATAGCCCTCCACGTCGTCCATCACCTTGTATTTCTTGCCGAGCACTTCGTAAGGGCTGCGGTTGCCGATCGCCGAACGCGGTTCGTTGCTGACCAGCGGTTCGGGGATGCAGGCGACATTGGGGACGTAGTCCGGCGTGGTGTCCTTGACGCCGGGCTTGTAGAGGCCGCCGGCGTTGTAGTCGCCGCGCGTGGACGGATCTTCGCGGGCGGGCGAGTAAGGCGAGGTGGTCGGGCATCCGGTGGCCACGCGCGCAGCGTCGCGTCCTTCGACCTTGAGGCCCTTGACCGCCTTCGATCCGGCCGCGCCGGCCGGGCCTTTCTTGGGTGCGCTGCTGCAGGCCGCCAGGCCAAGCACCAGCAATGCGGGCAACCACCAGGAATGCTTGTTCATGCCGGAGGTAACTCCTTGCCGGCGATGGCCTCGGAAAGCTGGAACACGGCCATCGCGTACATTTTCGAGATGTTGTAGCGGGTGATCGCGTAGTAGTTCTGGAAACCGAGCCAGTACTGTTTGCCGCCGCTGCCTTCCAGGGTGATCGGCGTGGCCTGGGTGCCGGCGACGATCGGGGCGGATGCGTGGTAGCCGCGTGCGGCCAGTTCGGCCAGCGGGTGTACCGGCGTCCAGTCGGTGGGGTTGAACTCGTCGTGGCCGGCGGCCAGCGTGGCCGGCACGGCGACCTGTCCGCCGCGTTGCCAGCCGCCCTTCTGCACGAAGTAGTTGGCGATGGAGGCGAAGACGTCGTTGTAGTTGTTGAACAGGTCGCGACGCCCGTCGCCATCGCCGTCGACGGCGAACTGGCGATAGCTGGACGGCATGAACTGGCCCATGCCCATCGCGCCGGCATAGCTGCCGATCAGGGTGGTGATGTCGAGTTTTTCTTCCTGGGCCAATGCGAACAGTTGCGCGAGTTCGTCGCGGAAGAACAGTTCGCGGCGCACTTCGCGTTCGAGTTTCGCCGGGTCGCCGCTGCGCGGGTAGCGGAACGCGAGGGTATAGAGGGCGTCGAGCACGCGGTACTTGCCGGTGTTGGCGCCGTAGCTGGTTTCCACGCCGATGATCGCCACGATCACTTGCGCCGGCACGCCGGTGGCGGCTTCGACCTTGGCCAGTTGCTCGCGATGTTCGGCCAGGAAGGCGCGGCCTCCCTCGATGCGCGCCTGGGTGATGAACATCGGGCGATATTCGTTCCAGGGCTTGACGCGTTCGGCCGGCCGCGACATCGCGGCGATGATCGGGTCGCGGAATTCGGCTTGCGCGAGCACCTGTTCGATATGTTGCGGGTCGATGCCGTACTTGGCGGCGGTGTCGCGGATGAAGTTCGCGCGTGCGGTCTCGAACGGCACGGGGGTGAGGTCGACCGGTGGCAGCGCGGTGGCTTCCGGCGCGGCCTCAACCGGGGTTGCCGGCCGGGCGCTCAGCGCGGCGGGCGGCTTGCCCACCGGTGCCGGCGGCTGGGCCTGGGTCGCGCAGGCGGCCAGGCAAAGGGACGTCAGACAGACCAGCGCGCAACGGATCATCGGCACATCGAAAGTTTCGGGATGAATTACTCCCAATAAGACCATGAAACAAAAGAACTTTGCCAGTCGTCAAGTGACTATTCTGGCGGCGCCTATTCATTTCCGGGGCGCCAGCCGGCTCACAGCCAAGAGCGGCTGGCTGGATTCTTTGCATGGCGTGCGGGCTCAGCCGCGTTCGGGACACGCCGTGAACCCATCCATGGGGGCTCATTGGCGCCCTCCCTGGCGCCAACGGTCCCGAACGCGGCTGAGCCCGCACGCCCTTACAAATTGCTGCAACCGGATCGAAAGAGCAGCAGGCACGCGCGCATAGAATTTGGCGCAGCCGAAAGACTCAATACCCGCTGTGTATGGGCCTATGCGCCTTGACGGCCATCACCACGCCCAGGCCGGCCAGCAGCGATACCGCCGAGGTGCCGCCGTAGCTCATCAGTGGCATCGGCACGCCGACCACCGGCAGCAGGCCGGAGATCATGCCGCCGTTGACGATGACGTAGACGAAGAACGCCAGGCCGGTGGCGCCGGCCAGCAGGCGCGAATAGGTGTCGCGCGATTGCGCGGCGATCCACAGGCAGCGCGCGATCACCACCAGGTACAGCGCCAGCACCACGGCCACGCCGATCCAGCCGAATTCCTCGCTGAGCACCGAGAAGGCGAAGTCGGTGGTCTGCTCGGGGATGAAGTTCAGGTGCGACTGCGAGCCCAGCCCCCAGCCCTTGCCCGACAACCCGCCGGAACCAATCGCGATCTTGGACTGGATGATGTTCCAGCCCGCGCCGAGCGCGTCGTTCTCGGGGTTGAGGAACATCATGATGCGGTCCTTCTGGTAGGGCCGCAGCAACCAGAACCAGGCCACCGGCGCGACCGCCGCCACGCCGCCCACGCCCACCCCGACCCACCACCAAGGCAGGCCGGCGAGCAGCAGCACGAACACGCCGCTGGCGGCAATCAACACGCCGGTGCCGAAGTCCGGCTGCAGCATGATCAACGCGGTCGGCACGCCGATGATGACCGCGCTCACCAGCACGGTGAGGATGCGCGGCGGCAACGGCATGCGGTGCAGGTACCAGGCCACCATCATCGGCAGGCTAATCTTGAGCAGCTCGGCCGGCTGCAGGTAGAACACTTTCAGGTCCAGCCACTGCCGCCCGTATTTGCCGGTGCCCAGCGCGAACACCGCCAGCAGCGGCAGCATGGACAGCGCGTAGACCAGCGGCGTCCAGGCGCGCAGCCGCAATATCGACATGCGCGAGATGCCCCACATCGCCGCCAGCCCGATCGCGAAGCGCACGCCCTGCGCCATCACCAGGTGATCGCCGTTGGCCGCGCCGCCGGCGCTCTTGAGCACCGCCAGGCCGATCACCATCAGCAGGCCCAGCGCCAGGCACAGCACCCAGTCCAGCGTGCTGGTGAAACGCTGGACCATGTCCAGCAACCAGCGCAGGAAATCCCTCATTGGTCCTCCTCCGGCACCGAGTCCGGCACCGGCGGCGCGGCCGGCGCCTGCAGCAGCCGCGAAGGATCGACGGTGACTGCCGCGCCGGCGACATCGATCCGCAACGGCTCGGTCAGCGCCGACGCGGCTAGGTCGCCAGCATGGCGCGGTTCGGGCGAATCGCTGTCCAGCTGGGCGATGCCGATCGCGGTGGTGCCGCGCTCGGCATCCAGCGGCTCCAGGCCCGCCGGCATCTTGCCGAGCAGCCAGGCATCCAGGATCTTGCGCGCGATCGGGCCTGCGGTGCTGGCGCCGTAGCCGCCGCCCTCGACCGCGATGGCGAGGACAATGGTCGGGTTATCGGCCGGCGCGAAACCCACGAACAGCGAGCGGTGGCGCAGATGCATCGGCAGCGAGCGCGGGTCGACCGCGGCCACGCCCTTGCGGCTGACCACCTGCGCGGTACCGGTCTTGCCGCCCAGCGCATACGGCGTGCCGACGAACAGCGAATAGCCCGTGCCGCCGGGACGGATGGTGTCCAGCATGCCCTGCCGGACCACTTCGACGTTCTCCGGCTTCGGGCTGATCGGCTTGCCCGCCGGCTGTGGCAGCGGCGCCCATTCGGCATCGAAACCGCTGCGCTCGGCGACCACCAGGTGCGGCCGGCGCAGCTCGCCGTTGGCCAGGCCGGCCACCCCGCGGACCAGCTGCAACGGGGTGACCTTCCAGTCGCCCTGCCCGATCGAGATGTTCACGGTGTCGCCCGGATACCAGCGCTCCTTGCGCGATTTCATCTTGTAGCCCGGCGATGGCAGGATGCCGCCGATCTCGCCGGCCAGGTCGATGCCGGTCGGCTTGCCGAGGCCGTACGCGTCCATGTAGTGGTCGAAGCGCTCGATGCCCAGGTCCAGCGCCAGCTTGTAGTAGTAGGTGTTGACCGATTGCGCGATCGATTTGCGCAGGTCCGTCCAGCCGTGGCCGCCGCGGTGCGAGTCGCCCCAGCCGCGGCTGGTGCCCGGCAGGTAGAACATGCCGGTGGACAGCACCCGATCCTCGGGGCGGCGGACGCCACTGTCCAGCCCGGCCAGCGCGATCAGCGGCTTGATCGTGGAGCCCGGTGCCACCCCGCCCAGCACCAGCCGGTTGAACTGCGGACGCGATGGGTTGTCGTTGAGCGCCTTGAAGTCGGCATGCGAGATGCCGTTGACGAACAGGTTCGGGTCGTAGCTGGGCAGGCTGACCATGCCCAGGATCTCGCCAGTGCGCGGGTCCATCGCCACCGCCGCGCCCTCGAACTCGCCGAAGGCGGCGACCATCGCGCGCTGCAGGTCGGCATCGATCGACAGCCGCAGGTCGGCGCCGGACTTGGCCGGAACCCGCCCGACGGTGCGGATCGCGCGGCCCTGTACGTTGGTCTCGACCTGCTCGTAGCCGACCTGGCCGCGCAGCTCCTGCTCGTAGTAGCGCTCAAGCCCGGACTTGCCGATATGGGTCAGCGCGGCATTGCCCTCGCCCAGCGTCTCCAGGTCCTTCTCGTCGACGCGGCCGACATAGCCGATCACGTGCGCGAACAGCTCGCCGTACGGGTAGCGGCGGGTCAGGTAGGGCTCGAGCTCGACGCCGGGGAAGCGCCAGCGCTCCACCGCGAAGCGCGCCATTTCCTCGTCGCTCATGCGCAGGCGCAGTGTCACCGGCAGGAAGCTGCGGCGCGATTTGCGCTCGCGGTTGAAGCGCTCCCGGTCTTCGGGCGAGATCGCGATCACCTTGCCCAGTTCGTCCAGCATCGCGTCCATGTCGACGACCTTGTCCGGGGTCACGTCGAGACGGAACGCGGGCACGTTCTCGGCCAGCAGGCGGCCGTTGCGGTCGTAGATCATGCCGCGCCCGGGCACCACCGGCCGCGGCTTGATGCGGTTGGCCTCCGAGCGGGTCGCGTAGACCTCGTGGTCGAGCACCTGCAGCTTGAAGTACCAGCCGCCCAGCCCGATCAGGCACAGCAGCACCACCGCGAAACCCAGCACCGCCCGGCGCCGGAACTGTTCGGCCTCGGCATGCGGGTTCTTGGACGGGCGGCGCTGGTACATCGTCGTCTACTTGCGGCGTCGGCCCAGCCGCACCGCATCCAGCAGCACGAACAGCAACGGCCACAGCGCCATGCCCAGCAGCGGCGCCCACCAGTACGACCAGGGCAGCGTCGCCTCGCCCAGCGCCAGATGCAGGGCCGCGGTGACGATGCGGTCGTTCAACAGCAGGCCGCCGATCGCCAACGCCTGCTGCGAGACCGGGAAGAAGCGCAGGCGCGCGCGGAAGCGCTGCAGGATGAAGGTCATGATGACCAGCCGCAGTGCCTGTTCGCCCAGCACCCCGCCGTACAGCAGGTCGGCGATGACGCCGGCGACGAAGGCGAAGCCGAGCCCGACCCGGTCCGGTTCCTCGATCACCCAGTAGGCCAGCACCAGCGCCAGCCAGTAGGGGCGCAGCGGCTGCACCAGCGGCGGCAACGGCAGCAGGCCCAGCAGCAGGGCCACGACCACGCTGACCGGCAGCACCCATTGGTTGCGGCGGATCATCGCCGGGGCTCCTGCGCGGGGGCATTGGGCGGGGCATTGGCGGGCGTGGTGGCCGGTGTGCCGGTCGGCTGGCGGGCCGGCGCGGGGGCCGGCGCGGTATTGCGCGGCGTCGCTGGCGGGGCGGCGTCGTTGCGCACGGGCGCGGCAGCATCGGGGCCGGATGCACCGGCGCGGACACCGGCACGCTCGGTGCTGGGACCAGCGCCGGCGTCGTCCTCACCCGCCTTCGTGCTCGCGGGCGACGGCAGCACGCGCCACTCGCGGCTCTTCAGCAACAGCACGTCGCGGCCGCGGTCGAGCTTGGCCGCCGGCTTGAGCTGGCCGACCAGGAAGGCGTGGGTGTCGTCCGGATGCAGCTCGGCGATGGTGCCGACCGGGAAACCGGCCGGGAAGCGCCCGCCCAGGCCCGAGGTGACGATCTCATCGCCCACTTCGACCCCGGCGCTGAGCGGAATGTCGCGCAGTTCCAGGCGGTCGCCGCGACCGTAGGCGATCAGCCGCACGCCGTTGCGTGCCACCGTGACCGGCACCGCATGGTCGGGATCGGTCAGCAGCAGCACCGTCGAATGCGCCGGCGTGGTGGCGATCACCTGGCCCATCAGTCCGCCGGCGTCGATGACCGCCTGGCCGACATGCACATCGTCGGCGCTGCCGGCATCGAGCACCAGGCGCTGCCGGGTCGGGTCCAGGTCGATGTCCAGGATCGGCGCCAGCTGCACGTCCAGTCCGTTGCGCTCGGCGGCGTTGAGCAGTTCACGCAGCTGCGCGTTGTCGAGCGCGGCGGTCTGCAACCGGGTCAGGCGTGCGTTGGCGATCAGCAACTGGTTGCGCAACTCGCGATTTTCGCTGACCAGTTGCCCGTGCGTGGCGGCGTTGTCCTTGACCTGCAGGCCGATCCGGCCCGGCAGCCCGGCCAGCTGCCACACCGGCTGGACCAGCACGTTGGCGCGCTCGCGCATTTGCGACAGCCAGCCGCCGCGGCTGTCGAGCACGATCAGCACGATGGCCAGGGCCAGATAGGCCAGCAGGCGCACCGTGCTGGCGGCATCGCCGGGGCGGGAGGCAATCGGGGGTCCGGCGTAGGGCGGCACAGGTTTCAGCCGGCGATCTGCGAGAGGGAATCAGGAAAGGAAAGCGCGCTGCGCCCGGCAAGAAGGTAGCGGCGGTCAGCAGGCGAGCCATCGGGAATCGGGCGCAAACCGCCGATTCCCGCGCCCCGTCCCCTTTTGCCGCACCCGCTCACTCCGGTGCGAAGAACTCGTTGCCGTGCATGTCGACCAGCTCCAGCGCACGGCCGCCGCCGCGCGCCACGCAGGTCAGCGGATCGTCGGCGACCTGCACGTGCAGGCCGGTTTCTTCGGAGATCAGCCGGTCCAGGTCGCGCAGCAGCGCGCCGCCACCGGTCAGCACGATGCCGCGCTCGGCCACGTCGGCGCACAGTTCCGGCGGGGTCTGCTCCAGCGCCAGCTTGACCGCCGAAACGATGCCCGACAGCGGCTCGTGCAACGCTTCGAGCACTTCGTTGGAGTTGATCTTGATCATCTTCGGCACGCCTTCGGCGAGGTTGCGGCCGGAGATCTCCATCTCCTGCACCACGGCCTGCGGGTAGGCGCAGCCGATTTCCAGCTTGATGCGCTCGGCGGTCGCTTCGCCGATCAGCATGCCGTGGTTGCGGCGCACATAGTTGGTGATCGATTCGTCGAAGCGGTCGCCGCCGACGCGCACGGACTGCGAGTAGACGATGCCGTTCAGCGAGATGACCGCCACTTCGGTGGTGCCGCCGCCGATGTCGATGACCATCGAACCGCGCGCTTCGGTCACCGGCATGCCGGCGCCGATCGCCGCGGCCATCGGCTCCTCGATCAGGTACACATCGCGCGCGCCCGCTTCCTCGGCCGATTCCTTGATGGCGCGGCGCTCGACCTGGGTCGAGCCGGCCGGCACGCACACCAGCACGCGCGGGCTCGGGCGCAGGAAGCGCGACTTGTGCACCTTCTTGATGAAGTGCTTCAACATCGCCTCGGTATAGGTGAAGTCGGCGATGACGCCATCCTTCATCGGGCGGATGGTGGTGATGTGGCCCGGGGTGCGGCCCAGCATCTGCTTGGCCTCGGCGCCGACCGCGGCGACCGAGCGGGTGCCGCCAATGGCGCGATCCTGGCGCACGGCGACCACGGACGGCTCGTTCAGCACGATGCCCTGGCCGCGGACGTAGATCAGGGTGTTGGCCGTGCCCAGGTCGATGGACAGGTCGTTGGAGAACATGCCGCGCAGTTTCTTGAACATCGAAGGAGTCGTTCCTGGAGAAGGTCGTGCCCGGGGGGCGCCATGGCGGGAAGCCGAATGGCGAAAAAATGGGCAGAAAACGAAGTCTTCTAGCGTAGCAACCCGCATGGGTACCGGCAAGGAGAAATACAGGCGTGGCCGGCGATTTCCAGCTTGGCCGGGCCGATTGCCCGTCGCCGCTTCTGGCCCTGAACGGCGACAGCCGTTAACCTTTGCGCCGCGGCGCGCCTGCCGCCCCCCAGGCCGCCCCTCCGGCCGGCGGGTTTCTCACCAAGCAAAGGCCCTTACCTGATGTCCGCCCTGATCTGCGGTTCCCTCGCCTACGACACCATCATGGTGTTCCCGGACCAGTTCAAGAACCACATCCTGCCGGACAAAGTGCACATCCTGAACGTGTCGTTCCTGGTGCCGCGGATGCGCCGCGAGTTCGGCGGCTGCGCGGGCAACATCGCCTACAACCTGAAGCTGTTGGGCGGCGATCCGATTCCGATGGGCACGGTGGGACAGGACTTCGGTCCCTACCGCGAATACTTCGAGGGGCTGGGGATCACCCTGGCGCACGTGAAGGTGATCGACGAGCTGTTCACCCCGCAGGCGTTCATCACCACCGACCACGACAACAACCAGATCACCGCCTTCCACCCCGGCGCGATGATGCGCAGCTACGAGAACCACGTGAAGGACGTACCCGGCGTGACCATCGGCCTGGTCGGGCCGGACGGGCGCGAGGGCATGATCCAGAACGCCAACGAGTTCCGCGAGATGGGCCTGCGCTTCATTTTCGACCCGGGCCAGGCGATGCCGCTGTTCAACGGGCCGGAATTGCGCACCTTCATCGAACAGGCCGACTACGTGGTCGTCAACGACTACGAGTCCAACCTGCTGCAGGAGCGCACCGGCTGGGACGAGAAGCAGATCGTCTCGCGGGTGAAGGCCTACATCACCACGCGCGGCCCGAAGGGCGCGGTCATCCACACCCCCGAGCAGAACTACGACATCCCGCCGGCGCACGAGCGCCGCGTGGTCGACCCGACCGGCTGCGGCGACGCGTTCCGCGCCGGCCTGATCTACGGCATCGAGGCCGGCTACGACTGGCTGACGATCGGGCGGATGGGCAACCTGATGGGTGCGCTGAAGGTCGAGCATCCCGGCACGCAGAACCAGCGCTTCGATTTCAACGAATTCAACGAGCAGTTCAAGCAGCAGTTCGGCTACGCGCTGTAAGGCCTCGGCTGCACCGAGAAGCGTCGGGGCCGCCTGGGGTCGCGGCTGAAGCCGCTCCTACAAGGGCGGCAGCGCTGCGAGCAGGGTGCGGCAATCGGGATAGGCGTGGTCGCTCAACGACGGCCACGCGTTGTCGGCGCCTACGAACACGGTCGCCGCACCGGCCGCGCGACCGGCCTGCAGGTCGTAACCGTGGTCGCCCACCATCACCAGTTCGGTGGGCGGCACCGCCCAGCGCGCCGCGTGCAGCCGCAGGCCGGCCGGGTCGGGCTTCGGCAGCGCTTCGTCGCGGCCGACGATGGCGGCGTCGGTGAACAGCGCGCCCAGGCCGATCCCGGCCAGGCTCAAACGCGCCAACGCATGGTCGTTGCGGGTCAGGATGCCGAGGCTGCAACCACGCGCGTGCAGCGATTGCAGCAGTTCGCAAGCGCCCGGCGCCGGCCGCGCGGTCGCGGCCAGTTCGCGTTCGTGGGCCAGCAACCAGGCGCGCTTGGCCGCCGCGTCGGCCGCCGGCAGCGCGGCGAGGTGGCCGAGGATGTCCTGCCGTTCGGGGATATCCAGCTCGCGCCGGATCAACGCGAAATCGTGCACCGCCAGGGTCAGGGTGCCGTCGAGGTCGAACACCCAGTGGCGGCAGGCCTGCAATGGCCGCGGGGTCATTGCCGGCGACGGCCTTGGCGCGGCAACGCCGCCACCGTTCATTGCCAGCCGGGCATCTGGGTGGCGTCCAGGCCGCCGCTCTCGAACACCGCCGTGCGGGTGCCGCCGGCCTTGACCGGGAATTCGATGCTCAACGTGGCCTTGGATTGCCGCGCGAGCTTCCACAGCCCTTTGTCGTCGTCGATGAACATCGCGATCGCCTCGTCGGTATCCGGACGGTGCGCCGGCAGCGCGCGCGGCTTGCCGCCGTCGACGCTGACCTGCACCTTGCAGCCGCTGTAGCACTTGAAGTCGCCAGCCTGCAGGACGAGGTAAGCGTGGCGCTTCCATTGCGGATGGTCGCGGAACACCAGCTGCACCGGCTTGGGGCCGCTGCCGTCGACGTCGACTCGGGCTTTTGCGTCGATCATCGCCGAGCGCTGCGTGCCGCCCTTCACTGCGACCTGGTTGTACTGCCACAGCGCCTGCAGCCTGCGCTGTTCGCGCGCCTGCTCGCCCTTGGCCTTGACCTCGGCGTAGCCGGGCTGCACGCGGTGCGCCGCTTCGGTATCCGGATAGGTCTGCAGCAGGTCGGCGCCGAACGCGCGGGCCATGTCCCAGTCGCTGGACTGCACGGCTTGCTGGTACTTCTTTTCCAGCTCGCCGGCCTTCTGCTCGTTGGCCTGCGCAAGCGCGGCCTGCTGCGCCTGGCGCTGCGCCTCGCGATCGGTGCAAGCGGTCAGGGTCAGCGCGGCCAGGGCGATCCAGGTCCACTGCTTCATGGGCGTCTCCCGAGTGCGAAGCGGCAAAGATAACAGCACAAGTAATCCCTGCTCCCGCGCACGGGAGAAGGTGCCCCGCAGCGGCGGATGAGGGCGGCTTCCTCGAACAGCGCCCTCACCCTAGCCCTCTCCCGCATGCGGGAGAGGGGATGTTGGTCGCGGGCGAAAGGCACGCACTTGCGTTCCCTTCTCCCGCCTTCGGGAGAAGGTGCCCCGCAGGGGCGGATGAGGGCCGCTTCCTCGAACAGCGCCCTCACCCTAGCCCTCTCCCGCATGCGGGAGAGGGGATGTTGGTCGCGGGCGAAAGGCATGCACTTGCGTTCCCTGCTCCCGCCTTCGGGAGAAGGTGCCCCCCAGGGGCGGATGAGGGCCGCTTCCTGCGAACAGCGCCCTCACCCTAGCCCTCTCCCGCATGCGGGAGAGGGGATGTTGGTCGCGGGCGAAAGGCAAGTACTTGCGTTCCCTTCTCCCGCCTTCGGGAGAAGGTGCCCCGCAGGGGCGGATGAGGGCCGCTTTACGCGACACAAACGAAAACGGCGGCACGCGGCCGCCGTTTCGTCACCACAGCCCGCGCTTACTGCTTGGGCTGCGCGGCCTGCGCCTTGGCGAGCATTTCCTCGACCGTGCCGGTGGTGATCGGGTGATAGCCCGGCTTGGCCTTGGCGAAGATTTCCTGCGCGAACGCCAGGCCCTCGGGGGTCTTCACCAGTTCGGCGTACACCGGCAGGATCAGCTTGCGCCGGCCCACCCGCTGGATGAACTCACCGGCGGCCGGCCAGGCTTCCTTGTAGCCGCTGCGGATCGCCAGCGGGTACCAGCGCATGGCGATCTCGCCGTTCGGCGTACCGGTGAAGTGGTAGGCGTCGTCAAGCTGCTTGAGTTGCTCGGGCTTGAGCGTGGCGCCCATGCCGCTGAGGAAGTGCACCCACTGCTGGGTGGCCCAGTCGCCGGTGACCTGCGAGCTCGGCAGTTTGCCGCTGCCGGCCCAGGCAATGCGCGCGGTGTCGACGATGCTGAAATCGCGCGAGCGCGCCTTCTGCGCGAACGCCGGAATGCCAGGCTGGTTGAGCCATGCGTCCAGCTCGGCTTCGGTCACTGCGCTCGGGTTCTTCGGCAGCAGGTTCTTCTTGAGGTACTCGACGAACTGGTCGGTGGTCGCGCTCTGGAAGGCGTGGTCATCGAACCAGCCGCGCAGGAACGGATCGAACACTTCGCGACCGAAGCGCTGCTCCAGGAACTGCAGGAACCATGCGCCCTTGACGTAGGCAACCTGGCTCAGCGCCTGGTCCGGATCGCGTTCGGTCAGCGGCGGCAGTGCCAGCGCCTGGTCGGCCGGGCTCATGTCCTTGACCTCGGCGAGCAGATCGCCCTGGTCGATCTCGCGCTCCATCTCGGCCATCTCCTGGCCGTACAGCGCCTCGGTGATGCGGCCCTGCACGTAGGTGGTGAACCCTTCGTTGAGCCAGATGTCCTTCCACGACGCGTTGGTGACCAGGTTGCCGGACCAGCTGTGGGCCAGCTCATGGGCGACCAGCGAGACCAGCGACTTGTCGCCGACGATCACGGTCGGGGTGGCGAAGGTCAGCCGCGGGTTTTCCATGCCGCCGAACGGGAACGAAGGCGGCAGCACCAGCATGTCGTAGCGGCCCCAACGGTACGGGCCGTACAGCTGCTCGGCGGCGCCGATCATCTTTTCGGTGTCCTCGAACTCCTTGGCGGCCTTGTCGGCCATCGACGGTTCGGCCCACACGCCCGAGCGCTCGGAAATCGGCTTGAACACCAGGTCGCCGGCGGCGATCGCCAGCAGGTAGGACGGGATCGGCTCCGGCATCTTGAACGTGTAGTCGCCGTCGCGGGCGGCCTTGGGATCGTTGTCGGCGCTCATCAGCACCATCACGTCCGGGCGCGAGGTCACGTGCGCGCTATAGGTGAAACGCACGCTCGGCGTGTCCTGCAGCGGCACCCAGCTGCGCGCGTGGATCGCCTGCGACTGGCTGAACATGAAGGGCAGCTGCTTGCCCTCGGTCATCGACGGCTCCAGCCACTGCAGGCCCGAGGCGGCCGGCGAGGTGCGGTAGTCGATGCGGATCTTGCCCGGCTGCTGCGGCGCCTCGATGGTCAGCTTGCTGCCGAACACCTTGTCGGCCGGCGCCAGCGCGAACTGCAGCGGCGACAGGCTGCCGTCGGCGGCCACCGCCTGCACCTGGGCGATGTCCAGCTCGCGGGTGTCCAGCACCAGCTGCTGGGCGCCTTTGTCCTTCCACTCCAGCGTGTAGACCGCGTTGCCGCCGATGATCTTCTGGTCGAAATCGACGTTCAGGTCGAGCGCCAGGTCCTTGATGACGACCTTCTCCGGCTGCGCGTATGAGCTTTCGTCATGGCTGCGGGCGACGGGCTTCACGGCGGCGGCGGCCTTGTCGGCGACGGGGGATTGGGGGGCTTGCGCGGATTCTTGCGAGCAGCCGGCGGACAGGGCCGCGGCCAGGGCCAGCATCAGGAGCGAGGAACGCATGTACGGGACCGGGATCGGGGAAAAGGGAATTCTAGCGCCCCACTGCCCCGGCAGGAGGGACCGCCGCCGTTCAGACAGGCAGCGGCCGGGTATCCGGATCTTCGTGGCCGTCGCGGACCAGGCGGCGCCCGCCGGAGAACTTGGCCCGGTACATCGCCGCATCGGCGCGCCGGTACAGGTCCGCAGCCGCTTCGTCGCGCCGGTGCACGGCGCTGCCGGCGCTGACATGGACGGGGGCGTGGGTATCTTCGCGCTCGAGCATCGACAGCCACTGGTTGAGCTTGAGGGTGGCCTCCTGCTCGGGGGCGTGCACCCCGAGCAGGAACTCGTCGCCGCCCCAGCGCCCGATCCAGTCCTGCGGCCCCAGCCAGCCGTAGGCGGTCTCCACCAGCCGGGTCAGCACCTGGTCGCCGGCGGCGTGGCCGTAGCGGTCGTTGATCGGCTTGAGGTTGTCCATGTCGATCACGAACAGGGTGAATGGCCAGCCGCCGCGGGCGGCGGCGCTGACCGAGTCGCGCAGCGCCTGTTCGCAACCGCGGCGGTTCAGCGACTCGGTCAACGGATCGAGCAGGGCGTGCCGGCGCGCATCGCGCAGCCCGGCGTCGATGCCGCGCAGGCTGCGGTTGATGCCGCGCAGCAGCCGCCCGAGTTCGTCCTCGCCCTGTTCCGGCAGCAGCGGCAGGCGCTGCTCGGCGTAGTAGACGTCGAGGGCGTCGGCGGCATCGCGCAGCGGCGCCAGCAGGCGGTAGAGGGCGGCCAGGGTGACCGCGGTGCCGAGCACGGTGGCGCTGAGCACTACCGCGAACACCGCCCAGCGCTGCGGCCCGGACAGGTCGGCCAGCCACATCAGCCAGACGATCAGCAGCAGCAAGGGCACGTGGATGCCGGTGAATGCGACCGCCAGCAGCTTGGCGCTGAACGAGCGCGGGAAGATCCGGGACAAGGTGGCGTGCAGGCGCATGCGGCGGAACGCTCGTCGAAGTGGCGGCCAGTGTCGCGCAAGCGCGGTGGCACCGCGCGGACGGGCGTCGCAGAAGAAGCGCGGCGGGAGGGTGGGAAGAGAAAAGCTCGGCTCCCGATTGCCATCGGCCCCCGCCTAATCCCGGCTTCGATGTAGGAGCGGCTTCAGCCGCGACCGCCGGATCGCTCGGTCGCGGCTGAAGCCGCTCCTACAAAGAGCGGGCGACATCGCCTCGGGTGCAGCCCCCCTTTGTTAAGGGGCGCGCCACCGGCGCGGGGATAGGCAAGGTCGAAGCGGGGCCCAAGGTTTTGCGTAGCACAACCTTGGGAGGATCTGATTCGCGTAGCGAATCAGATCTTGTACCCCGAATGGATCGCCACGATGCCGCCGGTGAGGTTCTTGTAGTGGCAGCGCGCGAAGCCGGCCTCGCCCATCATCGCCTTGAGCGCTTCCTGCGGCGGATGCTTGCGGATGCTCTCGGCCAGGTACTGGTAGCTGTCGGCGTCGCGCGCGAACAGCTGGCCCAGCTTCGGCAGCACCTTGAACGAGTGGAAGTCGTAGATCGGCTTGAACCAGTCGGCGGTGACCTCGGAGAACTCGAGCACGCGCACCTGTCCGCCGACCTTGAGCACGCGGTACATCTCGCGCAGCGCGGCGTCCTTGTCGGTGACGTTGCGAAGGCCGAAGGCAATGGTGACCAGTTCGAAGCTCTGGTCCGGGAACGGCAATGCTTCGGCATTGCATTGCACGTAGTCCAGGCCGGCCACCAGGCCGCGGTCGGTGAGCCGGTCGCGGCCCACCGAGAGCATGCCGGCGTTGATGTCGCCGAGCACGACCTGCCCTTCGTCGCCGACCCGCTCGCGCAGCAGCGCGGCGATGTCGCCGGTGCCGCCGGCCAGGTCGAGCACGCGGTCGCCCGGCTTGACCTGCGCGGTGGCGACGAAATAGCGCTTCCAGGCCCGATGGACGCCCAGGCTCATCAGGTCGTTCATCAGGTCGTAGTTGCGCGCGACCGAAGTGAAGACTTCGCCGACCAGCTTCTGCTTGTCCTTGGCGGCGACGTCGCGGAACCCGAAGTGGGTGGTGCCGCTCTTGTAGGGGGATTCGCTCATGCCGCGATTATCGCATCGCTGACGCCGCGGTGACGGGCCCATGCCACAATCGTCCGCGCCCCAACCTCTCGGTGGCCCCGTCCGGGCTACCTCTGCACGGCCCCGCCGGGCCGGAGGCCGGTCCATCCGTGAGCGACAAGTACGTCCCGCGTCAATGGCAACCGCACGAGCGCCCGACCCTGCCCGGCTCGGCCTCCACGCCCCTGCATCCGATGCGGCTGCGCATCGCCTACGGCCTGGTCGGGACCGTCGTGGCACTGACCGGCGGGCTCAGCAATGCGCTGGTCACCGCCAACCTGCCCTATCTGCAAGGCACCCTGGGCGCCTATGCGGCCGAGATGGCCTGGCTGCCGGCGGCGTTCGTGATGACCAACATGTCGGCCAACCTGGTGCTGGTGAAGTTCCGCCAGCAGTTCGGCCTGCGCTTGTTCACCGAGATCTTCCTGGCGTTGTACGCGCTGATCGCGTTCGCGCACCTGTTCGTGCATACGTTGGGGTCGGCGATCGCGGTGCGCGCCGCGCACGGCCTGGTCGGCGCGGCGTTGAGCTCGCTGGGGCTGTACTACATGATCCAGGCGTTCCCGGCCCAGCACCGGCTCAAGGCAGTGGTCACCGGGCTGGGCCTGACCCAGCTGGCCCTGCCCTTGGCGCGGGTGTTCTCGACCGAGCTGCTGGAGTTCGGCGAGTGGCGCGGCCTGTATCTGTTCGAGCTCGGCCTGGCGGTGTTCGCGCTGGCCTGCGTGCTGCTGCTCAAGCTGCCGCCGAGCGACCGCTACAAGGTGTTCGAGAAGCTCGACGCGGTGACCTTCGTGCTGTTCGCCGGCGGCACCGCGGGACTGGCCGCGGTGCTGTCGCTGGGCCGCCTGTTGTGGTGGACCACCACCCCCTGGATCGGCGTGGTGCTGGCGTTGTCGATCGCGCTGCTGTGCGCGGCGGTGGCCATCGAGCATTCGCGCGCGCGCCCCTTGCTCAATACCCGTTGGCTCGCCAGCGGCGACATCGCCCGCCTGATCCTGGCGGTGCTGCTGATGCGGCTGGTGCTGTCCGAACAGGCCAGTGGCGCGCTGGGCTTCTTCCAGGGCATTGGCCTCAACAACGACCAGATGCATACGCTGTTCTGGCTGATGCTGCTGGGTGCGACCTGCGGCGTGGCGGCCAGTGCCCTGCTGATCGATCCGCAGCACATCACCGAACACCTGATCGTGGCGGTGGCGGCGATCAGCATCGGCTGTTTCATGGATGCGCGCGCGACCAACCTGACCCGGCCCGAGCAGATGTACGTGAGCCAGTTCCTGCTTGCCTTCGGCAGTACATTCTTCGTCGCCCCGGCCATGGTGGCGGGGATCGGGCGGGTCGTGACCCAGCCAGGCAACCTGATCAGCTTCGTGGTGATGTTCGGCATGGCGCAGAACATGGGCGGCCTGCTCGGCAGCGCGTTCCTGGGCACCTTGCAGACGGTGCGCGAGAAGTTCCACTCCAGCCAGTTGACCGACAATCTGGTGATGAGCGATCCGCAGGTCGCCGCACGCGTACAGGCCTACGCCAATGCCTATTCGCATGCCGTGCTCGATCCGGCGGCCCGGCAGATGCTGGGCCTGCGCACGCTGGCCAACGCCGCCACCCGCGAGGCCACGGTGCTGGCCTACAACGACGTATTCCGGGTCATCGGGATGATTGCCATCGCCCTCCTGGTCTGGTTCCTGGCCTTCCTGATCAAGCGCGACCGGCTGCGTCGCCGCGCCGCCACCCTCCAACAGAGCCCGTCCCGCGCATGAGCACACCCGCAGACCAGGCCGCACCTTCGCCCCGCTCCGATGGCGGTCCCGCGGCCCCCGCGCCGGCGATGCGACCGCAGCGCCTGCTGACCCTGGCCGGGATCGGGCTGCTGGCGCTGCTCGGCGTCGCCATCGTGCTGTATGCCTGGCGACTGCCGCCGTTCACCAGCGCGCTGCAGAGCACCGAGAACGCGATGGTGCGCGGCCAGCTGACGATCATCGCCCCACAGGTCAGCGGCTATGTCACCGAGGTGCCGGTGCAGGACTTCCAGCGCGTGCAGGCCGGCCAGCTGCTGGTGCAGATCGACGACCGCATCTATCTGCAGCAGCTCGAACAGGCGCGCGCGCAGTTGCAGACCGCGCAGGCCAACCTGGCCAACTGGGAGCAGAGCCGCCGCAGCGCCGCCGCGGTGATCGCCGAGAACCAGGCCAGCCTGAGCAACAGCCGGGCCCAGCGCGACCGCAGCAGCTCGGCGCTGAAGCGCGCCGAACAATTGGCCGACCAGCAGTTGCTGTCGACGCAGGATCGCGAGACCGCGCTGGCCGCCGATGCGCAGGCGCGCGCCGGCGTGCAGCAGGCGCAGGCGGCGCTGCAGGCGGCCGAAGAGAGCGCGCGCAGCGTGGAGGTCAATCGCGGTGCGCTGGCGGCGGCCGTCGCCAACGCAGAGGCCGCGGTGCAATTGGCCAAGATCAACTACGACAACACCCGCATCCGCGCGCCGCGCGCCGGCCGGCTGGGCCAGCTCGGCGTGCGCCAGGGTGCCTATGTCACCAACGGTACCCAGTTGATGGCGCTGGTGCCCGATACGCTGTGGGTGATCGCCAATTTCAAGGAAACGCAGATGTACCAAGTGCGCGTCGGCCAGCGCGCCAGCTTCACCGTCGATGCACTGAACGGTGCGCGCCTGACCGGCCACGTGCAGGAGATCTCGCCGGCCGCCGGCTCGGAATTCGCGGTGTTGCCGGCCGACAACGCCACCGGCAATTTCGTCAAGATCGCCCAGCGCATCCCGGTCAAGATCGGCATCGATCCCGGCCAGGCGGCGATCGAACGGCTGAGCCCGGGCATGTCGGTGGTGGTGGCGGTGGACACCGCTTCCGATCGCGATGCCTCCGCGAACGAAAACACAATGGCACGTTGAGCCCGGTTGCCAGCGCGCGCGTCGCTGGCCCAGACTGGCCTGCCCTCCGCGCGACCCGTCCAGCCCATGATCAGCACTCCCGATTACCGTGCCCTGCTCGACACCGCCATCGCCGAAGCGCGGCAAGGCCTGGCCGAAGGCGGCATTCCGATCGGCGCGGCGCTCTACCACCGCGACGGGCGCCTGCTCGGCTGCGGCCACAACCGGCGCGTACAGGAAGACGACCCATCCGTGCACGGCGAGACCGATGCTTTTCGCAAGGCCGGCCGGCAACGCCGCTATCGCGACACGATCATGGTCACCACGCTGGCGCCGTGCTGGTACTGCAGCGGATTGGTGCGGCAGTTCAACATCGGCACCGTGGTGGTCGGCGAATCGGTGACCTTCCGCGGCGGCATCGACTGGTTGCGCGAGAACGGCGTGGAAGTGATCGACCTGCGAAACCAGGAATGCATCGATCTGCTCGGCGGCTACATCGCGGCGAATCCGGAAGTGTGGAACGAGGATATTGGGGAGTAGTAGCTGGCTCCGCTTCGTGGCGCTGGTATCTGGGTTCTGCCACGCTCTCTAGGAAGGCGTTCTTTTCCTGTTGGCTACGCATTGGCATTTCTGCGGCTTGCGAGGTGGGGGTTATTGAGGGGCGCGCGTTGCTTGGGCGGTTGTATGTGTCGGCTTACGGTGCGGGCACCGCCCTGACGGGAGGGTGGGAAGAGAAAAGCCCGGCTCCCCATTTTCATCGGCCCCCGCCGAATCTCGGCTTCGAGAAGGTCCCCACTGTAGGAGCGGCTTCAGCCGCGACCGAGGGATCCGGCAGTCGCGGCTGAAGCCGCTCCCACAAAGAGCGAGCGACAAGGGTTCCTTCGCCGATGCCCGTTTTTGACACCCGGCAACAGCGGCGACGCGATACTGGCGATCCATTCGAAACCCGGGCCACCATGTCTCCACGCCGACCCTTGCCGATTCCTGCACCGTCGGTCCGGACCCGGCCGGCGCCGGGCCGATGAGCCCGGTCGCGCCGCTGCGGCTGGAGGTGGTCAGCCTGACCGGCCCGATCTGGTCCGGCGAGATCCGCGAGGTCGAACTGCCTGGCAGCGACGGCCGCTTCGGCGTGTTGGTGCGGCATGCCCCGCTGCTGACGACGCTGCGCGAGGGCATGGTGCGGGTCGAACCACTGCAGGGTGAACCGGTGGATATCTATGTGTCCGGCGGCTTCGTCGAGGTGCAGGCGGAGATCGTCACCGTGCTGGCGGACCTGGCCGTGCGCGAAGCGGACTGGGAACGCGCCCAGGCCGAGGCCGCACGGGCGGCGGCGCGCTCGCCGATGGCCCAGGAGTTCACCGATGAGGCCTATATGGCGCTACATATGGAATTGATCCATCGCTATACGCTGGAACTGCGCGGCCGGCACCGGCGCTGAAACCCAGGCCGCGCAACGCCTTCACTATTCTTCATCCGGGCATCAGGCACTTCAGGTGCGGTGCCGGCCAGATGCGCGCTCCCGTCCCAGCCTGGAGCGCCCATGCCTCGCAAGACCCTCGTCCCCTCCTCGTTCGCGACCGTGGTCGCGCTCACGCTGTCGTTGCTGCTGGCGCCCGGCCCGGCTGCGGCGGCCGCGCCGCCGACGCCCGCGCCATCGGGCGATGGCTGGCCGGCCAGCGCCGCCCACGACCCGGCACTGGACCTGGCCCGCGTGCGCGCGTTGGAAGCCAAGGTCGCCGACGGCAGCTTCAAGCAGATCACCAGCGTGATGGTCGTGCACGACGGCAAGCCGGTCTACGAGCACTACTTCGGCGATACCGACGCGCAGACCCTGCACGACGTGCGGTCGGCCACCAAGAGCATCACCGCTTTGTTGGCCGGCATTGCGATCGATCGTGGGCTGCTCGGCGGCGTCGACGATCGCGTGTACGACCGTTTCCCGGAGTTCACCGCCGCCCACCCGGTCGATCCGCGCCTGCGCGCCACCACCCTGGCCGACCTGTTGACCATGAGCACGCTGTGGGAATGCGACGACGAGAATCCCTTTTCCAGCGGCAACGAAGAACGCATGTACGTCACCGAGCACTGGCTGGACTTCGTGCTGGCGTTGCCGGTCAAGGGCTTTGCGCCGTGGATGAAGAAGCCCCAGGACAGCCCGTTTGGACGCTCCTTCGCCTACTGCACGGGCGCCAGTTTCGTCGCCGGTGCCATGATCGAGCGCGCCACCGGGCAGGCGCTGGCGCGCTTCGCCGAGCAGGCGCTGGAGCGGCCGCTGGACATCGCGCAAAGCCATTGGAATACCTCGCCGGAAGGCATCGGCATGGGCGGCGGCGGCACCCGCTACCGCACACGTGACCTGGCCAAGTTCGGCCAGTTGGTGGTCGATGGCGGGCGCTGGCGCGGCCGCCAGGTGGTCTCGCCCGGCTATGTGCAGGCGATGACCACGCCGCACGCCCAGGCCGACGACGATGCCGAGTACGGCTACCAGTGGTGGCGCCTGCATTTCGACGTGGACGGCCGCGACGTGGCGGTGTGGGCGATGTCGGGCAACGGGGGCAACTACGTGTTCGCCTGGCCGGAACGGCATCTGGTCGCGGTGGTCACCAGCACCGCGTTCAATCGTAATTTCGCCCACCAGCAATCGCGGCAGCTGTTCCGCGACCATGTGCTGGCCGCGTTGCGCTGAGCACCGGCGGCGTCACTGCAGGTCGCGTGGACGCCACGCGGCCTGCTCGACCTGCGCGCGCTGGCCCGCGACGTCGCGGTCGATCTCGCCCAGCAGCGCCGTGAAGCCGGTTTCCTGCCGCAGCGGTGCGAACAGCGGCGTGGCCGCCAGCCACGCGCGATCGCGGAAGCCGGCCGCCACCGCATCGCGCAGCGCCGCCAGCGCGGCTTCCGGATGTTGCCGCCGCTGTTCCAGCAAGGCGAGTTCCAGCGCGGCGTCGGACCAGCCGAGCGTGTCGCCGTGCAATCGCTGCACACGCGCTTCCAGCCACTGCGCCGACACCGGCTGTGCGCCGTACAGGGCCGCCAGGGTCGCCGGCATCGACTGGTGCGGCCGCAACCGCGCACCTTCGGCGAATGCGGCCGCCGCCGCAGCCGGGTCGCCGGCGACCAGCGCCAGTTCGCCCTGCAGTCTGGCCAGGGCCGGATGCGGCGTGCCCCGTGCGAGCGCTTGCTTCATCGCGACGGCCGCCTCGTCGACACGACCCTGCGCGAACAGGAAATGCGGCCAGGCGATGTTGGAGAAGACGTTGTCCGGGAACAGTTCGAAGTTGCTGCGGTGGCGGCGCTCGGCCGCGGCCACGAAGCCGAGCAGTTCAAGTTCGCGCGCGACCTGCACATCGCGGAAGCGCACCCGCGCCGGATCGCGTAGCGAGAAATTGCCGTGCAAGGCTTCGGCCAGCCGCCCCTGCTCCTGGTATAGGTAAGCCAGCGAGGCGCGGCTCTTGTCGTCGGCCGGATCCAGTCGCACGGCCTGTTCGTAGCCGGCGACCGCCTGGCGCATGTCGCCGAGGCAATCCATCGCATAGCCCAGCGCTGCCCAGGCGACGGCCTGATGGTCTCCCTTCTCTTGCAGCAGGCGTTGCGCGATCGCCGCAGCCTCCTGCGCCTGCGTGGCATCGCCGTTGTACAGGCAGGTGCGCGCGCTCAGCGCGCGGCTGAGGCCGGCCAGTGCGACCGCGGAGTCGGGGTCCTGCGCCAATGCCTGGCGATACAGGCTGAGGGCGCGCTCGTTGTTGTCGGCCTGGCCGATCCCGGCGTAATACGTTGCGCGTGCCAGGATCGGCGACGGCGACGGCGTGCGTGGGCGCTGCCAGAACCACGCGCCGGCGAGCATCGCGATTACCCCGATCACTGCCAGGGCGATCCCCCAGCGGCGCCGACGCGGCGGCGCGGGACCCGGCGACGGCGCGGCGTTATCGGCTTCCCACACGGTCGGCGCTTCGGCCAGCTGATAGCCCTGCCCCCGCACCGAGCGCAGGTAGCGCGGTCGTCTAGCGTCGTCGCCCAGCGCCTGGCGCAGCAACTTGACGCGCTGGGTCACGGTCTCTTCGTTGACCACCGCCGGCGCCCACACCGCGCGCATCAGTTCATCGAAGCCGACCACGCGTTGGCCTTGCGCAAGCAAATAGGCCAGCAGTTGGAAGCTCAGCCCCGCCACGTCCAGCGGATGGCCATCGCGGCTGACCCGTTGGCGCGGTATGTCGATGTGCAGATCGAACAGTCGGTACGTGGTCATCCGGGGGCGGCGCAGTCAGCGGAAGCGGAGCGGCGATGCTAACAGTGGCGCCTCCCGCTGCGCGGGCTGCGCCCCCAAAGTTCGCTACGCAAAACAGAGCGATTGCTATCGGCTTTGGGTTATCGCCTGCCGTGGGGACGGCATCATTCCATTGGGCTCGGCGGGTTCGACGGCGCCCGGCCCCGACTACGTGGCTGCCTATCCCCGCGGCTTCGCCGCACCCCTTAACAAAGGGACTCTCTACCCGAGACGATGTCGCTCGTTTTTTGTAGGAGCGGCTTCAGCCGCGACCGCGGGTTCCGGCGGTCGCGGCTGAAGCCGCTCCTACAACAGAAGATCTCTCCGGCGCGCCTCCGAACCAAGACTGACACTCAACGCGCCTTGCGCCGTCCTGGCGGGAGGGGGTGGCCAGCGGCCGCGCTCCGTTGCACGTTCCGTCATCCAGGCAATGAAGCCGTCGCCACGGGCGGAGGGAATGAACAGCCGAAAGCGCTTTGCCAACCGAGCCGGGCCAGCCCCCTCCCGTCAGGGCGATGCCCTACCGTAAGCCGACGAAACAAACCGCACACAGCACGCGCGCCTCTCAATAGACCCCCACCTCGCAAGCCGCAGAAATGCGGATGTCCCGCATTGGGCAGAAGAACCAAAAGCAAAAGGCCCGCTTGCGCGGGCCTCATTCCAATGCCATCCGTTCACGGCAGCAAGCGCAGCCATCAGAGGATATAGCGGCTCAGGTCCGGATCCTGCACCAGCTCGCCGAGATGCCCATCGACATAGCCGCGATCGACCGTCACGCTCTGGCCGTCGCGGTCCGGCGCCTCGTAGCTAAGCGTATCGAGCAAGCGTTCCAGCACCGTGTGCAAACGACGCGCACCGATGTTCTCCTGGCGCTCGTTGACCAGGAACGCGATCTCGGCAAGGCGATCGATTGCGTCCACGGTGAAAGCCAACTGCACGCCCTCGGTTTCCAGCAACGCCTCGTACTGCTTGGTCAGCGCCGCCTTCGGCTCGGTGAGGATGCGCACGAAGTCGTCCTTGCTCAAAGCACCAAGCTCGACGCGGATCGGGAAGCGACCCTGCAGCTCCGGGATCAGATCGCTGGGCTTGGCCAGGTGGAACGCACCGGAGGCGATGAACAGAATATGGTCGGTCTTGACCGTGCCGTACTTGGTCGAGACGTTGGAACCCTCGACCAACGGCAGCAGATCGCGCTGCACGCCTTCGCGCGAAACGTCGCCGCCACCGACATTGTCGCCACGCTTGGCGACCTTGTCGATTTCGTCGATGAAGACGATGCCGTGCTGCTCGCAGGCCTCGATCGCCGCGGCACGGATCTCTTCCTCGTTGACCAGCTTGGCGGCCTCTTCCTCGACCAGCATCGGCCGCGCGGCCTTGATCGCCAGCTTGCGCTTCTGCGATTTGTTGCCGCCGAGGTTGGAGAACATTTGCCGCAGCTGCTGGCCCATCTCCTCCATGCCGGGCGGGGTCATGATGTCCATGCTCAGGTTCACCGACAGGTCGAGCTCGATCTCGCGATCGTCCAGCTCACCGGCGCGCAGCATGCGGCGGAACTTGATGCGGGTGTCGTTGTCCTGCGCGGACGGTTCCTGGCGCGCGGCATCCGGATCGAAACCAATCCCGACCGCGCGGCGCGGCAGCAGCGCATCGAGGATGCGGTCCTCGGCGCGTTCCTCGGCCTGGGTGCGCACCCGTACCTTGGCCTGCTCGCGATACAGCTTGACCGCGGTGTCGGCCAGGTCGCGCACGATCTGCTCGACATCCTTGCCGACATAGCCGACCTCGGTGAAGCGCGTGGCCTCGACCTTGACGAACGGCGCGTTCGCCAGCGTCGCCAGCCGGCGCGCGATCTCGGTCTTGCCCACGCCGGTGGGGCCGATCATCAGGATGTTCTTGGGCATCACTTCATTGCGCAGCGCCTCGGGCAGCTGCATGCGGCGCCAGCGGTTGCGCAGCGCGATGGCGACCGCGCGCTTGGCGTCGTGCTGGCCGACGATGTGGCGGTCGAGCTCCTGCACGATTTCGCGCGGAGTCATGGTGGACGAAGCACCTGGATTGGTCATTTTCGACTCGTGATTCATGATTGGGTTTCAGTAGATCGGCACGTGCCGGACCGGGGCGGATCCGCGCTCATCCGAGCCGGACCGACACGCCCCGATCGCGCGTCACAGCTCTTCGACCACGACGTTGCGATTGGTGTAGATGCAGATGTCGCCGGCGATGTTGATCGCCTCGGTGGCGATCGTGCGGGCATCCAGCTCGGTGTGGGCGAGCAGCGCACGGGCCGCGGACAGCGCATAGGAGCCGCCCGAGCCAATCGCGATGATGCCGTCTTCCGGCTCGATCACATCACCGGTGCCGCTGATGATCAACGAGGTCTCGCGGTCGGCGACCGCGAGCAGCGCCTCGAGCTTGCCGAGGCGGCGCTCGGTGCGCCAGTCCTTGGCCAGTTCCACCGCCGCGCGGGTCAGCTGGCCGTGCTTCTCCAGCTTGGCCTCGAACAACTCGAACAGGGTGAAGGCGTCGGCGGCCGCGCCGGCGAAGCCCGCCAGCACCTGGCCGTCGCGGCCGAGCCGGCGCACCTTGCGGGCATTGCCCTTCATCACGGTGTGGCCAAGGGTGACCTGGCCATCGCCGGCGACGGCAACATGATTGCCGCGCCGCACCGAGATGATCGTGGTGGCGTGGAAGACATTCGGGTTCTGACTGGGATCCATTGCGACCTCCGGGAGATCACAAGGACGTGGGGACGCCCGCTAACGGTTCAAGCCGAAGCCGCCGCCCCCCGCTTCGTGCCGCGTTCAGGCACGGTCCGCGCGGCAGGAATAGCAGCCGTAGCGGGCGTTGTGCAGATGGATGTAGGCGACCTGGCGATCGTCCAGGCGCGTGCGCAGCCATCCACCGACCTGCGCACCGTCGAGCACCTCGGCGGCGACGATGCGGTCGCCGCCGTTGTAGGCGCGCAGCGAGATCAGCCGGGACGCCACGTAGGGCGGCACCTCGTCCACCGCCAGTTCGGCCGCCGCGGCGCCGCGGCGGATGAAGATCGGCCCGCTGGCGCGATACGGCGATGCCGCCGGCTGGTGCCAGTACGGCAGCAACAGCAGGTCCTCGCCGACCCGCGCGTCGGTCAGGCTGATCCGGCACGGGAAGCCGCGGTCGGCGCTGGCCACGCAGCGCACCGCGCCGCGCTCGGCCAGCGCGGCCTCGCCCAGTTCGAACAGGGGCAGCAGCGGAAGCGGATCGACGCCGCTGAGACGAAAAGAAGCCATGGCAATCCTGTGATGTCATTGAAGGAACGCCAGCTTGGCCAGGCCCGCGAGCGCACGCTCGCCGCTTTCGGACACCTGTCCGCGACACCCGGCATAGCCGCGACCGATTGCCGCACCTGCACCCTGGCGACGGCATCGCCGCCGCGATTGGCCGACAATGGCCGCCAAGAGATCCCGCCCATGACAACCTCCCTCCCCCCGCGCGCCACGCCCTGCTGCAGCGAAGCCGAAGTCGAAACACTGGTGCACGCGTTCTACGCCGCAGTGCGCGACGACAGCGAGCTCGGCCCGGTATTCGGCGCGCACGTAGATGATTGGCCGACGCATCTGGCGCGCATGGTCGATTTCTGGTCGTCGCTGCTGCGCGGCACCCAGCGTTTCCACGGCGCACCGATGGCCAGGCATCTTGCGCTGCCCGGCCTGAGCGAGGCCTTGTTCCGGCGCTGGCTGCAGTTGTTCGCGCAGACCACCGCCGCGCTCGGCAACCCGCCGATGCAGCAGCTCGCCGACGCGCGCGCCGCGCAGATCGCCAACGGGTTCTGGCAGCGCTATCAGCGCGAGGGCCGCGACGGTTCGGGGCTGGTGGCGTTGCCGCTGGCCGGCGCACGCTGACGCGGATCCGGACGCCGCCCGGGCGGCTCGCTGGCCGAGCTAATCGATGCCTGGCTACTCGCTGGCCGGCTTGCGCCGTTTGGCGCGCGGATGCGCGGCGTCGTAGACCTTGGCCAGGTGCTGGAAATCCAGGTGCGTATAGATCTGCGTGGTGGCGATGTCGGCATGGCCGAGCAGTTCCTGCACGCCGCGCAGGTCGCCGGAAGATTCCAGGATATGGCTGGCGAAACTGTGCCGGAGCATGTGCGGATGCACGTTCTTGAACAGCCCCTGGCGCAACGCCAGCTGCTTGATGCGCACCTGCACCGCGCGCGCGGAGATCTGCGCGCCGCCGCGGCCGGGGAACACCCAGGCGCTGGCGTCGGCGGGGCGGCTTTCCTGTTTCCACTCGGCCAGCGCCCGCAGCGCATGCGAGCCGACCGGCACGCGGCGTTGCTTGCCGCCCTTGCCGAGCACGGTGACGATCGCGGCGGCGGCGTCCAGGTCGCGCCAGTGCAGCGCGCACAGCTCGCTCAGCCGCAGCCCCGAGGAATAGAACAGTTCCAGCAACGCGCGATCGCGCAGCCCCAGCGGTACATCGGTCGGCACCTCGACCAGCCGCACCGCCTCGTCGGCGTCCAATACCTGCGGTAGTTTGCGCGGCGCCTTGGGCGCGCGCAGCTGCGCGACCGGACTGGCGGCAACCCGGCCGTGCTTGAGCAGCCAGGCATAGAAACTGCGATACGCCGAGACGCGCCGCTGCAGGCTTTTCGGCGACAGGCCGCGGCGATGTTCGGCGGCGATGAAGGCGCGCAACTGGTCGGTCTGCAACGCCAACAGGTCATCGACGCCCTGCGCCTGCGCCCACTCGGCCAACGCCGTCAGATCACGGCGATAGGCATCCAGGGTGTGCGCCGACATCCGGCGCTCCACCTGCAGGTAGGAGAGGAAGGCTTCGATCATGACGGGGCGTGGCGGAATCCGCGCGACTGGCGCGTGGGTCCCGGTACTGGCTTCAGCGCGTGAAGCGCTGCAGCGCCACGGCCAACGCCTCGCCCATCATGCGCAGGAACAGCGTGCCCATGCCCGGATAGAACCGGTTCGGGTCATGGCTGCCGACCGCGATCAGACCCACCCCCGGCAGCGGCAGCAGCGCGGTCGATTGCACTTCCTCGGCGGCGTCGCCGTACAGCAAGGCCTGCTTGTCGGCGTGCAGGCGGCCGCAGATCGGCTCGCCTTCGTGCAGGCAGTCGCGGAACGGCGCCAGTCGCGGGTCGCCCTCGCCCAGCACCTGCAACCAGTCGGCCTGCAAGCCATCGACCGGCTGCAGCAACACGATGCGCACGCGATCGCCGTTGAAGTCCTCGGCCAGCGACGCGGCCATCGCCTTGAGCGTGTCGGCGGCGTTGTCCTGCCGCATCAGCGCCAGGGTCAGTTGGTGGGTACGCACCGCCAGGCGCTCGTTGACCTGCGCGTTGCCGGCCAGTTCGGCCAGCCGCCGCGACAGCTCGCGGTTCTTGTCGCGCAACACTTCCAGCTGGTAACTGGCCAGCGAGGCGGTCGGGCCATCGTCGCGCGGCACCACCAGGGTCAGCGCCAGGTCCGGGAACTGTTTGAGGAAGGCTGGGTGGCGCCGCAACCAGGCGGCCACTTCGTGCGCGCTCAGCTTGTCCAGGGTTTCGCTCATGCCTGCCACTCTCCATCGAAGACGAACCGTGCCGGCCCGGACATCACGACCTGGGCCTGCGGCGAGGCCCAGCGGATGCGCAGATCGCCGCCGGGCAACGAAATCACCGCATCGCGATCGATGCGGCCGCGCTGCATCAGCACGACCGCGGCAGCGCAGGCACCGCTGCCGCACGCCAGGGTCTCGCCGACACCGCGCTCGTAGACACGCAGCCGGACGTGACCGCGGTCGATGACCTGGGCGAAGCCGACGTTGACCGACTCCGGAAAGGAAGCGTGCTGCTGCAGCAACGGCCCGATCCGCTCCAGCGGCGCGGCATCGACCAGGCCGACCTCCAGCACCGCATGCGGATTGCCCATCGACACCGCACCGAAACGCAGGCTCTCGCCCTGCAGCGACAATAGGTATTCGTCGCGGCCATGCACGAAGCCGGCCAGCGGGATGCGCGCGGGCTGGAATTCGGGCACGCCCATCGCCACCGCGTACTGGTCCACGCCCAGGCGTTCGACGCGATGCGCGGTGACCGGGCTGTCGATGACGAACTCCTCGCCCTGCGCGGCACCGTCGCGGACCAGCCAGGCGGCCACGCAACGCGCGCCATTGCCGCACTGCTGCGACGGCGAGCCATCGGAATTCCAGATCCGGTACGAGGCGACCGCGGCCTCGCTGAGCGGGGGCTCGATGGTGAGGATCTGGTCGCAGCCGACGCCGAAATGGCGATCGGCCAGCCGGGTGGCCAGCGCCGCGTCGGGCGGCGGCGTGCCGTCGCGCAGGTCAAGGACCACGAAATCGTTGCCGGCGCCCTGCATCTTGGTGAAGCGCAGGCGCGGCGACTGCGGGGAAAGACTCATCGCGGCATTCTCGTCACAGCGGCCTCGTCACAGCGGCCTCGTCACGGCGGCGCCTATCACGGCTTGCCGTCGTCGCCGATCGGCTTCTTGGCACCGTCGACCGGCTGGCTGCTTTCGGCCGGGGTCTGGCTGGCGGCCGGCGTGGCGTCGGGCACCTGCTGGACTTCCACCGGCACCGGCTTCTGCGGCATCACCAGCGGGCCTTTGTTGCCGCAGGCAGCCACGGCCAGGAAGACCGCGCCGACGGCGGCGATGCGGACCAGGTGCCGCGCGAAGAAAGCCTTGGAGTAGGTGTGATTGCTCATGCCGCGGAGTATAGCCCGCTGGAAAATCCATGCCGCAGGCGGATTCAACGGGCAGCGCGCAGCCGACTCAGGCGTCGTGCGGCGGTTCCGGCCGCCACCACAACCACAGGCCCACCACCGCCATGCTGCCGATCGAGAACACCTGCGCCAGCCGCGAGGGCACGCACCACAGCATGATCGCCGCGCACACCAGCATGGTCGCGGTCGCCATCCACTTGGCCTTGCGGCTGACCGCGCGGTGGGTCTGCCACTGCACGATCGAAGGCCCGAAACGCGGGTGCGTGACCAGCCAGCGGTGCAGCCGTTCGGAGCCGCGCGTGGCGGCCCAGGCCGAGATCAGCACGAACACCGTGGTCGGCAGGCCGGGCACGAAGATCCCCACGATGCCCACGCCGAGGCTGGCGTAGGCCAGCAGCCACCACGCCCAGCGGAACCGCACCGGCCGCACCTCGACCGGCTGCGGCGGCAAGGGTTCGCGAGGCAAGGGTTCGCGAGGCAGGGACGTCATGGCCACAGGATAGCGCCGGCGACCGCGCGATCAGCGCGCGGTCGGGTCCACGCCCAGTTGGTCGAGCACGAACGCGTAGGACTCGGCGAGCTCGCGATAGCGCCGGAAGCGCCCCGACTTGCCGCCATGGCCGGCATCCATGTTGGTGCGGAACACCACCGGATGCGTGCCGGTGTCGTGTTCGCGCAGCCGCGCCACCCACTTGGCCGGCTCCCAGTACTGCACCTGCGAATCCCACAGGCCGGTGCCGACGAACAACGCCGGATAGGCCTGGCGCTTGATGTTGTCGTACGGCGAATACGACAGCATGTACTCGTAGTACTGCGGCTGCTCGGGGTTGCCCCACTCGTCGTACTCGTTGGTGGTCAGCGGGATGGTCGGGTCGAGCATGGTGGTGACCACGTCCACGAACGGTACCTGCGCGACCATCACCCGGTAGTCCTGCGGGGCGATGTTGGCGACCGCGCCCATCAGCAGGCCGCCAGCGCTGCCGCCGGAGGCGGCCACGCGATCCTTGGCGGCATAGCCCTGCGCGACCAGCGCGCGGGTGACGTCGATGAAGTCGTTGAAGGTGTTCTTCTTGTGCAGCAGCTTGCCGTCGTCGTACCACTGGCGGCCCATTTCCTGGCCGCCGCGGATGTGCGCTATCGCGTAGACCACGCCGCGGTCGAGCAGGCTGACCACCGGCAGGTTGAAGCCCGGGTCCATCGACGCGCCGTAGCTGCCGTAGCCGTACTGGTACAGCGCGGCGGTGCCGTCCTTGTTGAAGCCCTGGCGATAGACCAGCGAGACCGGCACCTTGACGCCGTCGCGCGCGGTCACCCAGACCCGCTCGGTGACGTAGCGCGACGGGTCGTAGCCGATCACCGGCTGCTGCTTGAGCAGGCGGCGCTCGCCGGTGCGCACGTTGAGCTCGTAGGTGGTCGCCGGCGTGGTCAGCGAGGTGTAGCCGTAGCGCAGCCAGTCGGTGTCCGGTTCGGAATTGATCGACAGCCCCATCGAATACGCGGGCTCATCGGCCTTGACGTATTCCTGAGCGCTGCCTTCGCGCAGCAGGCGCACGCGCTCCAGGCCGCCGGAGCGCTCCTCGATGGCGGTGAAACCATCGAACAGCTCGTAGCCTTCGATGTAGACGCTGTCATCGTGGGCCACCCAGTCCTTCCATTGCTTGCGCGAGGTGCCGTCGCTGGGCGCGGTGACCAGCTTGAAGTTCTTGGCGCCGTCGGCATTGGTGCGGATCACCCAGCGGCCGTCGTAGTGGTCGGCTTCGTATTCGACGTCGCGCTCGCGCTTGGCCAGCACGGTAAACTGCTTCGGGTCGGCGGCCGGCGCATAGCGCAGTTCCGAGGACACCGTGCTGTCCACGCCGATGGTGATGTAGCGGTCGTCGCGCGAGCGGCCGATGCCCATGTAGAAGCTGTCGTCGTGCTCTTCGTAGACCAGCTCGTCGGCACTGGCCGGGGTGCCCAGCACGTGCTTCTTGACGCGCACGGTGAGCAGGGTCTCCGGGTCGTTCTCGACGTAGAACACGGTGCGGTTGTCGTCGGCCCAGACCAGGTTGGCCGACACCCCGCCGATCTGGTCCGGATAGACCTCGCCAGTGTCCAGGTTCTTGAAGCGGATCGTGTACTGGCGGCGGCCCACCGCGTCCTCGGCCCAGGCCAGCAGGCGGTTGTCCTGGCTGACTTCGGCGTCGCCGACGTTGAAGTAGTCCTTGCCGGCGGCCATCGTGTTGATGTCCAGCAACACCTGCTCGGCGTCGAACTGGCCGGCGGCGTTGTCGCGCTGGATCGAGGCCGCGTCGACGCCGTCGCCGGCGCGGCGGCGCGCCTGGATCGGGTAGTCCTTGCCGGTCTCGAAACGGCTGTAGTACCACCAGCCGCGCTCGCGGTACGGCACACTGGCGTCGTCCTGCTTGATGCGCGCGACGATCTCGTCGTAGAGCTTGTCCTCCAGCGGCTTGAGCGGGGCCATCACCTGGTCGGTGTAGGCGTTCTCGGCCTGCAGGTAGGCGAGCATCGCCTTGTCCTGGCGCTCGTCGTCGCGCAGCCAGTAGTACTCGTCGGCGCGGCTGGCGCCGAACGGCGCCTTGACGTCGTGCGGATGCTGCGGCGCCTTGGGCGGGGCCAGGTCGGCGGCTTGGACGGAGCTGAGCGGCTGGATCATCAGGATGGCAACAAGTAGTGACGGAGCAAGCTTCATGGGTGGGGATCCTTCCGGTGAACCCAAGGTGGGCCTGAACGGGCAGTCTGTGCGCAGGTCCGGGGCGCCGCAAGCGCCGGGCGCCGCGGGGTGGACACGCCCGCCGCGAACCGGGCGGCGGACGGCGATCGCCTATCATCCGGGCAATGGACAATCGCTCGACACCGCTGCCCGCGCCCTATAGCCGCCGCAGCCAGGACATCGCCCCCTTCCACGTGATGTCGTTGCTGGCCCGCGCGCAGGCGCTGGAGCAGCGGGGGCACGATGTGATCCACCTGGAGATCGGCGAGCCGGACTTCACCACCGCCGCGCCGATCATCAGCGCCGGCCAGGCCGCGCTGGCCGCCGGCCACACCCGCTATACCGCGGCACGCGGGCTGCCGGCGCTGCGCACGGCGATCGCCGGCTTCTATCGGCAGCGGCATGGCCTGGATATCGACCCCGAACGCATCCTGGTGACGCCCGGCGGCTCGGGCGCGTTGCTGCTGGCCAGCAGCCTGCTGGTCGATCCCGGCCGGCACTGGCTGCTGGCCGATCCCGGCTACCCCTGCAATCGGCACTTCCTGCGGCTGGTCGAAGGCGGCGCGCAACTGATACCGACCGGGCCGGACACGCATTACCAGCTGACCCCGGGGCATGTGGTGCAGTACTGGAATCAGGACAGCGTCGGCGCGCTCGTCGCCTCGCCCGCCAACCCCACCGGCAGCGTGCTGTCGCGCGACGAACTGGCGACGCTATCGCAGGCGCTGCGCGCGCGCGGCGGCCACCTGGTGGTCGATGAGATCTACCACGGCCTGACTTACGGGCTGGACGCATCCAGCGTGCTGGAAGTGGACGACGAAGCGTTCGTGCTCAACAGTTTTTCCAAGTACTTCGGCATGACCGGCTGGCGGCTGGGCTGGCTGGTGGCGCCGCCGGCCGCGGTGCCGGAGCTGGAGAAGCTCGCGCAGAACCTCTACATCAGTGCGCCGAGCATGGCCCAGCACGCGGCGCTGGCCTGTTTCACGCCCGAGTCGATCGCGGTGTTCGAGGCGCGCCGGCACGAATTCCAGGCGCGCCGCGACTATCTGCTGCCGGCACTGCGCGCGCTCGGCTTCCGCATCGCGATCGAGCCGCAGGGCGCGTTCTACCTGTATGCGGACATCGGTGCGTTCAGCGAGGATGCGGAGGCGTTCTGCGCGCACTTCCTGGAAACCGAGCACGTCGCCTTCACCCCCGGCATCGATTTCGGCCACCACCTGGCACGGCGCCACGTGCGCATCGCCTACACGCAATCGCTGCCGCGGCTGCAGGAGGCGGTAGCGCGGATCGAACGCGGGTTGGCGCGGTTGTAGGATTGGCTTAGCCGCGACCGCGCATCGCCGTTACAGCGGTGTGCAGGCGCACGCGTCAGCGCCACCGATTGAGCTGTGCGTCATTGACCAGGATCATCCGCGCCACCCGATAGCGCACATGCGGCAGGTCGAGCGGATCGCATTGTTCGATGATCTCACCGGTGAGCGCATTGAACTGCGGCCAGAACTGCTCGCGATGATGCAGCTTCTCCAGCCACGGCGGCAGCATGCATTCCAGGTGGTCCAGCTGGCGATCCAGCTCCGCGCGCGTGCTCATCGTTGCGCCCTCGGCCAATGCAATACGAGCTGGTGTTCGCGGCCGTCGTCGTGCAAGGGGCAACGCAGGTCGGGCAGTGGTTCGCCGTCGAGCTCCAGGCGGGCCAGGGCGGCATCGTGCTGCAGGATTTCGATCGCGTATGCGCTGCCGCCGTAGCGATAGCGTATTCGATAGCCAGCCCAGTCCGGCGGAATGCACGGCCGCAACGCCAGCCACGCCCCTTCGCGATGCAAGCCCAGCAGCGACTCGGTCAGCAGCCGGTACATCCAGCCGGCCGAGCCGGTGTACCAGGTCCAGCCGCCGCGTCCCTGGTGCGGCGCCACGGCGTAGACGTCGGCGGCCAGCACATAGGGTTCGACCTTGTAGCGCTCGACCCCGGCCGGATCCAGGGCATGCTGGATCGGGTTGATCAGGCTGGCCAGTTCCCAGGCGCGGCGCGTGTCGCCCAGCTCGGCGAAGGCCATCGCCGCCCATACCGCGGCATGCGTGTACTGCCCGCCGTTCTCACGCACGCCCGGCACGTAGCCGCGGATGTAGCCGGGATCGTTGTGGCCGTGGTCGAACGGCGGATCCAGCAACTGCACGACGCCAGCGTCCGGCTTGACCAGGTGCTGGTACAGCGAATCCATGGCCTGCTGGCTGCGCTCGGCACCGCCCGCACCGGACAGCACCGACCAGCTCTGCGCGATCGAGTCGATGCGGCACTCTTCGTTGCCATCGGCGCCGAGCGGCGTGCCGTCGTCGAACCAGGCGCGGCGATACCACTGGCCATCCCAGCCATGCCGCTGCAGGTTGTCCTGCAGGCGCTGCGACTGCGAAGCGCAGTAGCCGGCGAATTCGTCGTCGCCGCGCGCTTCGGCAAGCAGCGCAAAGCGGCGCAATGCGGCGCACAGGAAGAAGCCCAGCCACACGCTTTCGCCGCGGCCACCGATCCCGACCCGGTTGAGGCCGTCGTTCCAGTCGCCGCTGCCCATCAAGGGCAGTCCGCGCTCGCCCACCAGCTCGCAACCGCGGCGCAGCGCCAACACGCAGTGCGCATACAGCGAGTCCGGGCTGCCTGTCTCGCGCGGCAGGTCGTAGTACGACTCCTCGTCGCTGTTGAGTGGGCGCCCCTCGATGAAACCGACCGGCTCATCGAGCACGCCGTGGTCGCCGCTGTGCGCCACGTAGCGGCATACCGCCACCGGCAACCACAGGTAGTCGTCCGAGCAGCGCGTGCGCACGCCCCGGCCCTGCGGCGGATGCCACCAGTGCAGCACGTCGCCCTGGACGAACTGGTGCGCCGCGCTGAGCAGCAGATGCGCGCGGCTCAATGCCGGTTGCGCATGCACCAGCGCCATCGTGTCCTGCAGCTGGTCGCGGAAACCGAAGGCGCCGCCGGACTGGTAGTAGCCGCTGCGGCCGAGATAGCGGCTGGCCAGGGTCTGGTAGAGCAGCCAGCCGTTGGCGAGCAGGTCCACCGCCGGATCCGGCGTGCTGACCTGCACGCTGCCCAGGGTGGCGTCCCAGTGCTCGCGCACCGCCGCCAGCGCGCGTTGCGCTTGCAGGCTGCCGCGCGTGTCGGCGGCCAGCTGCGCGGCATGTTCACCGCTGCGCCCGGCGCCGAGCCGGAACACGGTCTCGAACGTCTGCCCGGCCACCAGCGTCACCGGCACCTGCAATGCCGCGCACGGATCCAGGCCCGCGCCATGGCGGCCGGACAGGCGCTCGCGCAGCATCGCCGCCGGTGCCCCGAGGTGGCCATTGCGACCCAGGAATTCGCCGCGGTCGGCACTGAAACTGTGCGCGTCGGCATCGACATCGAAGAACGCCACGCGCCCCTCGAAATCGCTGTTGTATGGGTTGCGCGCGGTCAACAGCCCGCTGGCCGCGTCGAACTCGCTGACCACGTGCATGCGCGAACGTACGCGCAGGTCTCCCAGCACCCATTCGACATAACCGGTGGCGCTGAGCCGGCGCGCGCGCCCGGACAGATTGCGCAAGCGCAGCAACGAGTACTTCACCGGTTGCTGCAGGTCGACATACACCCACAGCTCGCTGGCGATGCCGTCCTCGACATGCTCATAGACGCTGTAGCCGAAGCCGTGGCGGGTGCGGTAGTCACCGCCGCCCGGGCAGGGCAGCGCAGTCGGCGACCACACCGCGCCGCTGTCCTCGTCACGCAGGTAGAACGCCTCGCCGGCACTGTCGCTGACCGGGTCGTTGTGCCAGGGCGTGAGCCGGAACTCGTGCGCGTTCTCCAGCCAGGTGTAGCCGCAGGCACTCTCGCTGAGCACGCAACCGAACTGCGCATTGGCGATGACGTTCGACCATGGCGCCGGCGTCGTGCGGCCCGCGCCCTGCTCGATCACGTACTCTCGACCGTCCGCGGCGAAAGCGCCGATGCCGTTGTCGAACAGGCGCTGGCCGGGATCGGCGGCCGCGCCGGCCGCACCGTCCGGGTCTTCCGACGGCAGACCGGTGACCACGTCCGCCAGCGTCGAAGGCATTGCCGCAGACGGCGTACTGCTGGCGGACAACAGCGGTGGCAGCGCGCGCTCCGGCGCCGGATACCGCTCCAGCTGCGCGGCGAGGCTGCCGTGCTGGTCGCTGATGATCGCGCGCGCCACCACCTGCAGCAGGATGCGATCTTCGTCGGAGATGTGCTCGGCCGGGCGCACGAAGATGCCACCGGGGCGGTCCAGCACATTGGCCTCCGGATCGGCCGACACCATGCCGACGATCTGGTCCTGCAACTGTTGCCGATAGCCGGCCTGGCTCTCGTTCCAGATCACCAGGTCCACGCGTAGGCCTTTCAGGCGCCAATAGGCGTGCGCCTGCACCATCTGCCGCACCAGCTCGATGTTGTCGGTGTCGGCCACGCGCAGCAACACGATCGGCAGGTCGCCGGAAATCGCATGCCCCCACAGGCCGGGCTGGCCGCGCCGGTTGCGCGCCAGCAACTCCGGCTCGGCGCGCAGCAGCGGATGGGTATACAGCACCAGCCCGGCCAGTCGTTCGTACAGCAAAGCATCGGCTTGCGAGGCGTTGATCTGGCGACGCACCACCTGGCTGTGGGTCAGCGCCAGATCGAATACCCGGTCGGCCAGGCGCCGGTCGCGATATTTGTCGACCAGCGCCGCGCAGGCGGCGCGGTCCGCTTCCATGCCGTACACCATGTCGATCTGTGCGCGCTGTTCCGGCGCCAGCTCGATCCGGCAACGGATCGCCACGATCGGATCGAGCACCGAACCGGCGGTGCCGGACAGCGCTTCGAGGTCGTCCAGCGCCTGCGGTCGCCGCGGGCTGCGGCCGCGGCCGAGGAAGCGCGCGCGATCGGTCTCGTAGGAGATCGCGCTGATGTCGGCATCGTGCACCGCGACCAGGTGCAGCATCCACGGCGCCAGCTCCTCGTGCGAGCGCGGACGCCGCGTGCATAGCAGCGCCTGCTTGTCGGCCAGGATCTCGCTTTGCACGAACAGGTTGCCGAAGGCCGGGTGCATTTCATCGGCGATCGCCGGCGCCAGCACCACCTCGGCATAGGTGGTGATCTCGATGACCCGGCGCTGGCGCGAACGGTTGCTGATGCGCAGGCGCCGCAGCTCGACATCGTCCTCGGCGGAAATCGCGATTTCCAGGTGCGTGTCGTAGCCCTGGTGATGGCCGCGGAATTCGGCCTTGGCATCGGAGAAGATCGCCTCGTAGCCCTCCACCGCGACACAGGTCGGCTGGTGGGTGGCCGACCACACCTGGCCGCTGCCGACGTCGCGCAAATAGCAGAACGTGCCCCAATGGTCGCGCGTGCTGTCTTCGCGCCAGCGCGTGACTGCCACGTCGCGCTTGCGGCTGTAGCCGCCGCCGGCGCTGCTGAGCATGCCGTGGTAGCGGCCGTTGGAGAGCAGTTGCACGCCCAGGCGACTGCGGTCCGGATCGCGGATGACCCGCAACGGCGCCTCGATGTCGGCCGCCGCGCTGCGGCTGCCGGCACTTTCCACCGAATGCGGATGGAACACGCCGGTACGCGGCACGCGCTCCTGCAACAGCAACAAGGTGGCCTGCACCTGCGCATCGGCGACGAAGCGCCGCTGCATCGGTTGCCCGCACAACAGGTAGTCCAGCGACAGCAGTGCCATGCCTTGGTGATGCGACATGTACGAGCGCACCAGCACATGGTCCTGCCCGCGCGGCACCCGCGCTGGCGTGTAGTCGATCGCCTCGTACAGGCCGAAGCGCCCACCGAAGCCCAGCCTGGAGAGCGACTGCAGGTTCTGGCAGGCCGGCACCGGCGCGACCATCAAGGCCATCGCACTGGCATAGGGCGCCACCACCAGGTCCTGGGCGAGTCCGCGCTTGAGCCCAAGCCCCGGCACGCCGAACGCGCGGTACTGGTAGTTCAGGCGTGCATCGACCGCGTTGTAGCCCGACTCGGACACACCCCACGGCACGCCGCGGCGTGCGCCGTAGCCGACCTGTGCGCGCACGACCTGCTGCGCGGTTCGGTCCAGCAGGGTATCCGGGTAACTCGGCATCACCAGCTGTGGCATCAGGTACTCGAACATCGAGCCGCTCCACGACAGCAAGGCAGCGCCGCCTTCGACCTCGGTCATCTGCCGGCCCAGCGCGAACCAGCTCTCCTGCGGCAGCTGGCCCTGCGCGATGGCCACGAAGTTGCACAGTCGCGCCTCGGAAGCGAGCAAGTCGTATTGCCCGGCATCCAGGCGCCGCTCGTCGACGTTGTAGCCGATGGCCAGCAAATGGCTGGCACGGTCGTACAGGAAGTCGTACTCCATCTGCGCGAGCTGCCCGGCCAGATGCGCCAGCCGTTCCAGTTGCAGGATGCGTTCACTGGCACGTGCCTGCAGGGCGGCATCGGCGTCCTGGCGACGCAGTTGGCGCAGCGTGGGGATCGCCGCGACTGGATCGTGCGCGGGCATTGCGGCGGCGGGCAGCCAGCGATGCAGGTCGGCCCGGGCAGCATCGCAGTCCTGCTGCAGCGCGTGGGCGCAACGCAAGGCTTCGCCACCGAGGTCTGTTGCCGCGGTGATGATCGCCTGCGCACTGTCGCGCAGACCGGACAGGCCTTGGTCGAGATCCGCCAACGACACATCCGGCCGCTCGCGCAGCAGCGCCAGCGATGCATCGAAACTCGCGCACGCGGCCAGCAGCGAGGCACGGCCGGCCGCGGCTTCCTCCAGCACGCCGAGCGTGTCGGCGAGGCCGTCGAGCAACCGCGGCGCGACCACCGGTGCATCGATCGCCGCCAGCAAGCCCTGCCGTAGCGTGAGCAGGTGCCCGGCCAGGTTGCCACTGTCCACGGTCGACACGTAGCGCGGCGGCAGCGGCTGCAGGGTCTGGGTGTCGTACCAGTTGTAGAAGTGGCCGCGATGGCGCGGCAGCCTTTCCAGCGTCGCCATTGTCTTGCGGCTGCGCTCGATCAGTTCGCCGGCCGGCAGATAGCCCAGGTCGTAGGCGGCCAGGTTGGCCAGCAGCGACAAGCCGATATTGGTCGGCGATGTCCGGTGCGCCACCATCGGCGCCGGGTACTCCTGCAGGTTGTCCGGCGGCAGCCAGTGGTCGTCCTCGCAGAAATGGGCGGCGAAGAAATCCCAGGTACGCCGCGCCAGCCGGCCCAGGTAGACCAGCTGCACCGGCGCCAGCTCGGTGCCGCGCTGCGGCGGCGGCTGGCCCAGCCACGCCATCAGCCACGGCGACAGCGCCCAGCCCAGCAGCAGTGGCGCGGCGGCCCACAACGCCAGCGGCGCCATCCGGGCCAGCACGAGTGCCACGCCCAGCGCCAGCAGTGGCGCGATCGCCATCGCGCGCCATTCGGCGTGCTTGCCGGCACGCAGGGCACGCTCCACTTCACTGGACGGATTCCACTGCAGCAGGTGACGCCGGCTGACCATCGTCCGCCACAGCGTGCGAGCGATCGCGGATAGGGTGAACGCGGCTTCGTAAGGCAGGCAGGCCACGCTGACCGCCGCGCGCAGCAGCTGCCGCCATGTGCTGGCGGCGACTTGGCGCAGATGCAGCGACAGCGTCGAGTCTTCCGGCCGGTGCAGCGCCGCATGCAGTGCCGGCAACAGCACCGGCGCGACCCATAGCGCCAGCAGCCACAGCGTCCAGGCCCAGGGCGCGGGCGACCGTAACCATCCACCCACGAACAGCGCCGCCGCCGCGATCGGCAACAGGCTGCGGCGCAGGTTGTCGAGCAGCTTGCCGCGCGACAGCCAGGACAACGGGTTGCGCTCGTAGCGCTCGCGGCGTCCCTGCGCCAGCGGCACCCACGGCAGCAGCCACGGCCACAGCTGCCAATCGCCGCGGATCCAGCGCGCACGGCGGCGCGCATCGCTCAGGTAGCGCGCCGGATGGTTCTCGAACAATTGCACGTCGCTGATCAGTCCCGCGCGCGCATAGCAGCCTTCCAGCAGATCGTGACTCAGGATGCGGTTGTCCGGGAAGCGATCGGCCAGCACCGCCTCGAACGCATCGACTTCATAGATGCCCTTGCCGATGAAGGAGCCTTCGGCGAACAAGTCCTGGTACACGTCCGACACCGTGCCGCTGTACGGATCGATGCCCGGCTCGCTGCCGAACATGCGCGCGTAGCGCGATTCCTCGCCGCCGCTCATGCTGCTGCCCATGCCCGGCTGCAGGATGCCGTAGCCGCGCTCGATGCGGCGCCGGCGCGGGTCCATCCGTGGCCGGTTCAACGGATGCGCCATCGCGGCGACGAACTTGCGTGCGGCATCGCGCGGCAACTGGGTGTCGCTGTCCAGGGTGATCACGTAGCGCACGTTGGCCAGCACCGCGGTCATGCCGCAAATGCGCTGGAAGTCGCGCGCCGGGTCATCGTCCTGGCTGCGCAGCAGGCGGTTGAGCGCGGCCAGCTTGCCGCGCTTGCGCTCGGCACCCATCCAGCAGCGCTCACCGGCATTCCACAGGCGCGGACGATGCAGCAGGAAGAAGCGATCACCGTGCTCGGGCGCATAGCGCAGGTTCAATTGCTCGATGTGCCGCGCCGCCTGTTCGACCAGCGCGTCGTCGCCCGGCATGGCCTGTTGCGGGGCATCCAGGAAATCGGTGAGCAAGGCGAAGTGAAGGTGCTCGTCGCGGTTGGCCAGGAACCTCACTTCCAGCGCCTCGGCCAGTGCATCGGCTTCGGCGAGGCTGCTGATCAGGCTGGGAATGACCACCAGCGTGCGGCAGTCCGGCGGGATGCCCGCCGACAGGTCCAGCCGCGGCAGCGCGCGCGGCGGCACCCGCAGCGTCACCATCCAGTTGACCAGCGCGACCCCCAGCTCGCTGAAGGCCAGCAGCGCCAGCAATGCCATCGGCCACAGCAGCGCGGCATGCTGCCCGCTGCGGTACCACGGCCACAACAGCGCAAGACTGAAGCCCGCGGCCAGCACGACCACCGGCAACAGGTAGTACGGCAATGGCGTGCGCAGCGGCGTCAGCCTGATCCGGCGCGGCGCGGCGACCGGCACCTCGGCCGCCACTTTCGCCTGCGCCTGCCGGCGTCCGTCGTCGACCAGGTAATAGCCCACGTGGGCGGCCGCGCCCTGCGCTGCGCTCGCTGCCGAGGCGTCCCGCGCCTCGCCTGTCGGCATCACGGCGTCCTGCGCCGTTTCTGGCCCAGCAGCCTCCTGCGCCGTGCCTGGCGCGGCCCCGTCCTGCGCCAGGCCCAGGATCAACGCTGCCACCCGCACCTCGCCGACGCCATGGCGTCGCGCCAGCTGCTCCACCACGTGCCGGTAGTGATCGCGGGTGCCGAAATCCATCCGCGCGTAGACCCCGGCCGGGTCCTGCCGCAGCGTGCGCTCGACCACGCTCATTGTCTCGACGAACTCGCGCCAGTCCATGTGGTCGAGGAAACGCAGGCTGCCGATGCTGTTGCTGATCGACACCTGGTTGGCCGCCTGGCGCTGGCTTTCCGCATGCACCAGCCCCTCCACGCTGTCGCCGGCCTCGGCCACCCATTGCTCGATCCATGCCTGCGGCATCGACAACACCGCGCCGCCGCCTTGCAGTCCGCGTTTCAGCTCGGCCACGAACGCGCCCGACAGCGGTGGATCCGAACGCGCCATGTCCGCGACCACCAGCACTACGTCCTTCGGGCTATTGGCCGCGGTGCGGTTGAACCTGCGCACCCAGGTGCCGGCGAGCCGGTGGTGCTCGCCCTCGCGCATGACCTGCACCGCGATCCGCCGCAGGTTGTCGATCAGCGCCAGCCGCAACATGATCGGGATCGCCCACAGCTCGCCCAGCGTCAGCGGTGTGACGGTCTGGTAGGCGGCGACGAAGCGGCTGAGCATCACCGCATCGATACGGCCATCGCTATGGGCGATCGCCTCGCTGGCCAGGTCGTATACCCGCGGCAGGCCGGCGGACGCTCCGCGCTCCAGGTTCGGCAGTTCGCGGCTGTAGCCGACCGGCAAATGGCGCCGCGCCAACCGCATCTGCTCGGCGACCAGGTAGTAGTTGTCCAGCAGCCATTCGCCGGCCGGATTGATCCGTACCTCGTCCTGCGCCATCCGCGCCAGCATCGCCGCAACGGCATCGAGCTGGACCTCGTTCTTCTTCAGCTGCAGCAACAGCCGCGCATCCGACGGACGGGCGCTGATCCGGTGCCTGGCGGCCAGGACGCGCCCATACAGCGCCATTTGCTCGGCACTGAACAGCGCGGCCCGCAAGGGTTCTCGATCGGTCGGCTGCGCCGCGGAATGCAATCCACGCCTTCGCTGCAAACGCCACCGTTGTACCTGCAGTCCGACCCTGGAACGAAGCATCTTCCAGCGGGAAGACATGGATGGCCACCTGAGCGGCTAGAGGGCCGTCTGCCTCGATCATGCGCCCCGCGTACGACCAGGCGCGTGAAGGATGGCGACGATCGCCTCGCGCAGGTGGCGCGGTGCAGTACTGCGCGCGGCTCAGGGCTCGCAGGCGGCCAGGTCGAAGAATTGCCGGGCGGTGGCTTCGCGTTGATCCGATGCGGCGCGATACCACAGCGCTTCGCGCAGATCGGGCAACAGGAAGTGCGCGGGCGCCGGCTCACCACGGCGTGGCAGCTTGCTCGACAACAGATACCCGGCGTCGGTGCCGATGTATTCGATATCGCCGAGCGGGCGCGGACCGCCATCCGGATCGGGCGCGCGCCATTGCGGCGCGGTCACATCGGTCGTCGACGCCAGGTGCAGGCGAGCATCGCTGCCGCCCGGGTACGGCAGGAAGTCGTAGTCGCGGCCCGTGCGCGTGGAGTGCAGCCGCAGCGCCAGCCCCGATGGCCAGTCCGGCGTCGTGTCCACGACGAGGAAGCGCGCGCTGACCGCGGGATCCTCGCGCAGCACATAGCGCGCATGTTCCGGCACGCAGGACGCGGCCAGGCCGAGCATCAGTGTCATTCCCAGCATTGGTATCCTCCAGAAGCGAAACGACCGGCGAGTGCCGGCCGTTCGCGAGTGTTGCGGTAATGGCTTATTCGCCGCCCAACCGTTCCCACAGGAAACTGTAGGCCAGCGCCGCCATGTGCGCGGCCTGCGCGTTGTTGGCCGCACCGCCGTGGCCGCCTTCGATGTTCTCGTAGTAGGTCACGTCCTTGCCGGCGGCGATCATCTTGGCCGCCATCTTGCGCGCATGGCCCGGGTGTACGCGGTCGTCGCGGGTCGAGGTGAGGAAGATCACCGGCGGATAGGCCTTCTTCGCGTCGAACAGGTGGTACGGCGAGAAGGTCTGGATGAACTTCCAGTCATCGGTGTCGGGATTGCCGTACTCGGCCATCCACGAGGCACCGGCCAGCAGATGGCTGTAGCGCTTCATGTCCAGCAACGGCACCTGCACCACCACCGCGCCGAACAGCTGCGGATACTGCACCAGCATGTTGCCGGCCATCAGGCCGCCGTTGCTGCCGCCCTGCACGCCCAGGTGCGCCGGCGAAGTGATCTTGCGGTCGATCAGGTCCTGCGCCACCGCCGCCATGTCCTCGTAGGCCTTGTGGCGGTTCTGCTTGAGCGCGGCCTGGTGCCAGCGCGGGCCGTATTCGCCGCCGCCGCGGATGTTCGCCACGACATACACGCCGCCCTTTTCCAGCCAGGCGCGGCCCAGCCCGCCGGAATAGTTCGGGGTCATCGAGATTTCGAAGCCGCCATAGGCGTACAGCAGCGTCGGCGTGCGGCCGTCGGCCTTGAGGTCCTTCGGCCGCACCAGGAAGTAAGGCACGCGCGTGCCGTCCAGGCTGGTGGCGAAGTGCTGTTCGATCACGTCGCGGCTGGCGTCGAAGAACGCTGGCATCGTCTTGAGCACTTCCGGCGCCTGGCCGACCTGGGCCAGCGACAGCGTGGTCGGGGTCAGGTAGTCGGTGGCGGTCAGCCACAACGCGTCGCTGTCGTCGTCGTCCACCGCGCCGACCTCGATCGTGCCGAACGCCGGTGCGCCGACGAAGGCACTCTTCTTCCAGCCGCCCTCCCCCGGGGTCAGCACGCTCAGGCGGTTCTTGACGTCCTCGAGCACGTTGAGCACGAGGTGGTTGCGGGTCCAGGTGAAGCTGGCCAGCGAAGTGGTGTCGGTCGGCTCGAACAGCACATCGAATTCGCGCTTGCCGGCCATGAAGTCGTCGAACTGGGTCGCCAGCAGCGAGCCGGCGGCATAGGTCTTGCCACCGACGGTCCACGGCTCGCGCAGCTCCAGCGTCAGCCACTCGCGCTTGACGCCCTTGTTGGCGGAATTGGGCGCATCGATCTTGACCAGGTTTCCACCCGGATCACGCAGATACAGCTCATCGTTGTAGAAGGCCAGCGTGCGGCTGACGAAATCGCGCTCGAAACCCGGCGTGTCGTCATGCATCGCGGCGATGTACATGTCGTCCGGCTTGCCTTCGTAAACCGTCTGCGCGGCAGCCAGCGGCTCGCCGCGGCGCCAGCGCTTGACCACCCGCGGATAGCCGGAGCTGGTCATCGAGCCGGCGCCGAAATCGGTGAACACGTAGACCGTGTCCGCATCGATCCAGCCCAGCGCGCCCTTGGCCTCGGAACGGAAGAAACCGTTCTTGACCCACTGCTTGTCGACCAGGTCGAACTCGCGGGTGACGTCCGCATCGCTGCCGCCGCGCGACAGCGCGACCAGGCAGCGCCGGTAGTCCGGCCGCAGGCAATCGGCGCCGTGCCAGACCCATTGTTCGTTCTCGGCCTGGTTCAAGGCATCCAGGTCGATCACCGTCTCCCACGTCGGGTTCGGCTTGCGGTACTCCTCCAGCGTGGTGCGCCGCCACAGGCCGCGCGCGTGCTGGCGGTCCTTCCAGAAGTTGTAGTAGTGGTCGCCGATCTTCTGCACGCCGGGGATCTTGGCGTCGGAATCCAGCACTTCGCGGATGCCCGACTCCATCTGCTTGAACTGTGGCGTCGCGGCCAGCCGCTGTTCGCTGCGTGCGTTCTGGGCCTTGACCCAGTCCAGCGCCTTGGCGCCGCTCACGTCCTCCAGCCAGGCATAGGGATCTTGGGACATGTCGGGCTCCTCGGCGTGCGCGCTGGCGGCGGTGATCAGACCTGCCACCAGGCAGACTGCGGCGAACTTGGGCATCGGCCCCTCCTGAAAGACAGGGCCCAGACGCTAACATGCCGGTCGCGCGCAGCCGCCCTGCCGAAAGTCCGGGGTAGCCGCTACGGCGCTCGCGCTCAAGCCGCCCGCGCCCAGCCCCGTGCGACCACCGCGCGCCGCCGCGCCTGCGGCAGGCGCCGGCGCCGCGGCACCGCACGCACATCCGTCGCCGCGCCCAGGCGCGGCAACCTGAAGCGGTAAAGCGCCCACCACGCGACCATCGGCATGCCGACCAGCCACAGCGGCCACCATCCCAGCCAGGCGTTGTAGCCACGCGCGGCGGGCCACACCAGCACCAGCGCCAGCCCGGCCAGGGCGATCTGGCGCACCGGCCGCAGCACGCGCGGGTCGGGTTGTGGGCCGGCGAGGCTGGCGGCGGCGCGACGCTGGGTGGGGCGGTGGTTGGCGGTAGCGGAACGATCCATGGTGACTTGGCTCCGGGACGTGATCGGGAGCTCAGGCTCCCCCATCGCTATCTCACGGACTGCGACCTACCATTGACAGTCACTTCGCTCGTGCATGATTAGTGTGACCGTCCAACGACCCTCGACCACCCGCATGCATCCGATCGCCAAATTCGCCCTCACGCTCCTGATCGGCCTGGCCGCCTTGCCCGTGCTGGCGAAGCAGCAGCCCGAGCCCGAGCCCGCGCGCCCACCGCTGGAGCTGCCGCGGCTGATGGGTACCTGGTACGTGATTGCGCGCATCCCCAATCCGGTCGAGCGCGGCCACGTCGCCAGCCGCGACGAATACACGCTCAAGGACAAGAACTCGGTCGGGGTCCGCTACGTCTATCGCGAAGGCTTCGGCGAGCCCGAGCAGGAGAAGACCGCGCGCGCCTCGGTCGACGCCGACAGCGGCAACTACGACTGGCGGGTGTGGTTCTACAAGGTCGTCCCGACCAAGCAGCGCATCCTCGAAGTCGCCCCCGACTACTCCTGGATGCTGATCTCCTGGCCGGGGCGCGACCTGGCCTGGATCTTCGCGCGCAGCCCGGACATGAGCAACGACGAGTACCGCAAGCTGGTCAACAAACTGCGCGACGACTACGGCATCAACACCGACAAGCTCAAGCGCGTGCCGCAGCGCCAGGAACAAGTGGACAAGCTCGGTTTCGAGATGCCGAACGTCCGCTAAGGGTCGGCTGATGCGGTGCTTGACGCCGGGTGGGGATGCCCTGCGGTGCGAATGTCCTCCGGCACCGATAGGGCCGGTGCCTCCCCCTTGATTTCGCACCGCAGGGCATCCCCACCCGGCGCTCCAGAATCGCGACGGCTCAACAAACAGCGGCCAGCCTCACTGATCATCCGTCCGCAAGCCGATGGCCCCGGCGTGGCCTGTGGGCCTTCGGGGCGAAATCAAGGAGGAGGCAGCCGCCGCAAGGCGGATGCCGGGGGACGTTCGCCCCGAAGGCCCGCAGGCCACGCCGGGGCCCATCAGATTGCATCGAAAACTAAGATCGCAGCCCCTCGACACCCCGCAAGCCGCGAACAGCGGATGCGCAGTCATGGGAGCAGCCCCTCACCCGTCGCCGTAATTGCTCAACGCCAGCGACAACAGCGCCTTGGCCTGCTCGCGCAGAGACTTCGGCTCGATGATCTCCGCGTCCGAACCGTAGTGCAGCACGTCCATCAACAGCTCGCGCGAAACGCTGTAAGGCAGCTTGAGCTCGTAGCGGCCGTCCGGCAGGAAACGCCCCTGCTGCTTGGAATGCCAGTGCTCGTCGGCGACCCAGCGCGCGGCCTTGGCGGAGAACACGATGGTCGCCCAACCCTTGGGCGCGCCGGAGAAGATCCCGTAGCTGGCCGCCAGCTGCTCGTCCAGTTCGCTGTCGGGCACATCGCGCGCCGGCTGGTCGAGCGGCTTGGCCTGGTTGATGCGATCCACCGCAAAACTGCGCACGCCCTCGCGGCCGTGATCCCACGCATCCAGATACCAGTTGTCGCGGTAATGGGTAATGCGCTGCGGCGAAACCGTGCGCCGCGTGGACTCGTCGGTGGAACGCGCGCGATACTCGAAACTCAGCTGCTTGCGCTCCAGCACCGCCGAAGCCACCGCGCGGAAACTGGCCTCGTCGAGCTTGCGGCCGCGGTGCGGGATCACCCGCACCCGGTCCACCGGCCATTGCGAGACCCCGGCCTGGGCGGCCAACAGGCTCTCGATGCGCTGCTGCAACGGCGCCAGCACCGAGGACAGCACCCCGCCACCGGTCCGCGAGAGCAACTGCTGCGACGCCAGCAGCGCGTGCAGTTCCTCCGAACTGAGCCACAGCCCCGGCAACTCGAAACGGTCGCTTTCGCCGGCCAGATAGCGGAACCCCGCCTCGCCGTCGCCCTCCACCGGCGCCATCAGCGCATCGCGCAGAAAGGCCAGGTCGCGGTAGACGGTGGCGCGGGAACAGCCCAGCTCGTCCTGCAACCGCGCCACCGTGACCGGATAGCGGGCGGACTTGAGCAAGCGATGCAAAGCGTTGATGCGTTCGTAGCGGTCCATGTGCCGATTATGTCCGAGTCTTGGGTCGAAGCGAGGCCGTGGCCGGGTCGGCTATCTTGTCGCTGTCCCGCCACGAGGCCACTGCCATGTCCCGCGCCCCGCTACGTTCGTCCTTGTGGTTGCCGCTGAGCCTGCTGCCGCTGCTGCTGGCCGCCTGCGCGCAACAGGCCGCGCCCGATCCCCAGACACCCCCGAAGTCGCCGCCCGCCACCACCGCGCACGCCGCGCCGGCCAAAGTGATCGAAGCTTCGATGGCGCGCTTCCGCGGCGCGCGCAGCTTCGTGGCCGACATGACGATGGAGGCAGCGCAGACCCAGCACAGCCGCCTGGAGTACGTGGCCCCGGACCGCTACCGCCTGCAGCTGCCGATGGGCGACCAGGTCATCGTCGGCGACACGCTGTACCTGCAGAGCGCCGCCGGCAGCCAGCGCGTGCCGCTGCCGGCCGGCCTGCTGACGCAATGGCGCGACCCACTGCAGCTGCAACCCGGCGAACGCCTGCAGGTCGAAGACCTCGGCCCGGAACCGGTCGACGGCCGCGCCGCGCACAAGTACCGGGTCCGCCACCCGGATGCCGCCCGGCCGCCGATGCTGTACTGGATCGACGCCGACGGCTGGCCGCTGCGCATCGAACAGGCCGGCCGCGACGAGCGCGGCGACTATCGCTTGATCCTGACCTACTCGCGCTTCGACGACCCCGCGCTGCGCATCGATCCACCCTGACCCCGGCAGCGCCGGCTGCAATGGCCAACGCCGGCCGGCGATGCCCCGGCGCGCTACGCGCGACGGTCGCGGCTCAGGCCGCCCGGCGCGGGCCTTGCGGTCGCGCTTTGCGACGGACGGCGCGGCGCGCTGGCCGGCGCGGTGGCAGAATCGGCCCGGGGATCCGCATACCAACGCATCGGGGAGATGCCGTGTCCGAATTGAATCCGTCCGCGCCGAATGGGCGCAGGCCAGCTGTTGCCGTTGCAGGCGTCCCGCGCAGCGGAGCCCGGCCATGCTGAGGACCGCGCCCGACGGGCTGCCGTCCGGCCTGGTCCGCACGCTGGGGTTGCTCGGCCTCGGCATGCTGATCTGGGCCGGCATCAGCACCGCACTGCTGCAGGGTCGCGGCGATGCATTGCTCAGCCTGCGCCCGCTGCAATATCGCGCCCTGGGCGGTGCGGCGGCCTTGATCGCGGTCGTCGCGCTGCAGTTGCTGCTGCAACCGGCCGCGCTGCGTTCGCGCTGGCGCCCGCATGCGCTGGCGACGCTGGGATTGGCGCTGCTGGCCGACCTCGTGTTGCTGGTACTGCTCGGCGCCGACCGGCGTTCGCCCGGCCTGGTGTCGGTGTTCGGCATGATCGCCTGCATCGCCGCATTGGGTTCGGTTGGCCTGGTCACCCTGGCCACCGAAGTATCGCGCTCGCAATGGCTGTTGCCCGCGCAACTCGCGCTCGCCCTGCTCGGCGGCGCGGTGCTGTTCTTCTCGCTGATGGCCTGGCTGTCGCCCGGCGACATGGGTGCCAGCAGCGCGACCTCGTCGCTGTTGCTGCTGACCGGCATCGCGGCCGCGCTGATGCTGGCCGGTTGGCTCGGCGAAGGCGGCCTGCTGCCGCCGGCACGCTACCGGCTGCGCTGGATCGCACTGGGCTTGCTGGTGATCGCACCGCTGCTGCTGAAGGCCTGGCTGCTGCTTGGATCGACGCTGCCGCGCGGGATCTGGTGGCTGGCCGCGCTGGCCGTGGCGGCGGCGCTGTTGCTGGAATGGCGCGATCGGCGCAGCACCGACCCAGGTGCCTGAATGCAACGGGAAATGAAGCGGGGTGCTTAGACGCGTCCGAGCGCGTGAACACATCCGCTATCATGAAAGCGCTTCCATTCCCTTCGCGCCCTTGGCCGCCAGAGAGTCGACCATGCTTCGCTGTGCCTCGTTTTGTTCCGCCGTTGTCCTTTTTTCCTGCGCCAGTGCCGCCTGGGCCCAGAGCGTCACTGAAGCACCGGTGGATCCGGCCGCCGCGGTGATCCCCTCGCCGTGGAGCGGCAGCAGCGGCGAACTGGGCTTCGCGTCGGCGCACGGCAACAGCAGCAACGAAAGCTTCAATGGCCGCCTGCGCGGCCGCTACACCGACGGCGACTGGATCCACACGCTGGATCTGTTCGGCATGCGTTCCAGCGCCGAATACACCGTCACCAATGACGATGGCAGCACCGAGCGGCAGCGCCAGACCACGGCCGAGCGCTATACCGCCGCCGCCGGCAGCGCGCTGCAGTTGGGCGAACACCGCCAGCTGACCGCCACCGGCCGCTACGAAATGGACGATTTCGCGACCTACGACCGGCTGGCGACATTCGGCATCGGCTACGGCACCCGGCTCATCGATCTGGAGCGCTTCTACCTGGACGCGCAGCTCGGCCCCGGTATCCGCCGCGCGCACGACTCGGTCGAGGACCGCACCGAAACCGGCGCGATCGCCCGCGGCGTGCTCGACCTGAAGTACAACGTCACCGACAACACCGACCTGATCAACACCCTGCTGGTCGAATCGGGCAGCTACAACACTTACGCGCAGAACGATTTCGGCCTGCAGGTGTCGATGAATTCGCACTTCGCGCTGAAGGCGGCCTGGCAGTTGCGCCACAACAGCGACGTCAGCGAAAACAACAAGAAGACCGACACCCTGACCACGGTGAACCTGGTTTACACGTTCAAGTGAGTCGCACTGGGTGCGCAATGCATTGCGCTGCGCATCCGCATTCTCCCGTTGGCACGGACGCCGTGTTGCTGCGGCTTGCGAGGTGGGCACCAAGCAGGCAGGAGAAGTGCCAACCTTTCAGCACGGGCAACGCAGCGACCGATCGGTTCCAATCCGCTCGCCAGTCCAGTTAAGTCGTTCCGTCTTCCCGCGCATACGGCCCAAGCAACCGATCGGCACCGGCTTCCAGTAGCTGACGTGCGACGTCGCGGCCCAGCGCCTCGCGCCCGGCGACCGTGCCGTTCGCCTGCGCACGCACCAGCCGGCCATCGCCCGCATCGCCGACCAAACCCTGCAGTTGCAGCGCATCACCCTGCAACTGCGCGAACGCCGCCACCGGCACATGGCAACTGCCGTGCAGCGCGCGGTTCATCGCCCGCTCGGCCTCCACGCAATGGCGGGTGGGCACATCGTCGAGCGTCTCCAGCAATGCCATTACCTGCGGATCATCGCCGCGGCACTCGACCGCGATCGCACCCTGCGCCGGCGCCGGCAACCACGACGGCGCCGCCAACCGCGCGCCGATGCGCGCGCCCAGGCCCAACCGCTGCAGACCCGCGCAGGCCAGCACGATGGCCTCGTAGTCGCCGTGGTCGAGCTTGGCCAGACGCGTGTTGACATTGCCGCGCAGATCCAGCAACTGCAGGTCCGGGCGCTGCGCCCGCAACTGCGCCTGCCGGCGCAACGACGAAGTGCCCACCCGCGCGCCCGGCGGCAGATCCTGCAATGAAGCATGCCGCGAGACCAGCGCATCGGCCGGATCGGCCCGCTCCAGGATCGCCGGCAACACGAACGGCGCATCGAGCTCCATCGGCACGTCCTTCAGCGAGTGCACCGCGCAGTCGGCCTCACCGCGCAGCATCGCCAACTCCAGCTCCTTCAGGAACAGCCCCTTGCCGCCGATCGCGGCCAGCGAACGGTCCAGCACTTCGTCGCCGCGCGTGCTCAGCGGCACCAGCAGCACTTCCAGATGGGGGTGGCGCGCCTGCAGGCGGGCGGCGACGTGCTCGCTCTGCCACAGGGCGAGCGGGCTCTTGCGGGTGGCGATGCGCAGGGTCTTCATGCCACGATTATCGCCTGCCGGCGACGCTCGCGCCGCCACCCACGCTCAACCGTGGCGCAGCTCGCCGCGCAGGTTGGCCACGCAACGCCGGCTGACCTCCAGCGGCTGCGCGACATCGCGCAGCACCGCATGGACCTGGCCATCGTTGCCGCGCCGCAGCTCCATCAACCGCGCACGCGCGACCAAGCAGTTGCGGTGGATGCGCACCAGGCGATCGGCGAATTCATCTTCAAGCGACTTCAGCGACTCCTCGATCAGGTCTTCGCCGCGTGCGTGATGGACGATGACGTACTTCTCCTCGGCCTGCAGGTAATGGATTTCCTCCACCGGGATCAGGCGCAGGCTGCCGCGCAGGCGCGCGCACAGATGCGTGCGCTGGCGGGCCGGCGGTTCGGCCGGTGCCGGCGCGCGCCCGGCGATGAAGGTCGCCGCCCGCTCCAACGCCGCGGCCAGCCGCTCCGGCCGCACCGGCTTCATCAGGTAATCGATCGCCGCCGCGTCGAACGCCGACAGCGCGTGCTGGTCATAGGCCGTGCAGAACACCACCGCCGGCCGCGGCGCGAAATCGCGCAGATGGCGCGCAGCCTCCAGTCCATCGACGCCGGGCATGGCGATGTCCAGCAGCACCACGTCGGGCTGGCGGGTGGCCGCCAGCTGCAACGCCTGCTCGCCGTTCTCGGCCTCGCCGACCAGCTCCACGCGCGCATCGTCGGCCAGCAGCAGGCGCAGCCGCTCGCGGGCCAACGGCTCGTCGTCGGCGATCAGTACTTTCACCGCTGGTCTCCCCGCCATGCCAGCTTGCGCTGGCGCAGGATCGTGCGGGCCTGTTTCGGCATCGGCTGGCGCATCTGCTCCCCTGACTGCTATGAGCTGCCGCTAGGCAGCCCGTCCCCTGATCCCCTGCCGGCGCCCCCATGGCGAGCCTTACAACGGCACGGCGATCTCACAGGCATAGTAGCCGCGCTCCCAACCGGCCGTCATCTTCGCTCCCGGACCGAACCGGTAGGCCAGGCGATGCGCGATGCTGGCCTGGGCGTGGCCGGCGCCGCGCCCCAGCGGATCGCCGGCCACCGCAGGGTCCGGCGCCGGATTGACGATGCGCACATGCAGCCGGGTCTCGGCGACCCACAGTGAAATCCGCACCGCGCCGCCCTCGGGCACGCGCGAGACCCCATGCAGGATCGCGTTCTCGACCAGCGGCTGCAGCACCAGGCGCGGCATCGGCAGCGACCACGGCAGCGGCTCGCTGCGCTCCCATTCCACCGCCAGGCGCTCGCCCAGGCGCAGCGATTCGATCGCCAGGTAGCGCTCGGCCAGTTCGCACTCGCCACGCAGGGTCGAACTGCCCTCGCCGGCACCGAGCGCGGCGCGGAACAGATCCGACAGGTCCAGCACCGCCTGCTCGGCGACCAAGGGATCGCGGCGCAGCAGACTGGCGATCAGGTTCATGCTGTTGAACAGGAAATGCGGGCGGATCCTGGCCTGCAGCGCATCGGCCTCGGCGCGCGCATTGGCCTGCAGCTGCGCCGCCCAGCGATCGCTGACATAGAAGTAGCGCAGCGCCAGCGCGGTGATCAGGGTCACCGTGGCCGCACAGCCGAGGCTGAAACGCCACCATCCGACCCCGTGGCCGAGCAATCCCTGACCCGTCAGCGCGAACAACGCATGCACGATGCCCGCCCCGACCAGCCCCGCCAGCCCCGCCGTGAGCACCGCCACGATCGCGCCGACGCGGATCGGCAATCGCGCCAGCGGTGCGCGCAGCAAACACAACAGCGCAGTCACGCTCAGCGCCATCCACAACGCGAAACCGCTGGCCGACAGGAACCGCGCGACGCTGTAGTCGCCCCCGTCGGGCACCAGCGCCACCACCACCACGACCAGCTCGGCCAGGCCGACCATCGCGCCCACGCGCGGCAGCCGGCATAACTCGGGCATCCAGGGCTGGGCGGTGCGCGGGTCGCTCATGCGCTCAGGCAGTCAAACGCTGGCTCATCCAGTCGCCGAGCGCCTGGATCTCCTCGGCACAGACCTGGTGGGCCATCGGGTAGCGGTGCCATTCCACCGCAAAACCAAGCTCGCGCAGCGTGGCGGCGCTGCGCTCGGCATGCACATACGGAATCACCGGATCGCCGCTGCCGTGGGCCATGAACAACGGCTGGCGTTGCGCGCCCGGCGCCAAGGCCTCGGCCGCGTGCGCGGCATCGGGCAGATAGGTCGACAACCCGATCAGCCCGGCCAGCGGTACCTGCCGCCGTAAACCGGCCGCGAGGGCGATCGCCCCACCCTGCGAGAAGCCGGCCAGCAGCAACCGTTCGGGCGGGATGCCGCGCTCGTGTTCGCGGGCGATCAGCGCCTCGACCTGGGCGACCGATTCGAGCACGCCCTGGCGATCGGCGCGCTCGGCGAAATCCATGCTGACGATGTCGTACCAGCCGCGCATGCGCACGCCGTTATTGATGGTGATCGGGCGCACCGGCGCATGCGGGAACACGAAGCGCAGCGCCGGCCATTCGGGGCGGACCAGCTCCGGCACGATCGGGGCGAAGTCGTTGCCGTCGGCACCCAGGCCGTGCAGCCATAGCACCGACCAGCGCGGCGCGGCGCCCGTCTCGGTCTCCAGCCCTTCCAACAGCGTCGGCATCGTTGCGGCTTCCCAAAGCTCAAAGCCGCATTATGCCTGCGCCGGCTCAGCCCTCGGCGGCGGGCCGCGCGGCCGCGGCGCGGCGCAGTTCGGCCGCGCGCACCATCACCGTTGGCGGCGTGGTTTCCTCGGGGATCGCAAAGATGCCCCAGCGCAGCAGGGCCAGGCCGACCCGGCGCAGCGAGGTCAGCGCCACCACCGGGATCGCCAGCATCATGCCGATCACCACCGGCGCCATCCACGCGGCCAGCGACGGCGACACCATATAGGCCGCCACCGCGGTCACCAGGCCGAACAGACTCAGCCCGCCATAGCCCTTGAACAGGGCCGACCAGGTGAGCTTGCCGTCGTCGCGCTGCTGCGCGTCCCAGCCCGAATCCTTGCCGGCCAGCACTTCGGCCACACCGCGCGACTGCAGGTACATCACGATCGGCGCCATCAACGCGGCCAGCACGGTTTCCACCAGGATGCTCAGGAACGCGCGGAACGCCCCGCCGCAGGCGCGCCGCTCGCTGCGATTGAACAACAGCGCCAGGTAGCCGAGGAACTTCGGCGCCAGCAGCACGCCCATCGTGAAGGCGAACACCCACAGCACGCCGCTGTCGCCGCGCCCGTGCCAATAGCGCGCCGGCGAGAAGGGAAGGTTGGCCGCCAGGTCGAAGCCGCCGTCCTGCAGCGGGATCGCGATGCCGATCAGCATCAGCATGGCCCACATCGGCGCGGTGAAGTAGTGGCCGATGCCGATCATCATGTGCATGCGGCTGATCCAGTGCAGCCCCTTGGCGCCGACCACCTTGGCATGCTGCAGGTTGCCCTGGCACCAGCGGCGGTCGCGGATCAGCAGGTCGGTCAGGGTCGGCGGCCCTTCCTCGTAGCTGCCCTGCAGGTACGGCACCATATGGGTGGCCCAGCCGGCGCGACGCATCAGCGCGGCCTCGACGAAATCGTGGCTGAGCACGTGGCCGCCGAACGGCTTGCGCCCGGGCAGCGCCGGCAAGCCGGCATGGTCGGCGAACGCACGCGTGCGGATCACCGCGTTGTGGCCCCAGTAGTTGCTCTCCGCACCGTGCCACCAGGCCACGCCGTAGGCGATGATCGGGCCGTAGACCCGCCCGCCGAACTGCTGCATGCGCGCGAACAGGGTATGGCCATTGACCACGGCCGGCAGGCTCTGGATCAGGCCGACGTCGGCGTTGTCCTCCATGCCCGCGACGAGCCGCACGATGGTGTCGCCGCTCATCAGGCTGTCGGCATCCAGGATCAGCATCTGTGGGTACTGGCCGCCGAAGCGGCGCACCCAGTCGGCGATGTTGCCCGCCTTGCGGCCGGTGTTGTCGGCGCGGCGGCGGTAGAAGATCCGGCCACGCCCGCCGACGCGATGGCACAGCGCCTCGTATTCGCGTTCCTCGGCCAGGCCGATGGCCTCGCGAGTGGTGTCGCTGAGCACGAAGAAATCGAAATGGTCGAGCTGCCCGGTGGCCGCCACCGATTCGTAGATCGCCTGCAGGCCGGCCAACAGGCGGCGCGGGTCTTCGTTGTAGGTGGGCATCAACAGCGCGGTGCGGCTGGTCAGGACCGGCAGCGGCGCGTCGGGATCGATGCCGAGCTTGCGGCCGCGCCCGAACACCACCGAGATGAAGCCGGCCACTGCGCTGGCGAAGGACATCGCCACCCAGGCGAACAGGAGCACGAACAGCCCCAGCAGGCAGGCTTCGAGCACGCTGATGCCGCCGGCCCACATCACCGTGAGCATCATGTAGGTCGCCACCAGCGTCATCGCCGCGGTGCCGCCGATCAAATAGAAACGGCGCCAGCCGATGCCCATCGGCGAGGTGCGCTGGCGGCGCACCAGCAACCGGCCCTCGCGCAGCGACTGCTCGGGCATCGCCAACGGCGCTTCCGGCGGCAACACGGCCAGGCCGGCGTCCAGCACCGGTACCGGCCGCGATTCCAGTGAAGTGCTCATTGCGCTGCGCTCCCGCTGGCGTGCGTCGCGGACACGACGTACCCGCCGCGGCGCCCGGTCGGCCCGGCCACCTCGGAATCCACGCTGTTCGACCTGCCAACCACTACAACCACAAGCACTCCTCGGCCGCGACGGAACCTCGCCGCCATGTTAGGTCATTGATTCCGGGAGCCGAGCTCCGCACGCCCCGTCCCGCTCCAGGTCCGCCCCCTGCGGCGATCGCTGGCGCGCAGACTACGCCCCCCAGGCCCAACCGCGGTTCAACGTGAATGGGGGGCTTAGGGATTTGCCGCGCCCAGCCGGACGATCGTGCGAACAGGCTCATCCGCCGGGCCACAACGGTCCGCCCAGCCACAGCCAGCGCGACATCCAGGCCGCGGCCAGGCCCAGCAGCAGGGTCAGCGGCGCGCCCACCCGCAGGAAGTCGCCGAAGGTGTACTGCCCGGGGTTGAGGATCAGCAGGTTGCCGTGGTGGCCGATCGGGGTCAGGAACGAGGCCACCGCGCCCATCGCGGTGCAGATCACGAACGGCACCGGCGCCAGATGCAGGCCTTCGGCGACGGCCAGTGCGATCGGCGTCAGCAGCACCGTGGTCGCCGCGTCGGAGAGGATCTGGGTCAGCAGCGCGGCGGCGGCGAACATCAACAGCAGCAGGGTCAGCGGCGACAGGCCATGCGCGTGCACCAGCAGCATCTCGGCCAGCCGCCGCGCGGTGCCGGTCTGGTCCATCGCGATGCCCAGCGGGATCACCCCGGCGATCATCACGAAGATGCGCACGTCGATCTCTTCGTAGGCGCGCTCCAGGCTGACGCAGCGGCACAGCACCATCGCCACCGCGCCGCCCAGGAAGGCGATCTGCGGCGGCAGCCATTCGGTGGCCGCGGCAACGATCGAAGCCAGCATGATCGCCGCCGCCAGCGGCCAACGGCGGCGCCGGCTGCGCTGGGCGTCGAACGGCATCAGCATCAGGAAGGCGCGGTGCTCGGCGAGTTGGCGGAACTTGCGCTCGTTGCCCCACAGCACCAGCAGGTCGCCCTCCTCCAGCCGCACCTCCGACAGCTCGCCGTGCAGCCAGCCCTGCTTGCGCCACAGGCCGACCACGACCACGCCGAGGTTGTGCAGGAAATCGATCGCCGCCACGCTGCGGCCGACGAATTCCGAGCGCGGCGCGACCACCGCCTGGACCAGTTGTTCTTCGCCGAGCGGCTCGCCCTCGCTGTCGCGGGGCTGCTCGCCGTACTTGGCGACCGCGTGCAGGCTCAGCCCGGGTTCGTCCTTGACCGAGGCGATCTCATCGGGCGAGGCGCGCACCAGCAGCACGTCGCCAGCGCGTAGCGTGGCGGCGCCGCCGCGCGGCTGGCGTTGTCCATAGCGCAGCCAGTCGGCGACCTGCAGCCGGTCCTTGAACGCTTCCTCGAACTCGGCCAGGGTGCGCTGCGCCCAGGTCGACTGCGGCTCGACCAGCAACTCGGTGTAGTAGCGCTCCAGGCGCAGGTATTCGCCGCTGTCGTCGCCGCCCTGGCGCTTGGGCAGCAGCCAGCGCCCGGCCAGCATGTAGAGCATGCCGGCCAGCACCAGCACCGCGCCGACCGGCGTGATCGCGAACAGGTCCAGGCGCGGTTCGCCGGCCCGGTCCAGCAGGTCGTTGGCGAGCAGGAAGGCCGGTGCGCTGACCAGGGTCAGGGTGGTGCCCAGCGAGGCCGCCAGCGACATCGGCATCAGCAGCCGCGAGGCCGCCAGGTGCTGCTCGCGGGCCAGCCGCATCATCACCGGCAGCATCATCGCGGTGATCATCAGATGGTGCGAGAACGCCGCCATCATCGCCGTGGCCGGCATCGTCACCGCGATCGCGCGCCACTCGCGGCCGCCGGCGGCGCGCCCGATCGCCGCACCGATGCGGTCGGTGATGCCGGTGGCCGACAACCCAGCCGACAGCACGAACACCGCCGCCACGATGATCGCCGGCTCGCTGGAGAAGCCGGCCAGCGCCTGTTCCGGCTTGAGGATGCCGGTCAGCGTCAGGGCCAGCGTGGCCAGCAGCGCGACCAGGTCCACCCGCAGTTTTTCGCTGATGAACAGCACCAGCGTGGCCCCGAGGATGATCAGGAAAAGGATCTGCTGCGGCTCCATGACGAGGTCAGCGTGGCGATGTACCGACCTTACCCGATCCCATTGCGCGGACCATGCGAAATTCCCCGCGGGTCGCTATAGCGATTGTCCCAATTCGATGAAGAGCACGCGATCGCCGCCTTCGCGCAGGCCCAGGCCGAAGATCAGCGGCCCGATCCACGAGTCGAAGCCCAGGAACATGCTGCCGTTGAGGATGCCGTCGGACAGATCCATGTCGCTGCGCCGCTGCCAGGCGTTGCCGTATTCCAGCGTACCGCCCACCTGCGCCGAACGGCCGAGGACCCGGCCCAGTTCATAGGTGTAGCCGCCGAACACCAGCGCATAGTCCTGGCCGGTCAGTTCGTTGCGCTGGAAGCCGGCCAGTCGCCAGCGTCCGCCGAGCCGGTACAGGTCCTGGATCGGCGCCTCGCCGGAAATCGTCGAATGCCAGCGGACGCCGCCCTGGAAGGCATGGCGGCCGACGCTCTTGGCGCCGATCAGGTCGAAGTCGACCTGGTCGAAGTCCGCATCGGCGCCCAGCCAGTCGCGCGACGCGCGCAGGCCCAACCTGGCGAACGTTCCATCGCGCGGGAAGAACACGCTGTCGATGTCGTCCCAGCCGAACAGCGCGACGGCGGCACCCTGCTGGAAGTCGATGTCCGGCCGCGAAGGATCGCCGATGTTCACCCGCGCCTTGCCGGCGTAGCGCTCCAGGCCGACGGTGAGCGCGGCGACGTTTGAGAAATTGCGGCTGAGCGCGGCGGCCAGGCCGTAGCGCTGCACGCGGTATTCCTCGATGCGGTTGCCGTGGTCGTCATAGACGTTGAAGCCGGCCGTGGTGTAGCCGCCGAGCATGGTGAACGCGTAGCGATTCTGCGGGTCCAGCGGAGCGTAGTACTCGCCGGTGAGCCCCGGCTCGCTGCCGATCTGCGCGGTTATCCGCGCCTCGGCGCCATTCGGGGAGATCGGCGACACGCGCACGCCGGCACGCAGGTTGAAGTCGTGGCTGCCGTTGAGATCGTTGCTCAGGGTTGCGCCCGCCTCGATATAGGCCGGTCCGTTGGCCTTGGGACGGGCGACGATGACCACGCCGGTGGACTCGCCTTCGCGTTGCAACTCGTAGGTGATGCTGGACAAGGTGCCGAAGCCGTAGGCGCGGATGATGCCCTGCTGCAGTGCCTGTGCATCGAACGGCTCGCCCACCTTCACTGGCAGGTAGGTCATCAGCACGGCGTCCGAGTAGCCGGTGTTGTTGTCCAGGCGGACGAAGTCGATGACCGGCGCCTCCGGCTTGGCGGTGCGCTGATGCTGCTTGAAGCGGGCATAGGTCTCGCTGTCCACGCTGTAGCGGTGCAGCTGCGGCGCGGCGGCATCGGCCGCGGCCTGGCCGATTTCCAGCGCCAAGGGCGCGCGATCGAATTCGCCGGTGGCCACGCGGCCGGTGAGGTCGGGGGTGATCACCATGTCCTGCGGCCCCAGCGTGGCCAGCTGGCGGCTCGCGCTGCCGACGGTGAGGAAGCCGCTCATCTGGTCGACGATATCGAGCAGGCTGACTTCGCTGCCGAGGTCGCGCAGCGGCGTTCCGACGTCGACGGCGATGATGCGGTCGGCGCCCATCGCGCGCACCACGTCGATCGGGATCTGATTGGCGATGCCGCCGTCGAGCAGGACCCGGCCATCGAGCTTGACCGGGCGCAGGATGCCGGGCAGCGACATGCTGGCGCGCATCGCCATCGCCAGGTCGCCCTCGCCCAGCGCCACGGCCTGGCCGGTATTGAGGTCGGTGGCGACGGCGCGGAACGGGATCGGCAGATCGTCGAAATCGCCGGCCACGCGTGCCGCGCCGGTGGCCTGTTCGAACATCGCGATCAGCCGCTGGCCCTGGCCGAATCCGGCGGCGAGCCGCAGGCTGCCACGCTCGCGTCCCCAGCCCACGCCGATCGGCGCCAGCCGCGTGTAGTCGTCGCTCTTGCGCCGCAGGGTGCGGTCGCGGCGCGGCAAGGTGTCGCTGAACATCGCGCGCCAGTCATTGTCGAGCACGATCTGCTCGATCTCTTCTGGACTGCGCCCGGCCGCGTAGAGGGCGCCGACCAGCGCGCCGGCGCTGGTGCCGGCGATGCAGTCGACCGGGATGTGCAGCTCCTCCAGCTTCTTGAGGATGCGGATATGGGCGATGCCGCGCGCGCCGCCGCCGCCCAGGGCCAGGCCGATCCGCGGCCGGGTATCGCCGGGTTCGCGCGTGCCGCATTGCTGTCCGTCCAGCCCGGCCAGCGTGTCCGCCACCCGCTCGGCCGGCAACGGTGGCTCGGCCGATAGCGGCGGCCCTGCCGGCGGTGGCGGCTCGGCCTGCGCGACGGCTGGCAAAGGCGATAGCAGCGCGAGTGCCGCCAACAGGCCGGCAATGCGCCCACGCGCGCCGCGTCTGATGCGGGTATCGGCAGGCATTGGTGCGTCCATGGTCGGTATCTGCTGGGTCAAGGCGTTGGCGGGTAAATCTGCTTCCAGTCGCGCGCCATGTCCACGACAAACCAGCCATCGCGTGCGGCCTGGTCCAGCGCCTGGTCGAGCCGGCCGATCTTCGACTGGCGGTCATAGGCCCATTCGCGCTTGCCATCGGTATGGTGGATCAGGCCGGCAAAACGCGGCCCGGTGCCATGTGCGGTCCATTCCAGCATCTGCCGGTCGCCGTCGGAATTGCCGAACGCCAGCACTGGCCGGCGGCCGATGAAGCGCTGGATGCCGACCGGCTTGCCGGGACCGTCATCGATCAGTGCGAGCTTGGGCAGCTTGAACAGCGCCGGCCCTTGCTCGGTCTGGCGGTATTCCAGCTCGCCGTGGCTGCCGATCACCTGCTCGGGCGGGATGCCGTAGACCTGCTCGGTCCACGGGCGCATGAATTCCTGGCCACCGCCGGAGACGATGTAGGTCTTGAAGTCGTTGGCCCGCAGATAGGCCAACAACTCAAGCATGGGCTGGTAGACCATCTCCGTATAGGGGCGATGCGTCACCGGGTGCCGCGCCGTGCGCACCCAGTCGCGGACGATCGCCGAGAACTCGTCGGTGGTCATGCCGGCGTGGGTGGTGGCCATCAGCTCGCCCAGGCCTTTCTGCCCGGAGGCCGCGACGCCTTTCGCGTCGCCGGCCAGGACGGAGCGATACGGCTCGGTGGTCTTCCACTCCGGGTGCTGCGGCGCCAGCGCGTGGATCCGGTCCAGCACGAAGAACACCTGGAAATACATCGGCTGCTCGGCCCATAGGGTGCCGTCGTTGTCGAAGGTGGCGATGCGCTCCGCCGGGGCGATATAGCCTTCGCCGCCCTGGCGCACGGCCGCGTCGACGAAGCCGACGATGGCCTGTTTGGCGGGTCCGTCGTTCCATGACGGCAGCGGGTCCGCCGCCCACGCGGGCAGCACCAGCAGGCAGAGCCACAACATGATGCCGGCCATCGTCTTCTTCATCGCCATTCTCCCAGTGTGGCCGTGCTACGGCCTGCTTTATCGCCAGGCGTTGCCGACCTGGATGTAGAACGTGTGGTCGTCCGGACCCCACGCATAATCGATCCCGGACCACAGGCCGAGCTTGCGCGCCAGCAGGTAGCGAAAGCCGGTGCCCTTGGCGACGGCGGTGGTGGTGTCGCCGAAATCGTTGTAGCGGCCCCAGGCGCGCCCGGCACCGACGAAACCGATCACCGCCCAGCGCGGCGTGAAATTCCAGCGCAGCTCGGTCTCCAGCACCGCGGCGCGCTCGTCCTGGTAGCGGCCCGCCGCGATGCCGCGCATGTCGACATAGGGCAGCCGATAGAACGGCACGTCGCCGCTGACCGCGCGCAGGTCGGCGCGCCCGGCCACCACCAGCCGCTTGTCGAACAGCGGCAGGTAAGCGAACGCATGGGCGCGGTAGCTGTTGAAGTCGACGTCGCCGCCGAAGGCTTCGCGATAGAAGTTGCCCTCGATCACACCGGTCCAGCCGCTGGAAGGGGTGAATGGATTGTCGCGGGTGTCGTAATCCAGGGTAAGGCCGAGTCCGGAGGTTTTTTCCTTGAGTTGCTTGTCATCGAAGAAGTCGCGGTCCGATGCGACGTTGAAGCCGATGTCCATGTCCATGTAGATCCAGCTGAGCCCGACGAACAAGTCGTTCTCGCCGAGGCGCCGGAATACCTGCTGGAAGGACACCAGCCCTTCCACGCTGTAGCCGATCTTCTGCACCGGAAACAGGCGTCCGGGTGTATAGAAATCCAGGTTGAGCGAGGCCTGCGCCACGCCGCCCTTGTAGCGCCAGCGGTCCTCGTCGAAATGCAGCAGCGCGCCGCCACCGTAGGCATGGCTGCCGTTCTCGGTCTTCATGCCCATCACGCCGTAGATGTTCGGGGCGATGAAGCGCGTCTTGCCGTCGGCGGTGGTGCGGGTGGCGGCGCTGCCCTCCGGGCGATGGAAGAACATCAGCGCCACGCCGCCGCCGTAGCCGAGCGCCGGCTCGGTGATGATGATCGGCACCGGCAGGAAGCCACGATGGTTGAGCAGCCACTCGGAGGTATCGAACTTGCCGTCCTTCGGGTCCGTCATCAGCTCGCGCCAGCCCTTCTTTGCGGGCGCGGGCGCCGGCGTCGCGGTGGACGCTGCCTGCTCTGGGCTGGCTTGTGGCGCCGCCGATGCGGAAACCGGGGCAGGCTTCGTTGCGTCTTCCGCGGCGACGGCGGACACGGCGGAAGTCGCCTCCTGCCGTTGGGCGAGGACAGGCGTGGCGGCCAGCATCAGCGAGACCAGCACCAGGGCCGACTTGGACGTGAGCAACGCTTCGGTCATGACATTCGCTGTGTGGGGGAACAGCAACAGGCCTTGGCCACGCCGCGGCTGCGAAACCGCAGCTCGATATGCGTGGCGCAGGGCCTGGGCGGACACGACGAGGCCGGCCGGCGCCTCCTGCTATGCGTGCGTCACTTGTGCGCTCACCCGCCCGGCTCTTGGCCGGTCACTTGGCCGGCGCCGAACCCGGCGGGAACCCGGCGAACATCTTGTCCAGCCCGGCCGTTACCGCCGCGTCCACCCGATCCGGCGAACTCGGCACCGTGCCACTGGCGGTACCGCGCCAGATCGCCTGCTTGCTGGCGGTATCGAACATGTCCACCACCAGCGTGCCGACATCGTAGGTACGCACCGTGGTCTGCGCAGTGCCCATGCCCATGCCGCCGCCCCAGCCGCCGCGCCAACCCCAGCCGCCCATGCCGCTGCCGGTATAGAAGGTGTCCAGGGTCTGGCGCTGGCTGGTGATGATGTGTGCGGCGACGGTGACCTGCCCGTCCGGCGCCTGGGTCCAGCCGCGCGCCGCCAGGCGGGCGTCGATGCCGTCGACGATGCGTTGCTGCACCAGCGGCGAGCCGCCCTGTGGCCGGATCGCCCAGGTATAGGTGCGGAACTTGGCGAAATTGACGCTCGGATCCGAATCGGTATGCACGGTCGGCGTGGACGCGCACGCGGCCAGGGTCAATGCGGCAACCGCAGCGACGACAAGAGCTTTCATGACAGGTCTCCTTGCATTGCGATGGAAGGTTGCGGGTGCCGGACCATGGGCGTGTGAGCGCGTCGGCCGTCGATCAGAAGCCGAAACTCGCCGACAGGCTCAGCGGCTCGCCCTCGAAGCGGTTCTTGACGCTGAACTCGTCGATGTAGCGCAGGCTCAGGTCCAGGTGTTCGCCGCCGGACCATTTTTTGCCGAAGGTGATGACCGGGCCGAGACCGAACGAGCGTCCCTTGAAGCCGTTGAGGCGATCGGCGGTGGGACCGGAGTCGTCGCTCAGCTGCTGGATCCAGCCGCCGGCCGCGCCGAAGCCCCAGCCGCTGGCGGTGCGCTTGACCAGCAGTGCATCCAGTCGCCAGACCGGCGCGTTCTTGTAGTCGGTGTCCGAGTTGCGGGTGTAGAAATCCACCGCGCCGAGCAGGCTCATTTCCAGGGTGCCCTTCTGGAACAGGTGGGTGTAGCCGACCGCCGGCGAGAACGTCCAGATGTTCATGCCCGGATTGGCCAGCCGGTCGGGATCGTATTTGGCGGTCGGCGCATACACGTACAGGCCGAACGAGACATGCTCGACCTGGCTGATGTGGTAGCTGGCGATCACCGGCGCGAAATACAGGTCGAACCAGTCCGAGGCGCTCTGCTCAACCCGCCGCTGCGCCGGACCCAGGTCGAGATCGGCGGTGGCATCGACGTTGATCCACGGTGCGGTCAGCATCGAGGCGAAGTTCCAGCGCCCCTCGCCGGTCGGCCACACGAAGATGCCGGTGGCCGAATACAGGTCGATGTCGGCTTTCAGGCCCAGCGAGACCTGGCCGGCGATCGGGGCGGCGCGGCTGCTGCCGATCTTGCCATCGTATTTCGCGTAGCCCAGCGACCACTGCATGCCCGATTCCGGCGGCACGATGCCGACGTAGGAGGTGATCTGCAGGCCAGTGATGGAACGGCCCAGCGCGCCTTCCGTCGCATGCGCAGGCAAGGCGAAGAACGCCGACAGCAAGGACGCGCACAGGACCAGGCGACGGGGAAACGAGATCGGCAATGGGGCAGGCGTTGGCTTCATTTCGACGCTCTCGTCAGGCAGGCGGATTCGATACGGGCGGTTCGGACGGCGGCAGGCCGGCCTCGGCGCGCGCGGCTTCGCGTTCGCGCACTTCTTGCATGTCGTGCTCGAGGAAATAATTCAGGAAGGTCCGGATGACGGCGACCGCGCCCAACTGGCCGATCGCTTCCCAGGTGGGCGCGATCGCCGATTCGACGATGTCGGCGGCCAACTGGAAGGTCAGCGCCGCCACCAGCCAGCGGCCGTAGTCCATCCACAACACCCGGCGCGCATGCCCCTTCATGTAGCCGTGTTCGCCGCGCAGCGATGGATCGAACACGCCGGCGAAGAACAGCCGCAGCGCGCTGACGAAAGCAATGATCGTCCCGCAGGCGATGATGATCAGCGCCATCAGGTCGATGACCACGACGGTCGGCTCACTGATTACGACCAGCCATTGCCTAAGCATGGCGCACCTGCCCCGGCCGCAGGACGCAGCGAAAGCCCAGATGGCAAGTGGCGGTGTCGATTGGCTGCGCCATCCGCGCGGCGGGACGGTAGCGGCGGCAGTAGTTCGGCGCGCAGACATGCGAGCCGCCCTTCATCACCCGCCGCGGGATGCGCGGTCCGTTCGCGCGCGCGTCGACGCTGGCGTCGCGCGCGGCACCGCGCGGATTGTCCAGCGTGCAGCACGGCCTGCCCTGCAACTGGGCGTGGTCCTGGTACCAGTCGCTGGTCCATTCCCAGACGTTGCCGATCATGTCGTACAGGCCGTAGTCGTTCGGCGGGAAGCTGCCGACCGGCGAGGTCCAGGCGTAACCGTCCAGCCCCTGGTTGTCCCAGGGGAACTCACCCTGCCAGGTGTTGGCCATGTAGCGGCCGTCCGGCACCAGCTCATCGCCCCAGGCGAACTCGCCGCTGTCGCGGCCGCCGCGCGCGGCGAATTCCCATTCGGCCTCGGTCGGCAGGTCCTTGCCGGCCCATTGTGCGTAGGCCAGCGCATCGTCGTAGCCGACCTGCACGACCGGATGGTCTTCCAGGCCGTCCAGGGTGCTGTCGGCGCCGCGCGGATGGCGCCAGTCCGCGCCGGGCAGGTATTGCCACCAGTTATGCGTGTTGCGCAGGTCCACGCGCCCGGCCGGCGCGACGAACACCACCGAGGAGGGCACCAGCAGCGCCGGATCCACGCCGGGGTAGTCGGCCGGGTCGACCGGCTTCTCCGCCAGGGTGACGTGGCCGGTCTCGGCGACGAAGCGCGCGAACTGGCGGTTGCTCACCGCATGGCGGTCGATCGCGAACGCACCGACCTGCACTTTGTGCGCCGGGCGCTCCTCCGGATAGTGGTCGTTGGACCCCATCAGGAAAGCGCCGCCGGGCAGCGACACCATGTCTGCGGGAACACTCAAAGCGATGGCTCCGTCGGCAGGACTCATGCGAACACCTTGCTCCAGTCGTTCTTCATGCTGACCAAGTGGATGCCGTAGTCGCTGGCATGCTCCAGCCCCTCCTTGAGCGGGCTGACCAGGAACTGGCGATCATAGGCAGCTTCGCGCTCGCCATCGTCGTGGTGCAGGAGCAGGCCCAGCCGCTCGCCTTCGCCGGCCAGGGTATAGCGCAGCATCGCCACGTCGCCGTCGGAATTGCCGAAGCAGAACACCGGCCGCCGGCCGATATGCAGCGCGATGTTGACGGCCTTCTCCTCGCGATCGTCGAAACTGCCCAGCTCGGGCAGCTTGCGGATCTGCGCCTTGCCATCGGCCAGCTCCAGCCGACAGCGCGTGCTCGAACCGATGACCTGCTCCGGCGGCACGCCATACAACTGTTCGGACACCACGCGCACGAACTCGATGCCGCCACCGGTGACGATGAAGACCTTGAAGCCGTGCTCGCGCAGGTAGTCCATCAACTCCAGCTGCGGCTGGTAGATGCAGGCGGTGAACAAACGGCCGTAGCGCGGATGCTTGGCCTCGGACAGCCATGCGCTGGCGGTGGCACGGAACTCCTCGATCGTCATCCCCGCGTGCACGGCGAAGGCCGGCTCGAACACCTCGCGCTTGGGCAGTGCCTGCAGGGCCTTGAGGTCGTGCTCCAGCATCGCCTTGTAGGCCGGCCTGGCCTTCAGCGATGGATCCGCATCGGCCAGCCGCTGCACCTGGCTGAGCGCGAAATAGATCTGCACGTACAGCGGGTACTCCGCCCACAACGTGCCGTCATTGTCGAAGACAGCGATGCGTTCGGAGGGCGGCAGGTAGCCTGGACCACCCTCGCGGGTGACCCGGCTCACGAAGCCGATGATGGCGTCGCGGTGGGCGCCGTCGCTCCACGATGGCAAGGGGTGGGACATCCGGCATGCACTCCTTGGTCAAGACCTCGACATAGCCAGGCGCGATCGCGACCACGCCTGGCTGTGGACGAGGGGTCAATGGCTACCCGTCGCGGCGTCCTGCATCACCTTCAACGCGTCGTCGATGGTGAAACTGTTCGGATGCTGGATGGGCGGGAACTCCTTGAACGTGTCCGCCCACTTGTCGGCGATCGCCCACGCCCCGTAGATGATGTAGGCGTGGTAGAGGAACCACTCGTAGTACGAGTTGGAGGTGATGTCCGCGTACTCGTACGGATCGGTGCGCAGGTTGAACAGCTTGGGCAGGCGCAGTTTGGTGAAAGGCTCGGCCCAGACCTGCATCGTGCCCTTGCACCGCTGTTCCATGAACACGATCTTCCAGTTGTCGTAGCGCACGCCCAGCACGTCGCCATCGTCGCTGAGGTAGACGAACAGCTTGCGCGGGCCCTTCTGCTCCTGGCCGGTCAGGTAGGGCAGGAAGTTGTAGCCGTCGATGTGGTTCTTGTAGGTGCGCCCGATCGCCTTGTAGCCCTTCTTGGCCTTGCCGACGACGTCCGGCTCGCCGGCCATCGCCAGGAACGTCGGGAACCAGTCGTGGTGCTGGACGATCTCGTTGGAGATCGCGCCGGCGGCGATCTTGCCCGGCCAGCGGACCAGCATCGGGATCCGGAAGGCGCCTTCCCAATTGGTGTTCTTCTCGCTGCGGAACGGCGTGGTGGCGGCATCGGGCCAGGAATTGCGGTGCGGTCCGTTGTCGGTGGAGTACATGACGAAGGTGTCTTCGTCGATGCCCAACTCCTCGAGGAAGTCCAGCATCTCGCCCACGTTCTTGTCGTGGTCGATCATGGTGTCGTGGTACGGCGACTGCCAGCGCCCTGCCTGTCCCAGGCTGGACTTCTTGGTGTGGGTGAAGCAATGCATGTGCGTGGTGTTGAGCCACACGAAGAACGGCTCATCGTTGTCCTGCGCGCGCTGGATGAAATCCTTCGCCGCTGCCACGAACTCGTCGTCGCAGGTTTCCATGCGCTCGGTGTTGAGCGGCCCGGTGTCTTCGATCTTCTGCTTGCCGACCTTGCCCCAGCGCGGCTGCACGGTGGGGTCGTCCTTCTGGGTCGCCCAGCTGTGGATCACCCCGCGCGGCATGATGCCCTTGCGGAAGTCGGCGAAGTCGTCCTCCGGATAGTAGTCGTACATCTCCGGCTCTTCCTCGGCATTGAGGTGGTAGAGGTTGCCGAAGAACTCGTCGAAACCGTGGTTGGTCGGCAACATATGGTTGAGGTCGCCGAGGTGGTTCTTGCCGAACTGGCCGGTCGCGTAGCCCTGGTTCTTGAGCGCGGCGGCAATCGTGATCGCCTTGTCGGTCATGCCGATCGGTGCGCCGGGAATGCCGACCTTGGACAGGCCGGTGCGATAGACGCTCTGGCCGGTGATGAACGACGAGCGCCCCGCGGTGCACGATTGCTCGCCGTAGGAGTCGGTGAACATCATGCCCTCCTTGGCGAGGCGGTCGATGTTCGGGGTCTGGTAGCCCATCAGGCCGTGGCTGTAGCAGCTCAGGTTGCTGATGCCGACATCGTCACCCCAGATCACCAGGATGTTCGGCCGCTTGCCGCCGCCAGCGCCCTTGCCGGCGGCGCTCTTGCTGGCGGCCGGCTTGGCGGGAGCGGATTTGGCCGCCGGGGCGGCCTTCTTTGTTGCGGTCTTGGCCATGAGGCACTCCTTCGGGGAATCGGCGCCCGGCCGGGCCGGACGAAACAGGCAGTCGGGCGATCAATTGAACGGCGCGATGTTGAACACCATGCTGGAGATGACCAGCAGGCCCAGCAGCCACAACACCGAGGCGGTCAGCAGGGTCAGCGACAACGGGTACGGACTTTGGCCGTGCACGGTGCCTTCCTCGATCATCGCTTTGCGCTCTGCGCGCAGCGAGCGCATGAACTGCACGTGGTAGATGATGCCCAGGGTCAGCATGATCATCCCGAGCGTAACCAGCGCGATGCCGAAGTTACGCGGCGCGTGCGGCTTCAATCCGATCACCACGTTCTGGGCCAGGTGGCCGAGGAACTGGAAAATGGTGAAGCCGAAGCCGATCAGCGACAGCGCGGTGCGGATGATCGACATCAGCGTGCGGTCCGCGCTCATGCGGGTGCGCTGGAACGACATGCCGGTGCGGCGCATCGACATCTCGGTGCGTTCGCCGGACAAGTCGGTGCGGTACTCCGACAGCGAGGTGCGGTGCTCGGACAGCGAGGTACGGTGATTCGACAGCCCGGTGCGGTAATGCGAGTACTCGACCGAGGCCTGGTCCGCATCGCTGCGATCGACCTCGGGGATCGGTGGCGGCGCGGTTTCCTTGACGCGCGCGGGCCGGATCGGCTTTTCGTCCGGCGAGACGGGGATGTTGGAAGAGCTGTGGCCAGGCGGGTTCGAGTTCATGACATCTTTGGTCTTTGACGTGGGGGGCAAAGGCAATCAGGCGTGTCCGCGCTTCCAGGCGCGCGCGATGCGCGCGATCGGGCCGCGCAGCAGCAGGTAGGGGATGAAGGCCAGCAGGATCGAGATCACCAGGGTTTCCAGCGGATAGCGGAAGGCGCCGAAAACCTTGAACTGGTAGATCACGTCCATCGCCACGCCCAGCAACAGGATCCGCGTGACCGCGGTGAATCCTTCACGGAAGGTCTTGATCCGCTCGGCGCGGCTGGCGCCGTGCAGCAACTGCCAGAAGTACGGCTGGCGGCCGGTGCGCGCATCCTTCAGGCCGTCGATCGTGGCCATGACGATGGCCATGATCGGCTGCAGGTACAGCCGGAAAGTCATCGGACCTTCGCTGCGGCCGATCATGTCGGCCCAGAAGCGATGCAGGAAATCGAGCAGCGAGTCCACGCGCGCCTCCGCTATTGGAGGCATCAGCTTCCGCCGTGTCGGCTGCCCGCCGCAATCGAGTTCTTACTTGACGGCGGCCAGTATTTTTACTGACGCGCGCCGATCGGGCGACTGGCAACTTGCGGCGAGGCTGACCGGTCCACAAGGCGAGAAGCGCGATGCGTTGCGACAATTTCTCGCTCATGCGCGGTGGCGCGACGCATGGGCTGCTGTGGCGCCTGGGGCTGATCGACCCGGGCAGCAGGGCCGCCTCGTGGCTGGCGTTGGGTCTGTTCCTGTTGATGTTCATGCCCTTGGCGATGGCCTGTACGTTCAGCGGCACCCTGTGGTCGATGCCGGAAGGCATGCCGCTGCTGCGCGACTACGCGGCCTTGGGACGCTATTTCATCGCCATGCCCTTGCTGGTGCTGCTGGCCCCGCCGAGCGACCGCATCCTGCGCAACTGCGCGCGCCAGCTGGTGCATTCGGCGCTGGTCGCACCGGCGCGCGAAGACGACCTGGCGCGTGCCCTGCAGCGCGTGCGGCATTGGCGCGACTCACTGATGCCGGAGCTGGCCTGCCTGGTGCTGGCGCTGCTGCCGATATGGCTGCCCGGTTCGCTCGCCGGCCTGCCCGGTATTCCGACCTGGAGCGCATCGGCCGATGGCACGCTGAGCCAGGCGGGCCTGTGGCAGATGTACCTGTCGATGCCGCTGTTCCGCTTCATCGTGCTGATCTGGACTTGGCGGCTTGTGCTGTGGACCTACCTGCTGTGGCAGTTGCCGCGGATCCGCCTGGACCTGCATCCAACCCACCCGGATGGCGCCGGGGGCCTGGGCTTCCTCGGCATGGCGCAGGAACGCTTTGCGGCGCTGTCGCTGGCCAACGGCTTCGTACTGTCCGGCGCGCTCGCCAACCACATGGTCTACATGGGCGAGACCCTGTTCGGCCTGCGCCATCTGTTGGCCGGTTTCGTGATCGGCAGCAGCGTGCTGGTGCTGTCGCCGCTGCTGTTCCTCACCCCGACCCTGCTGCGCGCGAAACGCCATGCCTTGCTGAAGTACGACGCGCTGGGCAACCGCACCGCGCGCAGCTTCGATCGGCGCTGGCCGCGCGGCCGGGCGGCCGGCGACGAGCGCAATCTGCTCGACGCGCCGGATTCTTCGGCGATGGCCGATTTCACCGCGGTCTACGCCACCATCAAGACCATGCCACCGTTGCCGGTGAACCGCTGGACGTGCCTGCGCGTGCTCATGTACGCCGCAGCACCGCTGCTGCCGCTGGCGCTGCTGAACTTCTCGGTGGACGAACTGACCAAACGCCTGTTCGGCCTGATGTTCTGACTCGTTCCGGCGCGGTGCCGACGCGCCGGGTTCAGTTGAACCCGAGGTGCTGGATCGACGCCGAGACGTAGCGCCGGCGCTCCACGGCCGCATGGACCGCGGGCAATAGATCCTCGCCGGCATCGGACTTGAGCACATACGCGCAGGGCGCCAGTTCCATCGCATGGCTGACCATCTGCGGCTCGCCGTGTACGGTGATGAATACGATGCCGACGTCCTCGCGCTCGCCCAACAACCGCGCCACCGCTTCCAGGCCGGTGATGCCGGGCATGGAAATGTCGGTGACGATCACGTCCGGGTGCATCTGCCGGGCCAGCCGCACCAGTGCCAGGCCATCGCTCACCGTGGCCAGCACCTCGAAATCCTGCGCAAGGATGGCTCCCAGATGGCGGGCCATTGCCCAACCATCCTCCGCCAGCAGTACGCGAACGCGCTTCATCGCCAGGGCCGGAAGTGGACAGGACTTCATCCTGCGCGCGCACACGCGCCAGAACCACGGAAAAAAGCCCTACTCCGGCAAAGTAAAACTACTGTGGACGGCCAATCCCCGGTCAGGACAGGCGCGGGCCGATCAGGCCTTCCTGCTCGGCGCGCCGTACCAGTTCCAGGGTCCCGTGCACGCCCAACTCCTGCATGATCGCGTACTTGTGCGATTCCACCGTGCGCACCGATACCCCCAGCTCGAAGGCGATCTGCTTGGAGCGCAGGCCCCGCGCGACGTACTCGAGTACGCGCTGCTGCTTGTCGGTCAGGGTGCGGCGGCGGTACTGCGAGGTGGTGATCGCGTTGGCGGCCAGGGTCGGCGTCACGTAGGTCTTGCCGTCCAGCACCTGCTGGACCGCGTACAGCAGTTCGTCGCCGGCCGAATTCTTGAGCACATAGCCGCAGCCGCCGGCGCAGATCGCGCGCGAGGCCATTTCGGATTCGCCATGCATGGTCAGGAAAATGAAGGGCGCCGTCAGACCTTCGTACTGCGCGCGCCGCATCACGTCGATGCCGCTCAGCCCGGGCATGCTGATGTCGGCGATCACCAGGTCCGGCTGCTCGCGGCGGATCACATCCAGCAGATCCTCGCCGTTGAATACCAGCGCGATCACATCGAAGCACTCCGACAGCAGGCGCTCGATGCCTTGGGCAACCAGCAGATGGTCATCGGCCAGGACCAGGCGACGACGGGGTGGTGCGGCGGGAGACACTGCCGTTGCGGGGGACGCTGCCGTGGCGAGGCTCATCACAATCTCCTTGGACGGATTCCATGTGCACCGCGGCTGCTTCGACTCGACGTCCCGGCTGGACGATCCGAGTAGGGAGCGGGCCCGTTCGCGTGGGGGAAGCGCATCGGTGCGGGAAGGGTATGCCGGCGCCGTGAAGCGGTCGTGATGCATGCGTGATGAGCTGCGCGCGCGACGTGAAGCCGATGCAGATGAGGGGCGATTAAGATGGCTCGCCCATCGAGCACCACCGCATCGACCGGGCTCGTGCACAAGGAGGCGTTGCACGTGGTGTCGTTCTCTTCTACCGCTGCCGGGTTACGGCGATCTGCCGCATCGCCGCACAGCGTTTGGCTGCGCCACGCAGGCCACGCCCTGCTGCTGGGCGTGGCCTGCTGCCTGGGTGAACTGGCCGCACGCTTGTTGTGGTCGTGGCAGGCGGGCACGCATGCCTTGGCGGTGGCGCCGCCGCTGCTGCTGGCCTTCCTGATCCTGCAACCGCGGCGGCAGTGGCCGCTCGCCACGGTGGCCGCCTTCGCCGGCACCGCGCTTGCGCTGCGCCTGGCCGACGCCAGCTGGGCCGAGGCACTGGTGCTGGCAGCGGGGCCGCTCGTGCCGAGCTGGGTAATGGCCTGGGTCGCGCGACGCTGGTCGCTGCCGTCCTGGCCGCCGGCCAACCTGTGGCAGGGCCTGGTCTTCCTGCTGGGCGCCGGCTTGCTGTTGCCGTTGTTCAACGTCAACTGGATGCTGGGCTGGTCGCAGCGCTTCGACTTCGCGTACTACCGCGTCGATCTCGGCAGCCTGCTGCTGGCGCAGGTCAGCGGCTACCTGTTGCTGGTGCCGCTGTTGCTCGGTGTGGCGCGGCCGCCGCCGGCGATCTCCGCGCCCACGCCCTTCAAGCTGTCCATTGCCGCGGTGCTGTTGGTGGTGCCCGCGCTGTTGTGGGCGATGCCGGAGCTGCGGTCGGTGCCCTCGGCACTGATGACGGTGGCGGCGCTTCCACTGCTGTTGTGGATGCTGGTCGAGTTCGGCTTGATCGGGGTATCGGCGGCCCTGCTGTCGCTGGCGGTGCTCGGGATCCGCCTCAGCCTGGAGGGCGTCGGTCCGTTCTCCGGCCTGCCGATCGCGCGTGCAACCCATGGATTGCAGGCCTGGATCTGCGTGATGGCCGCGGCGATGTGGGTGATGGCGGTACTGTTGACGCAGAAGCGCCAAGAGTCGCGCCGCCTGCGCGATGCGTACCGGCAGCTCAGCGACCTGGCCGGGCGCATCCTGGTGGTGCAGGAAGAAGAGCGCACCCGCATCGCCCGCGAGTTGCACGACGACATCAACCAGCAATTGGCGGCGGTGTCGATCCGCCTGAGCTACCTCAAGCGCGGCGGCGACGATGCCCAGCGCGAGGCGGTGGCGCAGATCCAGCAGGATGTGCTCAAGGCCAGCAACGACATTCGCGGCATGTCGCACGAACTGCATCCGTCGGTGCTGCGCTTCACCGGCTTGGGCAGTGCCCTGTCGGCGTTCTGCCAGCACCACGGCAATCGCACCACGCTGCATATCGATTGCCGGATCAATGCACCGGAAGGCCTGGATGGCGACCAGGAGCTGGGTCTGTTCCGGATCGTGCAGGAAGCGGTGAACAACATCGAAAAACATGCGCGCGCCGGCCACGCCTGGGTGCGGCTGGATGCCGGCAGCGACGTCTCGGTGCTGTCGATCAGCGACGATGGCGTCGGCATGGCGGGCGCCGGGGCGAACCGGCCGGGGCTGGGCATGATCAGCATGGAGGAACGCGCGCGCTTGCTGGGCGGCTCGCTGCGGGTGGAATCGCAGGCCGGCGGCGGCACCCGGATCGAAGTGTGCTTCCCGAATCGGCGGCCTTCGGCTTAACGGCGTCCGCGCTGCCCTGGCATCGCCGGGCCGTGGTTGAAGCCGTTCCTACGTCGGGGCACGGCGGGTTTCCAGACGCATCCTTGGGCTCGGTCATCCGGGCGAAGCACCGCAGCGTGACCATGGCGGGCGCTGCCGCTAACATCCCCGCGGATCGGCCGTCCCGCATCCGGAGCACCGGGCAGGCGCCGGCCTTGAGAGGGGATTACGTTGGCAACAGCCAAGAAGAGTGCCCGCCGGCGTGGCGATGCCACCACGATCGACGAGGTGGCCGTGCGCGCGGGGGTCTCCCCGATGACGGTCTCGCGGGTGATCAACGGCAAGGGCCATGTGCGCGAAAGCACCCGCGAGCGCGTGCTGCGCGTGGTGCAGGAACTCGGTTACACGCCGAACCTGGCCGCTTCTTCGCTGGCCGCGGCGCAGACCACCCGCATCGCGCTGATCCACACCAACCCCTCCGGCGCGTATCTGCGCGAGCTGCTGGTCGGCGCGCTGCAGGGCGCCGCGCGTACCGCGACGCAGTTGGTGGTCGATGCCTGGGACGAGGTCGACGAACAGGCCGAACAACACGCTGCCCGCAGCCTGGCGCGCAGTGTCGCCGGGGTGATCCTGCCGCCGCCGCTGTGCGAGTCGCCGGTGGTGATTTCCGAACTGGTCGCCGCGCGGGTGCCGGTGGTGGCGATTGCCTCGGGCCACGATGGCGAGGAGATTTCGCGGGTGCGCATCGATGATTTCAGCGCCGCGCGCGAGATCACCGCGTATCTGATCGCGCACGGTCATCGCCGGATCGGTTTCATCCTCGGCGATCCGAACCAGACCGCCAGCGCGCGGCGCCACGAGGGCTATCTGGCGGCGCTGCTGGATGCGCGGATCGCGCCGCGGGCGGAATGGGTGCAGCCGGGTGCTTTCACCTATCGCTCGGGGTTGCAGGCGGCCGAGGTGCTGCTCGATGCGGCGCAGGCGCCGACGGCGATCTTCGCCAGCAACGACGATATGGCCGCGGCGGTGGTGTCGGTCGCGCATCGGCGTGGGCTGGACGTGCCGCGTGATCTGTCGGTAGTGGGCTTCGACGATTCGTCGGCGGCGACGACGGTGTGGCCGGAGCTGACCACGGTGCGGCAGCCGATCGCGGCGATGGCCGACAGTGCGGTGGAGATCCTGATGCGCGACATCCGCCGGCAGGACGGCCAGCCGGTGCGCACGGTCGACCAGATCGTGGCGCACGAGTTGGTGGAACGCGGATCGGTGGCACCGCCGCGGGACGGAGCCTGAGGGCGCCGGGATCACGACGACTGCAGAAAGAGCAGGCAACCTCGCTTCTCAGCTGCCCGCAGCCGATGGCTCCGGCGTGGCCTGCGGGCCCTCGGGGCGAAATCAAGGAGGAGGCACCGGCTTTATCGGTGCCGGAGGACATTCGCCCCGAGGGCCCGCAGGCCACGCCGGAGCCCATCAGATCGCATCAAAACACAAGCCAGCGTCAAGTACGCTCATCCGGACCTTCGTCCTCGTAGAGAGAAGCACAAAAAAAGGCCGCCCGGAGGCGGCCTTTCGCATTCCAAGACGCAAGTCTTAACCCTGCATCTGCTCCAACTCGCGCCCCTTGGTCTCGTAGACGTACTTGATCACGAAGAAGATCGAGATGAAGGCCGCGACCGTGTAGATCCCGTACGCGCCCGCCAGGCCAATGCTGGTCAGCAGGATCGGGAAGGTCACGGTGATCAGGAAGTTGGACGTCCACTGCGCCGCACCGGCCACCGCCAGCCCGGAGCCGCGGATCTGGTTCGGGAACATCTCACCCAGCATCACCCACATCACCGGGCCCCACGACATGTTGAAGAACACCACGTAGACGTTCGCCGCGACCAGCGCCAGCGTGCCCAGGCCACCGGCCATCGCCAGCTTGCCGCTGGCGTCCAGCGAAGCGCTGGCGAAAGCATAGGTGACCAGCGCCAGCGACACCGCCATGCCGATCGAGCCGATCAGCAGCAGCGGCTTGCGGCCGATCTTGTCGATCAGCACCACCGTGACCAGGCAGGCGCCGATGCTGAGCGCGCCGGACAGCACGTTGATCAGCAGCGCGTCGTTCTCCGAGAAGCCCACCGCCTGCCACAACACGGCGCCGTAGTAGAACACCACGTTGATGCCGACCAGCTGCTGGAACACCGCCAGGCCAATGCCGATCCACACGATCGGGCGGATCTTGCCGGTGGCCTTGTTGACCAGGTCCTTCAGGCTCGGACGGTGGTGGTCCTCGGCCAGCGAATTGCCGATCTCGGCCAGCTTGGTGCGGGCCTCGTCGCCGCCGTACAACCGGGTCAGCACGGCCAGGGCTTCATCGCGACGGCCCTTGGCCACCAGGTAGCGCGGGCTTTCCGGGATGGTCAGCAACAGCAGCAGGAAGATGCCCGACGGGATCGCCTGCATCCAGAACATCCAGCGCCAGGCTTCCTGGCCCAGCCACAACGGGTCGGTGGAGGCGCCGGCCGCACGCGCCAGCAGGAAGTTGCTGAGGAAGGCGCAGAACAGGCCGCTGATGATCGCGATCTGCTGCACCGTCGCCAGCCGCCCGCGGTAACGCGCCGACGCCACCTCGGCGATGTAGGCCGGCGACATCACGCTCGCCGCGCCCACCGCGAAGCCGCCCATCACCCGGGCGAAGATGAAGATGCCCGAGCTGTGCGCGGCACCGGCACCCAGCGCCGACAACAGGAACAGCACCGCGGCGATGATCAACACCGCGCGGCGGCCCCAGCGATCGGCCAGGCTGCCGGCCAGGAACGCACCGATCGCGCAGCCCAGCAGCATCGAGGCGACCTCGAAACCGATCCCGGCCGAGCTCGACTGGAAGGTCTGCTTGAGGCCGTCGACCGTGCCGTTGATGACGCCGCTGTCGAACCCGAACAGGAAGCCGCCGATGGTGGCGACGCAACTGATCAGGATGATGAAGCGGGTGTTTTCTCCGGCATTGGCGCCGGCCTCTAGCGGAACACTGGACATGGATTCACCGGGATCGAACGAGGGACGGACCGCCTCAGCGGATCAGGTACTGGTTGAGCAGGTTCTCATACGCTTCCTGCCGGCCACTGATCTGCTTCGGTTCGCCGGCCTGCGCAGCATAAGCGTGCAGGTCGGCCAGGCCCAGCTTGCCTTGTTCGAAATCTCGTCCCGCACCGCTGTCGAAGCTGGCGTAACGCTCCTTGCGCCAGGTTTCCAGCGGCGAGGCGGTCAGCAGCGCATGGGCCACTTCCAGGCCGCGTGCGAACGCGTCCATGCCGCCGATGTGGGCCAGGAACAGGTCCTGCGGATCGGACGACTCGCGGCGCACCTTGGCGTCGAAGTTCAGGCCGCCCGGGGCCAGCCCGCCCTGGCGCAGCACCACCAGCATCGCGCCGACGGTGTCGTACAGGTCGGTCGGGAACTGGTCGGTGTCCCAGCCGTTCTGCGGGTTGCCGCGGTTGGCGTCGATCGAACCCAGCATGCCTGCGTCGGAGGCGACCTGCAGGTCGTGCTCGAAGGTATGGCCGGACAGGGTCGCGTGGTTGGCTTCGATGTTGAGCTTGAAGTCCTTTTCCAGGCCATGCGCGCGCAGGAAGCCGACCACGGTGGCGCTGTCGAAGTCGTACTGGTGCTTCATCGGCTCCATCGGCTTGGGCTCGATCAGGAAGTTGCCCTTGAAGCCGATGCTGCGGCCGTAGTCGCGGGCGACAGTGAGGAAGCGCGCCATGTGATCCTGCTCGCGCTTCATCTGGGTATTGGCCAGTGCGGCATAGCCTTCGCGGCCACCCCAGAACACATAGCCTTCGCCGCCGAGTTCGACGGTGGCTTCCAGCGCGGCCTTGACCTGCACGCCGGCGCGGGCGACGACGTTGAAGTCCGGGTTGGTCGAAGCACCATTCATATAGCGCGGGTGCGAGAACAGGTTGGCGGTGCCCCACAGCAGCTTCATGCCGGTGTCGGCCTGGCGCTGCTTGGCGATCGCCACCATGTGCTTGAGGTTCTTCTCGTACTGGCCGATGTCTTCGGCATCCGGCGACAGGTCGATGTCGTGGAAGCACCAGTACGGCGCGCCGAGCTTGGTGAAGAATTCGAATGCCGCGTCGGACTTGGCCTCGGCGCGCTTGAGCGGATCGCTGCCGGCATCCCAGCCGTAGTTGCGGGTGCCCGGGCCGAACGGATCGGCGCCATTGCCGCAGAAGCTGTGCCAGTAGCACACCGCGAAGCGCAGGTGCTCGGCCATGGTCTTGTCGCCGATCTTCTTGTTGGCGTCATAGACCTTGAACGACAGCGGGTTGTCCGAGTCGCGGCCTTCGAAGGGGATGCGGCCGATGCCGGGGAAATATTCCTTGGCGCCGATGAAGGGTTGGGTGCTCATGATGGTGTCCTGTCTGGCGGTAACGGGGGAAAGGTTCGGAACGAACGCTCAGGCGGCGTAGAGCGGCCGCACGGCGGTGGAAAGGTGGTCGAGGAAGCGTCGGTAGGCCTTGTCGTAGGCGCCCTGGCGCGCGGCCTCCGGGCGCGCGGTCAGCGCCGGGTCGACCGCCAGGTGTTCGGCGACCAGTTGCTGCAGCGGCAGCGGCTGGCCTTGCGCGCCACGCAGCGCCCATAGCGCCTGCAGCGCCGCGCCGAAGGCGGCGCCTTCGGCCTGGCGCGGCACTTCCACCGGCAGCGCGAACACATCGGCGACCATCTGCCGCCAGGCCGCGCTGTTGGCGCCGCCGCCGGTGAGCACGATGCGCTCGAACCGCATGCCGGCGCGCACGAAGGCGTCGTAGCCGTACTTCAGGCTGTAGGTCGCTCCCTCCATCGCGGCGCGATAGAGGTTGGCCTGGGTGAGGTTGTGCGGATCCATGCCGGTCAGCACGCCCTTGCCCAACGGCAGGTCCGGGGTGCGCTCGCCGTTGAGGAACGGCAGCAAGCTCAGGCCGCCGGCGCCGGGTTCGGAAGCGGCGATACGCTCATCGCCGTCGCGGCTGCTGAAGCCGAACAGGCGCGCGACCGACTCGGTGGCGACGGTGCAGTTCATCGTGCAGATCAGCGGCATCCAGCCGCCGGACGACGAGCAGAACGCGGCCCAGGCACCGTCCGGGTCGACCACCGGGGTGTCCGAATAGGCGAACAGCGTGCCGGAGGTGCCCAGGCTCATCGACAGCTGGCCCGGCACCACGGCGCCGGTGCCGAACGCGGCCATCATGTTGTCGCCACCGCCGGCGGCGACCACCGCCTCGCGCGGCAGGCCAAGTTCGTCGGCGATGGCCGGCGCGATCGCGAAGGTGGCGCCCGCCTCCACCAGCGGCGGCAGGCAGCCGGCCAGGTCGCGCTGCGGATCGGTGGCGTGCAGCAGTTCCTTCGACCAGGTGCGGGTGCGCACGTCCAGCCAGCCGGTGCCGGACGCATCGCCGTACTCGCAGAAATACTGGCCGGTCAGGAAGAAGTTGAGGTAATCGTGCGGCAGCAGGATGTGCGCCAGCTTGGCGTAGACCTCGGGCCGGTGCTTGCGCGTCCACGGCAGCTTGGAGGCGGTGTAGCCGGCCAGGATGGGATTGCCAGCCAGTTCGATGCAGCGCGCCGCGCCGCCGACCGCGTCCATGATCTCCACGCATTCGGCGCTGGTGCTGGTGTCGCACCACAGCTTGGCCGGCGCCAGCACGTTGCCGTCGGCGTCTACGGGCACGAAACCGTGCTGCTGGCCGGACACCGCCAGCGCGGCGACCTGCGCGCGCAGCGCCGGGTCGATGCGGGCGAAGCAGTCGCGCACGGCGGCCAGCCACCAGGCGGCCTCCTGCTCGCGGCTGCCGTCGTCGCCGCTGATCAGTTCCAGCGGCGCGGTGGCCGAGCCCAGGATCGCGCGCGCGTCCGGGTCGTAGACCACCACTTTGATGCTCTGCGTGCCGGCATCGATGCCCGCGACCAACTTCATCCGTTTCTCTCCTGCCCTGTATGCGGATCCCCGAGCGGGTTGCGGGCCGTCGCCGCGGCGGTTCTGTTAGCGCTAACAGAAATGCCGAAAAGGAAACGGCCCTCAGGCCGTCGGCGGCGGCCTGCGAACCTGGCGCGGGCCTTCGTTGCGGCCGGCGGCCGCGACGGAACGCACTCTAGCAGCAAGTCCGGAATCGTCATGCTGCGCTGCAAAACGAGCTCGAACGGGAATACCGCCGGATCGCGCAGGCAAGGGCTTCGTGGCGGCCGCGGCGGCGCCGGATAGCCGGGCCCAGTCCGCGCGCGAACAAATATTTCCTTTTTACTTCAAAGGTTTGATTTCGCCGTTGATGGTTTTGTCATGGCGACCGGCGGTTCTGTGATCGGCCTTTCAAGCCCGCGCTGGCGTTGCAACACAGGTTGCGGCAGGCACCCGGCGTGACGACCACGTCGAGGACCCTTCCCATCCGATGAGACCCGACATGCCTTCCATGCTGCCGCCCGCACGCCGCCTGCAACGCCGGCTCCTGACCGCCGCCCTGCTCTCCGCCCTGAGCGTCCCCGCCTTCGCCGGCACGCATTGCCAGCTGATCGACGACGCCGGCAATCCGGTGCCAGTGGATCCGACCGCGACCGGCACCGATGCGCTGGCCTGCGGCCCGGGCGCCAAGGCCACGGCGACCGCCGCCACCGCGGTCGGCGACCAGAGCCAGGCCTCCGGCGCCAGCAGCACCGCGGTCGGCGCGTGGCTGGATGTCGATGGCGACGGCCTGGTCGACCCGGACGAGATCACCTGGGCCAGTGGCGCCAACGCGACTGCGCTGGGCGCGGCCGCGCAGGCGCGTGGCGCCGGTGCGACCGCGATCGGCCTGCGCTCGGTCGCGGTGCAGGACAACAGCGTCGCCCTGGGCAACCAGGCGCAGACCCAGGCGCAGCTGACCACCACGACCAAGACCACGACCGGTGATTACTCCAACGTCACCAGCAGCACCAGCACCGACGCGGCCACCGGCACCTATGCCGGCAGCCTCGCCGTCGGCAGCCAGGCGCGCGCCAACGGCAACAACAACATCGCGATGGGCACCGGCGCGGTGACCGAGCTCACCAGCGAAACGCTCTCGATGAGCACCGTCGATGGCGTCTCCACCCTGGTGTCGAGCAAGGTCGCCGGTCCTGAGCAGAACGCGATCGCCATGGGCACCTCGGCGCGCGCAAATGGCGATGGGACCATTGTCATCGGGTCAGGGGCACTCGCCGAAGCGAAGGTGAAGACCGTCATGACCGGCTTCGGCGAGACCACCCTCAAGGAGTCGGTTGCGCCGGCCACCAATTCGATCGTGATCGGCACGTCGGCCAAGTCGCAGGGCACCAACAACATCGTCATCGGCGCGAACGCCGCGACCCAGGGCGATTCGGTGCTGCTGGCCTTCGATCCGGTCACCGGCCTGCCGGCGAAGGATCCGGACACGGGCTATGCGCTCTACGGCGAGACCTACAAGGACGAGAACAGCACCTTGGTCGGTGTCGGCGCCATTTCCGTGCGTGGTTGGGGCAGTGCTTTCGGCTACAACGCCGTGGCCTACGGCAACAAGAGCACGGCCGTCGGCAACTATGCCTACGCGATCGGGCCGTCTTCGACCGCGATCGGCGGCTTCCTCGACTTCAATCCCGCGCTGGGCGGCTATTCGATCCCGGTGCGCTTCGCCAACTCCTACGGCCGCGCCTTCGCCAGCGGCTATGGCGCGCAGTCGCTGGGCTCCGGCGCCTATGCCTGGGGCAACTACGATGCGGCGGTCGGTCCGGCCGCGTCGACCGGCGACCGCGACACCGACCACCCCACGCCCGACCGACTGGTCACCGGCCAGTACAGCGACCTGGACCAGGCCTTGGTCAACGGCTCGGCCTCGCTGGGCTTCTATGCCAACGCCGGCGGCCACATGAGCATCGCGGTCGGCGCGTTGAGCCAGGCCTACGATGCGTATGCCATTGCCATTGGCCAGGAATCGGTGGCCTATGGCATCGACAGCCTGGCGATCGGCCGCCAGGCCATCGCCAGCTGGCGCGAAGACATCGCGCTGGGCAAGAACGCCGAGACCTGGGGCGGCATGGGCACCAGCAACATGGCGATCGGCAATTTCGCCATGGTCGGCTACGACGGCGGACCGGACATCTCCCACGCGATCGCCTTCGGCATGCAGGCCAGCGCCTCGGCCGATTACGCGATGGCGGTCGGCGACGGCGCGATCGCCGATGGCGCGTCCGCCAGCGCCATTGGTTCCGCCAGCCAGGCCTCGGGCCAGTCGGCCACCGCGGTCGGCGAGCACAGCCTGGCGATGAGCGACTACGACACCGCGATCGGCGCCTATGCCCTGGCGCAGGGCGGCAACAGCATGGCGCTGGGCACCAACGCCTTCGCGCTCGGCCTGGACGCGGTGGCCGGCGGCTACAACGCGATGGCCAGTGGCGACGAGAGCCTCGCGCTGGGCGCCTATGCGGTCGCCGACAACCTCTACGGCACCGCGCTGGGCAACGGCGCGATGGTCTATGCCGACAATGCGGTGGCGCTGGGCGCCAACTCGCTGGCCGATCGTGCGAACACCGTGTCGGTGGGCTCGGTGGGCAACGAGCGCCAGATCGCCCACGTCGCCGCCGGCACCGAGGCCACGGATGCGGTCAACAAGGGCCAGCTCGACCAGGCCCTGGTCGCCGCCGGCGCGGATCTGGGCGCGCTCGACGCGGCCGCGGTGAAGTACGACGACCGCCAGGCACGCGACCGCATCACCTTGGGCGGCAGCAGCGGCACCACGTTGGCGAATGTGCACGCCGGTGCGCAGGACAGCGATGCGGCCAACATGGCGCAGCTGCGTTCGGTCGCCTCCCTGCTCGGCGGCGGCGTCGCGCTGGGCGGCGATGGTTCGTTCGCGATGCCGGCCTTCCGCGTCCAGAGCACCGTCTATGGCGATGTGGCCAGTGCCTTCGGCGCAGTCGATCAGGCGCTCGATTCGTTGTTCGGCAAGGTCGGTACGCTGGAACACGGCACGACCGGCAACCTGCCGTCCGGCGATGGCGCGGGGCTGGCCATGGGCAATGGCGCCCATGCGCAGGATGGCGCCGATACCGCGATCGGCAATGGCGCGACGGTGCATGCCGACGGCAGCACGGCGGTGGGCAGCAATGCCAGCATCGCCGCGGTCGCGACCAATGCGGTGGCGGTCGGTGCCGATGCCAACGTGAGCGCAGCCTCCGGCACCGCGATCGGCCAGGGCGCAACGGTCACCGCCGAGGGCGCGGTCGCATTGGGCCAGGGTTCGATCGCCGATGAAGCGAACACCGTTTCGGTCGGCAGCGCTGGCCAGGAACGTCGCGTCACCCATGTAGCCGCGGGCACCGCGGCGACCGATGCGGCCAATGTGCAGCAGATGCAGGCCGGCGACGCGCAGGCGGTGGCCACCGCCAACGCCTACACCGATACCACCGCCACGCAGACGCTGAGCAGCGCCAACGGCTACACCGACAGCCGCGTCCAGCAGTTGAGCGACCAGTTCAGCGGTATTGCCAGTGAAGTCGGCCGGCGCCTGGACCTGCAGGACAAGCGCATCGATCGCCAGGGCGCGATGGGCGCGGCGATGATGAACATGTCCATCAACGCCGCCAACAGCCGCAGCGCGCGTGGCCGCGTCGCCGCCGGCGTGGGCTGGCAGAACGGCGAAAGCGCGGTGTCGGTCGGCTATGCCAAGTCGATCGGCGAGCGCGCCTCGTTCTCGATCGGCGGTGCCTTCAGCAGCGACGACAGCTCGGCCGGCATCGGCATCGGCGTCGACCTGTAACGCCTGCTCCTTCCGCATCCCTCCCCGTCCGTGCGACGGGGAGACCACCCTCGCCTTTCCGGAAACCATCCCATGATCACCCGTCGCACTGTCCTGAGCCTGATGCTCGCCGCCGCCTGCGCGCCCGCGCTGGCCGCCAACGCCACCGTCGACCTGTCTTCCGTCAGCGACGCCGGCTTCAACCAGCGTTTCATCGTCAAGTACCGCGCGGGCACCGCCGAACGCCTGCAGCCGGCCGCACGCCAGCGCGCGCTCGACGCCGCCACCGAACGCGCGCGCCCGCAGCTGGGTGCAAGGATCGCCGCCCTGAATGGCAATGCAGCGCTGCACGTCAACACGCTGCGCGCCACCGCCGGCGGCAAGCACGTCGTGCGCGCCTCGCAGCGCCTGGACCGCAGCCAGGCCGAAGCGCTGATGCGCGCGATCGCCGCCGACCCGAATGTCGAATCGGTCGCGGTCGACAAGCTGATGCATCGCGCCGCGATGCCGAACGACCCGATCCTGGCAACCCACCAGATGTGGCACTACGGCACCGGTGCCGGTGGCGCACGGGTCACCACCGCATGGGATGCCGGCGCAACCGGTGCCGGCGTGGTGGTGGCGGTGATCGACACCGGCGCCACCCATCACGCCGACCTGGAGCCGAACCTGCTGCCGGGCTACGACTTCATCACCGATGCGTGGATGGCGCGCCGCGACAGCGACGACCGCGTGCCCGGCGGCTGGGACCAGGGCGATGGCACCCTGGACGGCGAATGCGGCACCGGCGTGGCGGGCGAGGACAGCAGCTGGCACGGCACGCACGTGTCCGGCACGATCGCCGAGGTCACCAACAACAGCGTCGGCGGTGCGGGCATCGCCTACAACGCACGCGTGGTGCCGGTGCGCGCACTCGGCCGTTGCGGCGGTTATTCGTCCGACATCAACGACGCCATCGTGTGGGCCTCCGGTGGCCATGTCGACGGCGTGCCGGACAACGCGAATCCGGCCGAAGTGATCAACATGAGCCTGGGCGGCGGCAGCGCGTGTGACGCCGACACCCAGGCGGCGATCGACTCGGCGGTGTCGCGCGGCACCGTGGTGGTGGTCGCCGCCGGCAACGACAACGCCAACGTCGCCGGCCATTCGCCGGCCAGTTGCGCCAACGTGGTCACTGTCGGCGCAACCGGCTACAGCGGCCAGCGCGCCGGCTACTCGAACTACGGCGACGGCGTGGACCTGGCCGCGCCGGGCGGTGCCGGCACCGAAGGCACGCCGAACGGCTACATCTGGTCGACCCACAACACCGGCACGATGACCCCCGAGGCCGACCGCTACGTCGGCATGACCGGCACCTCGATGGCCACCCCGCACGTGACCGGCATCGTCGCGCTGATGCAGAGCGTGGCGCCACAGCCGCTGACGCCGTCGGTGATCGAAGGCCTGCTCAAGGCCTCGGCGCGGCCGTTCCCGGTGAAGCCGGATACCGGCAAGTCGCTGGGCGCCGGGATTGTCGACGCCACTGCCGCGGTGGAACGCGCCAAGAGCTATGGCCAGCCGCTGGTCGGCCGGCCGCTGACCGCCAACGCGGCCGAATCGCTGCCGCCGCTGGCCTCCGGCCAGAGCCTGCTGTATGCGATCGAAGTGCCGGCCGGCAAGACCAGGCTGGAGCTCACCACCTACGGCGGCCGCGGCAATCTGCTGGTGTACGCCAACTACGAGGCCGAACCGCTGGCGTCGGCCAACATCGGCAGTTCGGTGCGCCCGGGCAGCAACCAGATCATCACCCTCAACGCACCTGCCGCCGGCCATTACTACTTCAAGGTCAGCGCCAGCAGCGACGCGTCCGGCGTGCTGATCCGCGCCAGGGTGCTGTGAGCCGGCCGTACTGCCGCGGCATCGCCGCAGTGGTGCGGGGTGCCGGCCGGGGCTGGGAGGGCCCCGGCCGGACATCTCGTCGCTCGTCTTCGCACCCGTTGAGAGAGTTGCTGGTCGACGTGGCCTTGGTGCTGCTGCTCGGGGTCGTGCTTGGCGTCGGCGTGTTGCTGGTCGGCTGCACGCCCGCTTCGACCGCGGACCATGGACCGCGGCGCGACGCCGCCGCACCCGGCCGGCTGCATGCGCGCTATCTGGGCAAGGTGGCCGGCTGCGCGGACTGCCCGCCGCAGCGCTGGGACCTGACCTTGTTCGCGCCGGCGCGCGGCGATCCGCGCGATCGGCAAACCGGCCGGTTCGCGCTGCTGCGCGAGCCAGCGCCATCCGAGGGCCACACCGACGAGATCCAGGGCCGCTGGAGCGCAGGCCTGCCGGAAACGGTGGGGATCCGCCGGCTGGTCTATCGCCTGCAGCCAGACGACGGCACGCCGCCGTTGACCTTGCTGCGTTTCAACGAACAGCAGTTGCGCCCGCTGGTCGACGGCATCGTGGCCGCGCCGCTGCAGCGCGTGGCGGTGTCGCGGCAGGCCGATACGCTGGACGTGGTGGCACGCGATGCGCGCGAGCCGGTGCTGCTGCATCCGGGCCAGTTGCTGCGCGTGCATCTGCTCGACAGCCCCGCCACCGGCAGCGGCTGGGAGCTGGCCGCGGCGGTGCCGTCGGCGCTGCGGCTGGAGGCCGACCCCGGCCTGGGCCCGGTCGAAACGCCGGCGGCGGCGCTGCCCCGCACCTGGAGCTTCCGCGTGCTGGGGCCGGGCACGGCGCGCCTGCGTTTCGACCATCGTCGCGATTGGCAGCGCGATGGCGCCGGCCTGGAGACGATCGGGTTCGACCTGCGTATCCGCTGAGCCGGGCTCCCTGAAGCGGGGCTCCCTAAAAGCGAGGCTCCCTACCCGCGCGGGCGATCGCTTAGGATCGGGGTGGCAGCCCGCCGCCGACTGGGGACGCCGGGGCATTGAAGAGCATGGGTGAATGCCCCAGACGCGGTACCGCTTTGGCGAATTCGAACTGGATCCTGCTTCGCGCGAACTGTGGCGCGGCGGCGAGCGCATCGCGCTGCCGCCGAAATCGTTCGAGTGCCTGGCCTACCTCGTCGCCCATCGCGATCGCGCGGTCGGCCGCGACGAACTGATTTCCGCTGTATGGGGCCGGGTCGACGCCAGCGATACCCTGGTCGCGCAGACCCTGCTGCGCGCCCGCAAGGCACTGGACGACACCGGCGACCGCCAGGCGATGATCCGCACCGTGCCGCGCTTCGGTTATCGCTGGGTGGCCGCGGTGCAGGAGATCCACGTCGCCGCACCGGCGCCGCTGCTGGAACCGGCGGCAGCGACCGAAGCCACCGCGCCTGCCGCCGCTGCGGCGAGCGGCCGGCCACCTGGCCAAGCGCCGGCCGATGGTGCCGCCATGCCGCCCGCTCCGACCCTGCTGCTGGCGCCGCCGCGACGGCGGCTGCGCGTATGGATGCTGCTGGCGGCCTTGGCCGCGCTCGTCGTCGCCGCCGTAATCGCGGGGTGGCCGTGGCACACCAGCCGCAGCCCCGCCGTCGCCGCGTCCCAGCGCCAGGACGTCGCGCTGGTGCTGCCGGTACGCGTGCTGCCGAGCGAGCCGGAAACCTCCTGGGTGCGCCTGGGCGCGATGGACTACATCGCCAGCCGTGCACGTCGCGCCGGTGTGCGCGTACTGCCCAGCGACCAGACCCTGCACCTGAGCGCATTGCTGGAGCAGGCCGGCGCGGACGATGGCGCGGCCTGGCAGCGCCTGCGCGCGTCCAGTGATGCGCGCTGGATCCTGTCGCCGGTCGCCAGCCGCGACGCGCGCGGTTGGCGGGTGCGCCTGCAATGGAACGATGCCGGCCACGATCGCCTGGTGGAGGCGCACGGCAGCACGCCACTGGCCGCGGCGGCGGCGGCCACCGATGCCTGGCTGGGCCGCGAAGGCCGGCACGCGCCACAGGACGTGCCCACCGCGCTGACCGAGCGCGTGCAGCAGATCGATGCCGAACTCACCGCCGGGCAACTGGCCACCGTGCGGCGGCTGATCGAACAGGCTCCCGCCGAACAGCGCCGCGAGCCGCGCCTGCGCGTGCGCGAAGGACAACTGGCGTATCGCTCCGGGCAGATCGAACAGGCCGAACGCAGCTTCCAATCGCTGCTGGCACCGGTGACGGCGGCAGGCGAGGCCGACGTGCGTGCGCACGCACTGATGGGGCTGGGCGCGGTCGACATCCGCCGCGGCGATTTCGCGCAGGCGCAGGCCCATTACAGCCAGGCGCTGGCGCTACTGCAGGCCGATGGCGGACTGGACGACCCGGCCATGCTCGGCAACGCCTATAACGGCCGCGGCGTGGCCCAGGTCCAGCAAGGACGCGTGGAAGAAGCGGTGCACGACCTCGGCCTGGCCCGGATCGCGATGCAGCGCTCGGGCGACCTCGTCGAAGCGGCGATGGTCGGCACCAACCTGGGCATCATCGAATCCAAGCGCGGTCACTACCCGCAGGCGTTGCAGGAATTCGACCGCGCCATCGCCACCTACGAACGCTTCGGCGTGCACGACTACCTGGCCGCGACCCTGGCCTCGCGCAGCGACACCCAGTTGCAGCTCGCCCAGCCGGCGGCCGCGCTCGCCAGCGCCGAGCAGGCCGCCCACCAGGTCGGCGCGCTGGAGGATCCGGCGTTGGCGATCCGGGTCGGCCTGGCCTGCGCGAACGCGCAACTGCACACCGGCGCGCTGCAGGCGGCGCAGCGCTCGCTCGGCCAGCTGAAGGCCGCCGGGCTCAACGACGACGCGCCGATCATGCGCGAGCTGAGCTTGCGCCTGCTGCTGGCGCGCGATCGCCGCGACGAGGCGGCGGCGCTGGCCCGGCGCCTGCCGCCGAAGGAGACCACGGTGGACGGTGCGCTGGCGGTGGCAGCGGTGCAGGCCGCCTTGCGCGGCAACGACCTGGCCACGGCGCGGCAGTGGCTGGCCCGGATGCCGGCGGACCTGCCGCCCGCGAGTGCGGTGTCCTGGCAGCTGGCGCGCGGCCTGGTCGCCCAGCGCGACCGCGATCGCGCGCACGCGCTGCAGGAGATCGACCGCCTGTCGCGCACCGCCGGCACGGACAGTCCCGATGAGCGCATCCGCATTGCGGTGGCGCTGGCGTTGATGCGGCTGGACCGCGACGAGCCGCAGCAGGCCGCCGCCGCGCTGGGCGAACTCGATGCCTACGCCGACAGCGACTACCGCGTCGCCTGGTCGACGATGACGCTGTACCGGATGCTTGGCGATGCCGCCCAGGCCGAGCGCGCGCGCGCGCAGGCCGAGGCGCTGCGCGGCGAACGCGCGCTGGCGACGCCGCTGGTGCTGTAGGCGATCGCGGTCGCGGCTGAAGCCGCTCCTACAGTGCGGCCCCAAGCATCCTGGGCCATCGTAAGCGCGGCCTCAGCCGCGACCCGTCACGCCATGTCGATTCCGGCACGCCTGCTTCGTCGCTTGCAGGATCCCCGCGGAAACACGTCGATGAATGCGGATGCCCCGATGCTGGACCGCAACTGGCCGCTGGTCGCCGCCGGTGCCTTGCTCGGTTGCGTGGCAATCGGCGCGGTGTTCGCGCTGGCGGTGCTGCTGGATCCGATGGGCAGCGCCACCGGCTGGTCGCGCACGGGGCTGTCCAGCGCGATGACCTTCGCGTTCCTGAGCATGGGCGTGGCCGGTTTTGCCTGGGGTGCGATCAGCGACCGCATCGGGCCGCGGGTGGTGGTGACGATCGGCGCGCTGCTGCTTGGGCTGGCCCTGGTGCTGGCCAGCCGCGCGCAGAGCCTGCTGCAGTTCCAGCTCGCGTTCGGCGTGCTGCTCGGCATCGCGGCGGCCAGCTTTTTCATTCCGGTGATCGCCACCACCGCGGCCGCGTTCGACCGCCACCGCAACCTGGCGGTGTCGCTGGTGTCGGCCGGGGTGGGCGTGGCACCGATGACGATTTCGCCGCTGGTGGCCTGGCTGGTGGTCCATTACGACTGGCGCACGACGTTGCTGATCGTCGGCGTGCTGGCGTGGCTGCTGACGCTGCCGGCGACCTGGTTCGTGCGCCGCGTGCCGTTGGCCGAAGCCAGCGCTGCCGATGCGCCGGTCGCCGACGGCGCAGGCCCGATGAGCTTCGCGCAGGCGATGCGTTCGCGCGCCTTCATCGCGTTGGCGCTGGCGTTCTTCGCCTGTTGCGCGGCGCATTCCGGGCCGATCTTCCACACCGTGAGCTATGCCATCGGCTGCGGACTCAGCGTCACCTCGGCGGTGACCATCTACAGCATGGAAGGGGCGGCCGGATTGGGCGGACGGCTGCTGTTCGGCGTGCTGGCCGATCGCCTCGGCGCCAAGCCCGTGCTGGTGGCCGGTCTGCTGATCCAGGCGCTGGCGGCAGCGGCGTATCTGGCGGTGGAACGGCTCGGCGGCTTCTATGCGGTGGCGCTGGTGTTCGGCATGGCCTATGGCGGCACGATGCCGTTGTACGCGTCGCTGGCGCGGCAGGCGTTCCCGGCGCGCATCCTCGGCACGGTGCTGGGCGCGGCGGGCCTGCTGTCCAGCCTGGGCATGGCGTCCGGGCCGCTGGTCGGCGGCTGGTTGTTCGACCGCTACGGCAGTTATGCGTGGATGTACCTCGGCTCGATGATGGTCGGCCTGGCGGCGGCGGCCATCGCGCTGTGCTTCCCTTCGGCGCCGCGGCGGCAACAGGGTGTCCGGCCGCGGCCCGCGCTGGCGCCGCAGGCGCAGGGCTGATCGCCGGCGCTGCAGCGATGGCGCGGGGAGCGGCAGGCCCAACGATGGCTAAACGCTGCCTGCGCCCCGGCCTGCGCGGACGCGGCCGGCAGGCGTAGCTTCGAAGCCGGGGCATGGGGCCTCGCAAGGAGCAGACCATGGCGTTCAGTGCTGCAGGCAATTCCGGACCGCTGGCCGACATCAACGTCACCCCGCTGGTCGACGTGATGCTGGTGCTGTTGATCATCTTCATCGTCACTGCGCCGATGATGGCGCGCCCCATCACGGTCGATCTGCCGCAGCACGCGCAGAAATCCGTGCCCCGCCCGGACCCGCCGCCGCCGATCGCCTTGCAGGTGGATGCCGCCAACCAGGTCACCTGGAATGGCGAAGCGGTCGACGTGGGTTCGCTGCAGGCGCGCATGCAGGCGCAGGTGCAGGCCCATCCCGCCAATCCGCCCGAGCTGCGCTTCCGTGCCGACCCGGATTCGGAATACGCGACCACGGCCAAGGTGCTGGCGGCGGCGAAGAATGCGCGGATGGAGAAGATCGCGTTCGTGCGATAGCGCGTCGATCGTGTTCGCGACCGTGGCGCGCGGCGCCGCGGTCGCGGGCTGGCGCCTGCATGGGTGCCTGCAGGAGCGGCTTTAGCCGCGACGCGATCTTCCAGGGAGAGTGCGGAAAACTTCGGCGCCGGACGTTCGGGGGCGCGGGCGATCCCCGCACGCCGATGATCCGCGGTCGCGGCTGAAGCCGCTCCTACAGTGCGGTGGCATGGGTTATCGGGGCGGGACGTCCACCGCCCCTGGCCTGCCGGCGCCGCGATGACAGCAGCCGGATACAAGGCATTGAAACCTGCATCGGCCAACATCGGGGCGACCCCTGCATGCGCTGGCCCTCACCGCAGGTATCGCCGCTTCGACTGCAGAGGCGACGGCCGGCCGGCCTCGCAAACCGCGTTTCACCCCCGCCACCACCGAAGGAATTCCCATGAATACGGTCACCACCCAAGACGGCGTCGAGATCTTCTTCCAGGACTGGGGCCCGAAGGAGGCCCAGCCGCTGGTGTTCCACCATGGCTGGCCGTTGTCGTCCGACGATTGGGACGCGCAGCTGCTGTTCTTCGTGCAGAAAGGCTTCCGGGTGATCGCCCATGACCGTCGCGGCCATGGCCGTTCCTCGCATGTGGCCGACGGCCACGACATGGTGCATTACGCCGCCGATGCGGCCGCGGTGATGGACAAGCTGGACCTGCGCAACGCCGTGCACATTGGCCACTCCACCGGCGGCGGCGAAGTCACCGCCTATGTCGCCCGGCATGGCCAGCCGGCCGGCCGCGTCGCCAAGGCGGTGCTGATCGGCGCGGTGCCGCCGCTGATGGTCAAGACCCCGGCGAACCCGGGCGGGTTGCCGATCGAGGTGTTCGATGGCCTGCGCGCGCAGCTGGCGGCCAATCGTTCGCAGTTCTATCTCGACCTGCCGAGCGGGCCGTTCTACAGCTTCAACCGCGAGGGCGCCAAGCCGATCCCGGGCACGATCCAGAACTGGTGGCGCCAGGGCATGGCCGGCAATGCGAAGGCGCATTACGAGGGCATCAAGGCGTTTTCGGAAACCGACTTCACCGAAGACTTGAAGAAGATCGAGGTGCCGGTGTTCGTGATGCACGGCGACGACGACCAGATCGTGCCGATCGCGGACTCGGCGCTGCTGTCGCATAAGTTGGTCAAGAACGGCACGCTGAAGGTCTACAAGGGGTATCCGCATGGCATGTGCACGACGCATGCCGATGAGATCAACAAGGATCTGCTGGCTTTTATCCAGGCTTGAGTTTTCCGGAGGGACTCCCCCGTCGGTTTGGCCGCGGAAGCCTTGTGCTTTCGCGGCTCTCTTTGGTGCTTCTTCTTTGTTGCGAGAACTGCAGCTGCAATGGCTTGCGAGTTGGGGTTTATTGAGAGGGCGCGTGCGCGTTTGCGGTTGGTTTTGTCGGCTTACGGTGCGGGCAACGCCCTGACGGGAGGGGGATGGCCCGGCTCGGTTGGACATCCTGTCCAACTCGCCTGCCGCGGACATCCATGTCCGCTGGCCACCCCCTCCCGCCAGGACGGCGCAAGGCGCGTGGTTGTCATGTCTTCGATTGAGGCGCGCCGGTAGAGGGGGAAGAGAAAAGCGCAGCGCCCGTTGCGAAAGCACCCGACGAATCCCGGCTTCGATGTAGGAGCGGCTTCAGCCGCGACCGCCGGATCCCGCGGTCGCGGCTGAAGCCGCTCCTACATCGAAGTCAGTAATAGGCAGGTGCCGATGGCAATGGGGAGCCGGGCTTTTCTATTCCCCCTCTACCGGCGCGCCCCGAACGAAGATTGAAAATCAAAGCGCCTTGCGCCGTCCTGGCGGGGTGGGCGCGTCGAGCGGCACAGGGATGTGCCGCGCGGTGAGTGCGGACAGGCGCCGCCCGAACCGAAAGTGACCACCGCGGCAGCGGTGGTCGTACCCCGGCAGGGCGGGCCCGCACCGCAAGCCGACGCAACCAAACCGCAAACGCGCACGCGCCCCCTCAATAAACCCCCACCTCGCAAGCCGCAAAGGCCGCAGACCTACCGCCAATGGGAGAAGCGCAACCTCCCTCGCCGACCAGCTACCATCGCAGCGCACCGCATCCAGAAGGCGACCCCGCGCGATGCCCGAGCCCGAGTTCACCGTCCACACCTTGCTGAAGACCGCACTGGTCGAGGTCTACGACGTGGTGTGCGCGGGCACCTGCCGTCACAAGGGCGAAACCGAACGCGCCACGCGCACGCAACTCGTGTTCCCCTATCGCGGCACCTACGTGCGCCACCTCGCAGACGACCTCGTGGTCGCCGACGCCAGCCAGGTGATGTTCTTCAACGCCGACGAACCGTACCGGATCAGCCACCCGCATCCCGGCGGCGATGCCAGCCTGGCGCTGACCCTGGACGCGACACTGCTGCAAGAAATCGCGCCGCCCGAACTGCTGCACGAAGGCGCGCCACCACGCTTCCGCGTTCCGCGCCTGCGCATCGACCCGCGCGCGCAGGTACTGGTGGCGCTGCTGCGCCACAGCCTGCACGAAGGCGTGGCCGATGCGCTGGAAGGCGAGAGCCTGGCGTTGACCCTGGTGCAGCGTGCGATCGGCCCGCGCACCACCCACCTCGCCGGTGCCAGCCAGGCGCGCCAGCGCTTGGTGGACCGGGCCAAGCTGGTGCTGATGGGCGATCTGGCGCGACGCTGGACGCTGGCCGAAGTCGCCGCCGAGGTGGGGGTCTCGCCGGTCTACCTGACCCAGTGCTTTCGCGACGTCGAAGGCGTGCCGCTGTATCGCTACCACCTGCGCCTGCGTCTGGCGCGCGCGCTCGACCTGCTCGGCGAATACGACGACCTGAGCACGCTGGGGCAGGACCTGGGCTTCTCCAGCCACAGCCATTTCAGCGCGGCATTCCAGCAGGCCTACGGCCGCACGCCCAGCGAGTTCCGCCAGATCGCCCTGCCCTCGCTCCCGCGTGCGCATCGCTAAATTTTTCGATAGCAGGCACTCGCCCCGGAAGCGTCTACTGGCCCTGCCCGTCTTGGGCATCACCGGGAGAACGAAATGAGCGACAAGACCTGCGCAGCCTGCGATTGCGAGCTCGACGAGAACGCCATCCAGGTCAAGCTCGGCGGCAAGGTCGTCGAAGTGTGCTGCGAAGAATGCGCGACCAAATTGCGCGAGGCTTATGCGGCGGCGAGCACCTGACGGCGGATGACGTCCAGACACCGACTATCCACGGTCGCGGCTGAAGCCGCTCCTACAGTGCGGTGGCAGGGATGCGCGGCGAGCTGAGTTCGCCACTGTGGGAGGGACTTCAGCCCGTCCGGTTGATGGCGCGGGCGACGTCCAGACACTGGCGGTCCACGGTCGCGGCTGAAGCCGCTCCTACAGTGCGGTGGCAGGGATTATGCGCCGGAGGACAGACGCTCTTGTAGGAGCGGCTTCAGCCGCGACCCCACCCAACATCACCCCTTGCGCTGTCGCGACGCGACGGCATGGCCTGCTGCGGCCCGGTTCCGGTCGCGCACCTTTGGAGAAGCCGCATGTTGAATCGCCGGCAGTTCCTCACCGCCAGCGCCTGGGCCGGTGCCTCGTTGGCGCTGACCGGTTTTGACGTCGTCAGCCACGGCGCCCGCCAGGACGGCGACGCGCTCGACGCCGATGCCTTCCATGGCCTGCGCCGTTATGCGCGCACCGCCTTCGGCAATATTGCCTACGTCGAGCGCGGCGAGGGGCCGGCGGCGTTGTTCCTGCACGGGTTTCCGCTCAACGGTTTCCAATGGCGCGGCGTGCTGCCGCGATTGGCGCCGTATCGGCGCTGCATCGCGCCCGATTTCCTCGGCATGGGCTACACCCAGGTCGCCGAGGGCCAGGCGGTCGGGCCGCAGGCGCAGATCGCGATGCTGGTGGCGTTGATGGATACGCTCGGCCTGGCCAGCGTCGACCTCGTCGCCAACGACAGCGGCGGTGCGGTGGCGCAGTTGCTGCTGGCCACATACCCGCAGCGCGTGCGCAGCCTGCTGCTGACCAATTGCGACACCGCCATCGACAGTCCGCCGCCGGCGCTGTTGCCGGTGATCGCGCTGGCCAGGCAGGGCCGCTTCGTCGACGAGTGGCTGGGCCGCTGGCATGCCGATCGCGCGCTGGCGCGCTCGCCACAAGGCATCGGCGGCATGTGCTACGCCAACCCCGACCATCCCAGCGACGAGGCCATCGACACCTATTTCGGGCCGCTGCTGTCGACTGGCCGTCGCCGCGACCTCGCTCACGCCTACGCGATCGCACTGCAAGCCAACGCCCTGGCCGACACCACGCAGGCGCTGCGCGACAGCACCGCACCGGTGCGGGTGCTATGGGGCATGGCCGACGACATCTTCGGCCCGCACAACGCCGATTACCTGGAACACGCGTTCGGCACTTCGCGTGGCGTGCGCCGCATCGACGGCAGCAAGCTGTTCTGGCCCGAGGAGCGCCCCGAGCTCATCGCCGCCGAAGCACACGCACTGTGGAACGCCTGGGCGCCGCTGCAGGCGCGGCGGTGAACAGAGCGTAGCCGCGGGCTCAGCCGGCTATTCCGCCGCGCCGTAGTCGGCGAGCCGCTGGCCGTCGATGGTCAACAACCGATCAAGGCGGATGCGCTCGCCGCTGTCGAGCTCAAGGTACTCGGCGCCATCGCGCGCAAACAGATTGATGATCTTCGCGCTGCGTGCCTGCGCGCGGCCGTGCTCGTCGACGAAGCGGATCTGCGCGACGCTGCGCCGCGTCGCGGTGGCTTCGAGCACATCGTGGAACTCGCAATTGATCGGTCTGTAGGGCTCGTGGGGCTCGGGCATGGCGGATGGCTCGCACAGGTCGATCCAGAGTATGGACCCCGCCGCCATCGCGGACGACGCGAATGACGCGAATGACGCGTTCATCTTCGTAGCGGCCGGTAACCGCTGCGGCGAGCAGAATTCGGCGCGGGATCTGTCCGGTACCGCGCGAGGTTCGCGTTGGCAATGCAGTGTGATGAGACAAGCTGCCTGTTCATACGAGCGGGCAACTGCACGGCGCTGTGATGTCGCGCCTGCGCGGATACCTCCTCCACTACCCTTGCGCCGGCTGCTGACGACCCTGCCGGTCGAGGGAGACGTGGCAGTCTTCCGGCGCCCTGGACGGGGGCCGACATAAGGAATTGCGATCATGAACTGGACTTCAGCCGTACCGACCGCCCCATTCGTCGAGGCCGCGCGCCCGATGATCGGCGAATCCGCAGCGATGCAGCGTGCACGGCTGCTGCTGCAGCGCTACGCCGGCTGCGAGGCGTCGGTGCTCATCGAGGGCGAGACCGGCACCGGCAAGGAACTGGCCGCCCGCGAGATCCACTATACGAGCGCGCGCCGGGCCGGACCGTTCGTCCCGGTCAATTGCGCCGCGCTGCCGGATTCACTGCTCGAATCGGAGCTGTTCGGGCATCGCCGCGGTTCGTTCACCGATGCGCGCAGCAACGAGCCGGGCCTGATCGACTTCGCGCGCGGCGGCACTCTGTTCCTCGACGAGATCGATTCGCTGTCCTCGCGCGCGCAGACCACCTTGCTGCGCTTCCTGCAAAGCGGCGAGTTCCGCGCGGTGGGCGAGCGCCAGGTGCGCATCGCCGATGTGCGCGTGCTCGCCGCGACCAACTGTTCGCTGGCCGGCGCCGTCGAAGGCGGGCGCTTCCGCCGCGACCTGTTCTATCGGCTGAACTCGCTGCAAGTCTGCCTGCCGCCGTTGCGCGAGCGCGGCGAGGACGTGATGCTGCTGGCGCGGCACCTGCTGCGCGATGCGATCTCGCGGCTTGCGCTGAAGCCCTGCCAATGGTCGACCGAAGCCCTGCAGGCGCTGCCGTGGCACGACTGGCCGGGCAATGTGCGCGAGTTGGAGAACGTGATCCTGCGCGCCTGCATGCACGCCGAGCATGCCCGCATCGGCATCGCCGAGCTGGCCCTGGCCGAGCCGGCGGTGTGGGGCCGGCACGGTCGCGCAGCGGACGCGGCATTGCCGGCGCGCTCGGTAGCAAGACCGGCCGCCAGCCCGGAGCCAAGCACCGACACCGGGCTGGATTTCGCCGCGGCCAAGCAGCACGCCATCGAAATCTTCGAGCGTGGTTACCTGCTCGCGCTGATGAACCGGGCCGATGGCAACGTCAGTCGTGCCGCCGTGCTGGCGGGCACCGAACGCCGCCACCTCGGCAAGATGCTCAAGCGCCACGGGATACAGCGTGACAGCGCGCGTGACAGCGCGCACGCCGTCTGAGCCACCGCCACCGCGTATCGGCACACCCACTCTCGCCGCGTTCCGGGTGCGAACAGACCCGGTGCGACGGTCCGCGCGCGCATTCACCCGGCGGCGCGAATTCGCCCGCCTACCGCCGGGATTGCGGAACGCCAGCAATAGCGCGCTCTGCAGCGCTTGCCCGCGCAACGACACGCTCTCCTGCCGCGAGCGCCCGTCGTGGCACGGAAGTTGCGATGCCTACCGCGGACGCATACGGAGCGCAGCGATGATCGCTGACGACAACAACGCAGGCGATGGCGGCGATCCTGAAATCGAAGACGCGGTGCTGGCTTACCTGCGCGGCCATCCGAGTGCGGCCGACACGCTGGACGGCATCGCCCACTGGTGGCTGCCACGGCAGCGCTACGAAACCGCGCAGCTGCGCATCGAGGCCGTGCTGCAGCAGCTGACCCAGCGCGGCGCGCTGCAACTGCGGCGCCTGCCCGACGGCACGGTGCTGTACGCACTCAGTCCGCGCCGCCCACCGTCCGACGATTAATCCAGCGATTGACCCAGCGATTGCCCAGCGATTGATCCGGCAATCGATCCCAAGTAACCCGCAAGGAGAACGGAAATGCCCGCTGCGCTCACCTATCCAGGCGTCTATGTCGAGGAAATCCCCAGTGGCGTGCGCACCATCACCGGGGTCGCCACCTCGATCACGGCCTTCGTCGGCCGCGCCCTGCGTGGGCCGGTGAACAAGGCCATCCTCATCAACAGCTTCGGCGACTTCGAGCGCCGCTTCGGCGGGCTGTGGCTGCAAAGCCAGCTCGGCTACGCGGTGCGCGACTTCTTCCTCAACGGCGGCAGCCAGGCGATCATCGTGCGGTTGTTCGCGCCCAGCTACGGCGACGATAGCGAGCGCGAAACCGCCGAAGCCGCGGCGGCTGCGGTCGCCGCGGCCGCCACCGGCAGCGATGTCACCCTGGCGGCGAAGGCAGCCAAGGACAAGGCCGACACCTACCCCACCGAACCGGCCAAGCGTGCGGCCGCTGCAGTGGCGGCCGCTGCCGATGCGGCGTCCAAGGCCAGCGGCGCGACGGTCGACACGGTCACCGCCGCGGCCAAGGCGGCCGCGGTGCCGGCGCGCGCGCCATTGACCATCGCCGAACTCAACCTGCAAGCCGCCTACGAAGGGCGGTGGGGCGGCAAGCTGCGTGGCGAGATCAGCAAGTCCGGCACCGCCGAGCTTGCCGCCGCGCTCGGGGTCACCCAGGACGACCTGTTCAACCTGACCGTGCGCGATGCATCCCCAGGCGGCGCCAGCGAGACCTACCTCAACCTGACCGTGGTCGAGAGCGCGCGCCGGGTCGATCGCATCCTCGAATCCGCATCGGCGCTGGTGCGCGTCAAGGGCAGCCTGCCAGCGTCGGTGTCGGCCGGCACCGATGCGGTCGGCACGGCCGAGAAGGCGGTGGCCGCCAGCAAGGCCGCGCTCGACCAGAAGACCAAGGAAGGCGCGGCCGAGTCGGTGCTGGCGCCGCTGCGCGAAGACTTGCAGAACAAGCAGGGCGACCTCGACGCCAAGTACGCCGCCGCCGACGCGGCCGCCAGCGACGGCGCGGCACTGGGCGCGATCGACTTCCTGCCCGACCAGGGCCTGGAGCTCAAGCTTGGCCTGTATGCACTCGAGCAGGCCGACCTGTTCAACCTGCTGTGCATCCCGCCGTACAAGACCAGCGACGGCGCATCGTTCGACGCCGAAGCGATCGTGCTGTCCGCGGCCACCGTCTATTGCGAACAGCGCCGCGCGATGCACCTGATCGACCCGCCCAGCGACTGGAAGGACATGGACGCGGCGCGCTCGGGCTTCGATACCTTCGCCGACCCCAAGAGTCGCAACGCCGCGCTGTTCTTCCCGCGCTTGCGCCAGCCCAACCTGCTGCGCAACAACGCGGTCGAGAACTTCGCCCCGTGCGGCGCGATCGCCGGCGTGTTCGCGCGCACCGATACCAACCGCGGCGTGTGGAAGGCACCGGCGGGCCTGGACACCGTGCTGGTAGGCGTGCCGCAGCTGTCGGTGCCGCTGACCGATGCCGAGAACGGCGAGCTCAACAAGCTCGGCATCAACTGCCTGCGCTCGATGCCGGTCAGCGGCCGCGTGGTGTGGGGCTCGCGCACCTTGCGCGGCGCCGACCAACTGGCCGACGAGTACAAGTACATCCCGGTGCGCCGGACCGCGCTGTTCATCGAGGAAAGCCTGTTCCGCGGGCTGAAGTGGGTGGTGTTCGAGCCCAACGACGAGCCGCTATGGGCGCAGATCCGGCTCAACGTCGGTGCCTTCATGCACAACCTGTTCCGGCAGGGGGCGTTCCAGGGCAGCTCGCCGCGCGATGCCTACTTCGTGCGTTGCGACAAGGACACCACCACGCAGAACGACATCAACCTGGGCGTGGTCAACGTGCTGGTCGGCTTCGCGCCGCTGAAGCCGGCCGAGTTCGTGGTCCTGCGCTTGCAGCAGATCGCCGGCCAGATCGACGTCTGAGCCCTTCCACCTCGCCTCAGGGAGCAAACCCATGGCCCAGTTCACCGTCAACGCGCAGCGCTTCGATCCGTACAAGAACTTCAACTTCCGGATCAAGTGGGACAACAAATACGTGGCCGGCATCAGCAAGGTCAGCGCGCTCAAACGCACCACCGAAGTGGTCAAGCACCGCGAAGGCGGCGACCCCAGCAGCAGCCGCAAGAGCCCGGGCCGCAGCGAGTTCGAGGCGATCACGCTGGAGCGCGGCGTCACCCACGACAAGGAGTTCGAGCAGTGGGCCAACAAGGTCTGGAACTACGGCGCCGGGCTGGGCTCGGAGAGTTCGCTGAAGGACTTCCGCAAGGACCTGATCATCGAGGTCTATAACGAAGCCGGCCAGTTGGCGATCGCCTACCGCGTGTATCGCTGCTGGGTCTCCGAGTTCCAGGCGTTGCCGGACCTGGACGCCAACGCCAACGCGGTCGCCATCCAGCACCTCAAGCTGGAAAACGAGGGCTGGGAGCGCGATCCGGACGTGGTCGAGCCGGCCGAGTCCAGCTTCACCGAGCCGGCCTGAGCCGACGCGCATGGGCAACGTGGCCTGCAGCTTGAACGACACTCTGCTCGGCGCCTGGGAGAGCCTGCATCGCGCCGACGCCACGGCACGCGCGTTGGGCCTGCTGCAGGCGGTGTGGCCTCAACCGGACCCGGCGCACTGGGGCCAGGCCAGCATCGGCCAGCGCGATGCCTGCCTGTTCCTGTTGCAGGAGTCGTTGTTCGGCGGTGAGCTGCAGACCACCGCGACCTGTCCGGCCTGCGGCGAGCGGCTGGAGTCGCGCATGCAGGTGCGCGAGCTGTGCGAGCCGCCGCGCAGCGCGCCGCCCGCAACGCAGACCTTGCGCCTGCAGCACCAGGACTACGTCGTGGAATACCGCCTGCCCAACAGTGAGGACCTGGACCGACTGCCGGCTATTACCGCCGATGACGCCGCGATCGATGCGGCCGTCGCGGCCTTGCTGCGGCGTTGCGTGCTGCAGGCCGCGCACCAGGGCCTCGCGCTCGACAGCGAACGGCTGCCGCACAGCGTGGTCGAACGCCTGTCCGCAGCGATGGCCGAACACGATCCGCTGGCGGACCTGCAACTGGCGGTGCAATGCCCGGCGTGTGCGCACCCCTGGTCCGCCGCGTTCGACATCGGCGGCTACGTCTGGGAAGAGCTCGACGATTGGGCGCAGGACCTGTTGTCGCAAGTGGCTACGCTGGCCCGGTACTACGCCTGGAGCGAACGCGACATTCTCGCCCTGTCGCCGGTCCGCCGGCGCTTCTACCTCGATCTGGTGCAGGCATGAACGGCTTCCTGCGCCAGCTGGTACTGCGCGCGCAAGGCCAGGCGCCGCGGCTGCAGCGCCGGCACCCGTCGCTGTTCGAATCGCGCCAGCCGATCGCCGCCGGCGCGCCGCCAGCCGTCGATGCCGACGACGCGGCTGCACCTGCGCCGCACGCGGCAGTGGTGCCCCCCCGTGTGCCGGCAGCAGCGACCGAAGCGGCGGCGCCAGCGCCAGCACGGTCGGCTGCGCCGAACCCGGCGAGCACCTTGAAGAGGGCGTCGCTGCCCGTGCCGCCTGCACGCAACGCGATGCCTGCTTCGAATTCGGGTTCGTCCCCGCGCATCGTCGAGTCGATCGAGCGCGTACGCGAGACCGTACTCACCCTACCCGCCGCCGCGCCCTTGCAAAGTCCGCCGGCACCGGCACGCGCGCGGTCCGATCGGCAGGCTTCGACACCACCCGCAGCGCCGGCTGCGGCGCGCCTGCGCGCTGCGCAAACGCAGGCTGCACCGGGTCGCGCGGCGAGCAAGGCGGCTGTGGCCGCGCCGGAATCGTCGCGCGCTATGGCGCGCACTGCCGCCGCCACGGCCGAACATCGATCCAGCGCATCGCAACCCGCGGCCATCGCCGCGACTCCGCCTGCACTGCTGCCACCGCCGGCGCGGGTCGCCGCGCGCCAGCTCGCGCCGGCGCAGGTCGCGCATCCGGCACGACGCGCCGCACCGAGCAACCCCACGGCCATCGCGCCGGCCCCGGTGCAGGTCAGCATCGGCCGCGTCGAGATCCGCGCCGGCCCCGGCGCGCCCGCCGCGACCCACCCACCCAGCCGGCCCGGCGCACCGACGCTCGGGCTGGACGAGTACCTGCGGCAACGTCACGGAGACCGGCGATGAGCAACGCACTGGCCATCGCCGCGGTCACCGCCACGCTGAAGGACCTGATCAACGACAGCCTGCTCGGCCTGGACCTGTCGGCCATCGGTAGCATCGCCGTCACCGCCACCCCGCCGGACCGGATCAGCACCGGCCAGACCGAGCCCAACCAGCTCAATCTGTTCCTGTACCAGGTCAGCCCCAACAGCGGTTGGCGCAACCACAATCTGCCGACCCGCGACGGCGCCGGGCAGCGCACGCGCAACGCGCCGCTGGCGCTGGACCTGCACTATCTGCTGACCGCCTACGGCGCGCAGGACCTCAACGCCGAAGCACTGCTCGGCCTGGCCATGCTGGCCATGCACGACACGCCGGGGCTGGACCGCGCGCGCCTGCGCAGCGTGCTCGGCCCGCCGAATCCACCGTTCGGCGATTTCTCCGCGCTGAACCTGGCCGACCAGATCGAGTCGCTGAAGATCACCCCGCAGTTCCTGGGTGGCGAAGAATTGTCCAAACTGTGGACTGCGATGCAGGCCCGCTACCGGCCGTCGATGGCGTACCTGGTCTCGGTGGTACTGATCGAATCCAGCGGCAACGCACGTGCGCCGCTGCCGGTACTCAAGCGCGGCGACGACGACCGCGGCCCCAGCGCCCTGGCCGCTTCCGCACCGCGCGTGACCGCGGTGCATCCCGCCGCGTCCGACCTGCTGCGCGCCGCGCGCCTGGGCGATCTGCTGCTGGTCAAAGGCCAGCACCTGCAAGCCGGGCACGCCGAGCTGGTATTCGAGCACGCGCGCGCCGCGGCGCCGCTGGCCCTGCCGGTAACCGCCAACCCCAACGCACCGGGCCTGCAGGCGCAACTGCCGACCGCCGGCGTCGACGATGGCGCAATGGCGGCGTGGCTCAGCGGTCTGTATGCGGTGCGCCTGCGCGTGTCGCTGCCCGGCCTGCCGGTCATCAGTAGCGCGCCGGTGGCGATGATGCTGGCGCCGTTGCTGACAGTGAGCCCGCTGGCCGCCGCGCCCGGCGCGCTGGCATTGAGCGTGGAATGCAGCCCGCGCCTGCACCCGGACCAGCATGCCGGCGTTCGGGTCAGCTTCGGTGGCCACGAGCTGGCGCCGGACAGCATCGATACGCCCGCCGATCCGGCGCTGCCCTGCACGCTCCAGGTCAGCGTCCCGGCCGCGCTGGCGGTGACCGGGCGCCATCCGGTGGTCGTGCGCGTCGATGGCGTGGACAGCATCGCCGCCATCGTTGGCGGCAGCGGTTTCGAATTCGATCCGCAGCAAACCGTCGTGATCAGTTGAGGAGCCCCGCGGCCATGCGCGATACCGTCCATCCCGAACGCGACCACTGGGTCGAGGACAACAACGACTACCTCGCCGCGTCGCTGCACTGGCTGCGCCTGCGCCTGCAGCAACTCGCCGCCGCGCCGGCCGCGCCCACCACGGCCACCGCCGCCGCGGATACACCCGCGGCACCGCAACGCTTGCCGCAATGGCTGGGCCGCTCGGCTGCGCCCACCGTGCCGGCCCTGCCCGCGCCACAGCGGCTGCCGGAGCAGATCGAACAGGCCGCCGAAGCGCGTCGCAACGCGGCACGTATCGAACCGGCGCCGGCATTGCTCGCGTTGGCCGAACGCCTCGACCTGAGTGTGTTCGAAACCGACACCTTGTTGCTGTGCGCGGCGATGGAGCTGGATCCCTCGTTGCCGGCGCTGATCGCCGCCGCGCACGGCAGCGCGGCCGGTTTCCCCTCGTTCGCGCTGGCCTTGCGTTTGTTCGACGATCCCAGTTGGGACGCGCTGGCGCCGCAGCGCCCGCTGCGCTATCTGCAGCTACTGCAGGTCAACCAGGCCGGCGCGACGCCGCTGACCGCCGCGGCGCTGCGCGCCGACGAACGCATCGTCAGCTGCATCAAGGGCATGAATCTGATCGACGAACGCCTGTCGGCGCTGCTCGGCCGCTGCCAGGCCGCGCCGTTGTCGCCGACCCAGCAGCAATGCGTGCAACAAGTCCTCGATGCATTGCGCAACGCCAGCCCGGGCGCAGCGCTGCCGGTGGTGCAACTACTGGGCCCGGACCCGGACAGCCGGCAGGCGATCGCCTACCAGGTTGCGCAGGCACTGGGACGCCACCTGCATCGGCTGGCGCTGGAATCGTTGCCCAGCCAACGCAGCGACGTCGACCAGTTGGCGCGCCTGTGGCAGCGCGAGAGCCTGCTGCTGCCGGTCGCCCTGTACATCGAAGCCGACGCGCTCGATGGCGCGAGCGGCGAGGCCGCGGCGGCGCTGCGGCAGTTCCTCGGCCATCCGCTGGGGCTGAGTTTGGTCGGTCTGCGCGAGGCGGCCATCGCGCTGGAGGTGCCGCAGTGGAGCGCCATCACGCCGTCGCCGACCTCGGCCGAACAACACGCCGCGTGGCTGAGCGAGCTGCCGGAGACCGCCGATAGCGGCGAGCGCGAACGCCAGGCGGCGGAACTGTCCGGCCACTTCCAGCTCAACCTGGGCCAGATCCGCGCCGCCGCCGCGGTCGCCCGCAGTGGCACGCGTTCGGCCTGGGACGCCTGCCGCGACCAGTCGCTGGCACGGCTGGACGGCCTGGCCCAGCGGCTGACGCCGAAGGCGCGCTGGCAGGACCTGGTGCTCGGCGACGAAGCGACCGGCCTGCTGCGGCAGATCGCCGCGCAGGTGCGCGAGCGCCACCGCGTCTACCAGCAATGGGGTTATGCCGAGCGCATGAACCGCGGCATGGGCATCAGCGCGCTGTTCGCCGGCGAAAGCGGCACCGGCAAGACCATGGCCGCGGAAGTGATCGCCAACGAACTGCAGTTGAACCTGTTCCGCATCGATTTGTCGTCGGTGGTCAGCAAGTACATCGGTGAAACCGAGAAGAACCTGCGCAAGCTGTTCGACGCCGCCGAGCAGGGCGGCTCGATCCTGTTCTTCGACGAGGCCGATGCGCTGTTCGGTAAGCGCAGCGAGGTCAAGGACAGCCACGACCGCTACGCCAACATCGAGATCAACTACCTGCTGCAGCGCATGGAGGCCTTCTCGGGGCTGGCGATCCTGGCCACCAACATGAAGGGCTCGCTGGACACCGCGTTCCTGCGCCGGCTGCGCTTCGTGGTCAATTTCCAGTTCCCCGGGCCGCAGGAGCGCAAGCGCATCTGGAGCGGCGCGCTGCCCGCCGGCGTGCCGTGCGAAGCACTCGATTACGAGCGCATGGCGCGTTTCAACCTGTCCGGCGGCAACATCCACAGCATCGCCTTGAACGCGGCCTTCGCCGCCGCCGGCGATGGCGGCACGGTCAACATGCCGCTGCTGCTGAAGGCAGTGCGCGGCGAGCTGCGCAAGCTGGAACGGCCGGTCAACGAGGTCGAGTTCCGATGAGCCAGGATCACCCCCATCGCCAGGCACCGTTGACGCTGAGCATCGAGCGCTTGCGGCTCGATGGCCCAGCGCTGTCCTCGCGGCAGGCGCGGCAGTTGCAGCAGTCGATCGCCAGCGAGTTGAGCCGGCTGCAGCGCATCTCGCCGCTCGCGCTGCAGGGCGGCGCGATGGATCTGCTGCGTGCGCCCGCCGTGCACGCCACACCCTCATCCGATCCGGTCCGGCTGGGAATCGAGATCGCGCGCGGCCTGCATGGCGCGCTGGCGCGTGCGCGATGAGCCAGCGCAGCGCCGCCGCCGTATCCACCGCCACCGCGCCGGCTTCGGCGCGGGCGGACGCGGCCGGGCGGCGCGATGCGGGTCTGCATGGCGCCGCTCCTGCCTCCACCGCCCCAGCCCCCTTGCTGGTGCCGGTGATGCCGCCCGCGCCGCCACGCACGGACGATGCAGCCATCGATTTCTGCCGCATCAGCCACGGTGCGCCGCGCATCCACGATGCCGACGCCGTGCGCGCCCAGCTCACCGCGCAACTGCTGCGCGAACTCGGCCAGGCCTTTGGCCTGGACCTGTCGCGCCTGCAGGTGACGGTGACCGCTGGCGCCGCCGCGCGCCTCGACGCGCGCGGCGCCAACGGATTGCAGGAAGGCCGCAATCTGCTGCTGCATCCGGGCCGTTACCGTCCCGCCGAAACTAGCGGTCGCTATCTGTTGGCGCACGAGGCCACGCATGCGGCGCAGCGCGTGCTGGATGGCGCCGCGCCCGTGGCTGCGCTTGCACACACACCAGCCCTCGCGCACGCACCCACCGCTGATGACGCGCTGGCAGCGGCCGAAGCCGAAGCCGACCGCCTCGGCAGCGCCTTCGCCGAGCGGCGCAGCCTGGCGCGTCCACGGGTGCCGCTGCGCAGCCTCGACGCGGTCGCCGACACCGGCAAATCCGCTGTCCAGCCGGCGGCCGCGCAAACCGACGCACCGCCCCTGACCGACGTGGTCAAGACCAGCCGTTCGCGCGAGCTGGCAATGATCAGCGACGCGCTCGACGGCTGGTGGGTGTCCGACGGCGACGTGTTCAAGGTGATGCGCCTGCTCGACACGGTCGAGTTCAACGTCGCCGTGGCCATGGTCGGTGCCTTGCCGCGCGACCACCGCTACTGGCTGGCCGACAACATCAACCCGCCGCATATGTACCGGCATCGGCGTTCGGTGCTGGCCAGCTACCAGGCACTGGAGCCGGAGCGCTTCGATGCGATCGACCTCAAGGTGTTGCGTGCCCTGCCCGACGGCGGGCTGGACCTGGAAGAGACCCAGGCGCTGATCTACACCATCGGCAACTTGCCGGCCGAGGCCTGGGAAGAACTGCATGCCTCGGAGAAGGGCGAGGCGATCTCGAAGATGGTCGGCGGCTACGCGCCCGATCCCGACCAGCAGGCCAGGCTCGCCCAGGCGCGCAAGGATGCTGCCGGCGCCGAAGCCAAGCTGGCCGGCGAGCGCAAGCTGCTGCTGGCGCATGCCAGCGACCAGGGCGCCAACGCGCTGGTCGCCGAAGTTCGCCAGCGCCTGCGCGGCCCGATCGGCGGCGGCGGGCAACCGCGCCATCCGCTGCCCGGCGATGCGCTCGCCGTGCTCGACCTGCTCGAAGGCGCGATGGCCGACGCGCACCGCTTCGGCTACATCGCCGAAGCACTGGAAAGCGCCGGGCTGATCGACCAGTTGCTGGACCTGCTGCCGCCGCAGGCCTTCATCGGCGACTCCACGTCCTCGCGGACGCGGACCTTGACCGCGCTGGTGCAGACCCGCCTGCCGATCAAGAACGAAGCGCTGCTCGAAGACTTGCTGTCCTACAGCTGGCGCGACTGGGCGATCCGCGACCATGAGGCACTGTTCGCCTACAAGCTGCTGACCGCGCTGCCGATGCCGGTGCAATACCAGTTCCGCCAGCGCGACGGCGGCAAGTTCTACCTGCGCCTGATCGACAACCTGCCGCGCGATGAGAAGACCGGCCTGCTTCTGCCGGTGCTGGAGATCCGCAAGGCCGGCAACCGCGAAGAGCTTGAGCGCCTGCGGTTGCTCGGCGCGCGCACCGCCACCATGGCCGGCGACTGGCGCGCCAGCACCGACAGCTATTACTACAACGCCTCCGACCTCCAGCAACAACGGCTGGACCAGGGCGATGCGCGCAAGCAGCTGCAAGCACTGATCAGCAAATTCGAAGCCAAGCGCAAGGGCATTTATCGCGATGGCGAGGCGATCGAGCTGTATGGCGAGGTGGCCAGGCTCGGCGCCGGCTCGCTGGCGATCGGCCAGGAAAGCGCCGGCGACCAGGCGCTGCGCGAAGCCTTCATGCGCGAGCTCGACAGCCGCGGCTTCATCGACGAATTGTTCTCGCAACTGCCCGATGCCTTCCTGTTCGACCAGGCGCATCGCGTCGACACGGTCAAGATCATGCTCGCGCGCGACCCACTGCGGGTGCAGGCGCAGGCGCGCGAACTGGTCAGCCGCCACCTCTTCAGCGACTGGATGGTCAGCGACGAGGAAGCCTATCTCGCCTTCCAATGCATCAAGGCCCTGCCCGACGACGAGCGCCAGGCCTTCATCCGCGACAACCCGGACCTGTGGGCGCGCATCCACGCCGAGATGAGCCCGTCGATGCGCCAGGCGCGCGACATCAACGCCTACATCGGCGACAAGGAAGGCACCGACCGCGCCTCGGTGCTGTCCGAACTGGCCGAGCCTGGCTTCTGGACGGCGGACAACGAAGTCGCGCTGGACGGTGCGCTGCGCATGGCAATGGCGATGGCCGAACATCGCTTCGCCTTCGAGCGCTCGCGGCAGTTCCGGGTCGTCGAGCGCAGCCCGGCGCTGGCCGGGCTGATCGAGCGATATCGCCTGTGGAACCCGGCCGCCGGCCGCGACGACTACCAGCCGGAGATGCTCAAGGGCACGCGCTGGCACGAGGAGGGCCTGTTCGCCTCGTTGAAGAGTTTCTGGGGCGGCCTGGTCACCTTGTGGAACATGGACGTGCTGTTCGTCGACGGCAAGATCGGCGCCAAGGTCGACCTCAACGACGTCCAGCGCATGATGGGCGGCGACCTCATGGGCCTGCAGCTGGCCAACCCGGCCAAGCGCGGCAGCCAGCAGCCGGCCGCCGGCAAGGACGCCAACCAGCTCACCCTGTTGCTGGACCCGGACTGGCTGGAGGGCAAGGGCAAGTCCGCCGAGCTGATCCTGCCGCAGCTGCTGATCGATTCGAGCAACGTGCAGATGGAAGGCAGCACGGTGCAGACCGGCGAGGTCGACCTGCGCAACCTGCATATCCGCGCCGCCTACGATGCGCAGAACCAGGGCCAGGCCGCGCAGGCGCAGGTCAGCGTGGATTCGCTGGTCGCCCACGACCTGCTGCTGGCCAAGGGCACGGCGATGTACACCATCGCACGGCTGGTGGTCAGCACGTTGCGGCTGGCCGCCGGCAGCCTCGATTCGAGCAAGGGCGCGCCGCCGGCCGCCCGCAAGGGCCGCTACATCCCGTTCCCGCTGCTGGTGCTGGCGGTGCTGCCGTGGCTGGCGCAGTTGGCGGCACTGGGGCTGATGGCGGTCGGCGTCAAGAAAGCACGTGGCCTGGGCGACCAGGGACTGGAGCCGGACAGCCGCTTCGCCGGCGACCTCGCCAGCCGGGTCAAGGCGATCGACATGAGCTTCGCCAGCCTGTCGGCCGAAGGCTTCGCCAGCAGCGGCGGGCAACGCATCGGCCACGCCGAAGTGCAGGATTTCGCGCTGCACGTAGGCCTCAACAAAGCCACCCGGCTGCGCGCCGAGCTGGCCTCGATCAGCGCGCGCAAGGCGGCGCTGCAGGGCAAGCCCGACGCGGCCAATACCCTGGAGGCACTGGATGCGCGCAGCGCCGAACTGCAGCGGCAGCGGGCCGCGGTGGAGCGGCAGGAGCAGCAATACCTGGCGATCCAGGCCAGGATCCGCGCCGGCGGCCTGGGCGCGCCGCAGCAGAAGCAATTGCAGCAGGAACTGGACCAGCTCGACTTCGAGGACAAGGGCGGCGCCTTCCTCGACATCGGCAAGGTCGAGGTCGCCGGCGTCGAAGGCAACCTGACCAGCGCCAAACCCATCGTGCTCAACAACCTCCACGGCCAGGGCAGCAGCACGGCGCTGATGGGTTTCCTGTCCGGGCCGACCGCGACCCCGGCCGCGATCGCGCGCACTGCGCGATCACTGCAGCACTCGCCGGCCCCGGCCGCGCTTGGCCAGGGCGATCTCAGCATCGACTTGGGCGATGTCCACACCGGCCGCCTCGAGGTCGCCGGCGGCGTGCGCACCGTCAAGGACATCGACGCCAAGCTCAAGGAACTGGGCGATGTCGCCGACCGGCCGGAACTGCGGCCGCTGGTCGAAAGCCTGCAACTGATGCGGCCGAAGGCGCGCCGCTACGAAGCCATGGTCGCGATCGGCCTGTCTTCGCTGAGTGCCGCCGAGCTGGAAGAATTCCGCGGCCTGCGCAAGCTGCTCGGCAACGATGCGGCGCTGATCATCGAATCGCTGGACCTGACCCGCGCGCGGCTCGATGTCGACCTCGGCAGCGGCCGCGTCGGCCTGGGCGCCGACGGCGCGCGCATCCAGGGCCTGCAGTTGCCGCAGCAAGGCATCAGCGTCGAGCAGATCACCGCCGCGGGTATCCGCGCCGGGGCGCTGCCCGCCAACAGCCTGCTCGACTGGAGCGACTGGAAGAAACACCTGCGCGATGCCGAGCTCGGCATGGACTCGCTGCAGATCGACAACGCGCGCAGCAAGTACCACGGCCTGCTGTTCGAGAAGGCCACGCTCACCGGCGCCTACGCCAAGGTCAAGCAGCGCGGCAACCTGGTCGAAGCCGGGCTGGACCAGCTGAATATCGCCGGGCTCGGCCTGGCCCCGCGGCTGGGTTTGCTCAGCCAGCGCCTGCGCGGCCTGCGCGAGAAAGCCAAGGTCGCCGCCAGCGCCGAGCAGCCGGCACTGGCGGCGGAAATCGCAAAGCTGTCGGCGCTGGTTTCCGACCTGCAGCAGCTCGCCGACCAGCGCCATCGCGCCTACCTGCGCCTGCAGCACGCCAGCACGCCCGATGAAATCCGCGCGGCCAAGGATGCCGTCGCCGACGCCGACGGGGTGATCGCCTTGAACCTGGCCCAGTACGGCGTCGCCAATGCCGACCTGGACGCGTTCGGCGTGCGCGCCACCGGTGCCGGCGACGTGCTCTCCGACGTGCTCGGCGGCGGCTTCGACCCAGTGGCCACGCTCGAACGCGGCGGCGTCGCCATCACCGGCACCGGCCCGGAGCAGCGCCTGTTCAAGCGCCTGGCCCTGCACAACGCGCAGACCGTCGGCGACCAACCGGGCAGCAGCCTGTCCGCCGAGACCGGCGCGTTCGAGATCGGCGAGACCCGGCTCGGCATCAGCGCCAGGAAGGAAGGTGACTCGCTGTTCGTGGACGTGGCCAGGTTCGACATCGACAGCCTCAGCCTGCAGCAATTCCTGCTGACCTCCAGCGAAGGCGACGCCGGTGTGCAGATCTGGTCCGATGGCCGCAGCGGCCTGGACAAGCTGCAGTTCAAGGGCTCGCTGCGGATGGACGCGCGCGTGCCGGGCAGCCGCGAGCTGGCCGACTACCGGTTGGCCAGCGTGCATATCGAGCAGGCCGAGATCGGCCGCCTGTACGGCGCCGGCCTGGGCTTCGCGATGCTGGACCGCAAGCTCGAAGTACAGATCAAGTCCGGTTCGATCAACGGCATCCGCAGCAACCAGATCGACGTGGCCTTCCCCGAAGACCCGGCCGCCGCGCCGAAGATCACCGGCACCGGCGGCAAGACCGCCACAGTGGGCATCGATTCGATCGACAAGCTGGTGATCGGCAAGGCCCTGGTCGGTGCATGGTCGGGCAGTGGCCGCCTCGACGCGAAGTCGATCAGCGTGGGCCTGCTCGAAGACGGCGGCATCCAGGCGCAGATCGGCGACCTGGACCTGAGCAACGTCGCCGTGCGCGGTCCCGACGGTTGGGCGCGCCTCTCGCTGCGCGACCTGGGCGGAAAGATCACCTACCGCAACGGCGCGCTCGACATCGACGACATCCACTTCGGCACGCTGGATGTGCCGGCACTGCATTGGAAGGTCGGCGCCAGTGGCTTCGTCGAAGCCGACCAGCCGGTCACCATCCAGGACGTGCGGGTGAAAGGCCGGGTCGAGACCTCGCAAGCCGAGACCGGCACCAAGCAAAGCCAGGTCGACCTGCTCAAGATCAGCGAACTGCATGTGGGCAGCGTGCAGGCCAAGCACCTGGTCTACCAGGACGAAGACAACCGGGTGGAACTGGGTGTGCCCGACGTCGACCTGCCCAAGCACATGCGCGGCTTCGCGCCGCTGCAACTGAAGAATCTCAATGTCTGGGACGTCGAATGGACGCGCGAGAAGAAATTCGTGTCCGGGCACGCCAAGCTCGACAAATACGAGATGTCCACCGGCTACGAGAATCTCAAGAGCGGCATGAAGGCCGGCGTCGCCCTGACCGGCAAGGGCATGACCGCGCAGGTCGACGGTCCCGGCGAATTCGGCATCGACATCGGCAGGATCGACAAGGTCCGCGGCAGCTATCACGACAAGAAGATCGACAGCAAGTTCCTGACCGGCAACGTGGTCGGCTCGATCGTGCTCGGGCCGGACTTCGTCGAGGCCAATAACGTCCAGGTCGATGGCATCAACATCGGCCTGACCACCTATGTCGATCCACCGCAGACGCTGAAACTGGGCGGCGCGGTGATCGAGAAGATCAAGCTCGGCAAGGTTCGCCAGAACTACGCCAAGTCCACCGACCCGGCCAAGCACGGCGAGAAGGTCCCGACCACGCTGGAAATCCATGACCTCGACCTGCAGGACCTGGTGGCCGGCAGCTTCATCTACGACGGCAGCTCGCACGGCGTGAGCGCCACCGGCGAGGCGCAGTCGTCGACCCAGCACGTCACCGGCAAGCACGTCACCCTGCAGCACTTGAACATCGGCAGCTTCGTCTACGACAGTGCCCGCGCGCAGAGCGTGCTGGGCGACCTGAGCGTGGACAGCGGCGACAAGCGCTCCTCGGCCTACCAGCCGTTCGGCGTGCGCGGACTGAGTGCGACGCTGGTCAGCAAGCTCGGCGACAAGCAGACCACCACCAAGCTGCTGACCAACATCGAAGGTGGGCCGCTGAGCGCGGAGAAGATCACCTTCGGCTCGGTCAAGCTCGGCACCACCGTCGGCAAGGACGGCAAGCCGCAGGACATCACCCGCAGCACCATCGACGGCGCGTTCACGCTCTCGCGCCTGGGCCTGATCAATCCCGACCTCACCCTGACCGACGAGAAGGGCAACATCACCAAGGTCTCGGCCTACGAATACGGTTCGATCGAGCTGCGCAACCTGCACCCGCAGTTCCTGCCCAACAACACGATCGCGATCTCCCTGGAATCGCTGGCCGCCAACCGGATCCAGCTGCAGCGCGGCAAGGGCGGCGAGATCAAGCCCGGCGACCTGACGGTGAAGGTGCCCTTCGCCGAGATCAGGGACATCGCGATGGGCATCAAGGGCATGGGCACGCAGAAAGGCTTCGAGCTGCTGGGCGCGAAGATCGGCACGGCCACCGCATCGAAGGTGCAGGTCGACCTGGCGATAGACCGCACCGTGCAGGGCAGCAAGGAAAACTATGCTGAGCGGCTCGCCGCCTATCGCGAAGCATTGAAGCAGCCCAGCCACGCATTGATCGCCGAACCCTTGAGCGGCATGCAGGGCGATGCCGAGGTCGAAGTCGAGCACGTCAATCTGTTCCACGTGCCGCTGGTCGGCTGGGGCGTCAACCTGCCGTGGGACCCGAACCTGCGGCTGCCGATCCGCGGCGGCCGGATCAATTTCGACCATGTGTCGCCCTATGCGGTCAACATCACCCAGGGCCACCTGACGCTGGGCAATTTCGGGCCCAACCCGGACATCGGCCCCGACCTGCCGGCGGATCTTCCCGGCGTGCACGGCGACGCCGGCGAGCACGGCATGCTCGACCTGCGCGAGCTGGTCGAAGGGCTGTTCTCCGCGCCGCCCAGCGAGCCGGAGTACGACCCGAAACCGGCGGCCGATCTTTCCGGCCTGCGCAACCTCAATTTCGGCGTGCGCAAGTTGGCGCTGGGCAACGGCAAGCTGGGCATGGACCTCACCGACGACAAGCAACTCGGGCCCGGCGATGTCTACCTCGATGTGCAACGCGAAGGCACCGGCCAGAACGAGCTGACCATCCCCTGGCAGCACGTCGGCGACGACGTCGAACTGAGGATGCCGCACTTCCACGCCAAGGGCGCCGGCTTCGCCGACGGCAAGACCGGCGCGGTCGACATGCTTGGGATCTATGTGCGCATCGGCGACCTGGCGGCGATCAAGTTCACCGTCCACGTGTGGGTGGAGTCGGCGACGATCAAGGACATCGAGATCGGCGACGTCAGCTTGACCCATGCCGCCGCGCTCGGCCTGCAGAAGGCGCCCGAAGCCAAGGACATGCCACCGGAGGCCAAGCCATGAGCCGCTCGAAATCATCGATGGCACGCCGGCCTTCGCCGCCCAGGGGCCGCGACACCGGCGGCACGCAGGCCGCACCGCTGCCGGCGCCACAGCGCGCCTTCTTCGAGCGCGCCTTCGGCCAGGACTTCTCGCAGGTGCGCCTGCATACCGACCCGGGCGCGGGCATGTTCGCGCGTACGCTCGGCGCCAAGGCGGTGACAAGCAACGAAGACATTGCCTTCGCGCCCGGGCGCTACGCACCCGATTCGCTGCCCGGCCGCACCCTGCTCGCGCACGAGCTGGCGCACGTCGTGCAGCAGCGCCAGGGCGGCGCCAGCGACGCCAGCGAAGCGCGCGCCCGCAGCGCCGCGCAGACCGTCGCCACGGGTGGCCAGGCGTCGGCGCAGTCCCTCGGTGGCGCCGAACCCGGCGGCCTGCATTGCGACCCCGACGAAGACAGCAAGACCAAGCCGGAAGGCCCGGAACCGCCGCCGCGCTATCTGGTGCCGCCGCAGGTGCCGGGCCTGCAGCCGCCGTCGCTGTTGCAGCAGCCGGACTGGCTGAAGCTGCGCTCCAGCTTCGATGCGCACGGGCTGTCGATGAGCGATCGCGACGGCGATTCGATCATGGCCGAGTGGCGGCGCGGCTCGCGCCTGCTCGACACCTTCGGCATCGACGACAAGTTCAAGCTCTGGTTCATCACCAAGTCCTGGATCCTCAACAAGGGCATCTCGATGCAGCTGGACCAGGTCAACGGCCGCGACCATCCCAACGCGATGGACCGCTTCGACCGGGACTGGAGCAACGCCTACCCCGACGACATCCGCACGCCGATCATCCCGATCTTCGATCTGGATTGGTTCCGCAAGAGCAGCAAGAAGTGATGCCGCCATGAACGGATACCCACGCGCTCCCAAGATCCTCCGCGGCGGCCTGGTGCTGATCGACCCGGACAACGGCAACGTGCTGCGGATCATCGCCCTGCAGTACAACCCCGAGACGGTGACGCGCAACCTGCAGGTCAAGGCCACCGGCGCCGACAGCGGCGGCCATAGCGAAGCCTTGCGGCTGAAAGGACCGGCGGTGGAGACGATCAAGCTCGAAGCCGAGATCGATGCCACCGACGGGCTGGAAACCGGCCTGGGCACGGCCGGCAGCCTGGGCCTGCATCCGCAGCTGGCCGCGATCGAAGCGCTGGTGCATCCGGCCAGCGGCGAGCTGTTCTCGGCCAATGCGATCGCCTCGGCGGGCACGCTCGAGATCGCCGCGGCAGCCGCGCCGCTATGCCTGTTCGTGTTCGGGCCGAACCGGATCGTGCCGGTGCGCATCACCGAGCTGGGCATCGCCGAGGAAGCCTTCGACATCGCGCTCAATCCGATCCGCGCCAAGCTCAGCCTCGGCCTGCGCGTGCTCAGCGTCGATGACCTCGGCTTCGACAGCAAGGGCGGCGGCTTGTTCATGAGCTACCTGATGGCCAAGGAACGCCTGGCCCGCCTCGCCGTCGCCGGCGATTTCCAGACGCTGGGCATCGCCGGCGTCCCCACCGTTTCCTGAGGCCGCGAGCACACGACCATGGCCAACTACGACTTCCCGCCGACCAGCCGCTACTACAACGTCGAGATCGCCACGCGCCTGGACGCGGACGGCATGCCGATCCCTTATTTGCGCCGGCGCTTCCTGCCCGCACTGGAAGGCTTCGTGCTGTTGCACGAACACCGGGTGACCGACGGCGAACGGCCCGACCACGTCGCCGCTGCGGAGCTCGGCGATCCGGAAGGATTCTGGCGCTTGTGCGATGCCAACGGCGTCATGCACCCGGACGAGCTGACCGACACCGTCGGCGACATCGTGCGCATCACCTTGCCGCAAGGCATCCCCGGCCCAGGGCGGGAATGAGCCATGGTCAAGGGCATCCACCTGACGCTGATGATCGGACCGGCGGTGCCGATCCCGGCGCCGCGCGCGGTGCTGGAAGCCTTGCAGAGCGTGCAGATCACCAGTGCCAAGGACAAGGCCGGGTTCCAGCTGGTGTTCGCCGCCGACAAGGGCTCGACCCTGCTCGACGTGCTGCTGCCCAGCGGCTACCTGGATCCGATCACCACCCGCGTGATCGTCGTGGTCACCCTCGGCGGCTTCCCGCACGTGCTGATGGATGGCGTGATCACCCGCCACGAACTCAACCCCAGCAGCGAGCCGGGCCAGTCCACCCTCACCGTCACCGGCGACGACCTCAGCGCGCTGATGGACCTGATCGAGGTCAAGGCGCCGTTCCCGAACCTGGACGACACCACCCAGGCCTACGCGGTGCTGGCGAAATACCTCGCTTTCGGCGTCGTTCCGATCGTGATCCCCGGCTTCATCCGCGAACTGCTGTCCATGACGGAGAAGATCAAGTCGCAGAGCGGCACCGACCTGGCGCACCTGAAGAAACTCGCCGGCAACAACGGGTTCGTGTTCTACGTCGAGCCCGGTCCGCTGCCGGGCCAAAGCATCGCCTACATGGGCCCCAACATCCGCATCCCGGTGCCGCAGCCGGCGCTGAACATCAACATGGATGCGCATACCAACGTCGATTCGCTGAGCTTCTCGCTCGACGGCCTGGCCAAGGAAACCATGCTGGTGACGGTCAACGACCCGGCCACCGGACGCATCCCGATCCCGATTCCGATCCCGGCGGTGAACATCTTCCAGCCGCCGCTCGGCGCGCGGCCCACGCCGCCATTGAAGATGGTGTATTCGCGCAACACCGGTGGCGACTCGATCGCCTTCACGGTCAAGCAGATGCTCGGCAGGATGCTGAAGGGCTCGGCCAACGCGATCAGCGTCAACGGCTCGCTCGACGTGTTGCGCTACGGCCACGTGCTGCGCTCCAAGGCGCTGGTCGGCGTGCGCGGCGCAGGCCTGGCCTACGACGGCCTGTACTACGTCGACAGCGTCACCCACAAGATCAAGCGCGGCGAGTTCAAGCAGAGCTTCCAGCTCAGCCGCGACGGTTTGATTTCGCTGACCCCGAGGGTACCGACATGAGCGATGGACCCAACGGCATCGGCCAGTATCCCGGCCTGTACCGCGGCACGGTCGCCTTCAACAACGACCCGCAGATGCGCGGGCGCCTGCTGCTGACCGTGGTCGACGTGCAGGCCTTCGTGCCCACCACCTGGGTGGAACCGTGCACGCCGCTGTCCGGTCCGCCCGGCCCCGGCATGGGCGTGTACATGGTGCCGCCGCCGGGTGCGGGCGTGTGGGTGATGTTCGAGCACGGCGACGTCGACAAACCGGTGTGGCTGGGTTGCCGCTTCGACAAAGGCAGCGATGTGCCGGCGATGTCCAAGGTCGGCAATCCGCTCGATCCCAACATCATCCTCCAGTCGTTGCTGCAGCAGTCGGTGATGATCAGCGACATGCCGCCCACGCCGGCCAGCGGCGGCATCGTGCTCAAGAGCACCACCGGCGCGATGGTCGTGGTCAACGACAGCGGCATCTATCTCGACAACGGCAAGGGCGCGTCGATCTGGCTGGTCGGCAAGTCGATCCTGTTGAACCAGAACGCCATGGTCATCACCTGAGGACACCGCCATGCCCGGATACCTGCTCCACGCCAACGCCGCGATGACCTGCCAGCACGTCACCGGCAAGGCCACCATCGCACCCGCGCAGACCCGCGTGCTGGTCTCGGCGCAACCGGTGGCGACGATCCCGCCGGGCGCGCCGACGATCTCGGTGGCCGGTTGCCTGTTCACCCTGCCCAACGGAAAGCCGCAGCCCTGCGTCAACGTGAAGTGGGGCATGCCGAGCACGCGCGTGCTGGTCATGGGCTTGCCGGCGATGCTCGCGCCCGCGCCCGGGCCGGCGCCCGGCATCTGCCAGAGCGCCGAACAGATCCCGCAGGGCGCGCCGATCGTCGGCGCCATGCAGGCCCGCGTGTTCGCGATGTAGCCACGGCAGCCACTGGCCCAGGAGACGCCCATGTATCTCGACTTTCCCTTCCATGTCGACGGCCGCGGCCGCAGCGCGCAGACCGACTACCCCGGCTACGTGCGCGACATGATCGAACAACTGGTCTTCACCCAGGCCGGCGAGCGCGTCAACCGCCCCGACTTCGGCAGCGGGCTGATGCAGCTGGTGTTCGCCGGCAACAGCCCCGAGCTCGCCGCGACCGTGCAGTTCACCCTGCACGCGGCCCTGCAACGCTGGCTGCAGGACGTGCTCGAAGTGCGCACCCTGCAGGTCACCGCCGAGGACGCCACGCTGACCGTCAGCCTGAGCTACGTGCTGCTGAGCACCCGCGAACAGTTCAGCGCCAGCTTCACTCGCGCGATCTAGGCATGGATACCGCCATGAACCTCTCCTGCCACAACGACCCACGCCGCGATGCGGTCCGTGCGTTCCAGGGCCGGGTCGGCCTGGACTTCGTCGAAGTCTCCGCCGACCAGTTGACCCTGCATGTGTACTTCCTCGGCAAGCTGCCGCCGCAGTTGCGCGAAGACGGACCGCAGCTGGACCGCCATCTGCGCCTGGACGGCGGCACGCGCACCACCGGCATCCGCATCGTCGACGTCGACCCGCACGTCAGCGAAGAACCGGACGTGGACGATTGGCTGCTGGTGCGGCTGGACCGGCGCGGCGACCACTCGCGCTACCGGCTGTCGCTGCTCGACGTGGAAGGGCTGGACCCGATGTACGCCAGCGCCGAGTTCTCGTTCAAGGTCGGCTGCCCGTCGGACCTGGATTGCCAGTCGCGGCCGGCGTGCATCGAAGCACCGCCGGCGGAGCCTTCGATCTCGTACCTGGCCAAGGACTACGCCAGCTTCCGCCGCCTGATCCAGGACCGCCTCGCGCTGATCTCGCCGGACTGGCCACTGGCGCACGTGCCCGACATCGGGGTGACCCTGACCGAACTGCTCGCCTACGCCGGCGACTACCTGAGCTACTACCAGGACGCGGTCGCGACCGAGGCCTACCTGGCCACCGCGCGCCAGCGCATCTCGGTGCGCCGGCACGCGCGCCTGGTCGATTACTTCCTGCACGAAGGCTGCAACGCACGCGCCTGGGTCGCGATCGCCACCGCCCAGGATCTCAGCCTGCCGGCGCAGGAGATCGCCTTCCTCAGTGGCATCGATCCTTCCCTGCCGCTGCCCAGCGTGCTCGGCCCGAAAGCCATCGCCGACCATCCCAGCCTCGGCTACGAAACCTTCGAGCCGATGCTGCCGACCGGCGCCAGCGAGCTCACCCTGCGCGCCGCGCACAACCAGATCCATTTCTACGACTGGGGCCGCGACGACTGCTGCCTGCCGCGCGGCGCGACCTCGGCGACCCTGCGCGACGCCTGGCGGGACGACGCCGATGGCAGTCGTGCGCTGGCACTGAAGGTCGGCGACGTATTGCTGCTGAAGGAAGTTCGCGGCGCGCGCAGCGGCCTGGAAGCCGATGCCGACCCGACCCGCGTCTGGCCGGTGCGGCTGACCGCGGTCGAACCCGGTGAAGACAGCCTGTACAACGTCGGTGCCAACGACGGCGATGCGCCGGCGCGGCCGATCCCGCTGGTTGAAGTGCAATGGCATCCCGACGATGCATTGCCGTTCCCACTGTGCCTGTCGGCACTGGGCCCGGCGCCGGCCTGCGCACGCCTGCGCGAGCTGTCGGTCGCCGTGGGCAATGTGGTGCTGGTCGATCACGGTCGCCGGGTCGGGCCGTTGGATCTAGGCACGGTGCCGCAAGGCGAAAGCCAGGCGCGCTGCGAGTGCGAAAACCAGCCTTCGGAGATCGAACTGTTGCCCGGCCGCTGCAGCTGGCACCTGCCCGATGCGCCGCTGACCCACGCTACCGCGGCACCGCCACCGGATACCTCCGCCAACGCCGGCCTGCTGCAGGATCCGCGCGCCGCATTGCCGTCGCTGACCCTGGCCGACAGCGACGGCGGCACGTGGTCGCCGGTGTTCGACCTGCTCGCCAGCCGGCCCGACGATCGCCACGTGGTGGCCGAAATCGACAACGAAGGCCTGGCCCGGCTGCGCTTCGGCAACGGCGAGCTCGGCCGGCAGCCGGCCGCGGGACAACGCTTCAGCGCCCGCTATCGGCTCGGCAACGGCAGCGCCGGCAACGTCGGCGCGCACAGCATCAACCGCTTGCTGCTGCGCAACAGCGAATGGAACGGCGCGGACTTGCGCATCGACAATCCGCTCGCCGCCAGCGGCGGCATCGACCCGGAAAGCCTCGCGCAGGCACGCATGCTCGCGCCCGGCGCGTTCCGCAAGCAGCTGCTGCGCGCGATCACCGCCGACGACTACGCGCGCATCGCCGAACGCGACCGCCGCGTGCAGCGCGCCTCCGGCGAACTGGTCTGGACCGGCAGCTGGTACGAAGCCGACGTCGCCCTCGATCCGTATGGCCAGGTGCCGGCCGCGCCGGCGCTGATCAACGAAGTGCAGCTCGGGCTGGAGCGCGTGCGCCGCATGGGCCACGACCTGCACGTGGAAACCGCCACCTATGTGTCGCTGGACCTGGCCCTGGAGGTCTGCGCCCTGCCCGGCTACGAACGCGGCGCGATCAAGGCCGCACTGCTGGATCACTTCAGTGCCGGGCGCCGGCGCGACGGCCAGCCCGGTTTTTTCCACCCGGATCGGCTGGGCTTCGGCCAGAGCCTGCGCGTCAGCGCACTGATCGCCGAGGCGATGTCGGTGCCGGGCGTGGAATGCGCGCGGGTGATCCGCCTGCAACGGATGTTCGCGGCCGCCAATCGCGAACTCGAGGACGGCATCGCGCGCATCGGTGCGCACGAGATCCCGCGCCTGGACAACGATCCGGATTATCCCGAGCACGGCAAGCTCGCCATCACCGTCGGAGGTGGCCGATGAACGGTCACGATTGCGGATGCGGCGGCAGCACCTGCGGCTGCTGCGACGGCGTCGCCGTCCTCACCCCGGCCAGCGTGCACAACCGCCCCGTCCTGCCGGCGCTGGCCTATCGGGTCGGCACCCACGGCCGCTTCCTGGCCAGCATGAAAGCGCGCTTGCCGATGATCGAAATCCAGGCGCCCGGCAGCGACTCGCAGACCCTGCAGAGCTACCGGCCGTTGCAGGCGCTGACCACCCGCGACCCGGCCGATCCGGCGATCGCCCTGCTCGATGCCTGGGCCAGCGTCGCCGACGTATTGACCTTCTACCAGGAGCGCATCGCCAACGAAGGCTATGTGCGCACCGCCAGCGAGCGCCGCTCGTTGGTCGAGCTGTCGCGGCTGGTCGGCTATGCGCCGCGCCCCGGCGTCTCGGCCAGCGTGTACCTGTCCTACACCGTGGACGACAACCAGGCCGAGCCGGTGGATCTGGCGGTCGGCACGCGCGCGCAAAGCATTCCCGGCCCCGACGAGCTGCCGCAATCGTTCGAGACCGACGAGCCGCTGCAGGCACGGCGCGAATGGAACGACCTGCTGATCCGCCGCGAACGCCCGCAGCGCATCGACACCGGCAACGTCATCGCCATCGACCGCCTGTACGTGAAGGGCGTGGACAGCGGCCTGCAGGGCGGCGAGCTGCTGCTGTTCCAGTTCGGCGAGGCCGGCCCGGCGCTGCAGTACCAGGTGCGCCGGGTGAGCCGGGTCGAGACCGACTTCACCGCCCAGCGCAGCACCCTGTTCCTGCAACCCCTGCCGGCGGTGCTGGCGCAGGCGGCGCAACGGCTGGACCGACTGGTCAACGATCTGCAACGGCTCGCTAGCCAAGGCAAGGGCGATGCCATCGCGGTCGCCCGCGCCGAGCGGTTGTTGAACGCAGTGCGCCTCGGTGCCGCCTACTGGCCGATTCCGAACTGGGCAGGACAGCTCGGCGCTGGCGTCGGCGACGCCTCGAAGGAAGCGATCGACGCCTTCGGCAAGGACATCAAGCACGCGCTGCTGCCGCTGGAGGCGGTGCGCACGCAGGCACTCGACCTGCTGCGCACCCTGGTCGGGCAATTGCTGTGGCTGCAAAGTCAAAACAACGGCGATGCCACCGCGATCGCCAACGCCAAGGCCCTGCTGGCCGCAGTCGAGAACGGCAGCGCCGTGTCGCCGCTGCAGGACTGGGCCGATGAATTGAACGCCGGCGTCGAAGGCGCGTCGATGGAGGCGATCCAGACCTTCGGCAGCAGCATCGCCCGGCTGAAGCCGGCAACGTCCGCGGCCACCAGCACACCGGACCAGTTCGTGCGTCCGCTGCTGCGCAAGCCCATCGTGCAGGCGGCCAATCAACTGCGCCTGCGCCGCGATCTGCGTGCGGCATTCGACGACGGCGCCGACCTGCAACCGCAGTTGATCACCGAGTTCGCGCCGGCCCTGAAAGACAGCTACTACAGCGCCTGGCGCGGGGCCGCCGCCGCGATCCAACCGGCTTACCGGCCGTTGTCCGCGGTGCATGTGCTCGGCGCGGGCGAGACCCTGTTCGGCGCCGCAGCCGCGCGGCCGACCCCGGCGCTCAACCATGACACCTTGCCGGCACTGCAGAGCTGGCCCGATTGGCTGTATGCCGACGATGAGAGCGACAGCAACGCCTTCCTCGGCAAGGCCGACCCGCTGCTCGCCGCCGGCGATCTGGTGCTGGTCAGCCGGCCCGCCGCCAGGCCCGATGGCGTGGCGGACGGCTTGCCCGATTACCGGATCCTGCATGTCGCCAGCGCGCGCACCGGCCCGCGCAACGCCTACGGCATGTCCGCCGAAACCACCCAGCTGGAATTCGGCCTCGACGGCCAAGCCGAGGACTGGCGCGCAGTGCTCAAGGACAAGAAGACCCGCGCCGACATCGGCGAGCTGCGCCAGACCTGGCTGCACCCGCAGCGGCGCAGCCTCGAGCCGAGCCAGGAGCCCATCCTCGACGACGTCGCCGGCGCCGCGCTCGAACTCGGCCCACTGCACGAGCAGCTCAGGTCCGGCCGCTGGATCGTGGTCGAAGGCGAGCGCAGCGACATCGAAGGCGTGCGCGGCGTGCGCGCCAGCGAACTGATGATGGTCGCCGGCCTGAAGCACGGCTACGACAACACCTTGCCCGGCGATCGCCCGCACACCACCTTGCACCTGGCCACTGCGCTGGCGAATCGCTATTTCCGCGAGGGCCTGCGCATCCACGCCAACGTGGTGCCGGCCAGCCACGGCGAAAGCCGGCACGAAGTGCTGGGCAGCAGCGATGCGCGCCAGCCCATGCAAAGCTTCCCGCTACGCCAGCCACCACTGACCTGGCGGCCGGCGCCCACCGCGGCCGGCGCCACCAGCACGCTCAAGGTGCTGGTCAACGACATCGAGTGGCAGGAGGTCGATAGCCTGGCCGGCCTGGCGCCTGACGCGCGCGCCTTCGTCACCCTGACCGGCGACGACGGCGTCACCACGGTGGTGTTCGGCGACGGCAGCCGCGGCATGCGCCCGCCCAGTGGCTTCGAGAACCTGCGCGCCGAGTACCGCAACGGCATCGGCCCCGGCGGCAACGTGCGCGCCGGCCAGGTCTCGCTGCTGGTCAGCCGGCCGCTGGGCATCAAGGACGTGGTCAACCCGCTGCGCGCCGCCGGCGGCGCCGATCGCGACACGCTCGAACTGATCCGCGAGAACGCCCCGCGCTCGCTGATGGCCTTGGACCGGCTGGTGTCGCTGTCGGACTACGCCGACTTCACCCGCCTGTTCGCCGGCATCGCCAAGGCCACCGCGGCGCGGCTGGGCGATGGCACGCGCGAACTGGTGCACATCACCGTCGCCGGTGTCGACGACATGCCGCTGGACGCGGACGCCGAACTCTACCGCAACCTGCTCACCGCCTTGCGCGAACTCGGCGATCCCGCGTTGACCGTGCAGGTGGCGATGCGCGAACGCCTCGCCCTGGTCCTGCAGGCCGACCTGAAACTGTTGCCGGCTTATCGCTGGGAGCCGGTGGTCAGCGCAGTGCGCGCGCGCCTGCTGGAGCGTTTCGGCTTCCACGCCCGCGCCCTGGCCCAACCGGTACTGCTATGCGAGGTGATCGCGGCGATCCAGTCGGTGCGCGGCATCGACTGGGTCGACGTGAACAGCTTCGGTGCGATCCCCGAAACCGAGCTCCAGTACGACGCCGATGGCCACAAGACGCGCGAACTGATCACCCAGGAAGGCATCACCGACACCGTGCGCCGGATCGTCGAAGGCGACGAGAAGGGTTTCACCAGCGGCAGCAGCCAGCAAGGCGCCGGCGAGCCGCTACAACCGCCCTCGCGCATCGACGCACAGGCGGCACGCGTGGAAGACGGCCGCATCCTCCCCGCGCAGCTGGCGTTCTTCACCCCGGCCGTGCCCGACACCCTCATCCTCAACCCGGTCCAGTGAGCACCGACATGGACATTCCCTCGCTGCACACGCCCCCGCGCATCGACCGCCTGTACCGGCTGCTGCCGGCGATCCACCGCATCCGCGACGCCGAGCAGGGCTATCCCTTGCAAGCGCTGCTGCAGGTGATCGCCGAGCAGATGAACCTGGTCGAAGACGACATCGCCGGCCTGTACGAGAACTGGTTCATCGAGACCGCCGACGACTGGGCGGTGCCCTATCTGGCCGACCTGCTCGGCTATCGCCCGGTGCTCGCCGCCGGCGCGCTGTCGCACGAGCTCGACGCCGAAGGCCGCGCCTTGAACCGCGCCCTGGTGCCGCGGCGCGAAGTCGCGCACCTGATCAACCAGCGCCGGCGCAAGGGCACCATCGCCCTGCTCGAAGACCTGGCTTTCGACGTCGCCGGCTGGCCGACCCGCGCCGTGGAGTTCTTCAAGAAACTCGATCGCGCGCAGCACCTCGACCACCTGCACATGGACCGGCCCGGCACCGCGTCGCTGCGCGACATGCAGGCGCTGGACCTGTGCGGCAGTCCGTTCGATACGCTCGCCCACAGCGTCGATCTGCGCCGCATCAACTCGCGCCATCGGGTGGGCCGCTACAACATCCCCAGCGTCGGCGTGTTCGCCTGGCGCATGCGCAGCTACGCGGTCACCCGCACGCCGGCCTATTGCGTGGAAGACGCCGGACCGCATTGCTACACCTTCAGTGTGCTCGGCCAGGACGCACCGCTCTACCGCAAGCCGCAGCCCGAGACCGACCCCAGCCATCTCGCCGAGGAAAGCAACCTGCCGGTGCCGCTGCGCCGGCGCGCCCTGCAAACCGAACTGCAGCAGCAGTACGGCGCCGACGCCAGCCTGGCGATCTGGGCCGAGCAGTGGGCCGGCCGCGACGGCGCCGAACCGATCCCCGCCAGCGCGGTGATCGTCGCCGACCTGAGCGGCTGGCGCTATCGCACGCCGCGCGGCAAGGTCGCGGTCGATCCGGTGCTGGGCCGGCTGATGTTCCCGCCCGGGCAAGTGCCGAAGAAAGGCGTGCGGGTGAGTTATCACTACGGCTTCGCCGCCGACATCGGCGGCGGCCAATACCCGCGCACACTCAGCCGTCCGGCGCAGGACTACACCCTTTACCGCGTCGGCGAGCCCGATGCCTGCGCGGCCGACGCCGGCGATGCGGGCAACGATGCATCGCCCAACCCGGATGGCGCAGCGAACGGCAACACCGACACCCTGCCGCCGATCGTCCCGCGCATCGGCGACGCCCTGCGGCTGTGGCGCAAGCAACAGCCGCAGCACGCGGTGATCGAACTGCTGCACAGTGGCGTCTGGGTCGAGCCGCTGCACATCCGCCTGCGCCCCGGCCAATCGCTGACCCTGCGCGCGGCCAGTGGGGTGCGTCCGGTGATCCGCCTGATCGACTGGCAGACCGACCTGCCCGATGCGTTGACCGTGGAAATGGACGTCGGCAGCCGCTTCCACCTCGACGGCATCCTGCTGACCGGACGCCCCCTGCACGTATGCGCGCCACGCGACCCGGGCAGCTATGCCCAGCAGGCGCAGGCCGTGCCCAACTGCGCCGCGGAAGTGTCGATCCGCCACTGCACCCTGGTCCCCGGCTGGGCGATCGACTGCGGCTGCGAACCCGAGCGCCCGGCCGAACCCAGCCTGGAACTGCACGGGGTGCAAGCCAAGGTGCGCATCGAGCACAGCATCGTCGGTTCCATCCAGCTGCAGCAGGACGAAGTCCGCGCCGATCCGGTCCCACTGCTGATCGAAGACAGCATCGTCGACGCCGCCGGCCCGCGCCTGCAAGCCATCGGCGCGGTCACCGGCGCGGTCGCGCACGCGCGCCTGACCCTGCGCCGCAGCACCGTGTTCGGCAGCGTCGAAGTGCACGCGGTCGAGCTGGCCGAGAACAGCCTGTTCAACGACTGCCTCAACGTCGCCCGCCGGCAACTGGGCTGCGTGCGCTTCTGCTACGTCGGCAGCCACTGCCGCACGCCGCGCCGCTACCGCTGCCAACCCGACGAAGCGGTCGCGGCGATCCGTGCCCAGCACCTGCCCGCCGCGGTCGAGCAGGAACTCATCGCCGCCGAACGGTTGCGCCTGCGCCCGCGCTACGTGTCACGCCGCTACGGCCTGCCCGGCTACGCGCGGCTGGCGCCGGACACCGCGCCGGCGCTGTTGCGCGGCGCCGACGACGAATCGGAGATGGGCGTCTACCACGACCTCTACGAACCGCAGCGCCAGGCCAATCTTCGCGCGCGCCTGGACCAGCACACCCCCGCCGGCATGGCCGCCGGCCTTCTCTTTGCTGTACTGACCTGAGGGACACAGACATGAAAGGCGACTTCTCGCGGGTGAGCTTCGACCCCCGCCACCATTTCAGCCAGGTGCTGCTGCAACAGGGCCGGGTCACCCTGGACGCGGACCCGAACGAACAGAGCGCGATCCTGCTGCACTACCTGCGCACGCTCGCCCGCGACGTGTTCGGCCCGTATGCCGCGCCGGTCGACCACGCCGGCTTCGGCCTGGCCATCGACGATGCGCAGGGCACGCCCGCGCTGCGCATCGGCGCCGGCCGCTACTACGTGCAAGGCGTGCTGGTCGAAACCGACGGCTGCGACTACATCGCCCAGCCGCACTACACGCCCATGGCGGACGGCAAGGACGGCAGCAGCGGTGATTCGTTGCGGCATTGGCTGGCGCTGTCCAACCGCGACGACCAGTTGTTCTGGGTCCATCTGAAAGTCTGGGAACGCCACCTCACCAGCGTGGAGCTGCCCAGGCTGCGCGAAGTCGCGCTCGGCGGCCCGGACACCTGCAGCCGCGTGCAAGTGGTCTGGCAAGTCCGCGCGCTGGCGGTGGCCGATATCGAGCAGCGCCTGAGCGAGCGCTGGCAAATACTGCAGAAGCAGGCCGAAGCCAGCCAGGACGCCGAGCTGCTGGCGCAGGCGCAAGTGCTGCAGGAGCAGCTCGCCTTGCTGAAGCAGGACTACACGCAAGCCTGCGGCGTGCCGCTGTCGCTGTTCGATCGCGAACTGCCCCGGCTGGCCGCGCGCCTGCAGCCCAGCGATCGCCTCGACGACCCCTGCATCACCAGTCCCGATTCGGTCTATCGCGGTGTCGAGAACCATCTGTATCGCGTCGAGATCCATCGCGGCAACGAAGACGGCGGCACCGCCACCTTCAAGTGGTCGCGCGACAACGGCAGCGTGCTGACGCGCTGGCTCGGTGGCGGCGGCAGCCGCCTGGAAGTGGCCAACGCACGCGACTTCCGCGACGCCCAATGGGTCGAACTCAGCGACGACGAAGACGACCTGCTCGGCCGGCCCGGCCTGCTGTGCCGCATCGCCAGCGTCGAAGGCAACGAACTGGTGCTGACCGCCGAACAGGACCGCCTGCCCAACCCGACCAGCAAGGTCAGGCGCTGGGACCAGGTCACCACCGGCGACGTCCAACTGGTCGACGGCGTGGTGCCGGTGATCACCTCGACGGACAGCGAGTCGGGCTGGATCGACCTCGAAGACGGCATCCAGGTCCGCTTCGCCGTGCAGGGCGACTACCGCAGCGGCGACTACTGGCTGATTCCCGCGCGCACCACCGGCGACATCGAATGGCCGCTCGACGATGCGGACGAAGCGCTCTACCAAGCGCCGCGAGGGGTGGAGTACCACTACGCGCCGTTGGGCTTCGTCGGCCTGTCCGACGGCGCCCCTACGGTCGAGAGCTCGTGCCAATGCCTGGTCTACCCACCGAGCACTTGCGGCCTGCTCGGCCGTGCGCAACGCAACGACGACGGCAGCAAAGCCAACAACCTCGTCGCGCCTGCGGTCGTGAACCCCGCTGTCGCCAAGCCCGCCGCAGTGAAGACCGCCGTCGCCAAGAAGGCTACGACCAAGCGCACGACACCCAAGCCCTGATACGCAGTCAATGCCCCCTCTCCCGCAAGCAGGATGCTCCAGACAAACCCGCGACGCCGGAAGTTTCCCTTCTCCCGCTCGCGGGAGAAGGTGCCCCGAAGGGGCGGATGAGGGCATCCCACGAAGACGTTGCGCCGCCGGCCCGCCCTGTAGGAGCGGCTTCAGCCGCGACCCCACCCGGCCTCAATAAAACGCAATGCCCGGCCGCAATACCACCTGGAACACCAGCAACAGCAGCAACGCCGCCACCAGCGGCATCACCCAGGCCCCGATGGCCACCCCACTGGCCCGTACCCCACGCACCCGCCACGCCCCGGCCAGCATCCACAGCACCCCCGGCACGCCGACGATCAGCGGCAGCAGCATCACTTCCACCGCTTCGCGCGGCACCCGGAACGGAATCACCAGCAGCGTGCCCAACAGCATCGGAACCGCGATCACCTGCGCGATGAAGCGCGTGCGCGCACCCGCGCTGGCGAGCGCGGTCTCATCGTCGGCCAACTGCAGGGCCGGCCGCAGCAGCGCCAGCGCAACCGCCGCCATCGCCGCCAAAGCCAGCCAGGCCGCGAGCGTCTTCGTCGCCGGCGACCACTGCAGATACGCCATCGCCATGCCCACGTCGCTGGCCGCACTGAGCGCGCCGATCACCACTTGCGGCAGCGCCATCATCAGGCCGCAATAAGCCATCCACAACACGAACAGCCGGGCCGGGCCAGGACGCGGCCGGCCCGCGCGCAAGGCCAGCAGGCACGCCAGGCCGACCAGCGCGGTCGCCAGCGCACCCGTGCCCTGGAACAGCGCCGCCAGCGCGTTGTCGCCGGTCCAGCCATGGTTGTTGTGGTACAGCGTTGGCTGCAAGCCCGGCGTCAGCGCCTTCGGCAGCACCAGGAAAAGTTCCTGCACGAAGAACGTGAGGTTGAAAGCCAGCGTGTAGTACAGCGCAGAAGTGATCATTCGCGAGCCGCGCCACGGCGCTGCCGCCGTGGGCGCGCGCTTGCTCGCGCTCCTGCCCGCATTCCACCCCAGCACCGCCAGCACGAGTGGGCCAACCAACAGGAACAACACCGTGGCAACAAGCATCATCGATAGACCGGAGCGCCAGCGAATGGGGCGGCAAGCATCTCACGGTCCAGCCGACGAAGCAGCAGGCCCGCTCGGCCATCACTTCGCCGGCGCAGACCCCGGCGGGAACCCCGCGAACATCTTGTCCAGCCCCGCATCGATCGCCTGGCTGGTGCGCTCGGGCGAACTCGGCACCGTGCCGCTGGCGGTGCCGCGCCAGATCGCCTGCTCGTTCTTGGTGTCGAACATATCGACCACCAGCGTGCCGACGTCATAGGTACGCACGGTGGTGCGCGCCGAGGTCATGCCCATGCCGCCGCCCCAGCCGCCGCGCCAACCCCAGCCGCCCATGCCGGTGCCGGTGTAGATCGTGTCCAGGGTCTGGCGCTGGCCGCGGATCACATGCACCGCCAACGTCACCTGCCCATTCGGCGCCTGCGTCCAGCCGCGCGCGGCCAGCCGCGAATCGATGCCGGCGATGATGCGCTGCTGCACCAGCGGCGAGCTGGCCTGCGGCTTCATCGCCCAGGTATAGGTGCGGAACTGGGAGAAGTCGACCGCCGGGTCGCGATCGGTCTGGACCGTCGGGGTGCTGGCACAGCCGGCCAGCAACAGGGCGGTGGCGGAAACGGCCAGTAGCGATTTCATGGCAGGCATCCGGGAGCGGGAGTGGCGCCCAGCATCCACCCGAGGACATCAAGGACTGGCGAAGATGCGGGCCCTCCCTGTAGGAGCGGCTTCAGCCGCGACCCTGAGGTCCCCGGGTCGCGGCTGAAGCCGCTCCTACAGGCAGCGGGCAGGCCGACCGGCCCACCCGTCACCGGTGCCCACCTCGCGCTGGCGTCATCCAGCCCCCGCAATCGACCGCGGCATACCTCGCCGCTGCCGGGCCGCGCCAACGTCACCGCGGTCCCGGCCTTGATGGCGAACAAAGCAGAACCGCGAATAGCCGCGCGGCTCGCACGGCGCCAATCACGAACGTTCCGCGGCTGCCTCGTCCCGCAGCCAGCGCCGAAACGCATCGACCACCTTGTTCGACCGGCCCCGCGCCCGCGTCACCACCCAGAACGCATAGCGGTTCGCAAGCGACAGCGCGAACGGCCGCACCAGACGCCCCCGGCGCAGATCCTCCTCGACCAGGGGACCCAGGCCAAGCGCCACCCCATGCGCGGCCATCGCGGCCTCTTGCGCCAGATAGATGCTGCCAAACACCGGGCCGCGCCGTGCGTCCACCTGCGCCGCGCCGGCCGCCGCCAGCCAACCGGCCCAGTCCGGCACGCCTGGCCGGGCCTTCGCGCTTTCATCGTGCAGCAGCACGAAATGCCGCAGATCATCGGCACGCCGCAAGCGATGCCGCTGCAGCTCCGGCAACGCAGGCGCGCAGACCGGGAATGCCGGCGCATCCAGCAAGTGTTCGACGCGCACGCCGGTGTAGCGGCCGGCGCCGTAGCGGATGGCGACATCGACGCCGCCGCGCGCCAGGTCGGCCGGCTGGTCCCCGGTCTCGATGCGCACGCGGACCTCGGGAAACTCGCGATGGAACCGATGCAGGCGCGGCGCCAGCCACTTCGCCGCGAACGACTCCACCGTGCTCACCCGCAAGTCCGCACTGTGCGGCGCGAGCACGCGATCGACCGCGACATCGAGCAAACCGAATACCTCAACCAGCGAACCGGCCAGCAGTTCGCCTTCCCGGGTCAGTGCGATCGCGCGGTGGGCCCGCACGAACAACGGCGTCCCCAGGTACTCCTCCAGCCGCTTGATCTGATGGCTGACCGCCGCCGGCGTGACGAACAGCTCTGCCGCCGCCGCCTGAAAGCTCAGGCTTCGCGCGGCCGCCTCGAACGTGCGCAATGCATTGAGTGGAACCGCACCCCGGCGCTTGGCCACGACCATCCCCGACCGCTCGTACTGCACGCAGCTTATCAGTTAGTTTTTGTAATGTGACAACCGATATTTGTCGTTTGTCGCGGTCGCGCCGGATCGCCAGGATGGCCTTCCGTTCCCGCAGGCCGCGCCATGCAATACGAAGCCCTCGCACCGGACATCCTGCTGTTCACCGGCGATGACCACGAATCCATCGCCACCGCCTTCCTCCACGAAGGCGACGCCTTGCTCGTCGATGCCCTGGGCAGCCTGCAGGACGCCCATGCAATGCGCGACGTGCTCAGCCACCAGCTCGGCAAGACCGTGCGCATCATCGCCGCCACCCACTACATGAGCGACCACCTCGCCGGCATGGCGCTGTTCCCCGACGCGATCCGGATCGCCCATCGCCATCATCGCCATGGCTTCGCCTCGCAGAACGTGCGGGTGGACGACTTCTACCGTGAGCCGCAGGTGGTCTTCGACACCGCGATGCAGCTGCAATGGGGTCGCCACCACCTGCACTTCTTCCACAACCCCGGCCGCACCCTCGACCACGTCACCGTCGATGTGCCCAGCGCCGACCTGGTCTGCACCGGCGATGCCATCGTCGGCAACATCGTCTACGTGTCCAAATCCGAACCCGCCCTGCTGCGGGGCGCCATCGCGCGCATCCAGCGCCTGCGGCGCAAGACCGTCATCGGTGGCCACATCGGCCGGTTCGACGGCGCCGCGCTGGACAACGCCCAGCACTATCTTGATCAGCTGCAGGCCGCCATCGTGGAAATCCGCAACCACGCACCGCCCGGGCAACTCGAAGCACACATCGCCGCGCTGCCCATCGAAGCCTGCATCGCCGCCGGCGTACAGGCCCTGCCGTTCGAACGCGAATGGCACCAGCACAATCTGGCCGCCATCGTGGCGCAACAACTGTTCGCCCTCGATGCCGCCCTCGCCCGTCGCGAGGCGCACGCATGAGCGGGCCGTTCCCGCGCGGCATCGGCCGCAGAGCCTTTCTCGCCGGCTGCGCGGGCGCGGCCGGTGCCTTGGTGATCCCGCGCGGCCGCGCCGACACTCGCATCGAGGCGCCCGCCCTGCGCATCCAGCGCCTGTCCTGGGCCGGCATCTGCCTGCTGATACCCGGCGGCACCCTGTGGATCGATCCGCTCATCGATCCGGACGCCTGGGGCGACCAATTGCCAGGCCCTCTGGTGCCCCTCGCCGAGAGCAGCGGCGATACCGGCGTGCTGGTCACCCATACCCACCCCGACCATTTCGACCCCAGTGCCGTCGCCGTCGCGCTGGCCAAGGGCGGCACGTTCGCCTATCCCGCCGGCACCCAACCTTTGCCGGTGCCCGCCGGCGCGCGCGCGCGGCCCAGTCCGCTGTGGGAGCCGCAGCTGATCGGCGAATTCACTGCCACGCCAGTGCCCGCGGCCGACGGCTATGGCGACACCCAGGTGTCCTGGATCGTATCGGCCGGCGGCCGGCGCATCTTCCACGGCGGCGACACCCAGTGGCACGGCCATTGGTGGCGCATCGGCCGCCAGTTCGGTCCGTTCGATGCCGCCTTCCTGCCCATCAACGGCGCGCAGTTCGGTTGGCGCAAACCGGTCAGCGGGCAGCCCGGCGTACTGACGCCCGAACAGGCGGTGGCGGCGGCGCGGATCCTCGGCGCGCGCCGCCTGGTGCCCATCCACTACGGCGCGGTTCCCAGCGCCGAATATCGCGAAGTCAGCGAACCGCTGGCGCGGCTGCACGCCGCCGCCAGCGGCAATGAGCTGCAGGTGCAAGTGCTTGCGCCCGGCGCGTGGCTGGATTGGCAAGCGCTGCTGGTGCGCTGATCAATCGATGCCCGGAGCTGTTTCCCCGGCCGCATCGGCGCTTGCGGCAAGGCCGGCCGAATGTCCTTGCTGCGCGCGGCCAGTGTCCGCCCGCCTCCGCGTGGTCAGATGCGGCCGCTCCAAGCATCGATTATGGTTAGCCGCCACAAGGTTGCCGGGTGCCTCCTGTGCCTGGGCCACACAGCAAGGGGTCGTCATGCACCGCCCATTGAATGCCGCGCTTGCCGTGGCGTTGTCGCTGTTCGTTTCCGCCGTCGCCCTGCCCGCCGCCGCCGCCGAGCCGGCACCCGCGGCCGCCACGCCCGACAAACCTTCCGCCACCCCGCGCGGCACCACTTTCCTGCTGCCCGAGGGCTGGGCAAAACAGGTGAAGGGCAATGCGGTGATCGTCACCCCGCCGGAAGCCGACGGCTCGCGCGTGGCGTTCTTCGATGCGGCCGGCAACGATCCGGATGCAGCGGTCGCGCAGGCCTGGTCCGCGCTCGGCCTGTCGCCCAAGCTGCTGGTGGCCACCGACGCCGCACCGCGCGACGGCTGGAAGCAGCGCCGCGTCTACGACTACGACGTCGCCGCCAATGCCAAGCGCGCGGTGCAGGCGCTGGCCTACAGCGACGGCAAGACCTGGACGGTCGTCGTCGCCGACGTCGACCAGGCCATCGCCGAGAAGCGCGGCTCGCAACTGGGCAAGCTGTTCCAGCGCCTGCTGCCGGCCGGCTACAAGCGCGAGAACTTCGCCGGCCGCACCGCGCATAAGTTCGATCAGCAGCGCCTGCAACAGGTCGCCGATTTCGTCGAGACCATGCGCAAGGAATACGACGTCCCCGGCGTGGCGATCGGTATTGTTCAGGACGGCAAGGTGGTGATGTCGCGCGGCTTCGGCGTGCGCGAGCTGGGCAAGTCCGCGCCGGTCGATGGCGACACCCGCTTCATGATCGCCTCCAACACCAAGGCGCTGACCACGCTGATGCTGGCCAAGCTGGTCGACGCCGGCAAGCTCGACTGGAACGCGCGCGCCGAAGATGTCTACCCCGCCTTCAAACTCGGCGATGCCGCCACCACCGACAAGGTCCTGATCAAGCACCTGATCTGCGCCTGCACCGGCGTGCCGCGCCAGGACTACGAGTGGCTGTTCGAAGGCGAGAAGCAGACGCCCGAGACGATGATGTCCGTGCTGGCCACCATGCAGCCAACCAGCGGCTTCGGCGAACTGTTCCAGTACTCCAACCCGATGGCCGCCGCGGCCGGCTACATCGGCGGCCAGGTCGCCTACCCGGGCAGCGAACTGGGCCAGGGCTACGACCGCGCGATGCAGACGCTGGTGTTCGACCCGCTGGGCATGCGCAACACCACCTTCGATTACGCCAAGGCGCAGACCGGCGATTACGCCGCCCCGCACGGCTATGACATCGACCACGTCGTGCAGGTGATGGACATGGGCCTCAACGACACCATCGTGGCCTCGCGCCCCGCCGGTGCGGCCTGGGGCACCGTCAACGACCTGCTCAAGTACGTGCAGATGGAAATCGACCGCGGCCTGCTGCCCGATGGCAGCCGCTACATCGGCGAAGCCGCGCTGCTGCAGCGGCGCGAGCCGCAGATCTCCCTGGGCGCCGATCGCGACTATGCGATGGCGCTGATGCTGGACCGCGGCGACGGCGTGCAGGTGATCGACCACGGCGGCGACATGGGCGGCTTCCACTCCAACATGATGTGGTGGCCCGACCAGAAGGTGGGCGCGGTCATCCTCACCAATGCCGACGAGGGCGTCTATCTGCGCGGACCCTTCAAGCGCCGGTTGATGGAACTGATGTTCGACGGCGAGCCGCAGGCCGAAGCCAGCGCGGCGGCCAACGCCAAGGCCAACCGCGAGGCCTTCGATGCGCAACGCAAACTGCTGCAATGGCCTGCCGACACCCAGGCGATCGCCGGGCTGGCACCGCGTTACCACAGCGACGCCCTGGGCGACCTGGTAGTAGAGCGCAAGGACGGCCAGGCCCGCTTCGACGTCGGCGCTTTCAATTCGGCAGTGGCCACCCAACCGCAGCCCGACGGCAGCCTGGCGTTCGTGACCATCGACCCGGTCGCCGCCGGCTTCCCGTTCGTGCGTGCCGACAAGGACGGCGTGCGCAAACTGGTCGTGCGCGACGGCCAGCACGAGTACGTCTTCGACGAGGTGAAGTAAGGAGCCCCTTGCACCTGCTCCTGTAGGAGCGGCTTCAGCCGCGACACCCGGACGTACGGGTCGCGCCTGAAGCCGTTCCTGCCACAAACCCTAAAGCGGACCGCTCCCGCCCTCCGCAGCCACATCCCCAACGACCTTCCAACTGTCGTCCGGGTCGAAGCGCTTCATCGCCTTGGCCGCACCCTCCGAGCCGGGCCCCAGATCCTTCTCGAACACCTGCCCTTCCTGGCTGATCATGAAACTCATCACCCCGGTATCGCCGTACCGGGTAGGCCAGGCGATCGCCGCGAAGCCGCGGCTCATGTTGTCGCCGATCAGATAGCTGTACGCCCCGCCAGGCGCCGAATCACCCTGACCTTCGAGGATGCGGAAGTGATAGCCGTGCCAGTCGCCGGTCGGCGTGGCGTCTCCGAACAACGGGCCCAGCGGGCTGATCTCGCCGCTGTCGTCGTCCGCCCAGTACAGGCCATCGTGGAACCCATCGGTACTGAGGAACTTGCGCGCGTACTCCAGCACGCCATCCTCGTCGCGGTCCTCGCTGGCGTAGTCCATCTGCGCATCGTGATAGGCGCGCAGCGATTCGACCGCCGACGTTTCGTCGCGGCCGATGCGGCGGGCGCGTATCTCGGCGGCGCCGGCGCGCGCATCGAAATGCCAGCCCTTCGCGTCGTGCACCAGCGGCACCGGGAACGTCCAGGCCTGATTGCCCACGCTGAGCAGGCGCGTGTCGTTGGCGCCGGTCTCCAGCGAATGGCGCTCACGGTAGTGCTGCAGGAACGCATCCACGTCGCTGCGGTCGACGCCTTCGCTCGGCACGTAATCATGCCAATCGTTGCCGAACAGCCTGGCCAGCTGCGCGGGGTCGGCACGATCGCTGCCCAGCGCCGTCACCAGCGCCTGCGCCGCTTCCTCGGGGCTGGCAAAACGCTGTACCGCGCCACTCTGCGCCAGGCCCGCCAGCGGCCACGCAAACGCCAACGTGAGAGCGCAACCCAGGACGATGCAACGGGGACTGATATTCACGCGCTGACTCCGGTCAATGCCTGCGGGGCGCCTGGCGCTGCGGCGGATGCGAGGGACGCTGCACCGGTCGCCCGCTGCTGCGCGACGCCTGCGGCCGGCTGGCCGCAGCCTGGCTGCTGTGGCCCCGCTGCGCCTGCGCATGCGATGCGCTGGGCCGGCTCGCACCCTGGAAGGCATTGCTGCGTGGCTGTTGGTGCGACGGTTGCTGGCGGGCCGCTTGTCGTACCTGCTGGTTGTTGCCCTGGGTTTGCCGATGCTGCGCGGGCGCCTGGGCACGCGCGTTCTGCGCACGCTGTTGTCCCTGCGCCCGGTTGCCCGCCGCGCCCTGGTTGCTGCGCGCGTTCTGCGCACGCTGCGCCGCGGCGGCACGATCGTGCTCGCCGGCACCGCCGCGCTGGCCGAGTGATTGCTGCGCCCGCTGCGCGGCCTGGGCACGACCACCATCGCCGGCCGTCGCGCGGTCGCGCGCACCACCGGCCGCGGCCTGATCGCGCACCCCACCCCGCTCCGCCGCGGCGTGGGCACGCTCGCGCGCCTGCTGGTTGTCGCGCGCCGGCGCACCGATGCCGCTCTGCTCCATCGAGTTGCGCGCCCGGTCACGCGCCTGCGCACGCGCCGGGTCATCGCCGCGGAACGCCTCGCGACCGGCGGCGCCATCCAACTGGCGGCCATACTGCTCGCGGCTGTTGTGGTCGCGGTACGGCACGCCATTGCGATGCACCGGGTCGTGGCGCCACGTGTTGTTGTTCACGTCCATGCGCCGGTTGACGTTGATGTTGTTGTAGCGGTTCACGTCGATATCGACATCGTCATGGCCCCAGTCGAAACCGCCCCACAGCGAATCGGTGATCGCCACGCCGACCCCGAAGGCCAGCCCCGCAGCCAGTGCGCTACCGGCGTAATAACCGGGCGACGGTGGGTAATACGCCGGCGGATACGACGGATAGGACCACGCGCCATACACCGTGGTGGGGTTGTAGCTCGGCACATAGACCACCGCCGGGTCGGCCGGCTCGATCACGATCGTCTGCGCCGGCGCGGCCACGCCCTCGACCGACCCACCACCGTCACCGCCCGCCACCGGTGCCGGTGCCGCGCCCGCATCGGCCGCTTGCACCGTCACCTGCTGATACTGGTTGGACGCCAGGTTGCCGGCCGCCTGCGCCTTGCCGCGCAAGCGCTGCACCGCGGCCATCACATCCTCCGGCTGGGCCAGGAAGGCATCGCCCAGCTGCTGCACCCAGGCCGGATCCTGGCCCAACGTCGCCAGCACCTGCGGGAACGCGACCAACGACTGCACGCTGGCGTCCCACGGCGTCGACGCGACTTCCTTCACCGCCGCATCGCCAGTGGACTTGGGGTGCGCCTTCGACCACGCGACCGCGTCGGCCACCTCGCCCGGATAGGTCGCCGCCATCAGCACCTGCGCCAGCAACGGATCGGGATACAGCGCGATCGGCGCCACCATCTGCTCCAGCTGCTCCGGCCCGAACACACGGTCCGGGGCCGCTGCCGCGGGCGCCGCGGGGGGCGTGGTTGCGGTGGTCGCAGCCGGCGCCGCCGCGGGCGCCGCCGCCGGCTGGTCCGCATTACGCGAACACGCGGCCAATAGCCCCAGCAACAGCACGGCAGGGATCAGCCCGTGGGTCCCCGCTCGCCGCCTGATGATTCGCCAGGGAATGAACATGACGTCTCCACTGCTTGCAGTAGCAGGCCCATGGCCCGGGAGCTACGCCGAAGCGTGGCCAGATTGTTCGACCGTGCAGGGTTATGGAGTTGTGATGATGCGTCGGCACCCGACAGGCGCACGCGGAACTTGAACTCACGTCGTGCGCCAGCCAAGCGACGCTTCCGCTGCCAACGCTGCTGCGCACCCCACAAGCAGGCCGTGAACGCTTCGATGGTTAGCGCTGACATCGCCGTGGTTCACTTACGTGACATGGCAGCCAACGGACACTTGCGGCGAAATGGCGGGGCAAGCATGTCCCATCATTTCTTGCCCGCTCGCTGCGACAGGCTGATGACCCGCTCCACGACTTGCATGAACAAGTAGCACGCCGTCGTGACAAGAACACCCCATCCGACGCCGAAGGTCAACGTCCTGCCAGGACGATCCAGGGCACCTGGTATGAAGAAGAAGAGCATCAGCGTGAAAGCCGCGACGGAGGTCATCACACGAAAGATCGGACTCTTCATTGGACCAAGCACCCTGGATTGGTTCGAAACTACTTGCTCAGATAAACCACTGCGCCGATGACCGAGCCCAGCGTTGCGCCCAATGCAGCACCCGCGGCGCCGCCCACGACGGTACCACCGCCAGGAAACAGCGCCGTACCGAGTACTGCACCGATCTCAGCACCCGCAACGCCGACGCCAAAGCCGCCCGCCGCCATGCTGGCACCCAAGCCAGCGGTAGAACGGCCGCCGCTCACCATTTCGATCTGTCCGATCCTCATCTCCTGCATCGCTGTCACCTCATTGCTCCAGGTAGTGAGCGGCAACGATGCCCACAAGCGCACCAACCCCTATGCCGGCCGCCACTCCGACTGGACCCGCGGCTGCCCCAAGCATCCCGCCCGTCCTCGCGCCAAGCAGCGCTCCGCCCAACGAGCCGCCCGTCGCAGCCCCGCCGATCGCTCCGCCGAGATAGCCTGCAAAAGTGCCCCCGCCGTTCACGGATTCCCGCTCCGCTACCGATAGTTGACGCATTTCATCCTCCTTGTTCAAAGATCGAACTGTCATTGACTGGACAATCCAGCCAACTCCATGGAGCCACAGGTTGTACCTGCACCAAATCCGCGAAAGCCCGAAATTTGCGTGGGTACTCTTGGGTCGTAAGCCTGATCCTGAGGGAATCACCGAAACGCTTCTGCCTGGCTTGTTTATCCGTCGCCGGGCTAACATCGATCTAACCGTTCGCCGGCCCAGGCCACCCACCTCGACACGCTGCCTTTCCACACTTCACGCAGGGGTACGCGATGCGCAACCCAAGAACGTTCAGCACCCTATTGCTGCTCTGTCTCACCGCGGTTCCCCCGCTGGCCATCGCGCAAAAGCCCAGCGGCCAGTTCGCCAGGATCGTCGTCATCCAGCCCAAGCCCGGGCACGCTGAAGCGTTCACCGCCGGCTACGAACGCCATCTCGCCTGGCACAAGGCCAACCAGGACCCATGGACCTGGCACGGCTGGACTTTTGTCCTGGGCGAACGCATCGGGCTCTTCATGGATGGCACGTTCGGCCACGCCGCCAGTGACTTCGATCACGCCGTCGACCCTGCCGGCGACGCCGCGGACAACGCTACGAATGTCACGCCCCATGCGGACTTTCTCAGCCACGGGATCTATGAGCGCCTCGAGGCCGCCAGCATTGGCGCCCTGCTTCCGGACGCGTCCCCTTACCTGGCGCTGCAGACCTACCTCGTCGTTCCCGGCCAGGAATCGGCGTTCGAGAAAGCGATCATTGCCGCCTCGAAACAGGCGGCTCGCCAGCCCCTGTCCTGGTACAAGGCCAGGGTCGGTGCCCCCGTCACGCAATACCTGCTCGTGCGTCCCGCGCAATCGTTTGCGGCAGGCGGCCTGTTGGACGACATTGCGATACCTGCCGGCCTCGTCCAGCAAGCCAAGAGCGAGCTGCTGAAACACCAGCCCCGATTGAGCTATACCCCGTAAGCCACCGCCCATCGATCGCCAGCGTTGGGCCAAGGGTCCATTGAACTGCGGAAATCGCCATGCAAGGCTAGGCTGCCGAGACGTCACCCCGCTCGGCCCTTCCATTCTCGAAGCCTATGGGATGGGAAACTCATGCAAGTCATCGATCCCTCCACCGTCAATCCCGCCAGCGCGGACCCGGCGCTACCAGCGCTGCTCGCGCTCGATGCGAAGATCGCCAAACTCGGCGGCAAGATCCGCGTGCTCTCGGCCCTGGCATGGCCCGTCGAAATGGAAACGCGTTTCCTCGAGGGCTGGCGCGCCGGCAAGCCGCAATTGCCCGAGCCACCCACGCAACCGGTGGATCACGCGGCGACCATCGCCGCGCTCGACGACATCCTGCGCCAGCTCGATCGCGGCCATCCGGTCGGCGACTGGCTGTTCAAGACCGCGTGGAGCTACCGCGTCGCCGCCCTCATGCTCGCCAGCCTGGGCACGCCCCGCTTCACCGAATGCTCGAAACTGCTGTACGGGCATCCGTCGACGAAGTATCGATCGCAGGACACGACCACCGTGCAGTCGGCCGAGCGCATGCTCGCCATCACCGACCAGCTGATCGATTCACGCTACGTGCCGCAGGTTCCCTACGACATTCCAGCGGCCGACTTTGCTGCGCGCCTGCGCGAACGCATCGATCCGTTCTTCACCGACGACGCGGTGCAGGTCGTGCTCGATCCGCAGCTCTCTTCCAAGGCCGCGGCGGGCAGCAAGGTCATCCGCATCCGCGCCGATGCCCTGTTCTCCGACCTCGACCTGGATCAGCTGGTCGAGCACGAGGCCTATATCCATTCGGCGACGATGTTGAACGGACGGCGCCAGCCCTGGCTGCGTTGCCTCGGCACCGGTGCTCCTCGCACCACCCGCACCCAGGAAGGCCTGGCCACGTTCTCCGAAGTCATCACCGGCGCCATGGACATCAATCGGCTGCGGCGGCTCGCGCTACGGGTCTTTCGCCTGCACGAGGCCCTGGCGGGTGCCGATTTCATCGAGATTTTCCGCGCGTTCCTCGCCGCCGGGCAATCCGAGGTGGAAAGCTACCGAAGCGCCGCCCGCATCTTCCGCGGCGGGGACGTGCGCGGTCGCGTCTGCTTCACCAAGGATGGCGCCTACCTCGAAGGCCTGCTGTTGATCACCGCCTTCATCAAGCGTGCACTGCACGAGAACCGCGCCGACACCTTGCGCCTGCTTTTCTGCGGGCGCGTAGCCCTGGGCGACCTGGTGACCCTGGCGACGTTGCGCGACACCGGCCTGATCGCCGCGCCGCATTACGTGCCGCCATGGGCACGGCATCCGGAGCGCGTGCTGGCGACGCTCGCGTTCTCCACCGCGGCACAGGGGCTGCGACTGGATTCGTTCGAGCTGCAGCGCTTCTCCGAGTACGAGGACGAAGTGATGGCAGGGGCGCCGTGGTCTGTCGGCTCGGGCGAGCTGCCGTCCCCGCACTAATGCCGACTGGCCCGCACGGCCCAGTGAGACGGGGTCACAATCGATCAGGCCACGCCGCTAAGCGCCATCGCCCGATCGACCGCCTGCCGGGTATTGTTCCGCAACGTCTGTGAGGGCGAGTCGCCGAAATGCTCGCGGTACTGTCGCGACAGCCGCCCAAAGTCCCAGACGCCATAGCGCGAACAGATGCTGGTCAGCGTTTCGCTTGGCCCGGCACAACGGATCGCCGCACGGATCGCGTGCAGGCGATGAAGCATCAGGTAGCGGTGCGGACTCATGCCCAGGTAGTCGTTGAAGACATTGCGTATGGTCCGCTCCGAAGCGCCGGTGGCCTGGCACAGATCTTCGGCACGGATCGTGCTGTCCTCCAGCGACTCCAGCATGCGGAGCGCCCTGCGCAGGATGCGCATGCGGTCGCCGCAGCGCCGCTGGGTGGGCACCATCGGGTTGACGGGGAGCAAGCTGCGGAACGTCGCGTCCAGCAATTGTGTGCGCGCGGCGGCCTTGGCCGTACGGGCTTGCAACTGTTCGGGAGCCTCGGCATCGACGCGGAACAGCCGATGCGCCAGCGAGAACAGCGCGGCCGGCGGTTGCTCGACGCGATGTAGCAGGCTATGCCGCGTCAGCGTGAAATCAAACGCCGCCTCATGCGCAAACGCCCAGTCCCGCAGATGCTCGACGGAGATCGAGATGCCCAGCCAACTGATGGCGCACTCGCTGCGGGCATGGAACATCCGCTGCGGCAGCATCCAGGCGATGTGTTCCTGGCCCATCGGGTGGCCATCCACGGCGACCTCGCCGATCGCATCCAGGCGCATGAAGACATGGTAGTAGCCCTCCTTGCCGACACCGTTATAGATGCGCCCGGCCCCCTCTCGCCCTGTCGCCAGCGTCACGCCGTCCAGCTCGACGACGCGCAGCCGCCAGTCACGCGTCTGCCGGGTACGCAATACATAGTTGCCCCGCATGTCAGGGAGTGCCTCGACGAACTCATCAAAATCCTTGCACACGATTCGCACCATGAAGGCCATCCGTGTCGTGTTTTTCCCACTGCGGATCAACCCACGATCGCGCACCTGCTCCATCAGCAGAATCTGCTGAATCCCGACTGGAACGCCGACACCAGGTCGGTCGCTATTCGGGCGCGACGAAGTCGTCGTGGATGCGGTCGCCATGGATCCATGGCCGGCCGACGCAGGGATCTTTTCAGCGGAACGAAAAAATAACTACGTAAAAACGGCAAGCTTCGGCGGGGATGGGTCTTGGAATTTTCTTGGAAGATTCCGCTATCCGAGCGCTCGCCGATGAGGTGCGTGGACAATTCCAAAGCCGCACGATCCGCTATCGATCATGTGCGGCGCTGTGACGTCAAGCGCCGCCAATAAGCGGGCCCCATGCCTCAGGCGGGCGAGAGCTGCCTGACCATGTCCTTGATGACCGCATGGACGACGGTACGCAGGAACTGCATCTCGCCCTGCAGCGTAGTCCCGATGCCGAACCGCTCCGTCCATCCGGCGTTCTCGGCCAGCGCCTGCTCGTACAGGGCCTGTGCCTCGCCAACGATGCGGTCAAGCTGGCCCACCAGTCGCCTGGTGGCGACTTTCTTCTGCAAGCCAAGCGCTTCGCCCGCGGCAACAAGCTGATCGAACCCAAGCTCACTGAAGCGCGAGACACCCAGGATCGGCCAGGCCAGCTCCGACATTGCCGGCCAGCGGGCGCCATCCCCCGCATACGCGCGGGTCTCGTAGCACGCCGTCGATAACAGGTCGTAGTGCGGCGCCAGCTCTATGCCGGCCTCGTCCACAAGGAAGCTCAGGTTCTTCAGATGGGCATCGTTGTTTCCCGTGAGCACATTGAAGACCAGCCAGTCGAATAGACGCATCCGCGTCATCAGCTTGCTTCGACACCGCTGGACGATCCCGACCAATGTTTCGACGCTGCCGAGCCGGTACTTGAATGTTCGATCCAGATTCAGCAGCTGGCACGCGTCGATCGCGTGCCGGCGATGAACCCCGGTCGATGTGATATCGCGATCGAACCGCTCGATGATGAAGACCGGCTCGGGCACATAGCGGCGCTCGACGTCCGGCACCTGCAGCCCCATGCGACGTGCGAGCGACATCACGAACCATTCGTTCACCACGCTGTGCGGGTAGTTCTCGCTGGTGTTGTCGGGCTTGAGGATATGCGTCGAAGGTTCCGCACCCAACGGCTGATAGAGGACTCCCTCACGTTCGATGATCGCCAGCTTGTGCTGGGCACCAGCCAGCGACATGCGCTTCACGGCACCGGCGGCAAGCGATGTACGCGGCAACTGCTGGATGCGTTGCGAAAGCTCCGCGTCAGGCAGCGCCACCCGGCTGCCAGGCTCCAGGGCGGTCCCTGGACGCAACAGTGTCAGCGAACCCGCCGATTCCGCGCCGTAGTATGCCAACAACGCGAATGCGTCGGCGCCGTCCACCTTCGCGTCCACGGCCATGAGACCGCGCTGCTCTTCCTCTGGCAGCAGATTGTCGAAGTACCACTGCACTGGCCGGTCGCTGGCGCCATCGAAGATGGCCTCGTCCTGCAGCGGCAGCGCAGGCGCAAGCGGGAATCGATGTGGATTGGCCAACCACTCGGGCGAGTAGCTAAAGCTCCATAAGTTCGCCGCCTCAGCCAGTGTCCCTACTGGCACCTCGTCAATGCTGACATTCAGGCGCCTTGAATAGTGGAGGCCGGACAGTGCCGTAACTTTAAGCGCATCCCTGAGGTCGACCGGAGGCGTATTCACTTGGTTTTTCTTCGACTACGTTCAGTCATGCCTGCCATCGCCTCATCCGGGATGTCGATTTCGACATGCAACCCGAGCTCCGACAGCACGCTGAACAGCTTGCCCCACTGCATCGTGGTGCCACCCCGTTCAACCTTGCCCAGGAAGTTCTCGCTGACGCCTACGCCATCGGCCGTCGCGTCCTGGCGCAGCCCCTGGTACTTGCGCATGGCCTTGACCAAAGGCCCCAATGCCTCGGCTTGCTCCAACCTGACCTTCAATGGGAAATCCTCGCGAGCATGCGTTTTCTGCGATACCAGGCAGTGTACCCCCAAGAAATCCTCTCGATCACGAGGATTAGGAGGAAAAAGGGACTGTTTGCCTAAAAATCCTCATTAGGGAGTGGATTTTTGACGAGAAATAGATCATTCCCGAAAAATCCTCACTACGATAAGGATTTATATCGCACTTGGTCCGCATGCTGCGGGCGTCGAAGTGCAGGCGTGCAGCTTGGCCAGCACCCCATCCTTCCGCTCCTTCCGCCGCGGTACCCACCCGGCCAAGTCGCCGGTAGCGGCATGCCGCCCTACACCCCCGGCGCAGCCGTCGACCCACGCAACATCAAACTGAAATCCAGCGTCTGCTGATGCGGCACTTGCACGCCCTCGATGATGGCGAGCAGCAGGTTGACCGCGCGAACGCCGATCTCGCGCATCGGTTGCCGGATGGTCGTCAACGAGGGAGTGAGGTAGCAGGATGACGCGAGGTCGTCGAAGCCGACGATGGACAGGTCATCCGGCACGCGAATGCTCAGGTCCCGGCAGGCCGCCAGCACGCCCAGCGCCATCTGGTCGCTGAAGCAGAAGACCGCGGTCGGGGCAGGTGCGCGGCGCAATAGTTCCGTCGCGGCCGCATAGCCGGATTCAACGGAGAAGTCGCCCGGGGCGATGGCCAGATGACGCAGGCGGCCGCGCGCCTTGCCGGCGGCCTTGGCCCCTTCCAGCCGCTGCCGATGCAGCGGATTGTCGGGCGGGCCGCCGACCACGGCGACCCGCTCGTGGCCCAGCCCATACAGATGTTCCATCACCGCGCGCGCGGCGGCCGCATTGTCGATGTGGACGCTGGGAATGCCCAGCGCCGGATTGAACTCGCAGCCGTTGACCACCGGCGCGGCGGCGCCCAGTTGCTGGACGATCTCGCGCGCCGTCGGCGGCAGCCGGTGCCCGAGCACGATCAGGCCGTCCGCCTCGTTGCGGCGGAGCATCTGCGCATAGCGCTCCTCGCGATCCGGCTGGTCTTGGGTATCACCCAGCAGCACGGCGTAGCCGACCGCCTGCGCCGCTTCCTCCGCGCCCTGCAGGATCTGCGCGAAAAAAGGATTGGCAATGTCCGGGACGGTGACCAGGATCTTGCCGCTGCGCTGGGTCTTGAGCGTCCGGGCGATCGTGTTGGGGACATAGCCCAGCGCGGCGGCGGCCTGCTCGATGCGCGTGCGCGTGGCCGGCAGCACTTTTTCCGGCCGCGACAGCGCGCGCGACACCGTGCCAGCCGAGACGCCGACGTGCTTTGCGATGTCGTAGATGGTTGCCATGGTTCAGTGCTTCCTGCCCTGATGCGGTGCACAACGGGTCTTGCGGTAGGCCCATGCTAGGGTAATGCAATCGATTGCATCGAGGCGAATCACGTTGAAGACGCTCAAGGGTCCAGCGCTGTTCCTGGCGCAGTTCATCGGCGACAAACCTCCGTTCGATCGGTTGGACACGCTGGCCGAGTGGGCGGCCGGCCTCGGATATTCTGGCCTACAAGTACCGACCAGCACGCCCCACCTGTTCGATCTCGCCCAGGCCGCGCAGAGCCAGGCGTATTGCGACGACGTCGCCGGCATGCTGGCCGGGCACGGCCTGCAGATCACCGAGCTGTCCACGCACCTGCAAGGACAACTGGTCGCGGTCCACCCCGCCTACGACCAACTGTTCGACGGCTTCGCGCCGGCGGACAAGCGCGGCGATCCCGCCGCCCGCCAGGCCTGGGCGGTCGAGCAACTGATGCTGGCCGCCCAGGCCAGCCAGCGCCTCGGGCTCACCGCGCATGCCACGTTCTCCGGCGCACTGGCCTGGCCTTACTTCTATCCCTGGCCGCAGCGCCCGCCCGGGCTGGTGGATGAAGCTTTCGCCGAACTCGGCCGCCGCTGGCGGCCGATCCTGGATGCCTTCGACGCCTGCGGCGTGGACCTGTGCTTCGAGATCCACCCGGGCGAGGACCTGCACGACGGCGCGACCTTCGAGCGCTTCCTCGACGTGGTCGACCACCACCCGCGCGCCAAGATCCTGTACGACCCCAGCCACCTGCTGCTGCAGCAGATGGACTACCTCGGCTTCATCGACCGGTACCACGCGCGCATCGGCGTCTTCCACGTCAAGGACGCCGAATATCGCGCCAGTGCGCGCAGCGGCGTCTATGGCGGTTACCAGGACTGGATCGATCGGCCGGGCCGGTTCCGTTCGCTGGGCGATGGCCAGATCGACTTCAAGGCGATCTTCTCCAAGTTCGCGCAGTACGACTTCCCGGGCTGGGCGGTGCTGGAGTGGGAGTGCTGCCTCAAGCATCCGGAGGACGGCGCGCGCGAGGGGGCCGCCTTCATCCGCGACCACATCATTCGGGTGACCGAACGCGCCTTCGACGATTTTGCCGACAGCGGCGCCGATCCGGAATCGCTGCGCCGCATGCTGGGGATTTGAACCAATGCCGCCCTGGGAGGGGAAGCCATGACGCTCACCATGTCGCGCTTGAGCGCGATGATGTTCCTGCAGTTCTTCATCTGGGGCGCGTGGTTCGTGACCCTGGGCACGTACCTGGTGCAAGGCCCCTTGCACGCCAGTGCCAGTCAGGTCGCGACCGCCTTCCTCAGCCAGTCCATCGGCGCCATCGTCGCGCCCTTCCTGGTCGGCCTGATCGCGGACCGCTACTTTGCCGCGCAACGCATCCTCGGCGTGCTGCACCTGGCCGGCGCGGTGCTGATGTGGCTGGCGTCCACGGCGACCAGCTTCGGCGCGTTCTCCACCTGCGTCATGGTCTACATGCTGCTGTTCATGCCGACCCTGGCCCTGGCCAACAGCGTCGCGATGCGGCACATGCAATCGCCTGAAAAGCAGTTCCCGCCGGTGCGGGTTGCCGGCAGCATCGGCTGGATCGTGGCGGGCGTGCTGATCGGCTGGCTGGGTTGGGAACAGGCGCATCGGCTCGAACTGACGTTCCGGATGGCGGCAATGGCTTCGCTGGCCTTGGGCCTGTATGCCTTCACCCTCCCGCACACGCCGCCGCTGGCGCAACAGCGCAACGCGAAACTCGGACAGGTGCTGGGACTGGACTCGTTGCGCCTGTTGAAGTCGCGCTCCTACCTGGTGTTCTTCCTGGCCTCGATCGCCATCTGCATTCCGCTGGCGTTCTACTACAACTTCACCAATCCCTATCTCAACGACCTCGGCGTGCGCGGCGCGGCCGGTCTGCAATCACTCGGCCAGGTGTCCGAAGTGCTGCTGATGCTCGCCATGCCGTTCCTGTTCGTGCGGCTGGGGGTCAAGACCATGCTGGCGCTGGGCATGGCGGCCTGGGTGCTGCGCTATGTCATGTTCGCCTTTGGCGATGCCGGCGGCGGCTTCGCGCTGCTGGTGATCGGCATCGTGCTGCACGGCATCTGCTACGACTTCTTCTTCGTCACCGGCCAGATCTATACCGATGCCCATGCCGGTCCGGACGCGCGCAGCAGCGCCCAGGGTTTCATCACCCTCGCCACCTACGGCGTCGGCATGTTGATCGGCACCTTCCTGTCCGGTGCGGTGGTGGAGCACTACACCACGGCGGCGGGCGTGGACTGGCGGCAGGTCTGGCTGTTCCCGGCCGGTGTCGCGCTGGTCGTGCTGATCGCCTTCCTGTGGCTGTTCCGCGATCGGCCAGCGGTCGCGGCCGTGCCCTCCACGCCCTGAGGACCCGATCCGATGAGCAAGCTTGGAATCGCCATCCTCGGCACCGGCATGATCGGCGCCGTGCATCGCCGCGCGGCGCTGCTGGCCGGTGCCACGGTGCGTGGCGTGGTCGCGTCGTCGCCGCAACGCGCACGCGAAGTGGCGCAGGCCTGGGACGTGCCGCGCGCCTATCGCGACATCGAGGAAGTCATCGCCGATCCGCAGGTGCAGGTCGTGCACGTGTGCACCCCCAACCATCTGCACCGGGCCATGGCGCAGGCGGCGTTGCAGGCCGGCAAGCACGTGATCTGCGAGAAGCCCCTGGCCACGACACTGGAAGACGCCCAAGCCTTGGCGTCCTTGGCCGCCTCCACCGGGCTGGTCGCCACCGTGCCCTTCGTCTACCGCTATCACCCGGTCGTGCGCGAGGCCCGCGCGCGCATCGCGCAGGGCGAGCTCGGGCCGCTGCGCCTGATCCATGGCAGCTACCTGCAGGACTGGCTGCTGGATCCGGCCAGCAACAATTGGCGCGTGGACCCGGCACTCGGCGGTGCCTCACGCGTGTTCGCCGACATCGGTTCGCACTGGTGCGACCTGGTCGAATGGGTCGGCGGCGAACGCTTCGTCGACGTCAGCGCCGCGTTCGCCACCGTGATCGCCGAGCGCGGCGCGATCACCGGGCAGAGCTTCACCACGCCGGCGGCCGGCGGCGACCTGCAGCCGGTATCGAGCGAAGACGTGGCCATGGCCATGTTCAAGACCGCCGCCGGCACCCTGGCCTCTTTGACGGTCAGCCAGGTCTCGGCAGGGCGCCACAATCGCCTCTGGTTCGAGATCGACGGCGCCCACGCCAGCGTGGCGTTCGACCAGGAAGACAGCGAACGCCTGTGGATCGGCCGGCCCGACCAGCGCGAGGAAATCTTCGTGCGCGGCCCGGGTGCCGGCAGTGCCGAACAGCGCCGGCTCTCGGTGTTGCCGGCCGGGCACGCGCAAGGCTACGGCAATTGCTTCGACGCCTTCGTCGCCGACACTTATCGCGCCATCGAGGGCGAGCGGCCGGAAGGCTTGCCCACCTTCGACGACGGCTTGCGCTCCGCCCTGATCGTCGATCGCGTCATCACCTCGGCCAGGTCACGCGCCTGGACCCCCATCGCTTGAATCCCGGGAGAACCCCTAGATGAGCACATCCACCCGCAAGATCGCGGCCACCGCGCTGCTGTTGTTCACCGCCCTGCCCGCCTTCGCACACGCTGCCGGCGGCGCGGATCAACCGATCGCGGTGCAGATGTACACGCTGCGCAACGCCGGCTCGCTCGACCAGCAGTTGAAGATCGTCCACGACGCCGGCGTGCATGCGGTGGAAACGGTCGGCACGCAGAACGTCAGCGCCGCCGAACTCAAGCAGCTGCTCGCGAAGTATTCGATCAAGCCGATTGCTTCGCACGTGCAACTGGCCGATCTGCGCAACGACCTGGATAACGTGGTCGCCTTCAACCGGTCGATCGGCAACACGACGCTCGTCGTGCCCTACCTGGCCGAGAAAGAGCGGCCGACCGACGCCGCCGGCTGGACCGCACTGGGCCAGGAACTGGGCCAGCTCGCCAAGCGCGTGCGGGCCCAGGGCATGAACCTGGCCTACCACAACCACAACTTCGAGCTGGTCGACTTCAACGGCAAGACCGGCCTGGAACTGCTGTTCGCCGCCGCCGGCCCCGACCTCAAGACCGAACTCGACCTGGCCTGGGTCGCGCGCGCCGGCTACGACCCGGCGGCGATGCTGGGCAAGTTCAAGGGCCGCGTGTTCGCGGTACACGCCAAGGACAACGCACCCAAGGGCCAGGCCGAGGACGAGGGTGGCTTCGCCGCCGTGGGCCAGGGCGTCCTGGACTGGAACGCGATCCTGCCCGCCGCGGCCGGTGCGGGCGTGCAGTGGTACATCATCGAGCACGACCAGCCGCGTGATCCGGCCAAAGTCATCCAGGCCGGCGCCGACTACCTGCGTGATCACCTGCCAGCCGCCAGCCTGCCCGCCAGCGCACATCGCTAGCCCGCCAAGGAGTTCCGCTTGAAAGCCATCCTCACCGCGGCCGTGCTTCTCTCGGGGACGACGCTTGCGACCACGGCGTGGTCCCAGGACGACCCGGCGGCCGGCGCCCAGCTTTACGCAACGAATTGCTCGGCCTGCCACGGCGCGGACCGCGCGGGCGTGCCAGGCACGTTCCCCGCGCTCACCGACGTGGGCAAGCGGCTGGACCGCGAGCAGATCAAGGAAAAGATGAAGAAGGGCGGCGGGCTGATGCCGCCGTTCTCCCAGTTGTCCGAGCAGGACGTCAACGACATCGCCAGCTTCCTCGAACAGTAGGACGCTGGCGCGGGCATCCGCCGTGCGCGGGCGCTACAGTTCGCGCACCCAGATGTTGCGGTAGCTGACTTTGGAATGATGCTCCTGCAAAGTGATCGGCGCGCACTCATGCGGCGCGTACGAAGGCGCACCGATGTACTCGGTCTTGCCCGACAGCACCGTGTCGTTCTGCACCAGCACGCCGTTGTGCAGGACGGTGATGCGCGCCGGTGACACCAGCCCGCCGCCTTGCGAAAAGCGCGGCGCCTTCCAGATCACGTCGTAGGCCTGCCACTCGCCCGGCGCGCGCGCGGCGTTCACCAGCGGAATCGCTTGCTTGTAGATCGAGGCGGCCTGGCCGTTGGCATAGGTCGGGTTGTGGTAGCTGTCCAGCACCTGCAGCTCGTAGAGCCCCTGCAGGAAAATGCCGCTGTTGCCGCGTTGCTGGCCGTCGAAGCCCTGGGTCTGCGTGGGCGTGCGCCACTCGACGTGCAGCTGGATGTCGCAGAAGCGCTGCTTCGTCCGGATGCCCCCGCCGTCCGGCACCACAGTCGCCGCGCCATCGGCGACGGTCCAGCGCACCGGCCCGCCCTGCTCGCCCTCCCAGGCCGACAGATCCTTGCCGTCGAACAGCACGATCGCATCGGAGGGGGCTTTATCGCGCGGCGTGGTCACGGTTGCGGGCACCGGCTTCCATACCTCCGTCTTGGTCGGGTCGCCATCTGCCTGCGCGAACGCCGGCGACGTTGCCGGCACGATGGCCAGCAGACACGCCACCATCAAAAAAGGTTTCGTCATCGTCTTCCCAGGGCAGTGGTGCAAGGGCGAATCGTGGCGGGCCATCAGCCGGTCGCCCAGGCCGGCGTGCCCGGCTTGTAGGTCACATCACCGTCGTAGCGGCCTGGCACGGCGACGTACTGCAACACTTCCATCGCGGCGACTTTCGAGGTGAAGAAGCTGAAAATAGCCAGCTGCTTGATGATCGTGAAGTAATGCGGCATCACCCTCGCCACTTCGGCCTCGCCAGTGTCGGTCACCCTGGCCTTCTGCTTCCTGGCTTCGGCATCCAGCGTACGCAGCAGCTCAGTGCGCGCCTGTGGCGCCAGCGACACGAATCGGCCACCGGCGCGCTTGTCGATATCGGCCAGGCCGGCGCGGAACGTCGCCTGCTCCTTGGCCGTGTAGCAGTCGGTGACGAATTGCGCCATGAACGCGCCCACGCCCGCATCTTTGGCGCCCGGTGTCTTCGTGCGCGGCAAGATCGTCTCGGCAATCTCGTCCAACATGCCGACATCGGCGGCGGAGAAAGGATTCTTGCCGCCCTTGACCGGTGCCTGTGCGGAACCCAAGGCAGGTAATCCGATCATCGCCGCACCGGTGGCGGCGGCGATCATCTTCAACAGTTCGCGACGTTCCATCACAGGTTCCCCGCTTTGAGTTCGCGCACGGCATGGTCGGCGGCCCGCGCCGTCATCGCCATATAGGTCAGCGACGGATTCACGCAGGCGCTGGAGGTCATGCAGGCCCCATCGGTCACGTAGACGTTCGGCGCATCCCACACCTGGTTGTGCTGGTTCAGCACCGAGTTCTTGCGGTCACGGCCCATGCGCGCCGTGCCCATTTCGTGGATGCCCTTGCCCGGCGCGTAGTCGTGGTCGTGCATCTCCACGTCCTTGACCCCGGCTGCTTCGAGCATCTCGGCGGCATCGGCGGCCATGTCCTTGCGCATGGCCTTCTCGTTCGCGCGCAGCGCCACATCCATCGCCAGCACCGGCAGCCCCCACTTGTCCTTGCGCTTCGGGTCCAGGCTGATCGTGTTGGCGTGGTTCGGCAGCATCTCGCCAAAGCCCGTCATGCCGATGCCCCAATCGCCCGGCACCGTCAGCGCGTCCTTCAGGTCGGCGCCGATGTTGAGCTCGGCGATCTCGCGCGACCAACCGGACCGGCTGGCGCCGCCCTGGTAGCCGAACCCGCGCAGGTAGTCGCGCTTGTCCGAGGCCACATTGCGGAAGCGCGGAATATAGAAACCGCAGGGACGCCGGCCGAAGTAATACTTGTCGTCATAGCCCTCGACGCGGCCAGATGCACCCGCACCAAAATGATGGTCCATCACGTTGTGCCCCAACTCGCCGGACGAAGAACCCAGCCCGCCATCCCACACATCGGTGGCCGAGTTCATCAGCAGCCAGGTCGAGTTGAACGACGAGGCATTGAGGAAGATGACGTTGGCCGTGTACTCATAGGTCTGCCCCGTCTCGGCATCGATGACCTCCACGCCGCGCGCGCGCTTGCGGTCCTTGTCGTAGAGCACTTCCTTGACGATCGAGAACGGCCGCAAGGTCAGGTTGCCGGTCTTCATCGCCGCTGGCAGCGTCGCCGCCTGGGTCGAGAAGTACGCACCAAACGGACAGCCCAGGATGCACTTGTTGCGGTACTGGCAATTGACGCGGCCCTGCTCCGGCTTGGGCTGGGTGATGTTGGCCGTGCGCGAGTGGATCAGATGACGCGTGCCGCCAAACGCCTTCTGGATCCGCGCGGCCACGTCCTTCTCGACGATGTTCAACGGGATCGGCGGCAGGAACTCGCCATCCGGCAACACGTCCAGCCCCTCGCGCGTGCCGGCGATGCCCGCGAACTTCTCCACGTAGTCATACCAGGGCGCGATATCGGCATAGCGGATCGGCCAATCGGTGGCGATGCCGTCCTTGAGGTTGGCCTCGAAATCCAGGTCCGAGAAGCGATAACTCTGCCGCCCCCACATCAGCGAGCGACCGCCCACGTGATAGCCGCGGAACCAGTCGAAGCGCTTGGTCTCGACATAAGGCGACTCCTGCTCGTCGGCCCACATGCCTTGCAGGTTCTCCACCAGGCCGTAGTCGCGCATCAGCACCGGATAGGCCGCCTTCATCGCCTGGGTCGGCTTGTTGTGATGCGGGAAGTCCCACGCCTCCTTCATCGCGTTGACGTAGTCCTTGACGTGCTCGATGTTGCGACCGCGCTCCAGCATCAGGACCTTGAGCCCCTTCTCGGTCAGCTCTTTCGCCGCCCAACCGCCACTGATTCCGGAGCCAACGACGATGGCGTCGTAGTGATTGTCTGCCATGGGTTCTACTTCACCTGGGTGGATATCGTTTCAGACGTCGCAGAGGCGGATCGCCTCGCGCAATGAGCCGATGGGATCCGGCGCCGCAGGCATGAACTCCTGCGCCAGATAACCCTCGAAGCCGGTGTCGCGGATCGCGCGACAGATGGCCGGATAGCGCAACTCCTGATCGTCCCCGATCTCATGCCGGCCCGGCACGCCCGCCGTGTGGTAATGCTTGAAGCAGGCGTGATGCTTGCCGATGGTGGCGATGATGTCGCCCTCCATGATCTGCATGTGGTAGATGTCGTACAGCAGGCCGAAATGCTCCGACCCAATCCGCTGGCACAACTCGACGCCCCACGCGGAGTGGTCGCACAGGTAGTCGGGGTGATCCACCTTGGAGTTCAGCAGCTCCATCACCAGCACCACGCCGCGCTTCTCGGCATGCCCGAGGATGCGCTTGAGCCCCGCCTCGGCGTTGGCCATGCCCACCTGCGGATCCATGCCGTTGCGATTGCCGGAAAAGCAGATGAGGTTGCGGTAGCCGGCGTCGGCCACCAGGTCGATGTGGCGCGTGTAGCGCCCCACCAGCTGATCGTGGAACTCCCGGCCGGCGAAGCCTTTGGTCAGGCCCAGCTCCGCCCCGTTGCACATCGGGCTGTTGACGCCGTGCGCCTTCAGCGTCGGCCAGTCCTCCGGGCCGACCAGGTCAATGGCGGCAAAGCCAATGCCCTTCACTGTCTCGCACAGCTGGGCGACCGACAGCTGCGGGAACGTCCAACGCGCGACGGACTGCTTCAGGTTGCCTTTGAGTGGCGCCGCCGCGGCAAACGCGGGCAGCGCGCCGACGCCGCCGAGCGCCAGGCCCCCAGCGACCGCGGCGCGCAGCGCATCGCGCCGCGTAAACGTGGGGGCCGGCGCCGGTCCGATCGAATGGAGTGCCATCCATCTTCCGGCCTCCCAACCGGCATCCAACTCAGAGGATTCGCTGCAATGCAATCGATTGCACCATAAGGCAGCGGGAGTTTTTATTGCAAGACGCGGCGCACGAAAATCTATGCTGCAGGGCACAACGGTGGCGTGCGCATCTTCTGGTGGTGGCGTAGTACCCATCTTGGTGTGTTCCGCCAAAGGCGACGCATCTGGAAAGGCTGGCTTCTGTCACCACCTTCATCAAGCGAGTCTGACGAGAAGCACCCAGAATAATCGCAGCATTTATAATGATTCCTCACATTCGCTCGGGGGACGCGAAGAGATGGCAGTTACACAGGGGCACGGTAATCCCGCGTGGTCTGAGGACGAGATCATTCTTGCCCTTGATCTCTATCTCGAATTGGGAGGAAGGATTCCAGACTCGAAAAACTCCAAGGTGATCGCGCTTTCCGATGTTCTGCGACGCTTCCCTTACCACGCCGAAGCGGCACGCAAGCCGTCATTTCGCAATCCTGCGGGCGTCGCGTTCAAGTTGCAGAATCTGAGAAGCGTGGCGACAGGCAAGGGGCTGGGAAACACTTCGCAAGCGGATCGCGCAGTTTGGTTGCGCTGGGGAAATGATCCCGAGGCGACACGAATTCGCGCGCAACTGATTCGTAACGTGCTCACAGCCGATCTTCCTCCTTCGTCGGACCTTGGCGAAGGCGAAGAAGTATTTTCTGAGGGCCGCATAGCGACCTACGCTCATAACCATAGAGAGCGCAACCCCAAGCTACGCAGAAAGTTGCTGAAGAAGCGACGCGGTGCTCTACATTGCGACGCTTGTAACTACCGCAACAAGACAGGTGACGAGAGGCTAGATGAAGCCGGATTTGAGATCCATCATCTTCGGCCGTTGTCTGATATTGGGGAAACTTCGACCAAGCTGGCCGATTTAGCGTTGCTATGCGCCACTTGCCATCGCCTAATGCATCGAGCTATTTCGATGGAAGGACGCTGGTTGAACGTTGAAGAGCTACGCAGCATTTTGTTCCAACGTCAGCCTGGTAGCGGTGGCGACCTGCCTGCGGGCAGCAGCTGAACTTCCGGAAGGGCGTGACCAGTGGCTATCGCGCACCTACCATGATCAAACGATGCCGTGACGCTATTCGCGGGATTGAATCGTCTCGCTGACTGAACAAGAAGGCGATCCCTGACAGCGATTGACGCTTCTATGCGATGGACTACGAGTGCCGTGGTTTCTACGCTGCTCGACAAGGAGTCTCAAGCTCCGAGAACAGAGGATCTGCGTACTTTTCAGCACGTCGGCGAAGCGATCTTCGTCGGGAGGGCGGCTAATACAAGACCCCGCAAGGGGAAATACGCCCGCCGAACTCTGTTCTCGGTCTTGAGCCTCCCGACATCCTGCCGGTTCCCGGCAGGCACTCCATGGAAGAGGAGCAGCACATGCCGAACAATCCCGCCGACGACTTCAGCGGCGACGCCAATCCCACCGCATCCGCACTCGGCTACTACCTTCCCGAGCACGCGCTGTACCAGCTGACGCGCTTTCAGCATTTCCTAGAGTTCCTTTCCCGTATGGCCGCGCCGCGCACACCCGAAGACGACAGGGCTGGCAGGATCAGCGTCACCCCCGACGAACTCGCCTACTGCTTTCAACTGCTGGCTCGGGAGATCACACCGATGCTTGCGGACATTGAGGGACCAGCGCATGTGACTTTGACTTATGTCCACCCGGCCCACTGACTGACGGGGCCTGCTGGCGCTGTGCCGTTCCAGCCACGCAAAACATCGACTCGGATCCTTGGGCAATGCCGGGCTCCATCTGCCCGGCACTCGCCCGACTTCGTCGTCCCGATAGCGGCCTTGGGGTGAGGCAAATCACAAGCCATTGATTGGCTTCTGTTTTCAAAGAATTCGGCCATGAGGCTGAGTCAGCTATTCAAGGCCCCTTGAATAGCACGAGCCCTTATTAAACTTTTCTGCTACAACTGCCCAAGCTATTAAAGGATGCTTTAATAGCACTCATCGCTGTTCAAGTTCCCTTAGCTCCCGCCCTTGGACCAGGACGCTTACATGCCGCGCACCACTGGGACCTATCTCACCACTGTCGTGGGCGGCGAGAACGTCCGGGCTTTCGTCCCCAAGCCGCTCCCACCGGGGGGTCCGGCACTGGACCCCGCAAGCTATGTGGACCAGAACCGCCGCGCCGAGGTTGCCCTGGCGCGTCTGTCGGGTATGACCGGTCTGGTCGCCTCCAGCGAATGGTTGATCTACGGCGCCATTCGCAAAGAAGCGCTGCTCACTTCCCAGTTGGAAGGCACCCAGGCGACCTTGACCGACGTCTTCGACGAAGAAGCCGGCCTGAAGGTGACCAACGCCGAGGACGTAGAAGAAGTCACCAACTACCTGCAAGCCTTCAAGTTCGCTCGGGACGAACTGCGCAGCCCAACAGGGCTACCTCTGTCCGTGCGACTGCTGACCGAGTCCCATCGAGTGCTCATGGCCGGTGTTCGCGGTGCCACCAAGCAGCCGGGCACGGTGCGGACCACTCAGAACTGGATCGGTGGAACGCGTCCCGGCAACGCTCGCTTCGTTCCACCGCCGGCGAACGAGGTGGGCGAGGCGCTCAGCAACCTGGAGCGGTACATTCACGAGGCGACGCCAACGCTACCGCCCCTCGTGCGGATCGCCCTGGTGCACGCCCAATTTGAAACCATCCACCCGTTCCTGGACGGTAATGGACGCATCGGACGCCTGCTGATCGCCATGCTGCTGGAAGAATGGAAGCTGCTTCCCGAGCCGCTGCTTTACGTATCCGGTTACCTGAAGCAGCACCAGCGCATTTACTACGATCGCCTGTCGGCGACTCGCAGCGACGGAGATTGGGAAGGATGGGTGTCGTTCTTCCTAGAAGGTGTCGAGGCAGCCGCTGAACAAGCTCAACACAGCATCGTGACCATCGCCGCGCGAATCGCCGAGGACCGCAAGCGTGTTCTGACCTTTGGAACGAGCACGCTGGCCACGCTGCGCCTGTTCGAATTGCTGCCCACAATGCCCAGAGTTACGGTTGAGCGAGCGCAGACGGTGCTGGACGTTTCCTATCCAACTGCAGCGAAGGCGATCGAGAACCTAGTGCAGGCTGACGTACTGAAGGAATCCACTGGGCGGCTGCGCGGCAAGAGCTTTAGCTACGAGCGGTATATCGAGCTGCTGCGCGACGAACCCGCGGTGTCTATGCCGTAGGGCGATCATGCTTCTCGGCAGCCCAAGAGGGTTCTACCCCGCTAACACGGACACTTCAGTTAAGCCCCATCATGGGGCAGGAGGAGTGTCATGCGACAGCGGAAAAGATACAGCGAAGAGTTCAAGCGTGAGGCCGTGGGCCTGACCCGGCTGCCAGGGGCGAACGTTTCGCAGATTGCCCGTGATCTTGGCATCGGGGCCAACCAGATCCATCGATGGCGGCGCGAGCTGGAGGACGGCGGTAAGAAGGCCTTCCCCGGGAACGGCGTCGCCCGCGACCAGGAGCTGCTGGCACTCAAGCTCGAACTGGCGCGGGTGAAGAAGGAACGGGATTTTTTGCGCGATGCGGCGGCGTTCTTCGCCAAGGAATCGTCTTGAGGTACGAGGCGATCCGACGCCACCGCGACCAGTACCCGATCCGGTTGATGTGCCGGTGCCTGCGGGTTTCGCCCAGCGGCTTCCACCACTGGTCCACCCGCCGGCCCAGTGCCCGGGCGCAGGACAACGCCAGGCTGTTGGAGAAGATCCGGGAGCAGCACGCGGCCAGCGATGGGGTGATGGGCGCCCCGCGCATGCACGAATCGCTGGGCTACGCCGGCGAAACGGCAAGCCTCAACCGCATTGCGCGGCTGATGGCCGGTGAAGGTCTGGCCGGCGTGCCGCAGCGGCGTCGGTGGCGGCACAAGCCCTCCGGCGTGCGACCGGCGTTCGTGCGCAATCATCTGGCGCGGGACTTCGCGGCCAACGAGCCCAACACCAAGTGGGTGGTGGACATCACCTACATCCGCACCGGCGAGGGCTGGTTGTACCTGTGTGCGTTGCTGGACCTGTACTCGGGCAAGGTCGTGGGTTGGTCGATGTCGCCGGTGCAGGACCGGCACTTGGTCCTGAAGGCGGTGATGATGGCCAGCTGGCAACGCACCGACCGCACACCGGTGATCCTGCATTCCGATCGCGGTACCCAGTTCACCTGTGCCGAGTACCAGCAGTTTCTGAAAGACCAGCACATCGTCAGCAGCATGAGCGACGTTGGCCACTGTGGCGACAACGCGGCTGCCGAGGGCTTCTTCGGCAAGCTCAAGCGCGAGCGGGTGCACCGGCGTCGCTACCTGACGTTGGCCGAAGCGCGGGCCGACATGTTCGACTACATCGAGCGCTTCCACAACCCAATCATCCAGCGACGACTCGATGCCAAGGATCAGGCCTATAGACTCTTAACCCAACCGTCCGTGGAAACGGGGTAGAACCCAGAGCGAACAGGGCAACTTATGGTTGCATTGACATAATAAGTTGGCCAGAAAGGCCAACTTATGCTTCCAGGAACACGACCGCACGCGAACTTCGATGTCCCACCAGCAATCGAAACATCAGATCAACCAATTGATTTAATGGATTATTTTTAACTAAACCCGGTTGACTGACTCACAATTTGACTCACTTTGACGAACCCACCTAATGCATACTGTTGTTCTGGCTACTGGAGCCTGAAGCCCAGCATGCCAGGCAGTAATAGTCTTCTGGAAACCTTACCGCTTCACCCCTTCTCGAAGAGACAACATCCGATCAGCAGGATGTCTTGGCCTCCATCATGTACTACCCCTTCGCTCAAACCGCAAGTAATCACTCAACGACTTGTCCTCCGTGATCGCGTCATGTGGTACCAACAGGTACTTCCACGGCTTGCCGTTGACAGTGGCGGCATGATCGGAAGCGTGCTTGCACCAGCGCACAGCCGCATCCGCCTTGGCCTGCACTTCGGCGGTCGGAATGTCGTCCTTCTTCTTGGTTTCGACCATCAGGATAGCGTTGTCGGTTTCAACCACGAAGTCGGGGACATATTCCGGCTGCTCGATGCCCAGCTTGTAGTACATCTGGAACTGGCCTTTGGCAGGCTTGAACCACTTGATCGCATCACGCTCCAAAATTACCGAGAAGCGACGTTCTGAATCCGAATCGAATTTCTGGAACGGATACAGGCACTTCTGGAAGCCGCCGAACAGGTATTGCTTGATCTTGCCGAGGTCGAAGTCAGTGTCCTTGAAATGCTTGGGCGGCTGGCCGGCAGAAGTTGTGTAGCTGCAAGGCCTGAGTTCAGTGAAACCCCGACTAACCTGCACGTCATAGCCCGCCGCCTTTTCCCAGAAGTGGGCCATCATCTGCGCGTGGATTTCCTTCGCAATCAACTGGCGATTCACATCCAGCACGGCGATGACTTCTGACTCGGACAGGTAGCTTTGCAGATGCTTCACCATCTGCCCTGCAAGGTCGTACAGCAATTCAGCTTGGGTGAAATAGTCAATATCGTCGAAGCCGATGAGGGCGTGAACAATGTAGTCCTCCGGCCTTTTCTCGGTCAGGCCGACCTCCACCGCCAGCGTGTCCTGTTCATCCGTGTGCAGATTGTGGATGACGATTTCGCGCTGTCCCGGCTGGAGATTGAGCTGGCTGACATCCAGCGTGAATGGATGGAAGCCGGTAGTCACTTCGCCGGTGGGCACGACTGCGATGCGTGGAATGTCGATGGTTCCATCCACCACGACTTGCGAGGTGGCGGCGACCACGGCGGCGATGTCAATCGGCTGGACATTCGGATCGGCCTTGCCCAACACATCGCCTTGCACGGGCTTGAGTTTTTCCTCGACCTTTTCAACCAGCCTTTTCTGCACTTCCGGCTTGGAAAGCGCGGCACTGGTCGGCACCAAGGTCTTGTCGGATTCCAGCTCCCTGATCGCTTCCAGCGTAGCGCGAGCAACGACCCTTTCCGCGTCGTTGCTGAACATCGGAGCCGGAGGTGCGGGAACCGACTTGGCTGCACCGCCCTCTGGCTGGCTAGCTGCTGGGGCCGGCTGCGGCGAAGCGTCCAGCCCAAGGCGACCGGCAATGCCGGAAGACACCTGCACGCTTTCCTTCTTGTCCTCGCTACTTGGCGCATCGAGGATGAGCTGCTTGAGCTTGAGCGGGGAATCCCCCTTGCGGGCATCGTCGATAATTTCCTGGAAGCGGTCATGCGCAATGATGTTGAGCCGATCCACCGCTTCCACGCCAGTGCGTTTGCCGTAAGGCAGGCGCAAGCCGCGACCGATGGACTGCTCGACCAGAGTACGGGCATTCGCCGCACGCAACGGAACGATGGTGTAAAGATTGGTGACGTCCCAGCCTTCCTTCAGCATGTTGACGTGGATAACGATTTCGGTCGGTTCATCCACGCTTTCCACAGCCAGCAATCGGGTAATCATCTCCTCTTCTTCCGCACCGCTTCGGCTGGAATCGACCTGGATGACCTTGCCTTTGTAGCGGCCCTCGTAGAAGGCTTCCGATTCCAGCAGCGCCAGCAGTTGCGCTGCGTGCGTGGTGTCACGCGCAATCACCAGCATGAAAGGCTTGACCTGCTTGACCTCGTTTTCGCGGGCGTAAGTAAGCAATTCGACCTTGGTGGTTTCGTGCAGGCGCACGCCGTCTTCCAGCTTGATCTTTTCCAGTTGCTCCGGCGTGTGCGCCTTCGGGTCGAAGTCGCGCTGGGTGACGACGGCAGGCTCCTTGACGAAGCCATCGTCCATCGCCCGCGCCAAGGGGTAATCCATCACCACGTTCTTGAATGGAACCGGCCCCTTGCTGGATTCCACGAACGGCGTTGCGGTCAACTCCAAACCGAACAGCGGCTTCAGTTCATTGATGGCACGGATGCCCGCGCTGGCGCGGTAGCGGTGCGATTCATCCATCAGCAGCACCAAGTCAGGCAGACCGGCCAGATGGTTGAAATAGCTGTCGCCCAGGTACTCGGAAAGCCGCTTGATGCGCGGCGCTTTGCCGCCGCGCACCTCGGAGTTGATCTTGGAGATGTTGAAGATGTTGATGCGGATTTCACCGAACAACTCACCACCGGCGATGTTCTGTTGCTCGTAGTTATCGCCGGTGATGACGCGCGGCGCATTGATGGCGAACTCACCGATGCCCTTGAACACGTACTTCGGCGTGTTCGGGGTGAAATCCGCGATCAGCTTGTCGTAGATGGTCAGGTTCGGCGCAAGCACGAAGAAGTTGTTGATCCCATACGCAAGATGCAGATAGGTGATGAACGCGCCCATCAGCCGCGTCTTGCCGACACCCGTCGCCAGCGCGAAGCACAGCGAGGGGAACTCGCGCTCGAAGTCTTCCAGCGTGGCGAACTGCGCTTTCAAGGTGGACAGAATGGCAGCGACGTCGCGTTCATCGTGGTCGAGCATCTCCGGCGCAGCATCCAGCGCTTGCTTCAAGCGCCTCAGCGACTCAGCCTGCGGTTCGCGCAGGGACAAGCGTCCCGCCACATGGTGCAATTTCTGCGAACTCATTTCTTCCCCTTGTCTTTCTTGCCCGGCAGCGCCTTGCGACTGCGCTCAAGTTGTTTGACCGGCTGGGCAATGGCCGCCTCGAAATCCTTTTCCACTTTCGAGGGCAGATTGCGCATACGCTGCTGGCAGTGCGCGTAGGCTTCCCGCGCCTTGGCCAGCGCAGTTTCAGCGGACACCTTGCCGGCATGGGTGAGAATGTCCTTGCGGGTCAAGCGCAGGAAGTTGTCCAGTTCCTCCGCCCAATCGCGCATGGCCATCGGTTGCCGCGCCTGCGCCTGCAATTCGGCCACTTCGATGTAGGCGGTGACGATGCGGTTGAGCGTGTCCAGTTCCTCGGCATTGAGGTAATTCTTGGCAATGCCGATATCCGCCTTGCGCACCGGCCCGCCCTTGCTGGCCGCCGCCCAACTGGTCAAGCCCATGTTCGGCGCGTCCGCATCCACCCGCTGCAAGATCAGCTCGGCGGCGGTGTGGCCATGCGCCGCCCAGTGCATCTTGTTCTGCACGGTGGCGAAGAACTGCTGTGAGGTTTCGGTGTTCGGGTCGTAGTCGCTGCTGGTGGCGTAGATATCCAGCACCTTGCGCCAGAACACCTTCTCCGACGACCGGATGTCGCGAATGCGCGCGAGCAATTCCTCGAAATAATCGGCATCGTCGCCCCGCTTGAAGCGTTCGTCGTCCAGCAGCACGCCCTTGGTCAGGTAGGTCTTGAGCTGTTCCGTCGCCCAGCGGCGGAACTGGGTACCCCGGTGCGAGCGCACCCGGTAGCCCAGTTGCAGGATGACCTCCAGATTGTAGTGATCGACCAGCCGTTCCACGTCCCGCGTGCCTTCGCGGGCAACTATTAGGAATTTCCTAATAGTTCGATCCACCGCCAGTTCCCCGTCCTGGAACAGGGTGCGCAGGTGGGCGTTGATGGTCGGTACCCGGACTTGGTACAGGTCGGCCAGTTGCTTCTGGCTCATCCACACCGAACCCTCCTCCAGCCGAAGCTGAACGCGAGTCTGGGCATCCTCGGTCTGGTAGAACAGGAACTCGCCCTGTCCACTGACGGGTGCAAGCGCCTGCCCCGCCGGGGGCGGGATGATGGCGGAAGACACGGGTTTCTTCGCCATCACGCCTCCTCCCCGCCACCACCGAACAGGTCAGGCGCAACACTGGCCGCACGCTTCTTGCGGGCAGGCGCAGCGGTGGCTGCCGGTGCCGGGTCAGGCTCGGCAATGGGCAGGTTCGCCACGTTCAGGCTGTAATCGTCATGCCCCCATTCGCAACGCGCCAGCACCATCTTCGGAATCTTCTTCAGGGTCAGATTCGGCCAACGCTCCACCGCCTGGGCCGCCGTCACACCGTGGAAGGCGGAGCAGCACACCAGCAGGCTGTTCTCGCCGCCGACTTCATCGCTCAAGGCCTGCAACTGCTCGGCGCTCAAGTTTTGGGTGGTGACATAGAGGAAATCGCGCTCGCTGGAATGGCCGTGCTGCCACCAGCGGGTTTCCGAGGGCGCGTAGGTGAAGCCTTCCAGCTTGCACAGGGCTTCGGCCAGTTGCGCGGCGTTGTATTCGGGGTTGATGACAGGGTTACCCCATCGGTCATTGACGATCAGGCTCGGCGCGAGTTTGTAGTAGCGGAAACCACCGCCACCCTGCCAACCGGCGTTTTCGGTCACGCCGCCCTTGTCCTCGCCGTCGATGACTTTTTTCAGGCGGGGGATGATGTGCGTATGGATATGCTCACCCAGCTCGACCATGATCCAGCGCCGCCCCATCTTCTGCGCGACTGCGCCCGTCGTGCCGGAACCAGCGAAGGAATCGAGAACAAGATCACCATCATTGGTTGCGAGTTCCAGAACCTTTCGCAAAAGTCTCTCTGGTTTCGGTGTGCCAAAAAGTTCGACGGTAGGCACTTCCGGAAAGAGATTTTTAAGCTCGTATTTTGCCTGCCGATTGTGTCCGGTATCGTCGAGTGAAGCCCAAAGATTGGAGGGCGGCAATCCCTTATCCATGTCATGAAGATACGTTCGACGAATAATCCGCTTTCCATCTTCAGAGAAGCGAATTTCTCCTGTCTTCATTTTTTCTTCGATGGTTTCTTTAGACCAACGCCAACCATTTGGCGGATGCTTGATTAAATCTCCATAAGGGCCAACCAGGTTGAACTGCAAATTAGGTCGAAGTGCCGGATTATTGACTGGGTTGCCGTCAAACCAAGGGCCTCGCGGATTGTTATCTGGATTTTTGAAGTGAGACCTTTTTGCATCATCGTGAATAAAGTTTGGCGCCCACTCCGAGTTCCGACCATAAACGAGGACATGATTGGTATCCAGCGAGAAGGTCTTGGCGTTGTTGTTACTATTATCAGTGGTGCGCCAAGAGATATCGGCGACAAAACAGCCGCGCCCAAACACCTCATCGCACAATATCTTCAAATAGTGCGCCTCGTTGTCATCAATCGTGATCCACAGCGAACCGTCATCCGACAGCAACCGCCTGATGACCTCCAGCCGATCCCGCATCAACCCCAGCCAGATCGAATGCTCCAAGCCATCGTCGTAATGCGCGAACGCGCTGCCTGTGTTGTACGGCGGATCAATGAAAACGCACTTCACCTTGCCCGCGAACTCCTGCTCCAACGCCTTCAACGCCAGCAGATTGTCCCCGAAGATCAGCCGGTTGTCGAAGATGTCCGCCTCCGACACGCGATGCTTCGCGTGGTAGGACAGCGACACATCTTCCAGCAGGATGCGCGGCTCCAGCTTCGGGCGCTTGTCCTTGCCGATCCAGGTGAGTTCGAGTTTTTGCTTGCTCATTCGTGTTTCTCTCAAAGTTGCGGGGCGCGATCGGACAAGTAGTCGATCACGCCCTTTCGCGGATAGGCATCCGCTGGATTCGTAATGCCACGCAAGTGAACCACGGCAGGATCAGCACCAAGGCCAAAATTCTTCTCCATCAGAGCAGCCACGAAAGCAGCCACATTGCCCTGATTCTTGAAGTAGGACAAAGGCCCACTACCGGCAAGAAGCGCATGAAGATCGGCCATCTCTTGCCGGAGTTGATCCAGCGGAAGGCCGATCAGTGCATTGATGGATGCAGGATCGACGGCTTCGGTCTTGATAATCCTGCCGCGCAATCGCTTCATCATCACCGACGCTATTGCAAAGCTCCCATGCCGATAAATCAAACGCTCTCGACTTCCCGACGGTGCGCGCCTGTCATAGTCCGCAACAAGCTCACGGATAGCCCGATAGAACAGGACGCTGTTTATCAGCTCGCAGCCCGTCAAGCCCGAAGCAAACAAGGCCTGATACTCGGCACCTTCTGGGTTCGACAATCGGGATGAATCGCCTTTCAACCAAGCCAGATAGCGCGGGTCTTTCTGCCTGACTGCCAAAGCACGAATGGCCTCATCCAGCGCAATGGGGTTTGCTCCAGAAGCGACATTTGCCTCCGGCCTGTAATGGTAGGTATAACCGAGGTGGCCGATTTCCTGCCGCAGCCGCTCCTGATTCTCATCCAAGGAGGCGAAGTTCGCTGTTTGCACCGGATTCTGATGGTTACGAGCCTTGGTAACGGCCTTGCCAAAGTCCCCATCAGCAGGAGCTTTGATAAGCGTAAGCATGACTTTGGCATCGTCAATACTGCTGTCAGGGTTCTGCGCAACGAACTCGGCTGCCGACGCTACTGTTTGCGCACCATTGATGATGGAAAGGCCCCGAACCTTGAACTTTCTGAATCCGCCACTCGGACTCTTTCCCTTCTGCTCGATGTCATTGCAGACCGCAGTGACTCCATTATTGAGATAGAAGAAACTACCCGGAGCGTCGCGCAAAGTCGTCTTGATTGCCTTGTTGACATCCGACTTGCTGCTTCCGAGGAAGTAGCGGATGTTGCGTTCATACAGTGCCTTGCCCTTGTCCTGATGCAGGGCAACCAGATCAGCCAAGCGAACAATGCCGTAGTACGTCGTGCGTGGCTGCTCGACCTTGGCGTGCTTTTGCAGGGCAATATCGGCATGAACTGGCAAGTACGCCTGCTCCGCCAGAAGATCGCGGGCGATCTCAACTGCGGTGTAATACGTCACCTGCTTGTCTATTCGTTCTTCGTCAAGGTCTTCATCGTCAAGCAGGGACTGCAAAGCATCGCTAGCCGTTTGGGAGATGCCATCGCCCGTGTAGGGCACCACCAGCTTGATGTGGCTGCACGCATCGAGTGCAGCTTCAATATCGGCTTGCCTATCTTTGACGTTTTTGTTGAACGCGGAGAAATCCTGCTTCAACAGGAGACGGATACCCTCGCAGAACGGCAAGGCATCCTCTTGCTTAAACTGCTCGGACTCCTTCAGCTTGGTTTGGAGCAAATACAACGTCTCCTTCGGCGCATGGTAATAGATCGCGTCGATTCCCTTGTCATTGAAATCATCCACTACTGCCGCAGCAGCTTCGTCCGGAGCTATGTCCAACAGCTTATGCAATGCAAAAGCACTGAATGCCCGCGAGAGTTGCTTTGCTTGCTGGTCTGCCGCTGGCTTTGTCGCATCCAAAAGTGGTGGCAAGGAAGGCACGAACCGTTCGGCAAGTATCTTCTTCAGGATGGTCATGTACTGCGGATCAAGGGCTGGCATGGATTAACCTTTGTGCAAGCCAAGTTTGTCGAAAAGAATTCGATTGCGATTCTCCGCATCCTTTACCAACTTGTCGTAAGAAAGAATTTCAATGTACCCATTGCCACCTGCCAACGTGCCGAAATAGCCCTCGTTATCCGCTGACTTGTGATAGCGGCCGAAAACCTGCCGATGCAAGGACGGCGTCAAGTCAGCAATCAGGTAGCCTGTGTATCGCAGGTTGGCCGGATTGATTGGTCTTCCATCAATGCTCCTGACGTTCCCTTCCGAAATTTCCCGGAATCGCTGGATGATTTGATCGGCGGGGTCTTTGTCGTAGTTGTCGCGCCCAGGCCGCTTGAACTCTATGATGACAATTCCACCACCCGCAAGGTTCTCCGGCTCGGAAACACCAATCGGCGTATCGTAGAAGAAGGCGAAAATGTCCGGCTCTTTACCGGAAGTATTCTCCAAGCCGGAAACACTCTTCAATTTCTTGTCCGAAGTCAGCAGTGTGTGATAGCAAAGCCGCTCGTCGATAACCCAAAGATTCTGCTGCTCAAAGAAGACTTCCTTGGAGTCTGTACCCATCGGGAAGATCATCTTGTGCAAAACTCGCTCCAACGGGTATTTCTCATCTGTCAGCGACCTCTTCAAGCTGCTCTTGACTAGATCAAGAATGGTTCGCCTTAGAGCAACATATGCTGCAAGCTGGGCCTTTCCGTTCTCATTAACCTTTTCAGCCAGCTCCATGAATTTTTCTTGGTATTGCTCGAAGGTTTCCGTCTCGAAGAGTGCCGCTACGTGACGTGCCTCTTTGCGAACCTCGTCCTCCACATCACGCTTTAGATGCAGCAATGCTTCATCCAGCTTTTCGGGCGACAAACCAGGTTGAATTTTCTGCTCGACAATTTCTTTATAGCGCGGATGAGTCAACGCTCGGTATTCTGGCGCCTGCTCAACGAACTTCTCTATCTGCGCACGCTTTTCCTCATTGGTCGATTTAAGGTCATCGGCCAGTAGTGGGCGAAGGGTACTGACAATTCCCTGATTCAACGACTGCCGGGTGATAAGCACCTTGTCGATTTCAGGCTCATCGTCACTCTTGAAGGAGATTCGGGTTCGTTCTTGATTGGCGTTCTCATCCAGATATTCGCCTGTCACCAGTACGATCAGGGTATAAGGCTGCTGATCGTTGTCGATCAACTTTTCAGGAAGCTCCGGCAGCAAGTCTCGCAGCTTACTCGTCGTAACTTCACGCCCATTGGCACAGAGATGCAAGTCGTGCTTTGATCGACCATCCTTGTGGCGGTACGCCTGCAATGAAAAAAACTGTCCATTCACCTCAAACGAGCGTTCTTCAATGTGCGTCAGCACAGTGAACTGAAAGAGTTCATTCAAGTTGATTGGGGCATGACCTGGCGGCTCCAGCACCATCGACGGACACGAACGCGCCGCAAAGCGAATCAAGAAATGAGCAATTATTCGCTCCGCAATAACTTCCGGGTTGATCGGCCAGCCCACTCTGAATCTGGCATCCATTCCACGCAGCGAAGTCGCTGTGCCATTGGCTTCGACCACTTCGGCAAGTGTATCGTGACCCTTCAGCTCATCCTGAATATTGAAGTCGAATTCTCGAAGAAACGACTTCCCATGCTCCTTGAACACACTACGAACATGAGCGGAATAAAAAACTTTGAGAAAGGTAAAACGCCCGATTCCTCGACCACCCAGCTTGACCTTGGATAAGGTATGAGCCTCCTGAAAGGATTCCATGTTCTTTTCGTTGAACCCGATACCATCGTCAATAACATCGAACCCATCCACAATCAGGGTGTCATCCCCTGCCTCATGCGCCAGATCATTGGCGGCGATCAGCCTGATGCGAATGGAGTGATTTCTCCATCCGTCGCCATGCTCTTCTATGGCGTCAATTGAATTGGAAATAGCCTCGTATAGAGGCATCATGGCCTTGGCTTGAGATAACTCAAGACGGTCAACTAGACCTTTGATATTTGCCAGCATTGTCACGGCTTCCTAAGCGGATGTAGACGACGCGTATCACCGCCGTTCTTCCAATAGCTGCCTGTGTCTTTCATCGGCCAGCCGTGGTCGGGACATATCAGCGCATCCGATAGCTGCTCTACAAGCCGGGCAAATCTGATCCCTTCGTCGGGATAGAGGTCAAAGGCCTGCGTGTTGAAATGCGCGCCCAATACGTTGCGTGCCTGAGCAATGTCCTTGATGTCATCCAGAATCGGCTTGATGAGCACAGGAGCAGGTGGCTGTATCCCTAGCGCATTTGCATCAATCAGCTCAACCTTCAATGCGGTCAATAACGACCCATTTACCGAACCAAGCAGATCGCCCAGCACATAGGTGTTTCCAGGCTTTCTCGGAACGGCGCAGCCGTATTTCAAGGTCAGGAAATCGAGAATGGCCTCCAGAATGACACCTGCCTTTCCCGCGATGGATTGAACATCCGGATCGTCTGCTGCCAGAAGCGTTTTCAGGCGAGCGATCTCTGGGATAGACCCTGTCAATGCCATGCCGTTGTCTAACGTCCAGGTCTTCAATTCAACGAATTGGCAAATCTGATCCGGCTTCAATATTCCCCAACGGAATTTCTCTCGCCAAGGACGGTAGTGCGTGGTAACGATGGCGTGCTGGAACTTCTGGCTGACCTCATAGATCAGGCCAATGACCCGCTCCACATGCGGCTCATCCACACTGCCAAGTACATCGTCCAGCACCAGAATCTTCTTTTCCGGCACTTCGCGTTCCGCCAGCGCCAAAAACACGCACAAGCCCAACGTATCCAAATGCGAATCACTGAAATAAGCCTGCGGCGGCGCATCGGATTTCCCACCGAACTCGGTCGCAATATCCAGCGAACCGCGCTTGGCCGCATCCAGCGCCAGCACAATCTTGTTCAATCCCTCGCCGGGATGAATGGCTTCATATAACTGCCCAACACGGGTTGAAATATCGCCCAGAATTCTGTCGGTGTATTTTTTGCGCTCATCCTCCACAATTTTCAGGATTTCGCGCAGCCGTGGAAGAACAACGGCCAGGTCTTTCGCAGCCGTATCGCTTTCTTCATACTCGTTCAATGAACGACGCAAGGTATCGACGAATTTCTTGCTGTCCACGCAGGCATCTGACGCCCGCTTCCATCCATCGCGCTTGCCTTTGTTGAGATCAATCCACTCCGCCCACTTTTCCGGTTCAACAGGAAAAGGAAATGCGGGCATATCCAAATCGGCAATCCCCTTGGAGTCGTCACAATGGCTTTTCAGCTTCTCAAAGTCGCCAGAGGCCTCTTTCAGAGAATCATCCAATCTCTGTTGGGCTTGCTGTTCGCCAATTGCACAACTTCTTGCTGTGCTTTTGGCCGTCTCCAACTTGGCATGCAATCCTTGCGATTGAATACGCCGATTTACTTCAGCCACCAAACCTTCCGCTTTCTCTCTGCTTTCGCACAGCGGACAAACCTCAGGATTCGGGTGCTTGATGAAATGTTGCTGTGCAGCTTTCAGGATGTCCAAAATTTCCAGATAGCCGTCAGCAACCTGGCTGGTGATTCCGTCCAATGAGGCTTGAGCCGTGGCAGACGCCACTTGAGCCGCTTTCAGTTTCCCGGCGAGGTCGGTCAGCTTCGCCGGGTATGCGGCGATCTTGTCCCAATGCGCAACCAACTCGTCAATAGAATTTTTACGTTCATCAAGCCTCTGCCGATCTTTCTGAATTTCAGCCTGCGCCCAAGCAAACGCATCCGGGGCTGGGCTTCCAGCCTCGATCCAGAAATTCTCAATGCTCGTCTTGTTTGCCCCTAAACGCGTTGTTGCCGTCTCGTACTCTTTGGCTTTGCTACTAATCAAATTGCGCAAGGATGCCTCGGATGCCTCTACGCCAGAAACATCAACGAACTTGCTGATTTCCTTGTAGCGTTCAGCCGGCTGCGCAGCAATCAGATTCAGAATTTGACTGCGCCGAAGAACAGCCACGCGAGGCCGAAGCTGCTCATTGTCTACCGGCACATTTTTCGCACCCACGGAAAGGGTACACACGCCTGCCGACGTTGTAAGAACCACCCTTACATCACCATGCGCTTTCCCAACGGAAGGCCAATAAGACCGGGTCTTACCGCCAACGCCACGATCATCCAAAGAGCCAACATTGCTGTTGCCGAGCAGATCGAAGGCATCTGAAATGGTGGACTTCCCGGTGCCATTTTCACCATAGACGATGGTGAGCTTCTTTCCCTTCTCGAATGCCAGAGAAAAAGGCGTGACCGACCCACGGAGATTCTCGATCAACAGACTTTTAAGCGCAGAGGCAGTCATGGGTTTGCACCTTTGGTTACTGCTTTCTCGGCTGCAAGCTGCCAATCCTCTGCCTTCATCGTTCCGGCAATAATTTTCGCCTTTGACTTCACAATGTCTTCCGGCAACAGCAGACCCTTTGCCTCCAGCAAGGGGGCAATCACTTCGACCAGATCTTCGGATGGAGTGCTCATGGCAGATCACCACTTCCTTGCGAAATTGTCTTTCACGGTCGAAGAAATGTACGAGTTCAAGCCATGTCCTTGCGCGGCAAGCGTCTTCATTCGTTCGACAACCGCCCTGCCCGGACGAAAGGAGTTGTAGAGGTAATGGCTATACCTCCCACTCCTGAACACAACGATGATCGAATCTTCCGAAGCCTCATAAGAGACGACATTGGAATCCCCATTGAGATTGCGATACGGCGTCATTTCAGCTCCCATTCGACAGTGAACAACGTGCGCTCCTCAACCTGCTGCTTGAGCTGATCTTCCAGTTCGCCGATCAGCTTGTTGCGCTGCTCTTCCACTTCATCCTGCCGCGCAAACAGGTCGCGGCGCAGCTTGCTGCGCTTGGCCTCCAGTTCGCGTTGCTTCTTCTGCCAGGACAGCTTTTCTTCCAGCGTCGGCGCGATGGCGGCGGTGCTGCGAACTTCCTTGATCTGGCGGTCGAATTCCTTGATTTCCTGCTCTAGGCCGAGCTTCAGGTCATCCGCCCACGCATCGAGCTTGCGCACTTCCTGTTCGAAATAGCCGAGGTTGCGCTGATTGATCGAGCGCAGCAGTTCGGTCTTGCGAGTATCGGCATCGGCAGCCAGTACGTCGTTTGCAGCGAACAGGCCATTGGCTTGCAGCATGGCCGGTAGCTTCAGCAGCTTTTCCGGGTCTTCTTCGGCTAGTGGCGTGCCATCGGCGGTGCTGGCAGCCACCAATAGATGCTGCTCGTCCTCACCTAGTGTCGCCACGGACAACAGCTTTACCGTGAGCCAGCCGGTCTTGCCGCGATACGGCTCCAGCGTGCTGACCTTGTTGCCATAACCATCGTAATCGAACACCAGCTTCGCACTTTCCAGCGGGCGATCTTTGGCTTGCTGCGCAATCCACTCGGCCAGCGGATGACCGATGCGGTACAGATGTGCATCGCCCGTGCGACGCGGCAACTCATAGCGCCCAAGGCTGACATTCGCCGTCGAAACTCCTTCCGGCAGACGATGCAAGTTGAAGCCTTCGTTATCGAAACTCGCAGCGTCGCCCAGTTCGGCGCGGGTCAAGTCCATCAGCATCCGCTCGAAACGATTTCGGGCGTTCTTGCTGTCTTCGGCACTGATGCGCAGCTTCTCCTGCACCTGCTCGTCGAAGTTTTCCAGCAAGACCTGGCGCGTCCTGACCATCGCTTCGTTGATCTCGCCGGACAGATCAAGCTGGAGTTGCTCGAAGCTGGCCTTGATCTCGTTCGGGTTGCGGCAGTTCTGGTAGATGTCGGCAATGCGGCGCTCGAAGTCCACGCCGGAACCAATCGCGCCGAGCACTTCGTCGCTGGCACCAAACACGCCCTCGAATAGCTGGAATTTCTGATCCAGCAATTGATACACGCGGGCATCGGCCTCGTTGCTGCGATCAACAAAATTGACCACCACCACATCGTGCTTCTGCCCATAGCGGTGGCAGCGGCCAATGCGCTGTTCGATGCGCTGCGGATTCCACGGCAGGTCGTAATTGATGACCAGCGAACAGAACTGAAGGTTGATGCCTTCCGCACCAGCTTCGGTGGCGATCATCACCTTGCCGCGCTCGCGAAAATACTCCACCAAGGCCGCGCGGGTATCGGACGTCTTGGAGCCGGTAATGCGGTCAGTGCCTTCATGCTGCTTCAGCCAATCCTTGTAGATGGCTTGCGCCCGTGCATCGCTGTTGGTGCCATTGAACAGCACGATGCCGTCACCATAAGGCGTGTCGGACAGCAGGCGCAGCAGGTAGTCCTGGGTGCGCTTGGATTCGGTGAAGATGATGGCCTTCTGCGCTGCGCCCAGCCGCTCCAGCTCCGCAAAGGCTTTGTCCAGCGCCAGCAGCAGTGCGTTGCCCTTGGAGTTGTCGCGGATGTTGGTCGCCAGCGTCTTGAAGTGGCGCAACTCGTCAATTTCGGCGGAAAGCGCATCGCGCTCTTCCTGCGAAAGGGCGGCAGGCTTTTTGGGTGTCGGCTCATCGTCCTCGTCACCGCCTTCATCGGCCAGCTCATCGAGTGCTTCGTAGTCTTCATCCAGTTCGTCGGTCAGGTCGATGACCGGAGTTTGGCTCAACACGCCTTGCAAGCGGTTGCTCATGGTTTCCAGCGCACCAGCGATGGCTTGCGGGCTGGAAGCCAGCAGCTTCCACAGCACCAACGAGATCAGTTGCCGCTGGCCTTCCGGCATGGCCATCAGGTTCGGCCGGCGCAGGTACTCGGCGACGAGGCTGGACAACTCCTGCTCCTCGCTGGTCGGGGTGAACTCCTGCACGATGGCCTTGCGCGCCGTGTACGACACATACGGCTGCACCTGCTTGCGCAGGGTGCGCTTGCAAACGGCCTCCAGGCGCCCTCTGAGCGCGTCGAACCCTTGCCCCCTGCTGCCACCAGCGAACTGGGTGCGGAAGCTGTCCAGATCGCCAAACACGCGGTCGTCGATAATGCTGACCAAGCCATACAGCTCCAGCAGCGAGTTCTGCAAGGGCGTGGCAGTCAGCAGTACCTTCGACGAGACACCTTCCAGCGCGTCCTTCAAGGTCTTGGCGATGACGTTACTGGATTTATAGACGTTGCGCAGGCGATGCGCTTCGTCCAGCACCACCAAGTCCCAGTCGATGGCCTTGATGTCCTTCGCCTTGGCCTTGGCGAACTGGTAGGAGCAGATCACCGGCCCGGCGGCATCCTGGAACGGATTGCGGCCTTCCTGCTTGCGGATAGTGTTGTAGCTCTTGGCCTCCAAAATCACGCCCTGCAAGCCGAACTTGTCCTGCAATTCCTGATGCCATTGCTTGCGCAGATTTGCCGGAACGATGATGAGCAGCTTGCGCCGCCGCTCCGCCCAGCGTTGCGAGATGACCAGCCCGGCCTCGATGGTTTTGCCAAGCCCCACCTCGTCGGCAAGGATCACGCCGCGCGAGAGCGGATTGCGACAGGCGAACAGGGCGGCTTCCACCTGATGCGGGTTCAGGTCAACCTGCGAATCCACCAGCGTCGAGGCCAACGATTCGACGGAATCGCCCGCCGCCCGGCGCGTGAGCAGCCATGCTACGTACTGGCTTTGGTAGGGGGTCAGCGGGGTGGATTGCATCAGGGACAGGGCTCGGCGGTCGTCAGATTCCTGAACAGGATTCTAGCGCGAGGAACCGCATTTCCCATTCTGGCAACCATCAGAGTAGCCGCGCACAGTCTCAGAGACCGCAACGCTGACAGCACAGTGACACTGGAAGTCGACCTCACCTTCCCGGCGATTGAACCCAACCGATGGCCATAACAGTAGCGAGTGACTGGAAGTCGACCTCCGGGGCAATCGCCGAACGCGCCAGACACCCCATCTGCTGGCCGAAAATCCGACTGTCGAACCAGAGGCGAAATTTACCCCCCGTCAACTCCTGCACCAGTGCCCTGTCTGTGGCTATCGCAAGATAAAGCCACCTCAAGCGATCGTTGCAATCGCCACCCGAAACTGTCGCCGACACGCTTGACGCCAGCACGGAAGCGGCGTCAACTAGGCGTACCCGAAGGCTCCTTGCCCTGCTCCAGTCGTGGAACGAAAAGGCGTTGCGGTCGTCACCCGCCTCCTGCCCTGCCAGTCTTTGAACCGGCACTGTGTCCTCCATCGAGCCGACACCGGAAGTCATCCCGTAGTGCCACCGTCACGATCACCGGCTTTGTGCCGGGCGCTCCCGAAGCGTCGTCGTCCACGGTTCGACCTGTTGCAGCCGCCCATGAGGCCGCTGCCCAGCTCCGTTATCAGCAAGCCTGCGTTGAACGCAGCGTGCAAGGCCGTCCGATGGGACACCTGCGCGAAGTAGCTTGCACACCGACACTGCCCCGGACTTTCGGTCAGGGGTGGATTCCCGGCGGTGGATAACGGCTACGCATCAGAACTGATCCCCCTTTCGCAATGACGCTGGACGTCATTGCCGATGCCGACCAAGCCCATGAGACCGGTCGCCGTCACCAACCCCGTATCGCGTGGAAACGCGCAGGCGGGCCGGATCACCCGTTTCATTTTTAAGACGACCGAGCCATCGACCCCGCATTGCGGTTGCGCCGATGGCAAACTCGGGGAAACGCAACACGGTGTCGCGCGGCAATGGCCACGCGTGGCACCGGCGACACAAGGCCATGCGCAACGGCGATGCGGCGACGCCGGCCTGCGCTCCATCCCCTTTCCGCTTTCGACCTCGACGCGACCGCACGGGTGGCGCGTCGCCAACGGAGATTCGATCCCGCCTATTTGGCGCTATTCCGCAGACCATCCAGATAGTCTGCCCATGCTTGCATCATCCGGCGGCGTTCGCGCAGGTGCTGCGTGCGGTTGTAGGCCCGACCATTCGGGTCGCGGACGGCATGGGCCAGTTGGTGTTCGATGTATTCGGGCCGGAAGCCCAATACCTCGTCCAGCACGGTACGCGCCATTGCACGGAAGCCGTGGCCGGTCATCGCATCGCGGTCATAGCCGAGGTTGCGCAGCGCGGCATTGACCGTGTTCTCGCTCATCGGCCTGCGACTGCTGCGCACGCCGGGAAAGACGAACATTCCGCGTCCGGTGAGGGGCTGCAATTCCTTCAGGATGTCCACCGCCTGCGACGACAGCGGCACGATGTGCCGCGTTCCGGTCTTGCTGGCCGTGTAACGCCACTCGGCGGTGCTCAGGTCGATGTCCTTCCAATGCGCCTGGCGCAGTTCGCCAGGGCGCACAAACACCAACGGGGCCAGCTTCAGCGCGGCAATCGTGACTGGCGAACCGCGATAGCCGTGCAATGCGCGCAGCAAGTCTCCGATCTTCTCCGGCTCGGTCATGCTGGCGAAATGCCGGGTTTGCGGTTGTTCCAGCGCGCCTTTCAGGTCGGCGGCAGGGTTGCCCGTGGCCCGTGCCGTGACGATGGCATAGCGGAAAACCTGCCCGGCCAGTGAACGGGCACGGTGCGCGGTTTCCACGGCGCCCCGGCCTTCAATCCGGCGCAGGGCGGCCAGTAACACGGGCGCGGTCACGTCCGCTATCGGCAGATTGCCGATGGGAGCCAGATCCTTTTCGATCAGGCGGCGTTCCCGTCTCACCGAACCGGCGCTCAATCCTTCCTTCTCCCGCTTGGCCAGCAGTTCAGTGGCGATGGAACTGAAGGTGTTGCCGGCTTGTTCGACCTTGGCGGCGCGCTCTATGCGGGCGGCCTGCGCCGGGTTCGTCCCGGCCTTCACCAGAGCCCGCAGTTTGTCCCGCTCCGCCCGCGCCTGCGCAAGCGGCAAGGCCGGATACTCGGCGAGAGTAACGATGCTCGGCTTGCCGGCGAAGCGGTAACGGTAGCGCCAGACTTTCGCCCCGGATGGGCGAACTTCGATGCACAAACCATTGGCATCGGCGATGCGGTAGGCGCTGTCCCTAGGCTTCAGGGCGCGCAACTTCGTGTCGTTCAGCATGCGAGTCACCCCGCTTGTGAGTCAGCAGGCCGATGTACCTGCGCTTGACTCACATCCTGACTCACGTTCCGCTGGGATGCAACGGAACTCGATGAAACGCCACGAAACGAAAAACCCCGAATTTTTGGGGTTTTTCGTGATATCTGGGACTTCGTGAGACTTCCCGAAACTTCGATTTGGTGGGCCCACCAGGACTCGAACCTGGAACCAAAGGATTCGCTTGTTCCGGAGTTTCCCCCGGCGCGGACTATCTCTTCACCCGCAGCTTGCGCTGGTGGGGTGCGGGACGCTCTAGCCTGTTATCAAGGACGCTCAAGTCCCCAGGTAGTCTCTGCACCTTCCGGCGGT